>Ga0079222_10000089_pt1 | contig 15904 bp, 17 predicted proteins | sample GAPlitter_FD_75070 | JGI IMG/M metagenome (GOLD analysis project Ga0079222, IMG submission 75070) | Agricultural soil microbial communities from Georgia to study Nitrogen management - GA Plitter | ecosystem: Environmental > Terrestrial > Soil > Agricultural land | place: USA: Georgia...
GAGTTCTTCCAGCGCACGAAGCGCGGCGAGCCGCAGGCGAAGCTCTACACGCGCCTCGACGGCCGCGAGGTGCTGCTGTTCGACCCTGTTGCGCTCGACCCATCCGGCAAGACGAAGATCGGCGCCGTGGTTCCCAATCGCAACGCGACGCGGCTCGCGGTCGGCGTGTACGCGCAGGGCACCGAGCGCAAGGATTTCCGCATCATCGATAGCACCACCGGCGAGACGATCGGACCGGTGATCGCGGGTCTCGATAGCTTCGGCTGGGCGCGCGACGAGCGCTACGCCTTCATTACGCCGCGCACGGCGGAAACCGACGCGAAACAGGTGCCGATGCGCTGTTTCCGGCATCGCCTCGGCGCGGATCGCGCGAGCGACGAGCTGCTGCTTTTCGTGAAGGATGCGAAGGATTACTGCGCAGTCTACGAACCCGAGGATGCCGCGGTCACCGTGTTCGAGACCGGCGACTTCCAGTCGAACACGCTGCGCATTCGCCCGCTCGGGTCGACGGCCGAGCCGACGGCGATCGATTCGAGCGACCGCTATCGCGCCGAAGCAATCTTTCGCGCCGATCGCATCTACGTGCGCACGAACGATCACGCCGATCGCTGGAAGCTGATGGCCGCCTCGTATGAAAAGCCGGCGTTCGCCGACTGGGTGACGCTCGTTCCCGAGCAGTCGAGCGTGCTGGCCGACGTGACGCCGACGAGCGCGTGGATCGTCGCGACGATGCGCGACGACGTTCTGTCGAAGCTCGTCGTGCTCGACCTCGCCGGCAAGGCGCAGCGCGAGCTCGCGCTGCCCGAATTCGGCAATGTTTCCGCGCTCGCGTACGACCTCGACGCCGATCGCGCGTATGCGGCGCTCGCCTCCTACACAGCGCCTTACAAGGTCTATCGGCTCGACGGACGCATGCTCGACTGGTCGCTCGTGTGGCAGGACGATCCGCCGCTCGATCTGTCGCAGGTCGTCGCGAGCCGCGTGTACGTTCCGGCCGCCGACGGCGCGAAGATCCCGGTGTTCGTCGTGCACCGAAAGGACCTGCGCCGCGACGGCCTGAACCCCACGCTGCTGCACGTCTACGGCGGCTTCAACATCGGCGTCGAGCCGTTCTATCTCGGCAGCTACGCCGCATTCGTCAATCGCGGCGGCGTGTTCGTCGAGGCCGGCGTTCGCGGCGGCGGCGAATATGGCGAGCAATGGCACGAGGCTGCGATGGGCGCGCGCAAGCAGAACACCTTCGACGACACGATCGCCGTCGCCGAATGGCTCGTGCGCGAGCGCTACACGAGCCCGGCGAAGCTCGCCGTGGAGGGCGGCAGCAATGGCGGGCTCACCGTCGGTGCTGTGATCACGCAGCGGCCGGACCTCTTCCGCGCCGCGATCTGCCAGGTGCCGCTGCTCGACATGGTGCGCTTCCACAAGTTCCTGATCGCGCGTTACTGGATCCCGGAATACGGCGACCCGGACCGCGACGCCGATTTCCGCTGGATCCTGCGCTATTCGCCATACCAGAACGTGCGCGCGGGCGTGAACCTGCCCGAGACGCTCGTCGTGGCGGGCGAGTACGACTCGCGCGTCGATCCGCTGCACGCGAAGAAATTCGTCGCCGAGGTGCAGAACCATCCAGGACAGGTGTCGCCGTTCCTGCTGTACATGGATTTCGACAGCGGACATGGCACCGGCAAGACGCAGCAGCAGCGCGTGGTCGATCGTGATTACGAGCTGCGCTTCCTCATGCGGGCGTTGGGGATGTAGCCGGGGGCTGGGAGCCAGCCGAGGTGCGCGCAGTTCCTCGTCCCTAGCCCCGGTCGGCAGCCCCTTGAAAACCGATCTGCCGCCACGCCTCGTACACGGCGACGGCGACCGCGTTCGACAGGTTGAGGCTGCGCACCGCCGGACGCATCGGGATGCGCACGCGTGCCTCGGGCGCGAACTGCGCGACGATCGCCTCGGGCAGGCCCGACGTCTCGCATCCGAACACCAATACGTCGCCGGCCGTGTAAGCGACGTCGTACGCCGAGCGCGTCGCCTGCGTCGTGAACGCGAACCAGCGGCGAGCACGGTTCGCGTCTAGGGCGGCGCGGCAGGCGTCGAAGTTCGCATGCACGGTGACTCGCGCGTATTCGTGGTAATCGAGGCCCGCGCGGCGCAGCTCGCGGTCGTCCATGCGGAAGCCGAGGGGTTCGACGAGATGCAGTCCGGTCCCCGTATTCGCCGTCAGGCGGATCACGTTGCCGGTGTTCGGCGGGATTTCGGGGTGGACGAGGACGACGGCGAACATGGGGCCTCTGGAGTCAGAGTGAGTATCGCGGCGCAAAGGGAGGTAGTTTGGGCTACGCCGGAATACTTACGGCTCTGACCCTTTGGGCGTGCGCGCCACGACCCACGCCTCGACGCGTACGGCGCCGGCCGCACGTGCGGCGCGTGCCGCGGCCGCGAGCGTTGCGCCGCTCGTCATCACGTCGTCGACGATCGCGACGGCGAGGCCTTGCAGCGGCTCCGTGGCGCGGAACGCGTCGCGTACGTGACGCGCCCGCTCGCGCAGCGACAGCCCTGCCTGCGCGGGCGTTTCGCGCGTGCGCACGAGTGCCGCACGCAGCGGCAGCCGCAACTGCGCCGCGACGCGCCGCGCGATCTCCTGCGCCTGGTTGAAGCCGCGATGCCGCTGGCGCAACGGTCCGAGCGGCATGGCGCAAAGGCAATCGGGCAACGCCGTGCCGCGGTCGAGCACGGCGTCGGCGAGCGCGCGCGCGAGCGGCTCGGCCAGCGCGAGCCGGCCACCATACTTGAACGCGCGCATCAGCCGGTCGGCGGGAAATGCATAGATCCATGCGGCGCACGCGGCGTCGAACGGCGGCGGCGCCGAGAGGCAGCGCCCGCACGTCGATCCGTCCGGTGTCGCGAGCGCGCAGCGCGGGCACGTCCGCTCGCACCGCGGCATTGCGGCCGCGCAAGCTTCGCAGAGGAGCGCGTCGCCGCTCGCGCGCGCACACAGCACGCACGCCTGCGGCAACGCCGTTCGCAGCGCGCCGATCAGTGCGCGGCAGGCGGCAACCGCAGCGGCGGCGGATGTCAAATTTGGGTTTCGATGCATCGGAGCGCGTGCGATAGTGTCCCGCGTACCCACCGAGTGCCATCTTCGCGCGGCGCCTTCCCGCGATGCGATCGTCCAGATGCATGAGCAACCGATTCCAGCCGCCGGGACGAGCGATGCGGGCAAGCCGCGTGCGCCAAGGATGATTGCAAGCGTGACCGAAGCCACAGTGACCATTGCGCGTTCGCCCGCCACACGCTGCGCCGAGACGTCCGGTGTCGATGCGATCGAGGCGCTGTTCGCGCTGCCGTTCTCCGACCTGCTGCTGCGCGCGCAGCAGGTACATCGCGCACATCATCCGGCGAACGGCGTCCAGCTGTCGACGCTGCTGTCGATCAAGACGGGCGGCTGTCCCGAGGATTGCGGGTATTGCCCGCAGGCCGCGCGTTATCACACCGGCGTCGCCAACGAGGCGCTGCTCGACGTGGCGAGCGTCGTGGCCGCTGCACGCGCGGCGCAATCGGCCGGTGCGTCGCGCTTTTGCATGGGCGCCGCGTGGCGCGGCCCGAAAGAACGCGATCTCGCGCAGGTAGCCGAGATGGTGGCAGCCGTGAAGGCACTCGGCCTCGAGACGTGTTGCACGCTCGGGATGCTCAAGGACGGGCAGGCCGAGCAGCTCAAGCGCGCCGGCCTCGACTATTACAATCACAACCTCGACACGGCACCGGAGTTCTACGGCGACATCGTGTCCACGCGCGGCTACGAGGACCGCCTCGAAACGCTCGCGCGCGTGCGCGACGCCGGGCTTCGCGTGTGCTGCGGCGGCATCGTCGGCATGGGCGAGTCGCGGCATCACCGCGCCGGCCTGATCGCACAGCTCGCGAGCCTTTCGCCGCAACCCGAGTCGGTGCCCATCAACCACCTCGTACAGGTCGAGGGCACGCCGCTGCACGCACGCCTGCACGGCGAGGCGGCGCTCGATCCGCTCGAATTCGTCCGCACGATCGCCGTCGCGCGCATCGCCATGCCGCGCGCGATGATCCGCCTGTCGGCGGGCCGGCGAGAGCTCGGCGAGGCGGTGCAGGCGCTGTGCTATTTCGCCGGCGCCAATTCCATCTTCTACGGCGAGCGGCTGCTGACGACGGGCAATCCGGACGTCGCCGCCGACCGGGCGCTCTTCGACAAGCTCGGCCTCGTGCCGATGGCGAACGAGACCGAGGCCGCGGAGCCCGACCTCGCGGCCTGACGCGAGGTGAACGCGCCGCGCATCGGCCCGCACTCGGCGCTTGCGCAGCTCGCCGCTGCGCTCGAGCGCCGCCGCAGCGACGCGCTGCTGCGCGTTCGGCGCACCGTCGAATCGCCGCAGGGTGCCCGGATCCGCGTCGACGGCCGCGACGTGCTCGCGTTCGCGAGCAACGACTACCTGGGGCTCGCAAACGATCCGGCGCTCGTCACCGCCGCGTGCGTGGGTGCGCGTCGATGGGGCGTGGGCGCGGGTGCCTCGCACTTGATCATCGGCCACCAGTCGCCGCACGAGGCGCTCGAGCGCGAGCTCGCCGCGTTCGTCGCGCCGTGCGCGGACGCGCGCGCGCTCGTGTTTTCCAGCGGGTACCTCGCGAACCTCGCAATCCTGACCGCGCTCGCGGACCGCCATGACGCGATCTTCGCGGATCGGCTGAACCACGCGTGTCTCACCGACGGCGCGCTGCTGTCGCGCGCTGCGCTCGTGCGCTATCCGCACGCCGATCTCGCGGCGCTGCGCGAGCGGCTGCGCGTAACGCGCGCGCACCGGCGCTTCATCGTCACCGACGCAGTATTCAGCATGGACGGCGACATCGCGCCGCTGCGCGACCTGCTCGCTCTCGCGCACGAGCACGATGCGTGGCTCGTCGTCGACGATGCGCACGGCTTCGGCGTGCTGGGCGGCGGGCGCGGGACGCTGGCGCATTTCGGCATCGCGTCGGAGCGCATTGTCTACATGGGCACGCTCGGCAAGGCGGCCGGCGTTGCCGGCGCGTTCGTCGCCGCGCACCCGCTCGTCGTCGAGACGCTGCTGCAGTCGGCGCGCTCGTACGTTTACACGACGGCGTCGCCGCCGCTTCTGGCCGAAGCGCTGCGCGCGAGCCTCGCCTGCATCCGCGACGGTGCCGCGCGACGGGATCACCTGGACGACCTCGTGGCCGCGTTTCGCGAACGGGTCCGCGGGCTGCCGTGGCGGCTGCTGCCGTCGTCGACGCCGATCCAGCCGCTCGTCATTGGCGACGCGCCGGCCACGCTGCGTGTTGCGGAGGCGCTGCTCGCCGATGGCATCTGCGTCCCGGCGATTCGCCCTCCGACGGTGCCGCCGGGAACCGCGCGCCTCCGCGTCTCGCTGTCGGCCGCGCACTCGGATGCGGACGTGGAGCGGCTCGCTGCCGCGCTGCACGCCGCCGCGGCGCGTAGCGCTCGCGTGCGCACGAACCCGGCGTGACTCGCTTGGATACCGCCGTTGCGCAGTGGGAGGGACGCGACGTCCACGTCGAGTCGGCAGGGCACGGGCCACCGCTCGTGCTGCTGCACGGGTTCGCGATGCACGGGGGATTGTTCGCGCCGATCGTGCCGGCGCTCGCTCGTACGCATCGCGTGCACGTCGTCGACCTTCCCGGGCACGGGCATTCGCCGTCGCGCGAGCCCTTCGCGCTCGGCGCGTTGACGCAGGCGATCGACGCGGTGACCGCGCGCATCGACGCCCCGCTCGACGTGCTCGGCTGGTCGCTCGGCGGACAGGTGGCGCTGGCCTTCGCGCTCGCCAAGCCCCGGCGCGTGCGGCGGCTCATCCTCGTCGCGACCACGCCGTCGTTCGTCGAGCGCGACGGCTGGCCGCATGCGATGAGCGCGACGACGCTCGCGCGCTTCGGCGACGAGCTGCGCGTTTCGTATCGGCTGACGCTGCAACGCTTCCTGGCGCTGCAGGTGCACGGGAGCGAGGAGGGGCGCGCGACGCTCGCGCAGCTGCGCGCACGTCTCTTCGAGCGCGGCGAGCCGTCGAGTGCCGTGCTTGCCGATGCGCTGCGGCTGCTGCGAGACACCGACCTGCGGCCGGTGCTCTCGCGCATCACGACGCCGACGCTCGTCGTCGGCGGCGAGCGCGACGCGCTGGTGCCGATCGAGGCGACCCGCGCGCTCGCCGCGGCGTTGCCGCAGGCGACGCACGTCGCGATCGAAGGCGCCGCACATGCGCCGTTCCTGTCGCACCGGCAGGCGTTCCTCGCTGCGTTGCGGGGCGACGCCGATGGCTGAGCCGCGCCATCCCGCGCCCGATCCGCGCGAAGTCGACGCGCGCGCGGTCCGGCGCGCGTTCGGCCGCGCGGCGGCGACGTACGACGCGTCCGCCGTGCTCCAGCGCGAGGTCGGCTCGCGCATGTCGCAACGCCTCGATTACGTGAAGCTCGCGCCCGCTGCCATCCTCGATGCCGGCTGTGGCACCGGCGAGGCGGTGGGCGAGCTCGCCGCGCGCTACCCGGGCGCGCGCGTGGTCGCGCTTGACGTTGCTCTTCCGATGGTTGCCGCGGCGCGGCGCCGCTCGCGTACGGGCCGCACAGTGCTGCGGCGCCTGCTGCGGCCGCTCGCCGGCGGCCACGCGACACGTGCGCCGTCGTTCGTGTGCGGCGACATCAACGCGCTGCCGTTCGCCGGCGTGTCGGTCGACCTCGTCTGGAGCAATCTGGCGTTGCAGTGGGTGAACGACCTGCCGCGCGCATTCGCCGAGTTCCGCCGCGTGCTCACGGTCGGCGGCCTGCTGTCGTTCACGACGTTCGGCCCGGATACGCTCCGCGAGGTGCGCGCCGCGTTCGCCGGGCTCGACGCGAGCACGCACACGAATCGCTTCGTCGACATGCACGACATCGGCGACATGCTGGTGAACGCCGGCTTCGCCGATCCGGTGATGGACATGGAGCACGTGACGCTCACGTTCGAGTCCCCGCGCGCGCTCGTGGCCGAGCTGAAGGCGATCGGCGCGACCAATCGCACGCGCGGGCGGCCGCGCGCGCTGATGGGCCGCGCGCGCTGGTCACGCGCGATGCAGCGCCTGCAGGCGCTCGCACGCGACGGCCGCATCCCGGCGACGTTTGAGGTCGTCTACGGGCATGCGTGGAAGGTCGCGCCGCGTACGACACCCGAGGGACACGCGATCGTGCGGGTCCAGCGCAAATGAGTGCGTCGACGATGGACCACCCCAACGCTTTCCCCGCGCGCGAGGAGAGGGAGCCGCGCGCACGCGAGGCGGCCGAGGGGCGCGGCGTGTTCGTCACGGGGACCGACACCGGCGTGGGCAAGACGCGGGTGGCGGCCGCGCTGCTGTGTGCACTCGCCGGCGCCGGATGGCGCGCGGTCGGAATGAAGCCGGTCGCCGCTGGATTCGAGCCGGGAACGCACATCAATGCGGACGTCGTGGAACTGCAACGCGCGGGCAACGTCGATGCCCCTTTCGCCGATCGCAATCCGTATGCGTTCGCCGATCCGGTCGCGCCGCACCTCGCTGCATCGGCCGCCGGGCAATGGATCGAGCTGTCGCGCATCGTCGCGGCGTTCGAGCGCCTGCGCACGCGGGCCGACGTGGTCGTCGTCGAGGGCGCGGGCGGCGCGCTGGTGCCGCTCGACGCGCGCGCCGACATGCTCGACGTCGCTGCCGCGTTGCGCCTGCCCGTGCTGCTCGTCGTCGCCATGCGGCTCGGGTGCCTCAATCACGCGCTGCTCAGCGCGCTTGCGATCGAGCGCCGCGGCCTCGCGCTGCGCGGCTGGGTGGCCAATCACCTGCCGCCGACGATGGCGCTCGCGACCGCCAACGTCGACTCGCTCGCACTGCGGCTCGGCATGCGTCCGCTCGCGATCGTCGAGGCCGGCGCCACGCCGATGTTCGGCGACGATGCGCTGACATCGCTTGGGTTCGCGCCCGGTCGTGCATGTGAACCGTGTTAACATCCGTCGCTTTGAGCGCGCGCGGATGTGAATGGCGCGCGTTTTTTCCGCGCACCGCAGCGAGTAGCGACGCGCGGAGCGCGCCGCAAGGCGCGAGCCAGGCGCAAGCGAGGAACAACATGGCGTTTAGACGAACGGAACTTGCCCGGTGGATCGCGCGCGCCGCAACGGCCGCGCTGCTCGCCCCCGGCGCCGCGTTCGCGGTGCCCGCGTGGAACTTCCAGCCACCCGCGACACCGGTCGCGGCCGAGATCATCAATCTGCACAGCCTGATCTTCTGGATCTGCGTGGTGATCTTCGTGGGCGTGTTCGGCACGATGTTCTACGCGCTCTACAAGCACCGCAAATCGGTCGGTCACCAGGCGGTTCAGTTCCACGAGAACACGACGGTCGAAGTGATCTGGACCGTGATTCCGTTCCTGATCCTGCTGTTCATGGCGTATCCGGCCACGAAGACGATCCTCGCGATGCACGACACGTCGTCGCCCGACATGACGATCAAGGTCACCGGCTACCAGTGGAAGTGGGGCTACGACTACGTGCAGGAAGGCTTCGGCTACTACTCGACTCTCGCCACGCCGCGCGCGCAGATCGAGGGACGCGAGCCCAAGGGCGAGCACTACCTGCTCGAGGTCGACAACCCGCTGGTGGTCCCGGTCGATTCGAAGGTCCGCGTGCTCGTCACCGCCAACGACGTGATCCATGCATGGTGGGTGCCCGCGTTCGGCCTCAAGCAGGATGCGATCCCGGGGTTCGTGCGCGACACGTGGTTTCGTGCCGATAAGGTCGGCATCTATCGCGGGCAATGCGCGGAGCTCTGCGGCAAGGAGCACGGCTTCATGCCCGTCGTGGTCGAGGTCAAATCCAAGGACGATTACGCGAAGTGGCTCGGCGAGCAGAAGCAGAAGCTTGCGGCCGCGGCAGACGACCCGAACAAGACGTGGGACGTGAACGACCTCGTCGCTCGCGGCGAGCAGGTCTTCAACGCGAACTGCGCCGCGTGCCACCAGCCGAGCGGGACCGGCAATGCTGCGATCGGCGCGCCCCCGCTCGTCAACGACAAGGTCGTGCTCGGCGACAAGAAGCACCAGGTCGACGTCGTTCTGTTCGGGCAAACCGGCGGCGTGGTGCAGCCGGCCTCGGGCGGCGGCGGCAAGATGCCCGCGTGGAAGCAGCTGTCGGACGTCGAGCTCGCGTCCGTCATCACGTACACGCGCAACAGCTGGGGCAACAAGGCGGCGGAGAACGCGGTCCAACCCTCCGACGTCAAGGCCGAACGGAAGTAAGGAGCGATCATGAGCAGCATTCCGCACGATGTCGTCGTCGGGGGACACGGCCACGAGCACGACGCCCAGGCGCATCACCCGAAGGGGATCATGCGCTGGATCACGACGACGAACCACAAGGACATCGGCACGCTGTACCTCTGGTTCTCGTTCACGATGTTCATCGTCGGCGGCGTGATGGCGCTCACGATCCGCAGCGAGCTGTTCCAGCCGGGCCTGCAGATCGTCAATCCCGAGTTCTTCAACTCGATGACGACGCTGCACGGGCTGATCATGATCTTCGGCGCGCTGATGCCGGGCGCCGTCGGCTTCGCGAACTGGCTGATCCCGATGCAGATCGGCGCGCCCGACATGGCGTTCGCGCGGATGAACAACCTGAGCTTCTGGCTGCTGCCGCCTGCGGCGTTCATGCTGATCCTGTCGCTGTTCGTGCCGGGCGGCGCATCGTCGGGCGGCTGGACGCTCTATCCGCCGCTCACGATCCAGCAGGGCATGGGGATGGACCTCACGATCTTCGCGATCCACATCATGGGCGCGTCGTCGATCATGGGGTCGATCAACATCATCACGACGATCCTCAACCTGCGCGCGCCCGGCATGACGCTGATGAAGATGCCGCTGTTCTGCTGGACGTGGCTCATCACCGCCTACCTGCTGATCGCCGTCATGCCCGTCCTCGCCGGCGCCGTGACGATGCTGCTCACCGATCGCCACTTCGGCACGTCGTTCTTCAACGCGGCCGGCGGCGGCGACCCGGTGCTGTTCCAGCACGTGTTCTGGTTCTTCGGCCACCCCGAGGTGTACATCATCATCCTGCCCGCGTTCGGCATCATCTCGGAGATCGTCCCGTCGTTCTCGCGCAAGCCGCTGTTCGGCTACGCGTCGATGGTGTACGCGGTCGCCGCGATCGCGATCCTGTCGTTCCTGGTCTGGGCGCACCACATGTTCACGACCGGCATGCCGGCGGCGAGCATCCTGTTCTACATGTACGCGACGATGCTGATCGCGGTGCCGACCGGCGTGAAGGTGTTCAACTGGCTCGCGACGATGTGGAAGGGCTCGATCTCGCTCGAGGCGCCCATGCTGTTCGCGCTGGGCTTCCTGTTCCTGTTCGTCGTCGGCGGTTTCACCGGGCTGATCCTCGCGATCCAGCCGATCGACGTGCAGTTCCAGGACACGTACTACGTCGTCGCGCATTTCCACTACGTGATGGTCGCCGGTACGCTGTTCGCGTTCTTCGGCGGCGCGTATTACTGGCTGCCGAAGTGGACCGGGCACATGTACGACGAGAAGCTCGCCGACTGGCATTTCTGGCTGTCGTTCGTGTTCTTCAACGTCGCGTTCTTTCCGATGCACTTCCTCGGGCTCGCCGGCATGCCGCGGCGCATTCCCGACTACGCGCAGCAGTTCACAGACTGGAACATGGTGTCGACGATCGGTGCGTTCGGCTTCGGCCTGTCGCAGCTCGTGTTCCTCGTCGCTGTCGTGAAGTGCATCCGCGGTGGCGCGCCGGCTGCGGCGAAGCCGTGGGAAGGGGCGACCACGCTCGAATGGACGCTGCCGTCGCCCGCGCCCTACCACACGTTCGAGACGCCGCCGGTTGTCAAGTGAGCGCGGCGGCCGAGACCGAAGGTCGAGCCAAGGCCCCGCGGGCCCGGCGACGCGCGAGCTCGAGGAGGCCGGCGCGCGAGCGTGGCTTCTCGTTGCGGTCGATCGAGGAGGCCGACAAGTGACGCAGGTCGTGGACGACAACGATGCGCGGCTGCGGGCAGCCAATCGCAAGACGGGGCTCACGCTCCTCGCGATCGCGCTGCTGTTCTTCTTCGGCATCATCGCGTCGCGCTTCATCGACAGCCCGGTGGTGTCTATCACCGTCGTCGGCGGTGCCGTGCTGTTGTACCTGATCGTCGCGATCGGGCGGCACCTGCGCAAATGAGCTCGACGGCGGCCGACGCGCACCGCGACGACATCGCGCGCAGCAACCGCGCGCTCGTCATCAAGCTCGCGGTCATCGTCGTCGCCATGTTCGGCTTCGGCTATGCGCTGGTGCCGTTCTACGAGAAGATCTGCGAGGTCACGGGCCTGCGCAACATCGACCGCGCCGATACGGTCGCGAACACGCAGGTCGATGCAACGCGCGTCGTGCGCATCGAGTTCGACACGAACCTGCGCAACCTGCCGTGGAAGTTCCGCGCGGTCGAGGGCGCCACCGACATCCATCCGGGTGCGGTGACGCAGGCGCTGTTCGAGGTCGTCAACACGACGGACCACCCGGTGACCGGCCAGGCGATCCCGAGCTACGGTCCGCGCGAAGCGGGCCAATACTTCCGCAAGCTCGATTGCTTCTGCTTCCGGAAACAGACGCTCGCCGCCGGCGAGACGCGCCGGATGCCCGTCGTCTTCATCGTCGATCCCGCGCTGCCGAAGGACGTCGGGACGATCACGCTTTCGTACACGTTCTTCGAGGTCGAAGGCAACGCGGCGAGCGACAGCGCGACGCCGGTGCCGAAAAGACCGAGCTGATCAAAGGAGTTACGATGAGCACCGCCGCCCCGGGCGCCAGGCCTTACTACTTCGTCCCGCAGCCGTCGCACTGGCCGATCGTCGCCGCGTGCGCGCTTCTGCTGATGGGCACCGGCGCCGCCTTCTGGTTCAACCAGTACCCGGCCGGGCCGTGGATCGTGCTTGCCGGCTTCTGCGTGCTGGTCACGATGTTCTTCGGCTGGTTCGGCACGGTGATCGGCGAATCGGAGCATCGCCTCTACAACAAGAAGGTCGACACGTCGTTCCGCTGGAGCATGAGCTGGTTCATCTTCAGCGAGGTGATGTTCTTCGGCGCGTTCTTCGGCGCGCTGTTCTATGTGCGCAACATCTCCGTTCCCGACCTCGGCGGCCCGCTGACGGGACGCCTGCTGTGGCCGGGCTACGCCGCGCAATGGCCGACGGTCGGCCCGTACATCCAGCAGGCGTTCTCGCCGATGGCCGCGATCGGCATTCCGCTGCTCAACACGATCATCCTCGTGAGCTCGGGCGGCACGCTGACGCTTGCGCACCACGCGCTCAAGGCGGGTCATCGTGGCGCGCTCAAGTTCTGGCTGTTCGTCACGATCGCGCTGGGCTTCACGTTCCTGTCCCTGCAGGCGTACGAATACACGCACGCGTACAGCGAGCTCAACCTGAAGCTCTCCACCGGCGTGTACGGGTCGACCTTCTTCATGCTGACCGGCTTTCACGGTTTCCACGTGACCATCGGCGCGATCATGCTGACGGTGATGCTGGTGCGCGCGTTCCGCGGGCATTTCGACGCCGAGCACCATTTCGCGTTCGAGGCCGCGGCGTGGTACTGGCATTTCGTCGACGTGGTGTGGCTGCTGCTCTTCGTCCTGGTCTACTGGCTATAGCCCGCCCGGCTGGATCCAGCCCATCCACCAGGAGAAGACGAGAAACGCGAGCAGCGCCATCGAGAGCAGCACGCGGACCGCGAGCGCCGTGACGACGCGCATGCCGACGCCGCGGTCGCGGTAGAGGAACACCAGCGCCGTGAAGAGCGCGGCGACGACCGCGATCAACGCGACGATGACGATGGCCCTCATTGCCTGCACGTACTCCGCGGCCAGTGTAGCAGGGCGACCGCGGTGAGCACGGAGTCGCATCCGGCCGCTACGCGCCGACCGAGCTGGATCCCGACGCTCGTGACATTCGCGACTGTCGCGCTGTGCGTCACCGCGGGCGGCTGGCAGCATCGGCGCATGCTCGAGAAGGAAGCGCAGCAGCGGGCGATCGCGCAGGCCGCGACGATGCCCGCGGTGCCGCTGCCGAAGCACGTCGACGATTGGAACGCGTGGCGTTTTCGCGAGGTGACCGTGACCGGCGAGTACGATGCGCGGCGCCAGATCCTCATCGACAACCGCGTGCACGAGGGACGCGCCGGCTTCGACGTCGTCGCGCCGCTCGCGCTCGACGACGGGCGCACTGTGCTCGTCGACCGCGGCTGGACTCCGGGCGGCCCGACGCGTGCCACGCTGCCGCAGGTGCCGCCGCCGAGCGGACGCGTGAGCGTGCGCGGCCGCATCGAGATTCCGCCGGCCGCGTACTTCGAGCTCGGCGACGCCGCGGCGCCGGGTGGCGTGCTGTGGCAGCACCTCGACCCCGCCCGCTTCGCGCGCGCGACCGGGATCGACGTGCTGCCGGTGGTGGTCGAGGCGCTCGACGCGCCGACGAGCGACGGACTCGCGCGCGATTGGCCGATGCCGGATGCCGGCATCGAGAAACATCTGGGATACATGGTGCAGTGGTACACGTTTGCCGCGATGGCGGCGGGGTTGTGGGCGTGGTTCACGTTTCGGTCGCGCCGCGGCACGCAAGCGGCGAGCGCGGGCGTCGCGCCGCACGCCGCGAGACCTGACGATGCAGGCCGCTGAATCGACGCCCGCGGCGACGAGCGCGCGCAACAAGCGGCTGCTCGTGCTGATCGCGGTCATCGCGCTCGCGCCCGTCGTGCTGTCGTACGCGGCGTATTACTTCTGGCCGCGCGATGCGCGCGCAAATTATGGAACGCTGCTCGGGACGCGACCGCTTCCGCCCATCCACGGTACGCGGCTCGACGGGACGCCGTTCGCGAGCGCCGACGTCGCGGGCCGCTGGCTCGTCGTCTACGCCGCGCCGGGTCGATGCCCCGGAGCCTGCGAGGACGCGCTCTACGCGTCGCGGCAGGCGCGCACGATCCAGAACGCCGAGCGCGAGCGCGTCGTGCGGCTCTGGCTCATCACCGACGACGCCCGCCCTGCGCAGGCGCTCATCGCCGAGCACCCGGACCTCGCGATCGTCGCCGTGCCGCGCGACGCGCTCGGCCACCTGCCGCAGGGCGGCGATGCGATCTACCTCGTCGACCCGCTCGGCAACTTCGTGCTCGCATGGCCGTCGAAGCCGGATGTCAAGGCGATGGCGAAAGACCTCGGGCGCCTGCTTCGCGCGTCGAGCATCGGCTAGAACGGTAAAATGACATGTTTTCCAGGCGCTACCCCCTTCCGTTGACCACGCTCGCGCTCGCCGAGACCCGCGCCCGCCAGTTCTTCGCGCTGACGAAGCCGCGCGTGGTGTCGCTCATCGTCTTCACGGCCGTGATCGGGATGTTCCTCGCGGTTCCCGGCATTCCGCCCGCGGAGCCGGTGTTGTTCGGCACGCTGGGCATCGCGCTCGTCGCGGGCGCCGCCGCGGCGATCAACTGCCTCGTCGAGCAGAACATCGACAAGCTGATGCGCCGCACGAGCTGGCGTCCGCTGCCGCGCGGCCAGCTGACGTCGGCGCAGACGCTGCTCTTCGCGCTCGTGGTCGGTGCAATCGGCCTCGCGCTGCTGCACCGCTTCGTCAATCCGCTGACGATGTGGCTCACGCTCGCGACGTTCGTGGGCTACGCGGTCATCTACACGGTGCTGCTGAAGCCGGCCACGCCGCAGAACATCGTGATCGGCGGCGCATCCGGCGCCATGCCGCCGGTGCTCGGGTGGGCGGCCGTCACCGGCGACGTGCCTCCCGAAGCGCTGCTGCTGTTCCTGATCATCTTCGTCTGGACGCCGCCGCACTTCTGGTCGCTCGCGCTCTATCGTCGCGACGACTACGCGAACGCGCGCCTGCCCATGCTGCCGGTGACGCACGGCGTCGGGTACACGCAGGTGATGATCGTGCTCTATACGATCGCGCTCACCGCGGTGACGCTGATGCCCTACGCGTTGCGCATGAGCGGGCCGCTGTACCTGCTGGCCGCACTCGTGCTCGGTGGCGTCTTCGTCGGCTACGCGGTGCGGCTGCGCCGCGCATACAGCGACCGGCTCGCGCGGGCGATGTTCCGCTACTCGATCGTCTATCTCGCGGCGCTCTTCTCGGCGCTGCTGATAGACCACTATTGGCAACAGCTGTGGTGAGCTGCGCGTCGCTCGCGTGGCGACAGGGCGCCGTGCGCGCGCTGATGCTCGGGCTCGCGGCGCTGCTCCTCGGCGCGTGCGAGGCGGGGGGGCCGAAGTTCGCGGCCTCCGACGTGACGGGCTCGGCTTTCGGCCGCGATTTCGCGCTGCAGGATTCCGACGGGCGCGAGCGCACGCTCGCCGATTTTCGCGGCAAGGCGGTCGTGCTGTTCTTCGGTTACACGCAATGTCCCGACGTGTGCCCGACGACGCTCGCGACACTGGCCGAGACGATGAAGCGGCTCGGCCCGGACGCCGATCGCGTGCAGGTGCTGTTCGTCACCGTCGACCCCGATCGCGACACCGCTGCGCTGCTGCGGCAGTACGTGCCGGCGTTCGACCGGCGCTTCCTCGGCCTGCGCGGCGATGCGGACGCGACGGCGCGCACGGCGAAGGAATTCAAGGTGATCTACGAAAAGGTGCCCGGCGCGACGCCGGGAACCTACACGATGGATCATTCGGCCGGCTCGTACGTATTCGACCCGCAGGGCCGGCTTCGCCTGTACGTCGCCAACGGCCAGGGGCCCGACGTGTTCGCGCACGACCTGCGCGAGCTGCTGCGCGCCGGTTAGGTGGAGATCCCCCCGCTCGCTCGCTCGTTGCCCTCGAGAGGGCGGATCAGTCGGTCGCGGCGGCCCTTCCCGACTGACGTGTGACGTGCA
>Ga0079222_10000091_pt1 | contig 15767 bp, 10 predicted proteins | sample GAPlitter_FD_75070 | JGI IMG/M metagenome (GOLD analysis project Ga0079222, IMG submission 75070) | Agricultural soil microbial communities from Georgia to study Nitrogen management - GA Plitter | ecosystem: Environmental > Terrestrial > Soil > Agricultural land | place: USA: Georgia...
AACCTATTTTTATCCTTAGTAACTATGAACCACTACACTAAACAACAGCGAGATTATGCTGAGGCCTTATTGGCAATTATGTATAGATACACCACTATTAAGTTTCTGTGAATATTATTTATCCTTACCCTCAGATTTGAAAATACAGATTAAACAGATGCAAGGACTTTCGGAGTTAGGATCCCCACAACAACGATTGATGGAGGTTGTCAGGCGTGACAAAGACATTAGAGAATTTTTTTCTTACTATCTTGAAGATATCATAAATTATCGAGAGGGAACATTAAGAAATATGTCTAAGCTTTATCGGGATGTTTTAAAATCATCTAAGGCAATTAAAAAAATCATCGCATGAAAGGACTGACAAGGAAAAATACAATAGCAACCTAGTTCCCATTCAAGAGGATACTGAATATGATATTAGAGAAATTAATAGTACTATTACACTACTTGGAATAATTCGAATAATCGTTTAGTAAATTACGGGTTTCAGTTGATGAAAGATGAAATAATAGTATATAAAGTCCATTTATTCTCGATGCCTGAGGTGCCCGAAAAGCCAATCAAATTCATTGGGAGAGTTTCTACAATAGGAAAAGAAAAGTTGCTCCAAATATTCCTAGTAAACTTATCGCTCTAAAATGATGGACTGGGCGGGATTATATCCCTTGCGGTAAAGGGGTTCAACTACTTTTTGATAAGGGTTTACCGCTGTTGGTCCAGTATATTTATATCCCATATGTTTGGGTGTCCGGATTGAAGAGAGGTAATAGCTTCTTAGGGAACCAGAGAGGAGCACTGATAAGTTGGCCTAGTAGTAGTAGCCGCAACTAATCATTATACCGATTTTGGTCCTAGAATTGCTAATGCACTCAGAATAAATCTTGGATTTATCAGAAGTAGCACAGATTGTATCCTAGAGCCATGTCGGATAGCTGTGCATCACCTAGTAATACAAAACAATTGGTCTATCAGATTTTTGAAATAAATAATCAAGCATGTTTTAAAGTGAATCGTAGGCAGAACCTATTTCCTTCTGTTCCATGCTCAACATCTAAAAAGCTAGGACCAAAGGTTAGGGGAATTCTTGTCCATGGGGAGCACCATTTGCCCACCATATAGTTATCCTTAACAGCCTTGACTTCGTCCTGCCAATTGGTAAAGTCATACATATTCATCTGCTCTGGTGTTAGAACAACTCTAGAGATTCCCTTAAGCAATCCTCCAAACGTGTATTCCATTTGTAGCTTGCCTATGTTGTCCTTGGTATAGTTAAATACCTGTGTTACAGGGGTTAATGTACTGTCAGAGACCAACTTGCCGTTCCATTTCCCAATTACCTCTTCGATATTTGGCGCTCTTGCATATTTTTGATAAATTGTCTCATGATCCTCTTCTGTCATAAAGTTAACATCGTACGTTCTTGACATACTGAAGGTTAGTATTTGCATGCTAAAAGGGGGTATACCTAAGAAGGCTTTTCCAAGGACAACATCCTTATCAACTATCTTTAATAGATCATAGAAAAGTGAGTATTCTAGACTAGTATATTTTAGGTGTATGACTTCTCCTAACCCCTTATGAATATTTTCTAGCTCTGGCAGGTTGGCAGCATATACTGAAGGTACTTCGTATGGATGTGTGATTCCTTTTATAATCTCTCCTTCTTTGTAAAAGCGCTTCCAAAATCCTCCAAAATATCTGACTGCATCAAAATTCTGATCTACTGGAAAGAAGCCCTTCCAATATTTATTGTTGTAAATCATCAATGTATCACTATCAAATGACCATTCAGTCTCAGCTGGGGAAGATGAATTATCGGTGGCATTGAGTAATGTTTCAAGAGGAAATACGTTTTTTTCTTCATTAAACATAGTATCTAGCCTTGAAACTGTACAGTACATCGGCTGTTTAAGGGAACATCTATCTTCAGGTGTCAAATGTAGATACATGATATGGTTGATAATTAAACTTTATGTAAAATGCATTTATCTTAGAAATAAATCTATATCAAATTAAGATCGAATTAATAATGTTATCAAAATAAAGTTATTCAAAATAACTAACTAGCTGCCAAATTCTTGACGAAAACTTGTCTTGTTCATAAGGTCTTTAGATAACTGAGGCAGGATGGAAGTGTCTATCTTATTGCTAATGGGAGTAATGACTATCTGGTTTAACGTCTCATTCCTATCCGGCCACCACCTCATTACTTGATTTTCACTATTCCATTCAAAATTATTGCTTGTAGACCATACCTTAAACGCTTGATTATAGTGAATCTTGTATGGAATATAAATTAGGGTAGGAGCTTCTACGGCAAGACCCTTTAGAACGATGACACAATATTTCGATTTCAAGTCAAAAAATAGAAGTTGTGGCTCAGCAGAGCTATATTGAGGATAGGGTCGAGCCGCAATATCTATATGACGAGGTTTTCTTTCAGGACCAAGCAATGAAAAATTTTCTAGATTCCAATTATCCTTCTGGTCTACCGTATTATAAAGATCATAATTCCAATAAGTTGAATTAAGCAAATATGTTTCTACTTGTTGATATTGGAGATCCATATACGCCCTTATTTGCTTTGTTTGATATGTATCTCTTGGTTCAATATCTGTATAAAGCTCATCCCAGTCATGACTTCCACCAAATTCAGTTAGAAATGGGACAAGTCCTCTTGATATGGCAGCTTCTCGAAGTTTAATAAATATTTTAGGCCACTCTTTTTGTTTATTGTGCATGTTATCTGCAACATTAAATAGTGCGTAAGAGATTGTCCAGGGATCATAATAATGAAAAGAAAAAATCCCCTGAGATTTGTACTGCTCTATGAATTTAGAATCAGTAGGTAGCCATGTATGTATTTGCTCTGGATCTCGTATAAATGGAAATTGTAATTCTATACCGCTGTCAGTAGCAGGATAAACTGTCCACTCCAGTCTAGGTTCAATGAAAATGAATGCTTTATGATCAAATTTGTTAATTTCCTTTAGTACGTTAGAATAGAATTCTTTTAAAATATTTTGTTCAAAAAACTGTTTTTCTAGACCAACTGGATGAGGTTCGTTGAATGGAGAAAAACCTAATATTGCAGGATGTCCCTTTCCGTCATTAAGATCTTTGAAAAATTTTACAGTCTGGCCGACTGTTTTTTCTAGATGAGTACGTACTGGATAACCTTCAAGACCCTCCTCTATATTTTTTAAATTATTTTTCCAAAATGATTCCAATGTATTTCTTACCAAGTAATTAAGATAATACCCTACGGCCCAGTCTCTGGCTTTGATATTTGAAAAGGGATTGAAAAGAAGAATGGGTTTTACATGAAATTCATCTATTGCCAATGCCCAATCTGGAAAGCCATCGCCTCCATAGACTTCGTGTGCAATATCTTGGTGAAAATCTATAATTACAAATAATCCGTATGAATAAAGCATATCTATAATCTCTTTAACAAGATTAAGGTAATTCTCTCCTTCTGACAGAAGATGGTCTAGGTTAGGATTGGGTCTTGGTTCTATGGCTTTCCATATTACTAAGAGTCGAACAATATTAAAGCCTAATTCTGCTAGGCGCTTAATTTCTGGCTCAATTATTCTCAACTCTGTCTTCAATTCTTGTGATGTAATTCCTTTACTCCGAAGAGGAGATATTGGAAGGTATGGTGGTAGTTTGCTACGTGAAGCAAAATTTACTCCCCGGAAAAGAACAAATCTACCTTGTGTGTCGCGGAACCATATGCCATCCTTAGCAAAATCACGCGCACTAATATATTCCATAGTTATCTGTTACCATTATCTTCTTCGATATAAAGCTGGTAGATACATACCGTGTTCGCTTTTCATATTTTAGTACTTATAATATAAATATCGAGTCAAAAATTGTTACTTTCACATCATTTCTAGCTGTATGTGTTGAGATCATTAAGGAAAGCCAATTCATAGTAGTACTATGATCCCAGCAATCTGATAATTATGCTATGATGGCTATTATTGATTTATCGCTATGTAACTTGAAGAATCTTTTTGAATTAAATACCATTAAAGAATTCTGTTTTGTAACACTATTACAATTAGTGCATATACTATACGTTATACAGCCTAATAAGAATAGAAATTGCTTTGCGTATCTTGCACAACAATTTTTCTTTACAAGAATTTGAAAAATGTAGATTTTGATTTTGATATAAATTATAGTACTTTACATTTTTTGTGGTGTTGAGAGAATATGAGTACGGAAAAATATTTATTTAAATTCGGATTCTGGGCCTAAATATTTTATTTATTTCTTCCCGAGATTTTGTGCCAAAGACAACTGGACTAGCTTTCTCCCAGCAGGTATATTCCCACTTCCAGATTTCATGATTTGTATCATGTTCTGCCATCGCATGATTAGCAGTATTGATGAAAACTATAGGATGCTGAAAACTTTCAAAATAGTACTTTATTTCATGCATTGGAACCTTTTCAAACGGTTTAACCTTATCTCCATGTATACTATCTTTATCTATCTCGTTCTCTCCACTGTAAATTCCAATAAATTCAAAGTCCTCCGGATCTTTTTTTATCAATTTTACTCTAAATGACTCGACATCAATAACTCGTCCATAAATTAAACTTCTGAACCATTCGTAAATTGGATTTAAGAGAGCATGTTTCCTTAAATGTTCATTATTAAACAGTATTGTAACCTCAAATTCATTACTATCGACTCTATGACAATGGATTTCTCGAACGAAATTTTTCCAAGAGTCTATTGCTGGTTGATATATGACAGGTATCATCGTATCATTGTGAATATCTTCACGCAAATTAGCATTGAAAATACTCTTTCTACCTGAATAAGGTGTAGACTGTACTTTGGTCAGCAACTCATAGATTTTATAAACTTCGCTTTCTTGTAAAGTCTTTCGATTTTCGGCCCACTGCCAAATCCAATACTGGCTATCGATCTGAAAGACCCATCTTTTCCTCGGTGGCCCATACATTTTATTTTTGACATTATCTTTTGGTGGCTGGTGATAATCTTCGCACTTTGGTTGCTCGATATCTGTTATATCGAATCCAAGCATATACTTCAACTCTACAATTTTTTTTCTATATCCACTGTGTACTTTGTGGCTACTTCTTATCACTACTCTGGTCTCATTTTCAGAGATCTTGACAGCAGTTACAGTACAATTATCCCAGTCCCACATCTCTGAGTTATTTGTCCATTGAAAAACTTTCTGATCATTTTTGATTTCTGCATCGTATCGATTCTGCCTTTGTGAGAACCAGATTGGAGAAAATTTTTCATTTTTTGGATTTTGTTTTAGCATTAATCTACACTCTCAAGTTTTATTTAATACAGCCTAACCTATCTAATAAATTCATCAACACCCAGTAGTAAGGTAGGTACTATGCGGTCAGTCTAGTCCTGATCGGATATGAATATGTATGATGTTGTGATTTCATAATATCTGGAATATGTGAAATGTGGTTTCTCTTTGTATTATCGACTAAAGAACCAAACCATAATGTCAGTTCTAGATCAACTGTTTGGTGAGGATCTCATGTCTAGATTGACTAGAACACCCGATAGGAAATTGTTGTTCAAATGCAGTGGCCATAACATGCATAGGCTGACTGGTAATATTAATAGTATTTCCGACAAAGCAGATGATGTCATCAAGTTTTAATATCTTACCTAGAGTAGACATTCCCCATCTAATTCGCATCTTATGTGTTCGAATGTCATAAAAGTATGAGACTCCTAAATTTAAATTAAATATCTTAATTCCTTGACATAAGTAAAGTGGACCTACTATTAGTTTCATATATGAAAGTTTGAAAATGTACACCAACACACCCCCGTGACAGTAATATATGGCGTTTATCTATATGTTGATTCTGAGAGGTAAGCATTTGTTCGTAAATCAAATACTATTGGAAATAGATCTGTCCGACTAGTTGGGAGCATATTCAGAGTTATTCGTCATTAGAGAACATGGTCCAAATGATGAAATGAAGATAATTCCTAAATAAGCTTTGGTAACAAATAAACGGTAAAGATTATTGGTCACGAGTGGTCAATACACCTTTATCGTATAAGCTTATTATTGTAGTGTAAAGAACGGACTTCAATAATCAAATAGCCAATCGCGATGGCATTTAGCTGTGTATTTAAATATTAGATATATTTATTGTGGTTAAATGGTTGCAATAGAAGGTCATGTTCACAATTCAGCAGGACAACCATTAGTAGGGATATCCGTCGAAGCATTTCAAAATAATTTATTTGGCCAGTCAAATCTCACTTCATCCCCTGAAATTACTAATAACAACGGTTACTTTAAGATCATTCCTCAAAAAAACATTGACGAGATGAACTCCAATGTATATATCGTGGTTACAGACGAGTCAAAAAAATTTGTTTCAGTTAGGGATCGACGTAGCAGATACAAACGAAAAGAATTTTCTTCTATAGAAGGAATTCACGGGTGGAAATGGAAAGGAGAGAGTATTAGCAATTTAAACAATGTTATTGAAATAGTTGTGGCGCAAGATGGCAAACCGGTCCCTGCTGAATATGATTCTGTTGTAATTGGTTCTGGCTTTGGTGGCACTGTTGTATCTCTTGCTATCGCAAAAAAGTACAAGGCTGAATATGCAGGTAACAGAGTGTGCATACTAGAGCGAGGTCAATGGTGGATTAATGATGAGATCGCTGCTTCAGATTCATATCGATCATTTCTAGTTAATAACAATATGCCATTTGGCACCTGGGCTTATCCAAATGACATCAGAGGTATGATGGCTGCGATCGGTAATTCTAGATTCATCAATAGAATTCAAGGATTATATGATTTTAAACAGTTACGAAATGTCAATATAATAGCTGGAAGTGGTGTAGGAGGTGGTTCGTTAGTGTATTTTAATGTAACCGAAAAACCCGCACCTACGGTCTATCAGAATTGGCCCACCGAATCCGATGGTAATATTTCTTTAAACGAGTTTTACCCACTAGCAGAAAAATTAATTGGAGTTAATCCTATCTCAACTACTACCGGATTAGGAGATCAACCCTTACCAAAAGTCACCGTTTTTCAGGATGCAGCTAAGCAAATAGGTAACAACAAGATCATGAACATAACTGATTTGAACGCAAGATTATCAATATCAGATATTTCTAGAGGCGTTTTTAATCCTTCCACTGGACATCCTAATCAACAAGAGATTGAAAAATATAGCAATTCTCGAGAAACAAATATTTGTGAGCGGCATGGGAGATGTGGCCTTGGATGTATAGCTGATGCAAGACATACTTTAAATAAAGAGATCTTTAATGCTATAGACAATCTAAAATTACCAATAGATGTACATCCTTTATGCGAGGTAGTAGAAATAGAAGAATTGCCGCCTGGACAAGAGCACAAATATGTTATAAGATTCATTGATTATAGAGATGTTATAGATGATGCTGATTTCTCAAACACTCGGGAGTTAAGTGAAGAGGACACAGGAAGACTAACAAAAATAATAAAAACAAACAGGGTAGTGCTTGCCGCGGGCACTTTAGGTTCAGTCGAACTTTTACTAAAATCAAAGAAATTGGAACTTAGTCACATGCTAGGAAAAGGATTTTCTACAAATGGAGATTTATTTGGAATAGTAAATCCAACAAAATACAATGTTGATGCCAGCAAGGGTCCGACTATAACGTCAATTGCTAGGTTCAAAGATGATAATGGCGAATTTGCTTTCTCGATAGAAGATGTTGGAATTCCGCAGATGTTTGCTGAAGTGTTTGATACCATATTTGATAAATTGAGAAAACTAAAGGGTGATATACCATCAGCTCCATTTATTCCAAGTAAATCTTTCCTTACACTATTTTCGGAAATGTTTCTCAATAACATTGACATAAATGAACCACATATGAAAAATCTTTTAACTGCTTTGACACATGATATTAATAATATTGCGATATTGTCCAATTTAAGTAATCTCTATTCTACTTTCCTGCGCATTTTTTCAAATAAAGTAAACTCAACGCCTGAAGAACGAGTTTCAAACGTGCTAATATTATTTGGTATGGGCAGAGACGTAAATACCACAGCTAAACTAGTTCTAGGAAATAAAGATAATATCACACTAGATAGTGACTACAATCTAGATCAGCCTGCGTATGATATGATGTTGAATGGCATGAAGTTGTTTGCTCAGAAAATAGGCAAAGAAGCAGTTGATAGCCTTATTATTCCCTTATGGGATATTAAATCCAGAAGACAAATCACAGCTCATCCGGTAGGTGGATGTTCAATGGGTCAGGATGTCTCTAATGGAGTGGTAGATAGTTTTGGGAGAGTATTCAGAGGAAAAACTGGAAATCAAGTTTATGATGACTTATATGTTGCTGACGGATCTATAATACCGACTTCATTGGGTATCAATCCTTCGCTAACAATAACTGCTCTAGCATACAGAATAGCATTCTATATTGTGGATAGGAACAAAGAGTATCTTCCCTAAATAATAATGTGAAAGACTACAAATTCGTAGCTTCAGTATCTTCTAATTATCAGAAATTTAAAAACTATTCAAGATAGTTAGCCGAAATTATTGTGGGTTTAATTATTTTCTATTTTACTAAAGTCAAAGATAGGGAAGAGAATCTCATTTGAGTTATGTCAAGTTCTACTCAAAACGAAACTTACAGAAACTATTGTCCTCATTTCCATGTTCAACACTCAAAAAAGATAGGGCCAAAAATCAATCTTAACTTCGTTATACCAAATTAATAAAATGTCAATATGTATAGGATGCGCGGATGGCAGTTAAACTTTATGCAAGAATCAGATATGCTTTATCTTCTAGGCTATATCTACCTCGGAAAATACATTATCTTGGGTCCAACTGCTACCGATTCTACAGGAAGATTAGTAATGCCTACGATTTTTTCTGCGATTCTAAATACGAGTGCTGCAATTGTCAATGTTGAATTAATTCCTACGGAGGTAGGTACTATGCCCCCATCAGCTATATAAAAATCTGGATATACATCTGTTAGAGTAGGTCCATTACCTTTGTATACCCTTCCAAAGCTGTCAACCACTCCGTGATCTCTGTCTTTTCCCATTGAACAACCACCCAGGTTATGAAGTACAATGGTGGAGCTACCATTAGTGTCAGCCGGATCCCAAAGTGGAGTAGAGAAGCTCGATGTACCGTCCTTTCCTATCTGTCTTGCAATACGCTCCATGGAGTTTCTCATTCTAGTAAACAGGGGAACAAGATTATTTAGATCAAAATCAATATCTAATATGTTTAATGCATTCATATCCCGATTTGGATTATTTTTCCATGAATCTTGAAGTTTAATTGTACCGTCAGAAGAATCTGTACCCATACCAGAAAGTAATAATAGATTGCTGAGATCTTGTTCAGAGATTTGTACTGGAAGACTGGTATTTGAAATAGGAATAGGCAGTGGATTCTGCGTTATCATACTTATAATCGGTTGAACTGATCCTAATCCTGCAAAACCTAATAGTTGTCTTAGTAAAGAGCCTTGTGTTAACAATCGAGAAATTCCTGAAAACATCTTGGGTATGCTGCTATCTTCAATTGTATAAATAAAGTTAGAACCTTCATTGAATTTAATTGCACAAGTAATTATGGGACCTCTCGTGGCATGTATATCTGTCTTGGCCGGGTGTATAACACCTAGCAAATCACCATTAGTTGAATAACCGCTACCAATCATTTTGCTAAGGTTCAGTCTTTGACCAGTATTACGTGTGCTGTTTAGAGATTTGAACAAAATTTCAATAGTTCCTAGCGCTCCAGCGGCTAGGATGAGTTTTTTACACTCGATTACCTTATTCCTGCCATCGTCTACCAATCTGAATAATTTTAGGTCTAGTTTGATTGATTGTGATCCTGTATTCCATGTAAAACTTGTTTGCTTCCAATCTCTAGCACCATAATCTCTATAATAGACCCTATAGTTGTATAAACCCCCTGGATTTGCTAAAGGCTCTATATCATAGACTTCAGCTAAAGCACGAACATCAAAATGCTTCTTCTTTGTCTGATCGTCCAAATAGTCAAATATTTTCTTGTTGATTGTATGGCGTGCGCCAGGGATACAGCCTAGATTGCATCTTCCTTGACGTTCACATGCATTCGGTTCTGCAAGGTATTTTCGAAACATAATAGCTAATTTCTCTTGTGTCTGAGGGTTTGTTTGAATTGAGGCCAAAGTCGATGAAAATGAATCCCATTTCATGAATATTGATCTCTCATCTTTTCTGTAAGGAATATCAGTTATTGCAAGATCTGCGGCATAGATATCTTCGACAAAAGGATCTTGGTCAGGATCGGCAGCGTCAAAGATGGATTTGTTCTTCACTATTGTGGGAGTCTGATTTCTTATCACCTTTGCAGCATCTTCAAAGACTTTGGTTTTTGGGAGCTTTACCGTACTAAGAGCAGTATTAGTAGTAACTTTATTAACTCCTAGAAAACCCCTTGCCATGTCAAAATATTTAGCCAAGTTAGCATAATTGATTTCTAGATTTAATCTTGTGTCCCAGGCATTTAATACGTCACTATCTGGTTCTTCAAGAACATTGGAATATACTAATGAACCTCCACCCACTCCACTACCTGCGATAGTTTGGACTTTCTTAGATATCCTAAAATCGTATAATCCACGCCTATCAACTACACGAAACGAATTCAAAAATTGGTTTAATCCACTGATATCGTCAGGATATGGCCATGTTCGGTAATGGATATCATTCGATTCCAGATACTCCCTTAATCCCTTATCAGGATTGGTTTTCTTCTGAAATTCATTAGGGCTAGGACTTGACGGCAGTTCATGGCTTACCCACCATTGTCCTCTTTCTAATACTACAACCATTCGCCTATCAGAATCAGGTAGACTTTGATCTTCAGCTGCATATTGATTTACAAGAGATAATGATAAGATTGTACCTCCAAAGCCAGAACCGACAACTAAAGCCTCACATTGATTCTTTTCATTCGAATTATCGTACGGTATAAAAGATGTACTTATAACTGCCGTTTCGTGAATGAGATTTCCATCTGGATCAAAAACCTTTGCATATAGATCGGGTTCGTTAAGAACAGATTCCCAAAATTCGTCAGGTTTTTTAAAATCACTTTTTGAAAAATCAATCCTAAATGTTCCATCATCAAGCGTTACAGCACTACCTAAAGGATCGTCTCCAAAAATATCAAAAGGAGGATCTTTATCAAAAATTTTTATTGTGTAATTTGATAGTGGCGCATGATTAGTGCTTGTATCAGTCAGTGTTCCCTTTAATGTAAATGACATTAGCATTGACGATTCAAGTTAGTATAAAAACTTATTGTCATTTTCTTTGAGCATAACTCCGCTACATGATTCATTATGTAAATGAAAATTAGTTGACTATTCCTCATTTAGCTTGCCATTGGCGATTATCTGGATTGTCGCCTTCCTATGATCAATCACTGATAAAATGTGCCAGGCACTCTTGGAATTTGTTATACTGATAGCTGGGATATGGAATTATCTTTAAAAACTACGATAAAGTTGATGAGCCGGATTGATCATGCGTCAATTGTATCTATATTACCTTTGTTCGAGGGTTTCATGTCCTGTTTCGTCGTGTGGGATTGGCGAAGGAAATGAATTCTTGCTGATCATCCTGTTAGTAACTAATTCTCTTACAATTATTGCCACATGGGTCCGTCTGTCCTAACTTCACTTTTGAATATTCGACAAGGGAAATGGTTATCGAAGTATCTATCCTGTCCTTGATATGCTGAATGAACCTTTCCATCACGTTCTTCAATTCAGTACCATACATTTGATGTTGAGGCAATCTTAACCATCTACACCCTGTAATGTACCAGCGGACACCAGCTGTAAAAATAGGCTTCTTACAGTAGCCATGTCTTAATTGCTTGAAGAACTACTGATAACTTATGAGAATTGTCCCTCGATAGGTGCATCATCAATCAGACATCCATGTTATGTTCATAAGCGATTCATGGCCAATATTCTAGACCACCTATTTTGATTAGGGTTTCGTCAACAAATAATACCTGTATGATTTTAGGTCTATCTACTTTAAATCTATCAGCCAAGAAGGTATATCTCTCTGAATCCATTTCCATGGTTACATGGCTCCTTTTTACCATGAATAATGACAAGCATTTGGCTGCTAACCTGAGGCTTCTAGAACTATAATAAAGGTACACGCCATAACTAACTACAGCTAGGCGTGTTCTAGTTCTGTGGATAGCAATTAAAAGCTGGGATAGATCAATCTATACAGATTACCTTAAGTTAACAGAGCCAGTAATACTTATTATGCCTATATGTTTCACTAATATTTTTCAAACTTGTCCAAAATTCTCATTCTGTAGCTTTAGCTTACGGATACTATCATCATATGATTATGACTCCGACATTTCTCCTTTTTCCGTGCCGATAGCGGTTCTTTATTTGGACTCTGACCTTGAGATTCAAAGGCAGTATCCATAAAGTCTTGATTAATGCGATCTTGTCGGAACCATTTGGATAAGTCTTCAAGCCTCCTTTGATAATAGTCACTTTTATTATCGTCGTTGTTTCATTGGTTTCCTATTTTTATCTATTATTGTTTTGTAAATCAGGGCACCATTTTTCCCTATGTAGATGCAGTCGGTGTAAGGTAAGGCTTGATAGCTGGGTCTTCTCCAAGTTTTTTAAATAATTCTTCTTCCTCCGGCGTCTTTCTCTGGCCTTTGCTTTGAAGTTCAAAATACCTTTGTATTTTTCTAAATGCAGTATATCCTTCCATTGTATCTCTTAGAAAGTCTATCGGAGCCCGACTGCTATTTCCCTTTCCATCCAGTTCTGAAAGTAGCTTTGCGATCTTTTGGTCTATTTCCCAGAATGGTTCTTGATAATCAACTTTTTTGATGGAATATACTGCATAGCAGGCATCAATGAATGGTCGTCCTCCTCCTCCCTCGCCAGCTTGAGCTTCTTTGTGGTAGATATCCATATTTGGTTTCAATATCAAACTGTCTTCTTCTTGAGGTTGATCAAAGCAGATCCAGTGACCTGTCTGTAGCACCTGGTACCCAGTACTATTATCGGCTACATCAAGACGCAAATTAGAATCAATGATAGCATCGTGTTTGTCCAATTTGTCAAGGAGTTCTGTAAGACCTTTCGCCACTGCTGTTCCCATTGCTACATATGGCGCAACAACTGGAAAAGTGACACTAATATTTCCAGCTAGCGACGAAGCAGCTGCTACAGTGTCCTTTATTTCATCATATTCATCTATATCATAGACCTGTGTTTGCAAAGTTACATGATTATCTTTGAAATCGCTGAATGAACAGACTAGAGTCTTAAAGAAATCACCAACGATTTGATTAATTTTTTGCCCTTTCTTTAGGTAATGAATTCGCTGTACTATTGGAGCTGTTCCAGTTTGAAAGTTGCTAACAATTAGAAGATCATTTGTATTTGCTCCAACATGAAAGAGTTCCTTTAATTTCTCTGGAGTATATTTTCGAAAGCCTTCATCCTTATCATAGCTTTTGTTGACAAAGACCCTCCTCATATCAATACTAAATGCTGATGCATTGTTTAATTTCTCTGATTTTTCATCAACCTTGTGTGCACTGGGAAGTAAATCGTTGCCATTCTCATTAATCTTGAGAGGAGAGAACCACCAAAGAGATTCCGTCATGCTTAATCCACCTAATAGATCTCACGCGTTCTTATATCCTTTCTTGGCGTAAGTAGCTATCAGATACCATCATAACCACCACAGGATGTTGTAGCACTCTAAACTTTCATCCACTATATATGCAATTTCATATTTTCCAGCTATGTTGAAGTTACATAATTCTTCAATCATCAAAAAATATCAATTAATTTTTTTGCTTGAAATAGTCACGGTACATATCTCAGCTGTCTCGGTAATAATGATGTCAGATAACCTATGAAAGCATAAATAAGTCACAAGGCAATTGGACCTAATGAAAAATGCATTAACGAATGTGGCTATAGTTTTAATAATAATATCATTTTTGTCTAGCACGTCACTCGTATCAGCTGCAGCTGTTTCTAGTAATTTTTCAACAATCACACCTATCAAACACCTTGTTATAATAGCTCAAGAAAATGTTTCCTTCGATCACTATTTTGCTACTTACCCTAATGCGACAAATCCACCTGGCGGGCCTCCTTTTCATGCATCCCCACATACGCCATCAGTTAACGGCTTAACCGGGGTGCTATTGACTAATAACACAAACAGCTATCAGCCATTTCGTTTCGACCGGTCGCAAGCTGCCACTTGCGATATGAATCACAGTTACACAGCGGAGCAGAATGCAACCAATGGTGGCCTTTTGGATAAATTCGTAAATTATACATCTCCAAATAAAGCATTTTGTAAGGATCCCAATAGGGCTAAGTTAGTAATGGGTTATTATGATGGCAATACTGTGACAGCATTATGGAACTATGCTCAACATTTTGCAATGAGCGACAACTTTTTCAGCACTACATTTGGTCCATCCACTCCAGGACATCTTAACCTTATTTCAGGCCAAACCCATGGCGCAATGCCAACCAATATCAAGGGAGTTGTTAATAGCACGGTAATTGCTAATCCTGACCCTCTGTACGATAAATGCTCAGATCCTGCTAGATTCTTGATAAATATGTCAGGAGCGAACATAGGAGATCTTTTGAACTCCAAACGTGTTACCTGGGGTTGGTTCGCAGATGGATTTAGACTCCCAAATAAAACATCATTATCCTCATCATCGTCAGATATTAAGGTAAGTTGTGATAGCCGACCAGAACATTTGGGTAGTGACGGAAAAATGTCGAAAGACTATTATCCAGATGTAGAACCTTTTCAATACTATAAGTCAACAGCTAATCCTCTGCATCTGCCACCTACCTCAAATTCAACTATTGGTCATAATAGCGATCAGGCCAATCATCAATATGATTTGGTTGATTTTTGGACTGCCGCTGACTCTGGTAATTTACCGTCTGTCAGTTTCATCAAGGCTGCCAACTATCAACAGGGACATCCAGGCCTATCAGATCCATTGAAAGAACAAACCTTTTTGGTAAACACGCTGAATCATTTGCAGAGAACACCGCAGTGGAATAGTACTGCAGTCATAATAACGTATGATGATTCAGATGGATGGTATGATCATGTCATGCCACCTATAGTTAGTCAGTCTAACGACCCCAGGTACGATAGACTATTAGGTAAGGATGGACTTTGTGGTCGGGCTCTCCCAGGCGCTTATCAAGATCGTTGTGGCTATGGACCCCGTCTTCCTTTCTTGATAATATCTCCATATGCAAAAGTAAACTATGTAGATCATTCAGTTACTGACCAGACATCGATAATACGTTTTATCGAAGATAATTGGAATCTAGGACGTATAGGAAATCAGTCCTTTGATGTTAAAGCTGGATCAATTCTAAACATGTTTAATTTTACCACTACAAACCATCAAGCACCAAAGTTATTCCTTGACAATTCGACAGGGTTAGAAAAATGAAGAATTACTGTTTGCTAAATTCCTATTTTATTGTTACTTGATGTAGCTTTGAAGCACTAGGCTATACTATGCGTGTGAACGGGAGGCGACATATCTACAACACCCTTTCCAGCTATGAATATGGAGTTGATGTTCAATTGGCCGCGAGTTCACATGGCGCTTCTA
>Ga0079222_10000095_pt1 | contig 15414 bp, 9 predicted proteins | sample GAPlitter_FD_75070 | JGI IMG/M metagenome (GOLD analysis project Ga0079222, IMG submission 75070) | Agricultural soil microbial communities from Georgia to study Nitrogen management - GA Plitter | ecosystem: Environmental > Terrestrial > Soil > Agricultural land | place: USA: Georgia | collected...
CATCTTCCGCATAGGGCAGGACTCCCGGCGCGCCCGACACGTCGCCCAGCACGGCCTCGGGCGTCGGCACCGTCTTCGACGCCGGTAAATAGTCCACCAGCGGCGAAGTGAAGTACGGCTCCGTCGTGTATTTCTTGATTTTCGCGGTGTAGGCCTCGTCCACCGGCTGCTTCGGATCTCGCGCCGGCGCAGTTTCTCCGTCCGCCCAAGCCCCCGGCACCGCAAAGATCGCGACAAGCGCAAAGACCACGAGCTTCGACCAGTGCATTCGCATGACTCTCTCCCCCCGTTGGAAGTGAAGCCAAAGTGAAGGTGGATTCTATCTCAGTTGCCAAGACAAAAAGGAACTTCGCTGCAAACTTCCTGCGCGGCGCGCAGGCGGGCCGCTCTCACTCTGGCGATGCGAATACCAGGCATACCGGTGACGGCACCTTGATCGTCTCCGCGTTCACCGAAAGCGCTCCCGTTGCGGGATCCACGCGAAAAACATCGATTTCGCCGCTCAGTTGATTTTCCGCAAAAAGGAATTTCCCCGAGGGATCGAAAGTGAAGTGCCGCGGTTCTTTTCCTCCCGTAGGCATGCCGCCGAGCGGCGTCAGTATGCCCTTGCCCGGATCAATCCCGTAAATGGCAATGCTGTCGTTGCCGCGGTTCGAAACATATAGAAATTTCCCGTTCGGATGAATCGCGATTTCCGCCACATCATTACGGCCCGAAAAACCCGGAGGAAGCGTCGAGAGCGTCTGCTCCTGTTTGAAGCTGCCCTTCTTGGCGTCAAACTTCAGCACCGTCACCGTGGACGCGAGTTCGCTGGCTACGTACGCGAACTTTTCGTCTCTCGAAAAAACCAGGTGCCGCGGTCCCGACCCCGCCTTGATCTTCACGTAAGGCGGATCGTTCGGCGTCAGGGTCCCGTTGCTCGCGTCGAATTTGTACACCAACACTTCATCCAGTCCTAGGTCGACCGCCACGGCAAACCGGTTGTCGCTTGTCGTTGCAATCCAGTGCGCATGCGGTCCTTCTTGCCTCTGCTTGTTCGGTCCGGTCTTTCCGCTGTGCTGCACGAACGCCGTCGATTTTCCGATGCTGCCGTCCGGTTCGATAGGGAACACCGCAACGCCTCCGCTGGTGTAATTTGCCACCAGCAGATACTTCCCGCTTTTGTCGATGGAGATAAAACATGGATCCGTCCCCAGCGAAGAAACCTGGTTCAACTGCTTCAGCTTCCCGTTCTGTGCATCCAACGCGAACGCCGTCACCCCGCCGTGCTTCCCGCCGTCGGTTATCGGTCCTTCGTTCACCGCATAGATATATTTGCCGTTCGGATGCACCGCCAGAAAAGACGGATCCGGCGTTTCTGCCGCGACGCCATTCTCCGCAAGGCTTCCGCTCTCCGGATCAAACCGGTACACGTAGATTCCCTTGCTCGTCGTTTTCGACGTGTACGTGCCCACGTACGCCAGGTACTGCCCGGAGGACGGTCGCGAATCGTTCGGACTTGTGCCTGCCAACAGCAACAACGGAGCTGCTAGGCACAGCAAACCGGCAAAGGTTCTTCGCGTGATCTTCATGGCGCCGGTGATTCTACCACCGCGCCCTCAGGCTTGCGAAAGTTTGGTCTTATGACGGTAGGATGGCGTGGTCCGGTGGCTCACGGCACGCCGCTGCCTTACTTCTTCTCTTCTTCGTTCTCTTCCTGCAGGACGGCGGCCGCCGCTATCGAATCTTCTGCATCGAGCCTCAGAAGCCTCACGCCTTGCGTCGACCGGCCCGCTTCGCGGATTTCATTCGCATGGACGCGGATCACCTTGCCATGCTCGGTGATAATCATGACGTCCGATTCTTCCGTTACCTGCAGCGTACCCACCACGGAGCCGTTTCTCTCGGTCGTCTTCATGTTCACCACGCCCTTGCCGCCGCGCGAGGTGATTCGGTATTCGGCCAGCGGCGTGCGCTTGCCGTAACCCTTCTCCGCCACCGTCAGCATCAGCGACGTCAGCGAGTCCTTGATGTGTTCGTTTTCCAACTCTTCGAGATTTTGCGTCGTCTGCTTGTGCTCCTTCGCGATGATTTCGAAGTCCGGCTGAACCGCATCCATGGAGACTACGTAGTCTTCCTTGTCCAGGTCCATCCCGTTCACGCCGCCGGCGTTGCGGCCCATTGGGCGCACTTCCGTTTCGCGGAAGAGGATCGCCTGTCCTTCGTGGCTCGCCAGGAAAATCATCTGCTTGCCGTCCGTCAGCTTCGCGCCCACCAGCTCGTCCTTGGTTTCCAGGTTGATGGCGATGATGCCGCTCGGCCGCGGATTCGAGAATTCTTTCAGCGCCGATTTCTTCACCGTGCCGCTGCGCGTCGCGAAGAACACATACTTGCTCTCGTCTTCGAGGTTCGTTGCCGCAACGATCGCGCTGAGTTTTTCGTCTTCCTGGAAGCGCACCAGGCTCGCGATCGCTTTTCCTCGCGTTGCCGCCGCCGCTTCCGGAATCTCATACACCTTCAACCAGTACACGCGGCCTTTCGTCGTGAACAACAGAATGTAACTGTGCGCCGATGCGATGAACAGGTGCTCGACGAAATCCTCCTCCCGCGTCCGCGCCCCGATCCGGCCCTTGCCGCCGCGCGACTGGTGCCGGTAAATCTCCACCGGCGTGCGCTTCACGTAACCCGCATGGCTCACGGTGATCAGCATGTCCGTGTCCGCGATCAAGTCTTCCAGCTTGATCTCGTCGACCTTGTCCACAATCTGCGTCCGCCGGTCGTCCCCGTACGTTTTCTGAACCTCCCGCAGCTCCGTGACGATTACGGATTTCAGCTTCTTTTCGCTCGCCAGGATCTCTTCCAGCTCCGCGATGCGCTCCCGGATCAATTTCAGTTCCTTCAGAATTTCGTCCACGGAAAGCTGCGTCAGCCGGTGCAACTGCAGCTCAAGGATGGCGTCAACCTGTACCGGCGTCAGTCCTCCGGTCCATTCACGCGCCGTTTCTCCTTCCGCGCCGCCCAGTTTGTATTTGCGCCCGTCCAGCTTCACGCCTTCGATCTTCTTCGACTTCCCGTTTTCCGTGATCGTGACGTCTTGCTCGCTGAAAAACTTCAGTAAGTTCTCCTTGGCCTCCGCGCGGCTCGCGGAACCCCGGATGATGCGAATTACGTCGTCCAGGTGATCCAGCGCCACCTGGTAACCCACCAGGATGTGTTCGCGTTCCCGCGCCTTCCGCAGGTCGTAGCGCGTTCGCCGCAGCACCACGTCGCGCCGGTGCTCGATGAACAAGCGAATAATCTCGAGCAGCCCCATCTCCCGAGGCTGGCCGCCCGCGATCGCCAGCAGGATCATTCCGAACGATTCCTGCATCTGCGTGTGTTTATAAAGATTGTTGAGAACCAGCTGCGATTCCTCGCCGCGCTTCAACTCCACAACAATCCGCATCCCGTCGCGGTCGCTTTCGTCGCGAACGTCTGCGATCCCGTCGATCTTTTTTGTTTGCGCCAGTTCCGCGATGCGCTTGATCAACGTCGCTTTGTTCACTTGGTACGGAATTTCCGTGACCACGATATTCTCGCGGTCCTTCCCGACTTCCTCGATCGCCGCCTTCGCGCGCATCGTGAAGCTGCCGCGTCCGCTCTTGTACGCCGCTTCAATCCCTTCGCGTCCCGCGATGTAGCCGCCCGTCGGAAAGTCCGGCCCGGGCACAATCTTCAGCACTTCCTTCAGCGTTGCTTCCGGCTTCTCGATCAGCAGAACGGTTGCGTCGATAATCTCGCGCAGGTTGTGCGGCGGAATGTTCGTGGCCATGCCCACCGCGATGCCGCTCGCACCGTTGACCAGTAGGTTCGGCACCCGCGTCGGCAGCACCACCGGTTCTTTTTCGGTTTCGTCGAAGTTTGGTACGAAATCGACGGTTTCTTTCTCGATGTCCGCCAGCAGTTCCTCGGCAATCTTCGCCAGCCGCGCTTCCGTGTACCGCATCGCCGCCGGCATGTCTCCGTCCACCGACCCGAAGTTGCCCTGCCCGTCCACCAGCGGGTAGCGCATGTTGAAGTCCTGCGCCATGCGCACCAGCGCGTCGTATACCGGCGTGTCGCCGTGCGGGTGATACTTGCCCAGCACTTCGCCCACGATCTTCGCGCACTTGCGGTACGGCCTCGTGGACGTCAGTCCCAGCTCATACATCCCAAACAGAATCCGCCGGTGCACCGGCTTCAGCCCGTCCCGCACGTCCGGCAGCGCCCGCCCGATGATCACGGACATCGAGTAGTCCAGATACGACTTCCTCATCTCCGCTTCGATGTCGACCGGAATCATCACCGACTGGTTTGTCTGTTCGTCCGCCATGTCCCCTCAGTTTCCAGCGCGCCTGATCACGCAAATACCAGCAACTCGTGCAGCTTGCTCAGCTGCTAAATCGTCAAAAGGAGTCTGAATCTGCGTCCGCCTGAAATTGGAGTAATTCATCCATCCAGTCATAACTACCTTCAAGGAAGGCTGACAGCCGATTCATCACGTCCCGCATATTGGCTAGGTTGAATTGAACGCGCTCTTGGACGGTCGGCTTCCCTGCATTGTCCTCGCCGTAGCGGAATCCCTGGCTAGTCGGATCTAACTCTGCGAATTCGAGAATACACTTCTCGACGGCTTCGATGTCCGCCGGGTTTCCGTTCGCTAACTTGCTTGCGTCCCCGAGCCCCGCCTTGCATTCCTCCCACAATTTACGCAGGTCGTGCGTGTCCCTCGGGTAGTCTGCTGATGTAAGTCGAAGCTGATTACCCAACCTCACTAAACCCTTTAGCATTAGCTCTATGTAGTGACGGTAGAGGAAGCAAACGGGGTAGACCGCAAGATCAGCGGCAAGATCACGGCCCTCCACGCTAGCCACCACGCGGTCGGCAGCGTTCTTGTATCCAAGCGCGCAATCTAAAAACCAGTCCGAGGGCGCGTCGATTAAGGCTTCGCACTCCCAGCCCTCCCAGCCGCGACTGGAAGCGAAGAGTGCGTCCCCTTTCTGGGGCCAACACGGAGCAACTCGATTTCTTTCCACCAAGACATTCACTCTAAATATCCAGGTTCACCACTTCCAGCGCGTTATCCTCGATGAACTTTCTGCGCGCTTCCACATTCTCTCCCATCAAAGTGGTGAAGATATCCTCGGCGGCCACCGCGTCCTCGAGTTTTACCTTCAGCAGCGTCCGAGTGTCCGCGTTCATCGTCGTCGCCCACAGTTGCTCGGGATTCATTTCCCCCAGGCCTTTGAACCTCGTGATGGTGAAGTCCTTCTTTGCGTCTTCCATCACGTAGCTCAGTACGTCCTGGGCGCTCTCTTTCGTCGCCTTGTCGCCGTTTCGCGCAATCGTGAACGGCGGCTTGTTGTACTCCTCGATTTGCTTTGCCAGCGCTCGCATCCGTTTGTAATCGGCGTTTGATGCCAGCGCCCAGTTGATTTTCTGGTTGTGCGGCGGGCCGAACTGGATTTCGTACAAGCTGTGCTCTTCGTCGAAAACCAGTTTCCCCTCGAGCTTCAGCTTGGCCTTGTCGATTTCCTTCAGCAGCTTCTCGACGGACTTTTTCTCTTCGAACTCCGCCTTCTTGTCCAGCCCGCTTTCCGCCAGCACTTCCGCCAGCTTTGGTTCTTTCAGTCGGCGCGCCAGCTTCGCGGCCACTGCCTCGTATTCCTGAACGTTCAGCAGAAACGTGGTCAGTCCCGCGCCCTGCAACGTCACGCCTTCCTTCGCCTTCACCACGTGGTCTTCCGTCGCGCGCTTCATCAGTTCCCGCGCGAACTCGCGCTCGTCTCGAATGTACCGCTCGCTCTTCCCCCGCTTCACGCGGTACAGCGGCGGCTGCGCGATGTACACGTGCTCCCGCTCGATCAGTTCCTTCATGTGCCGGAAGAAAAATGTCAGCAGCAGTGTCCGTATGTGCGATCCGTCCACGTCCGCGTCCGTCATCAAAATCACCTTGTGATAGCGCAGCTTCCCCGCGTCGAAGTCGTCTTTGCCGATTCCCGTCCCAAGCGCCGTGATAATCGCCCGGATTTCTTCGTGTCCCAGCATCTTGTCGTAACGCGCCTTCTCCACGTTCAGAATCTTGCCCTTCAACGGCAAAATCGCCTGGTATTTGCGGTCCCGGCCCTGCTTCGCCGAACCGCCTGCCGATTCGCCTTCCACCACGAACAACTCGCACCGCGCCGGGTCCCGCTCCTGGCAGTCCGCCAGCTTTCCCGGCAATCCGCTCGAATCCATCGCGGACTTCCGCCGCGTCAATTCACGCGCCTTCCGCGCGGCCTCCCGCGCCCGCGCCGCGTCGATACACTTGGAAATAATCCGCCGCGCCACCGTCGAGTGCTTGTCGAACCACTCCCCCAGCCTCTCGTTGATCAGTTGCTCCACGTCGCCTTTGATGTCGCTGTTCAGCTTACCCTTGGTCTGTCCTTCAAATTGCGGCTGCGGCAGCCGCACGCTGACCACCGCCACCAGTCCTTCGCGCACGTCGTCACCGGTGATGCTCACTTCGTCCTTCTGCTCCTTCAGCATTCCCGCCGACGATGCAAAGTTGTTGATCGTCCGCGTCAATGCCGACCGGAATCCGCTCAAGTGCGTCCCGCCGTCCACCGTGTTGATCGTGTTCGCGAACGCAAAAACGTTTTCACCGTAGGAGTCGTTGTACTGCAGTGCGATCTCCATCTCCACGTTGCCCTTTTTGCCTTCCATGTAGATGGGCGAATCGTGCAGCGTGCTCTTCCCGCGGTTCAGGTGCTTCACAAACTCGGCGATTCCGCCGGTGAATCGGAACTCCGCGTTCTTTTCCGAGCGCTCGTCGTTCAGCGTGATCTTTAGGCCTTTGTTCAAAAAAGCCAGCTCGCGCAAGCGCTGCGAAAGCGTGTCGAAGCTGTACACCGTCTTCTCAAAGATCGAGGGATCCGGGTGAAACGTCACCTTGGTCCCCGTCTTCCGCGTCTTGCCCGTCTGTTTCAGCTTCGAGGTCGGCTTCCCTTTTTCGTACGTCTGCTCCCACACCGCCCCGTCGCGCTGAATTTCCAGTTCCAGCCAGTCCGCAAGCGCGTTCACCACCGAAACGCCCACTCCGTGTAATCCGCCCGAAACCTTGTACGTCTCGCTGTCAAATTTTCCGCCCGCGTGCAGCACCGTCAACACCACTTCCGCCGCCGGTCGCTTTTCCGTCTGGTGCATGTCCACGGGAATCCCGCGCCCGTTGTCCACCACCGTCACCGAATTGTCTTCGTGCACCGTCACGTTGATCTCGTCCGCGTATCCGGCCATCGCTTCGTCAACTGAGTTGTCCACCACTTCCCATACCAGGTGATGCAATCCCATTTCGCCGGTCGACCCGATGTACATCGCCGGCCGCAACCGCACCGCCTCCAGCCCGCCCAGCACTTTGATCGACTTCGCGTCGTACTGGTGCCCTGGACCTTTGCCGGTCACGGTTTCTTTTTCTTTATCGCCCATGGAACTCCCTCAGTTCGTTTCAGCGCAAGGTCGCGCTGCAATCTTGCCGGCCCGAAAGCCGCTCTCGCGGTCCTCAGCGGACGGACTTCCAGCCTGCTGCTGTGCCGCATCCCACCGGAAAAACTCTCACTTTTTTGAAGCAAGGAAGGCGCGCTTGCGGATTTAACCGAACGTCGATCCGTGCGGTCCCGCTCTTTGCGGGCCCGACGCCTCATCCTCTGATTCCGTCCGCACTGGGCGCAGCCGGAACTCGTAGGATTCCTGCTTCATCCCGCCCCGCACACCGGGACGCGGCGAAGGCTCATTCGTATCCAGGTCCAAATTCTTCCAGCACCGGTCCCGTCTGGCGCAACGAGCTCCGGAACTGCCTGCGAAGTCTTTTTCCCTGGCGGACGTGTCGATTTGGAGGTAGCAAATACAGCGAATCGACTGCAGAATTATACTCTGCCTGGAGCATTTCCACAAGCCCTCCAGCTATTCCTAAATCCATTGTTTCCTTTAATTTGCAGCGTAGTGAACAGCCCCGAACGGCCCAAAAAAAAGGCGCCCATTCGAGCGCCTTTCACTGCTATTCCTTGCGTACTCCCGCTCAGATCCGCATCGGCATAATGATGTACCGGTAGCGGTAGTTTTCATCCGCCAGCGGACGCATCTGCCCGGCCGATTGCTCGTCCTTCAGTTCGATGCTGATCGGTCCGTCCGCCGCCGCGCTCAAGAAGTCCAGCATGTAACTCGAGTTGAACCCGATCGCAATTGGATCGCCTTTATATTCTTTCTCGATTGATTCCTTCGCTTCGCCGTATTCCGGACTCGAGGCCGAAATCTCCACGCCCTCGCTCGAAATGCTCAGTTTCACCGCGTGCGACCTCTGATCCGCGAGTTGCGAGACGCGCCGCACCGCGTCGCCCAGTTCCGCGCGCTCCAGCACCACGCTTTTGCTGTTGTCCCGTGGCAGCACCGCCTCGTAATTCGGAAATTGCCCCGTCAGGATTCTTGAAATCAGCAGCCGGTGCCCCACTTGAAAGAACAAATGGCTCTCATCTTTCGCGAATTCGATCTCTGTGTCGGAGCCTGCTGCGCTCGCCAGCTTCTCCACCTCGTCCATCGCCTTCTTCGGAATCAATACCTTCACTTCGCCGTTTAGCCCGGAAAGCTTCTGGTCAGTTTCCGCCAAAGCCAACCGATGGCCGTCGGTGGCCACCATTGCCACCGTTTCGGGCTTCAGGATCAGCAGCCCGCCGTTCAGCGTGTACCGCGACTCCTCTAGCGAAATTGCAAATTTTGTTTTTCCGATCAGGCTCTCCAGCACCGCCGCCGAAATCTTCACCAGCACGTGCGGCATCGTCGGCAGCGCGGGGAAATTTTCCTTTGCCATCCCCACCAGCTTGTACTTTTTTCTGTCGCTGACGATTTCCACCCAGTGGTTTTCCAGCAACTTGAACCGGATCTCTCCCTCCGGCAGTAAACGCACCAGTTCCAGCAGTTTCTTCGCGGGGATCGTCCCTGCGCCTTCTTTCTTTACCTTCGCCTCACAGGACGTCCGCACGCTCAGCTCAAGGTCCGTCGCAGTGATCGTCAGGCGGCTCCCTTTTGCTTCCACCAGCAGGTTCGACAGGATAGGAATGGTTGTCTTCCGCTCCACCACCCCCTGCGTTGTCGTCAACTCATTCAAAAGCGCCGATTTCGTTACCGTGAATTCCATTGCTTGGCTTTCCTCGCGTGCGCTTCCCGCTGTTCCCGGTGCACTCATGCCCTGGCCTTCCTTGGCACAAACCTCGTGCTGGCCTGTACTCTACTCGCTTTTTGCTTGCAGCGGAAGCCTCCGCGCTTTGCCCTGCCTGTGGGAAATCGCCGCACCTGAGGATTTTCACAACAACACTTCAACACCTTCATGGTGTTGTCCTTGTCCTTCCAAAACACACTTCAGCCTTGTTGTTGTGATGAGGCTTGTGAATCTGTGGAAAGTCGGCGCAACGCGTGTGCTCTTAGCTCGATAGGTGTCGGAAAAATCCGCAAGTGGCTTGTGAGTTCCCTCGCACAAATGGACCCCTTAGGTCATCAACCCAATCTACGGGAAATGTCATCCATATTTTCCAACAAACCTTCCCCACCTTTTGCAGAACTTCTCCACATGACTCTGAAAGTGCGACGCAACCGACGCCGAAAGCGGTGGCTGCCGCGCACGCGTCGGCCGGCGCTATCTCAATGCCCTAAAGGTTCAGGATCACGGCTTACGTGACGCACGAAAGAAGAAGGAAAACCTTGCCGCGAAGGTTACTGCAGCGCGTCCATCAGCCGCGTTATGGTGCGGTTCAGTTCTTTGTCGGCGCGCCGCATCTCTTCGATCTTGTTGATCGAATGCAGCACCGTCGTGTGATGCTTCCCGCCGAATTGCCGGCCGATCTCCGGCAGCGAAGCCGTCGTAAGCTGCTTCACAATGTACATCGCCACCTGGCGCGGAAATGCAATCGCTCTGGTGTTGCTCCGCACCTTCAGGTCTTGCTCGCGCAGGTTGTAGTGTTCGCTCACCCGTTTCTGAATCAGGTCTATGGTCACTCGCTTTTCTTGCGAAGCGATGATGTTCCGCAGCACCTGTTGCGCCGTCGCCAGCGAAACCGCTGCGCCCGTCAGCGAAGCGTACGCCATCAATCGCGTCAGCGCCCCCTCGAGCTCCCGCACGTTGGACTTGATCGCCCGCGCGATATACTCCGCCACCTCGTCCGGCAGAGGGAACTTGTCATTCTCCGCCTTCTTCTGCAGGATCGCGATCTTCGTCTCCAGGTCCGGCGGCTGGATGTCCGCGATCAGTCCCCACTCGAATCGCGAGCGCAACCGCTCTTCAATCGAGTTGATGTCCTTCGGCAGACAATCCGAGGAAATCACAATCTGCTTCTGCTGCTCATAAAGCGCGTTGAACGTGTGAAAAAATTCTTCCTGCGTGCGTTCCTTGCCCGCGATGAACTGGATGTCGTCCACCAGCAGCACGTCCACCGTGTGAAACCTCTCCCGGAAGCTGAACATCCGGTCGAATCGCAGCGAATTGATCACCTCGATCGTAAACTTCTCCGCGCTCACGTAACTCAAGCGCATCCCCGGATTGCGTTTCTTGATGGTGTGCCCGATGGCGTGCATCAGGTGCGTCTTGCCCATTCCCACGCCGCCATACAGAAACAGCGGGTTGTACGCCTTCGAGGGTTGTTCCGCCACCGCGCGCGCCGCCGCATGCGCGAACTCGTTGGACTTGCCTACAACGAAGGTATCGAACGTGTACCGGAGGTTCAGTTGATGGTCGCTGCTCTCAAAATCCAGCTTGGACTGCTTGGCATTCGCTCCCGCCGCCGCCGTCGCGGGCGCCGCCGGCACTTCCTCCTCTGTGCACACATACTGCAGCTTTGCGTTGGGAAGGCCGATCTCGTGGAATACTGCCCGGATAATCTCGCTGTACGTGCGGGCTAAGACCTGCCGGAAAACACCGCTGGGAATCTGGATATAAAGTGTGTCGCCCTCCACACGGTTCAGCCGCGTCGGCTGAAACCACGTGTTATACGTATTTATGCTTACCCGCGCCTTAAGGTGCTCCAGGAACTTGTCCCATACACTTGTCGTTTCTTTCGCTGTTTGGATCGAAGTCGTCATTTCGCAAAAAGACTAGGCTTCGGCTATTTCCACAGGTGTGTAAATCCTGTGGAAAGAAGAACCTAATCAGGCTTTCCTTTTGGCTTTCGGGTCTGCTGCCCACGCCGCTACGTTTGAGTTTTGCCCCTGGTGCCCCGCGCGGCTCGATCTTGTGACGCTGCCCCTTGCACCGCCGCTTTGAGACAGCGCGGGATTCTCTCCGATTGCCGTTCACCGGGCAAGCGAAAAGTGCGCGAACACCTTGCTCCGCATTCACACACCTTACACAACTTTTCCACAAGCACAATCTTTGTGCAACCTCCCGCACTTTCGTCGGCGGAACGCGCAAATTCCCGCCAAAAACCGAATGTCGCCCTTTTCTGTGTCATGCGGCGTCTCGGGTCACGATGAATTCGTGTGTCTCGCGCCTGTGGAAAATGCGGCCGCGCACTTTCAAAAAATTTCTTTTGCCGCGGGGCAGCCGGAAGCGAATTTGATTTTGTTTAAGCCGCTAGAAGGCTGCTGCGTGGCGCCCATACAGCGCCCGCTGTACTTCTCCTTGCGTAATGCTTGCGAATCCCTACTGGTCTTGTGGTATTTCGAATTCGTAGACCCCGATAGGATCCCCTGCGATCAGCAGTGTGTTCTTCTCCGCCACGATGCTCACCGCTTCCACTCTCGCCCCCTCGGGCGTGTACAGCAAATACGTCGCCCGCCGGTTTCCCTCCTTGTCGAAGTGCAACAGCGTATCTCCCATCGCCATCCACACTTCGCCCGTATCGCGCTCCACGCCGACCGCGGTCAGCACCCTCTTGAACCGCGGCGTGTCTCCTTTCTTCTCCTGCCGTGCGATTTCTCTCCGCACTGCTTGCGCTTCTCCTAGGGCGTCCAGCTCCTGGTACACGATGTCCTGCCCGGCGTATCCGAACCGGTCGTACTGCCGCACCGTCGGTTCCGGCGCATACTCGAAAGCGTAAAAGAGATGTCCCAGCCCATCATTGGCCAGCTTCCCGATATTCAGGAAGCGGTTCAGGTCTCCCCGCCCGCTGAACTGTTCCGGATCGCCGAACTCCCGCACTTCCCGTCCGTTCTTGTCGTACACGCTCACCAGCTCCGGTTGCCGGAGCGTGCTCACCGCCACTTCGCCTTCCGGCAGCGTTGCTACGGAAACCGGCTCGCTCACGGGGATTGCTCGCAGGTGCTTTCCGCTTCCCGCAAACACCTGCACCACGTTGTTCGCCGGGTCCGCCACATACAGGTTCCCGTCTCCGTCGACGTCGAAGTCCTCGCCGAACCCCACCAGCACTTCACCGGACCCCAGCGCCTCTTTCCGCGCATCGGCGGAAAGCCCGGACGCCTCCCTCATCGCCAGCAGCCGCTTTCCTTCGCCCGAAAAAACCACCAGGCCCGGCGAAGGCGAAGCCAGCACATAAATCTTGCCGTCCGTCCCGCGCTTGATTGTCTTCAGCCCCGGCCCCATCTCCGGAAACAACCTGCGCTTCGCGGTAAGGTCAGCATCCACCTGCGCCCGCGCGCACGCCGCCGCTCCCGCGGCCAGGCACAACACCGCCAGCGCTCTCCAGGCTGGGTCCATCCTGTTTCGCATGTCCCTTCTGATTATATTCGACGCCTCTAGGTTGCCCGCCTCCGCCGGGCGTGCTTTTCGAGGCACCGCCGCGGAACGCTGCGCTTGACACTTCCTCCTTGATATGCTTTATAAGCATATATGCCATTAGCGCATGATCGCGAGTTGAAAAAAGGCAACACCGAACTTCTTGTCCTTGCCCTTCTGGAACTGGAGCCTCTTCACGGTTACGAAATCGGAAAGCTCATCGCCGAACGCTCCCAGGGAGTCCTGAAATTCCATGTTGCTTCTCTCTATCCGTTGCTCTATCGCCTCGAGCGCCGCGGCTGGGTCAAGGGCGAATGGAAACCCGCCGGGGGCCGCAGGCGCCGCTACTACCGGCTTACCGCAGCGGGACGCAAAACCCTCACCGAGCGCCGCGCCCTCTGGCGCGCGTTCTCCGGAGCGATCAATCGCATCGTGGAGGCCCGCTATGCTTGATTGGGAGAAAATCGTCCGCGATAAGCTTGGTTCGCTGCCCATGGACGCCTCAAAGGCGGACGAGATCGTCGAGGAACTCGCTCACCAACTCGAAGCCGCTTATCAGGAGGAGCTTGCTCGCGGCATCAGCCATGCCGAAGCGGCGCGCCGAAGTCTCGTGCAATTTCAGGATTGGGAAAAGCTGCGCCGCGAAATCTTCCAGTCCGCATCCGGCGCGCGGCTCCCCGTCTGGCAACAGAAAGGACTTCTTTCTCCGCGTCGCCCCGTTGTCTGGATTGCTCTCGCCGTGAGTCTTGTTTTCCTGGCGCTACCTTCCTTTCGAAAAGCCCTTCACATCTTGCCCTTCGCAGATTGGCCCGACGCTTGGAGCGCAAGCGCCTTTTCCTCCAAGGCGCTGCGGCACCTCGAAAAATCCGGCGATACTCAAAAATATGCACGCGCTCTCGCCTACGTTGCCCTGCATAGTCCGGACGAGCAACAGTCGGCGCAAGCAGCCGACCGCGCCATTGCTCTCGACCCGCATCTCACCTGGATTTGCGCCAAGATGACCCGCGCCAACTTCCCGCCTCCCGACTACGATTCCGCGCGCTGGCTCAAACGCCTTGAAGCCTGGGATCCGGACAACGCCTACGTCTATCTGCTCGCCGCAGGCGTCGCCCAGACCAGCGAACCCAAGGCGTTCACGTATGCCCCGTCCACCGCTAATCTGCGCCGCGCTCTTTTTGCTGATTCCCGTTGGCGCGCCTCGATGGAGCAGGCCTTTTCAGCGAAACGCTGGGACGACTATGAGGACAAGCAGTTTGCTCTTGAACGGCAAGTCCTGTGGGAGAACGGACTTGATCGCCCTGAAAAATTACTGGCTGCCTCGTCTGCCCTGCCCTTGCCCCTTGTTGGCTTGCTTCAGATGTACGCCGACGACGTCGCAGAGCAGGAAGAAAAAGTCGGCCATCCGGAACAGGCTCTCGGCGTGTACCTCCAAGTGGCTGCAGTCGCCCAACAACTCGCGGCCGGATCTACAGATATCGAGCATTTCGCAGCGGCTGCGCTCGCCAAGGACTCCCACAAGCAGGTGACTCGCGTTCTTCAAACCCTTGGTCGAAACGTCGGCTCCGACCCCACTGCACTTGCTCTCGCCTCTATTCCCGCGTTCGACCGGCGTGGAGAATTCAACCGACGGCTCAGCTCTCCAGCCTGTCGCGCGGGCCGCATCGTTGGGTTCTCCAGTGTGGCCTTTCTGAGTCTGGCCTGCCTTTCCGCTCTGTGGCTGGTTTGCGCCGTTGCGCTGCGGTTCAACCCCGACCTCAGCCGCGTGGCGAACTCTACGGTCCGCTGGCTCAGTTGGGCTCCTCTACTCCTGCCCGTTTCCTGCCTTGCTGTGTTCCTGAACTTCCTCCCCTACGCGAAGTCGCTCGCCGATTACCCATCGCCTCATGTTCTCGACGAAAGCTTTGGAGCTTTCTTCATCGGCGCCTTTTCCTTGAGATACAGCATTGACACGAACATTTGGATTCACAGAATGTTTTGGCCAGCTATTTGGTGCGCTGCTGTCTGTGCGGTTGGAATCCGGGTTCTGTCGTGGGTCAGGTCGCGGCGGGAACCAAATCACTCCGCAACCGAATGACGGGTCGGACTCCCTCAGTCGATCCTCAGCCTCAACCGCTCGATCGACCGCGCCCGCAACCTCCCCGCTTCGTTCCGCGGCCCCTCATCATCCGTCTCGATGATCACCGTGTTCATCTGCACGTCGCCCTGCGCCACTTCAAACCGCGCCGGCATGCCCGTCAGGAACTTCCGGATGATCCCTTCCCGATCCATGCCGATCACGCCGCCATGCGGCCCCGTCATCCCCACGTCTGTGATGTACGCCGTCCCTTTCGCCAGCACTTGCTCATCCGCCGTCGCCACATGCGTATGGGTCCCCACCACCGCTGTCGTCCGCCCGTCTAGGTAATATCCCAGCGCGATCTTTTCGCTGGTCGTCTCCGCGTGCATATCCACCAGCACAAACGCGGTGTCCACCGGCAGTTTCGCCAGCAACTCATCCGCCTTTCGAAACGGATCGTCAATCGCCGGCAAAAACACCCGCCCCTGCAGATTCAGCACCGCATACTTCAATCCGTTCTTCGCTGTCCCCGCAAAAACGCCGCTCCCCGGAGCGCCTTCCGGAAAATTCGCCGGCCGCAGCAGCCGCGGTTCGTGCGGCAGGAACTCCAGAATCTCTTTCCGATCCCAGCTGTGGTTCCCCCCCGTCACGACCTCGATCCCCATCTTCA
>Ga0079222_10000097_pt1 | contig 15352 bp, 21 predicted proteins | sample GAPlitter_FD_75070 | JGI IMG/M metagenome (GOLD analysis project Ga0079222, IMG submission 75070) | Agricultural soil microbial communities from Georgia to study Nitrogen management - GA Plitter | ecosystem: Environmental > Terrestrial > Soil > Agricultural land | place: USA: Georgia...
CGATGGCCACCGTCTCCTCCGGCAGCGTACCGCGCAGCTCGGCCAACGCCAGCACGTCGGCCATGTCGACCTGGTGCGGTGAGATCTTGGTTGCGAGGTAACGCGGCAGCCGGTGGCGCGGGATGATCACCTCAGCTCCTGCCGGCAGATCGGCGTGGATCGCGTCGATCAGGAGAACGCGCTGCGCGTCCTCGATCACCGGCAGCAAGTTCATCCCCCAGGTACCACCGTCGAGCAGCTCGACCTCGGGCGGCAGCTGCCACTCCTGCTCCAGGCGGGCGAGTGCCGCGAGCCCGAGGCCGTCATCGCCCATCAACGGGTTGCCAAGGCCGATGACGACGGTGTGGACCGTCGCCGCGTCACTTCGCCTGATCGACATATGTGATGTCCCCCCGCACGAACCGGCCCCCGCTCACGATCGAGGAAATCGTGCCCGTGCGCTCGAGCAGATCGGCCCGCAGCGCGAGGTAGACGTGAATGGGTAGGAAGATGACGAACACCCAGGTGAGCATGTGGTGCACGAAATGCACTATCTGGATGCCGCCCAAGAGCGGGATGACCCAACCGAACAGGGTGTACCACAGGCCGCCGGGTCGCGACTGCCCGTACATCGCGAACCCCGTCACCACCTGCGCCACCGCGACGAGATAGAGCCCCGTGTAACTGAACTGCTGCAGCGGGTTGTGGCCGAGGTAGTGCGGGGCCTTCTCGGGCCGGATCATCAGGTAGAACTTCACCTGCTTCCACAGATTGACCCAATCCTGCTTGAAGACCGGGAAGAGCGCCCTCCAACGTTCGAACTGGTTCCCGGCGAATAGCCAGTACACCCGCACGATCCCCGTCGCGACAAACACCCCCGCCGCGACGAAGTGCAGCAGGCGCATCCAGCCCATCAGATAATGCGCGCTCGCTTCCCCAGAGGTGATGAAGTAGGGCCGGCCGATGTAGAAACCGGTGATCACCAAGACGACGATCGATGCGACAGCAGCCCAGTGCATGGCGCGGATCGGCCACTCCCACAGGTAGACCCAGTGGTACTCGCCGCTGGGCGGCGGCGCCTTGTGCGCCAGCGACACGCCGCGCGGCCGATGGGGTACGCTCATTGGACCTGCACGCTGGTCACGACATTGCCGGTGGCGTCGAGCACGTGCACCCCGCAAGCCATGCACGGGTCGAACGAATGGATCGTCCGCAGGATCTCGAGCGGCTGATCGGGCTTTACCAGGGGGTGGTGGTCCATGAGCGCCGCCTCGTACGGTCCGGGCACGCCCTTGCCGTCACGGGGAGAACAGTTCCAGGTACTTGGCACGACGCACTGATAGCGCGAGATCTTCTGGTCCTCGATCTGCACCCAGTGGCCGAGCGCGCCACGTGGCGCGTCGAGGTAGCCGTAGCCCTGGGCCTTGGCGGGCCACGTGGCCGGGTCCCACTTGTCCCCATTGAAGGTCTGGGTATCGCCGCCCTTGATACGATCGACGAGCTGGTTGTACCAGTGTGAGAGCCGGCGGGCGAGCAACACCGTCTCGATGCCGCGCGCGGCGACACGACCGAGCGTCGAGAACAGCGCCGCGGGTCCCACTTCCAACCCGTCGAGCACCTGCTTCACGAGCTCCCGTGCTTCCTGGTGGCCGGAGGCGAACGCCACCAGCATGCGGGACAGTGGCCCCACTTCCAGCGGCCGTCCGTCGTAGCGCGGCGCCTTCATCCAGCTGTACTTCTTCTCGCCCTGCAGGTACGTCCAGGGCGTCTTCGGTCCGGTGTACTTCGCCTTGGTCTCGCCCTCCCAGGGGTGTAACCCGGCTGCGTCACCCTTCGAGTACTCGTACCACGAGCTATTGATGTATTCCTGGACCAGCTTCTGATCGTAGGGCCAGACCTTGGTGAGGTCCTTATTGAGAATGATCCCGCGCGGGAAGTAGAGGGAGCCGATGTCGCGCACGTCGGAGTCGGGAAACTCACCGCAGGCGAAGTAGTTGCCGGTGCCTCCGCCGATCCCCGCCCATTCCTTATAGAAGCCGGCGATGGCGAGGAGATCCGGGAAGTACACCTGCTCCACGAAGGCCTGGGCGCGCGTGATCATGTCGTGGATGTCGGTGAGTCGTTCGGCGTTGATGGTCGCGCGGCTGTCCAGGTTGATCGCGGAGGCCATCCCCCCAACCAAGAAATTCGGGTGCGGGTTCTTCCCGCCGAAGATCGTATGCAGCCGGATCACGTCGCGCTGCCAGTCGAGCGCCTCGAGGTAGTGCGCCACCGCGAGCAGGTTCACGGCCGGTGGCAGCTTGTACGCCGGGTGGCCCCAGTAGCCGTTCGCGAAGATGCCGAGCTGCCCGCTCCCCACGAACGTCTTGAGACGTCCCTGCACCTCGCGGAAGTAGGTCTCCGAGTTGTTCGGCCACGGGGACACCTTCTTGGCGATGGCAGCGGTGTCGGCAGGGTTCGCCGAGAGCGCGCTCACCACGTCTACCCAGTCGAGCGCGTGCAGGTGATAGAAGTGAATCACGTGGTCCTGCACGAACTGCATCCCGTGGATAAGGTTGCGGATGATGTTGGCGTTGGGCGGGATCTTGATGTCGAGCGCGTCCTCGACGGCGCGGCACGAGGCGACGGCGTGCACGACGGTGCAGACGCCGCAGATGCGCTGCGTGAACGCCCAGGCATCGCGCGGGTCGCGCCCTTGCATGATGATCTCGATGCCGCGGAACTGCGTGGAGCTGGCCCACGCGTTGGTGATCTTCCCGTTCTCGGCCTGGGCCTCGATGCGGAGGTGGCCTTCGATTCGGGTGATCGGGTCGACGACGACCTTAGTTATCGCCACGGCCGCCTCCCTCTGGCTTCTGGCCCATCACGGGCAGCTTGCGCCGTTGCCGGATCTGGTGGACACCGGTCGCGATGGCGTGCGCCGCGACGCCCGCCGCCGCGCCCACCGCGAGCGCCGCGCCGATCGTGTCGGCGTAGCGCTCCACGCCGAAGCCGGCGACATTGGGCAGACGGCCGTAGAACGGCGTCATGGTGTCCCAGAAATGGCGTTCGGTGCAGCCGAGGCAGGGGTGGCCGGCACCGATCGGCCAGCTGGTGCGGGTATTCCAGAGAAAGATCGGGCACGGCGAATAGGTCGCCGGCCCCTTACAGCCGACGTGATACAGACACCATCCCTTGCGGGCCGCTTCGTCGTCGAACCGCTCCACGAACTGCCCGGCGTCGAAATTGGCGCGCTTGGGACACTGGTCGTGGATACGGGCGCCGTACGCGAACAGCGGGCGGCCGTCGTAGTCGAGCGCGGGCACGCGCCCGAACGTGAGGTAGTGGACGATCGTGGCAGTCACTACGTCCCCGATCGGGGGGCAGCCAGCGATGTTGACCACCGGCTTGTCCTTCACGATGTCCCCGACCCCCACCGCGCCGGTCGGGTTGGGCCGGGCCGCTTGGATGTTCCCCCAGTGCGCGCAGGCGCCGATGGCGACCACCGCGGCAGCGCCCTTCGCTGCTTCTTCCAAGATCTCTTTGGCGGTGCGGCCGCCGATCGTCGTGTAGATCCCGCCGTCGTTGAGCGGTACGGAGCCGGTGACCACCAGCAGGTACTGACCCCTGTTCTTGACAATCGCGTCCTGCAGGGCCGCTTCGGCCGCCCGTCCGGCAGCCGCCATCAGGTTCTCCTGGAAGTCGAGCGAGACCACGTCGAGCACCAGGTCGCCGATGGTCGGCTCCGCGGTGCGCAACACCGATTCCGTGCAGCCCGTACACTCCTGGAGCGAGAGCCACACGACGCTGGGACGTTTCAGCGCCGCCAGTGCCTTGGCGACCCTCGGGGTCAGGGCGCTGGCGAGCCCCAGCGCAGCGGTCATTTGGCCGCAGAAGGTGAGGAAGTCCCGGCGACTCACACCGCGTTTTGCGAGGTAAGCGCCCAGCGTTTCGTTCTCGGCCCAGGGGTGCGAGGTGGGGAAGTACATGCGGAACGCTCCAAAAGGGTTGGAGCTACACGACCACTCAGCGCTAGTGTTACCCTACCGCGCCCGCCCGCTAGGCACCAGGAAGCTGAGATGAAGAAGCCTTCATCAGGGAAGGGATCGATCTGATGACACCCCGAGCCCGGCTGGTCGTCAAGCTGTTCGCGGCGTGCCTCCTGTGTCTCGCCGTGTTTGCCGGCCTCGCGCTTCTGGTGCAACATTTCCGGAAACCGTAACAGGAGGCCCGGATGACGAAGAACATGGGCACCGCTGATCGTGTCATTCGCACGCTGATCGCCGTCGCCGTGGCGATACTGTACTTCATGGGCAAGATCAGCGGCACGGTGGCGATCGTGCTGGGGATTGTCGCGGTCGCCTTTCTGGTGACGAGCTTCATCGGGTGGTGCCCGAGCTATCTCCCCTTCGGGCTTTCGACTCGCAAGCAGTCGAACGCCGCGCCCACACCATAGAGGTGCGCCAATGACCCTGCGTTCCGGCGTCTATATCGTTCCTACGCATCGCTGGTACATCGAGCGGACGGTCTGGCTGATCGCCGGCCTGGTGCTGCTCACGAGCACCACGCTCGCCGCCCTGGTCCACCCGCTGTGGATTCTGTTGGTGATCGCGACCGGGGTCGCCTCGGTAATCGTCGCGCTCACCGGCTTCTGCATCGTGGGCACCGTGCTGCAGCGGTTAGGGTTCCAGCCGATGCTCGGCAGGAACCCGACGGCGGGGAGCGTCTACTTCATGCAGACCGACCGGTGGTACCTCGAGCGGCGGATCTACGTGACCGTGGGTGTGAACATCTCCATCGCATCGGTGCTGTCGCTGGTGCACAGCCCCTGGTGGCTCTTGTTCACGGGCTTCGTTGGCACGGCGATGGTGTGGTTCGCGGCAACCGGCTACTGCATCCTCGCGAACATCCTGTATTGGCTGGGGGCCGAGCCCCGGCTCGCGCCGGATCGCGGCGCCGTTCCCACTTGTGTTGCCGAGGCGCAAGGGCAGGTATAACATATCGGCGACCCGCGACCAAGGCCTAGGCAATGACCGGAGCGACGCGCAGCAACCAAGAGAGAATCATCGCCAACGAACGAAAGATCCTCCGGAATCAGAACCGGCTCGTGGGGATCCTTGCCAATCAGGACAAGATCTTGCGGAATCTGCAGGCGATGCTGAGGAATCAAAAGAAGATCCTGGCGAACCAGAGCAGGATTCTTGCCAAGTAGCTAGCGCGTCCCGATGACGCAGTCGACGGCGCCGGTATAGGCGCGCCAGCGCGCGATCTCTTCGGTCAGGGCGCGCCGTCCCGTCGGTGTGAGGCCGTAGTACCTCGCTATCCGATTGTGTTCGGTGGTGCGCCAGTACGACGTCACCCAACCACGATGCTCGTATCGGTGGAGGGCGGGGTAGAGCGACCCCTGCCCGATCTGGAACGCGCCGCCCGACATCTCCCGGATGCGGTTGCTGATTCCCCAGCCGTGCATAGGGACCAGCGACAGCGCCTTGAGAATGAGCAGGTCCAACGTCCCCTGCAGAACATCCGCGACACGCGTCACTGGGTGCGCTCCCTGTAGACGTGAAAGGGAAGTATGTCTGACCATTCCTGTCGGAGCAATAGGGGAGCCAGAGCAGCCCTAGCGGAGAGACAGCAGCGCCACTATCATCGTGCGCGCGCGGAGCACACCCAAGGAGGCAAGATGCGAAGCGGTTGGTCGGGACCGGCGTGCGTGCTGATCGGTCTCACGGCACCGTGCCTGCGGGCCCAGACGATCGAAGACGGACTCCTCCTTCCCAGGAAGACGCTCGTGACCGGCGTCCTCTACTCGCACGACAGTTGGGACCACTACTGGGAAGGAACCCTGAAACGCGTCAACGGAAACATTGGCACGGTCACGACGCAAACCGCCGTGTGGTCGGGCAGCTACGGTGTCAGCAACCGCCTGAATCTCATCGCGAACGTGCCGTTCGTGTCGACTGCCGCGAGTCAGGGCGTGCTGCAGGGCATGAGCGGCCTCCAGGATCTCACGCTGGCGGCGAAGTACCGGCTGCTCGAGACGCCGTTCACGGAGGTGGGCTCGATCCGCGCCATCGCCGTCTTGTCCGGGAGCATTCCCCTGAGCCGCTATACGCCGGACTTTCAGCCGCTCTCCATCGGTTTGGCCAGCAAGCGCGTGTCGGGACGGTTCACGGCGGATTTTCGCGCCAAGTCGGGATGGTTCCTCACCGGCTCGACGGCGTACACGTGGCGCGGGAAGGTGACGCTCGATCGCCCGTACTACTACACCGACGGCCAGCTGTTCTTGAGCAACGAAGTGGCCATGCCTGACGTCTTCAACTACAACTTAGGATTCGGCTATTCGAGGGGCGGCCTGATGGTCCCCATCACGTTCGCAGGACAGCGGACGCTAGGCGGGGGCGATTGCCGCCGCCAGGACATGCCCTTCGTGTCCAACCGGATGAACTTCTCCAAGGTGAACGCCATCGTGATGTATCAGCTTCCCAAAATCAGGAACCTGAGCACGCAATTCGCGTACGGCTATACGATCGACGGCCGCAATGTGGGACAGGGCACCACGCTCACCATGGGTCTGCTGTACACCTTGTCCTTCGGGAGCCCGACGACCCCATGACCGCGAAATCGATCCCCGCCGTCCTCGCGATCGCGCTCGTCAGCGCCACCTGTAGTAAGGATATCGGGCAGCTGGAGGGGCTTCCTCCGCTCGCGCCGGTCACCACCGACTCCGCCGCCGCGAGTTGGAAAATGATCGTGCTGACCGGCCCTACGCAGATTGCCGTGTCGGCACCGGCGCCGGTCACCGATCCCGGATATCAGGCGGAACTGGCCGCGATCAAGAGCGCGCAAGCCGGGCTCACCGCCGCGCAGCGGGCCGCCATCGACTACTGGAGCAGCGGAGGCGTGTTACGCTGGAACGAGATCCTGCGGGAGCTCGTCGCCCGCGCTGACTTGCCGCCCGCGCCCAATCCCGACGGCACATATCCGGTCCCGGATCAGAACAACCCGTTTGCGGATCCGCAGTTCCCGTTCGGCAATCCGCCCTACGCGGCACGTGCCTACAGCTACGTTGCGGTCGCCCAGTATGAGGCCCTGAAGGTCGCATGGTACTACAAGTATCAGTACCACCGACCGTCGCCCTTCCAGGTCGACAGCGGCATCAGGGCATTGATGCCGACCACGCGGCTCCCGAGCTATCCCTCTGAGGACGCGGTGGTCTCGGGCGTGAACGCCGAAGTACTGAAGCTCCTGTTCCCCACGTCGGTCGAGGAGATTACCCGGAAGGCTGCCGAGCAGCGGCAGGCCGCCTTGCTGTCGGGCCGGGCATCCGCCAGTGACATCGCCGCCGGGTTGGCGCTGGGACAGGCGGTGGCGGCAGTCTTCATCGCGCGCGCCGGTTCCGACGGCATGAAGGCGGCGGGCGGGACCCCCGCGCTGGTCAAGGCGCTCTCGGACTCCGCTACGGCGCGTGGCCAGGTTCCCTGGACCAGCCTGGAACTGCCGCCGCGCCCGCCGATGCTCCCGCTCTTCGGTCAGGTCAAGACGTGGATGTTGACTCCGACCGACCTCGCCAACGAGCGGCCCGGGCCGCCACCCTCGACGTCCTCTGCCCAGATGCAGCAGGAGCTGGCTGAGGTCAAGCAGGCGGTCGAGAACCTGTCGCGAGATCAGCTCGCGATCGTCTACAAGTGGGCGGACGGAGTCAGCACGCCGACTCCTCCGGGCCATTGGAACGCCATTGCCGTGCCCTTTATCAGTAAAGCGCAATTCAGCGAGGTGCGGGCCGCTCGCGCCCTGGCCCTGCTCAACATGGCGATGCATGACGCCGCCGTGGGGTGCTGGGACGCCAAGTACAGCTACTTCAATCCGCGTCCGTCACAGCTCGATCCCAGCATAAAGACCGTGATCGGCCTGCCGAACTTCCCGTCCTACACGTCAGGGCATTCGACCTTCTCGGCAGCGGCAGCGGAGGTGTTGTCCTACCTGTTTCCGAGCGATTCGGCTTCCTTCGGGGGAGAGCGGGACGAGGCTGCGATATCCCGGCTGTACGGCGGCATCCACTATCGCTCCGATATCGAGGTCGGCAAGGACCATGGCAGACGAATCGGCGACTACACCGTGAGGTTCGCTCAGCAGGATGGGGCGAACTGAGCTCCAGCTACCAGGTCCATCAATCCCGGCCCACGCCGAGCGCGTCGGCCACCCGGTTGATGTAGTTGAACCAGGACGCGATCAGCGTGATCTGTAAGATCGCGCGGTCGTCGAAGCCCGCGGCGCGCAAGCGAGCATGATGCGGCGGGCCGATGCGTGTCGCGTCCCGCGTCACTTGCACGACATAATCGAGCATCACTCGATCCTGCTGCGAGATGGGCGCCTTGGTGTAGTCGTCCTCCAACGCCCCTACCAGCGCTTCGTCCAGCGTGATCCGACGCAGAAACTCTGCGTGAGAGGTGATTCAGTAGCGGCAGCGGTTGGTGACCGACACCATCGTGGTGATCAGCTCGTGCTGGCGGCGGGTGAGCGGCAGCCCGGGCGACATGAGCACGCCGAAGGTGGCGAAAGCGTGATACAGGGCGTCCGGTATCAGCGTGTGGGACGCGACGATCCCGGATGTGCCGTCCGCGGTCGGCTGCACCGGCGTGGCGTACTCCTTGGGGTAAAGCGCCCGCTGGGCCTCCAGGGCCCAGCGCAGTTTTTCATCCGCTTCGGCCAGCGGGATCGTACGAATCCAGGTCATGGGGAGTCCTCTCCTCTAGACGGCGAAACGCAAAGAAGTACACCGGCAACCCCAGCGCGACGACGCCGGCGCCGAGTGCGGCCTGAGTCGGGTTGTGCCCCGCGAGCAGAAACAGCAGCAGCAAGACGAGCAGCAGGAAGATGCCCGGCGTCACCGGGTAACCTGGCGTGCGATACCCGGGGTCTACAGCACCGCCGCGTCGCAGGCGGAACAGCCCAGCCACGGTCAGGCCCACGAACAGCACGGTGATGAAAACAAAGTACGACAGGATCTGATTGAACGTGCCCAGCAGCACCAGCAGCGACGCGAGGCCTGCCTGAAGCGCGATGGCGCGCGCCGGCGTTCCGAACCGCGGATGGATCGCGGCCACCGTCTTGAAGAACACGCCGTTGCGCGCCATCGCGTAATACACCCGCGGCAGGGCCAGCAACAGGGCCAGGAGGCTCCCGGTCACCGCCACGATGACGATCCCGGCGAAGGTCTGACCACCCGCGCGCCCAAACAACGTCTCGCCGGCCTGCGCCGCGAAGGCCTCGCCGCTGGTCACCCGCTCGAGCGGCACGAGATACACGAACACGGCGCTCGTGAGCAGGTAGACCGCGGTGACGGCGGTGACGCCGATCGCGAGCGCGCGCGGGAGGGTGCGTGCCGGGTCGCGGGCTTCGCCGGCGAGCTTGGCGATCTCCCACCAGCCGCCGAAGGCGAAGAATGCGCCCACCAGGCCGGGCGCGAGCGCGCCGGGCAGCGGGTCCGACCCCGGCCGCTGGGCGATGAACGGCACGAAATGCGACCAGTCCCCGAGACGCAGGACCAGCGCCAGCAGCGCGATCAATCCGAGGGCCCCGAGTTTGAACGCGGTGAGCCATTGCATCAGGCCCGCGCCGAGGCGCAGGCCGGCCATGCTTACCATGGCCAGCGTCAGGATCGCGCCGACCGCCACCAGCTTCAGCTCCACGGCAGACAGGGGCACCACGTAGGCGACGTAGCTCGCGACCCCGACCGCCAGCGCCGCGGTGATGCCTGGGTCCATCACGAGCAGGCACTTCCACCCGTATAGAAACGCGACGGCGGGTCCAAAGGCCCGTCGCAGGTACACGTACCCGCCGCCGGCCTCGGGGAATCGGGCCGCCAGCTCCCCATAGCACAGCGCACCGCTCAAGGCCATGCCGCCCATGACGAGCCAGACCACGAGGAGCCAGAATGGCGAGCCAAGGGACCGTGCCATGTTCGCCGGCGTCAGGAAGATCCCGACGCCGATCACTTCGCCGATGACGAGCGCTGTCACCGACCCCAGACCGAGCTGGCGGGTCAGCTGCATAGCGGGCGTAAAGCTCCACCTCGACGATGACCGGGGCAAGGAGGTCTTCTAACGCGCTTCATAGTTCCTTCGCGATCCGGCAATCAGGTTCAAGCATCGAAGCGAACTGAACGGAGGATGTGCTCGTGAGCACCGCGACGCTGCCCATGCCACAGGTTCTGTGGAACGCGACCACGACGCCAGACGTCGTCACCGTTCCCGCTCGCACCGTCTTGGCCCTGGACGGCCGGGGAGCACCCGAGCGCCGGACGTTCCAAGACAGCGTCGCCGCCATCTACGGCGTCGCGTACACGCTCAAGTTCGCCCGCAAGAAGGCGGGGCGTCGCGACTTCAGGATCGGCCCGCTCGAAGCCCGGTGGTGGACCGACCACCCTCGTCGCCGCTTACCGGAAGTTCCGCGCCATGCATGGCGGTGGCAGCTTCGAATGGCGATGCCCGGCGACCTGCGCGCCGCTGAACTGGCCCGGACGATCGACGCGGCCACGCACCAGAAGACCGGCAAGCTGGCCGGGAACCCGGAAGTCGGGCGAGTCGCGTTGGCCCAGCTCTCCGCCGCACGCTTCGGCCGTGTGCTCCACGTCGGGCCGTATGACGCCGAAGCGGGCAGCTTCGCGCGGATCGGGGATGCAGTCGTGCGCGCCGGGTTCGTGCCCCGGAACGCGCACGCGGAGGTCTACCTCAGCGATCCGCGCCGCGCCAAGCCAGAGAAGTTGAAGACGGTGCTTCTGCTCGAGGTAGCGGGACGGGGCGGTGCGAGGCCGAGAGCGCCGTCAACGAACCGTGAGATGCGCATTCTCAAGCTGCACAGGTAAGTCTCCCAGTGAAGAAGGAGTCTTCCATGGCTCGCGTGCTGATCCTGTACGGTACAACCGACGGACACACGAAGAAGATCGCGACGGCGATGGCAGGGGTGTTGACGTGGGAAGGGAGTCGCGTGGACGTGCTCGACGCGAAGGACGTGACTCGGGATGTCCGGCCGCAGGACTACGATGGCGTGATCGTCGCGGGCTCGATTCACATGGGGGGATATCAGCGGGCCGTGAAGCGGTGGGTGCGTCGGCACGCCGGGGAGCTCAATCAGCTACGGGGGGCGTTCGTGTCGGTGTGTCTCGGAATTCTCGAGCAACGCACCGAGGCTCAGCGTGAGGTGCGGGAGATCATGGCCCGGTTCTTCGTTGAGAGCGGCTGGAGCCCCGCGCTGAGCACGACCGTCGCGGGAGCGTTGCCCTACACCAAGTACGGCTGGCTGAAGAAGTGGATCATGCGACGGCTCGTGGCGAAGGCAGGCGGCGATACGGACACCTCCCGAGACTACGAATACACCAACTGGGACGATGTGCGCGCGTTCGCGCGCGAGTTCGCACGACGGCTCGAGGTGGTTCACGCGGCGGGAGCGACGTCGTGATCGGGACGGCGTTAGTGCCCGCCGTGTCCTCGGCGCCTCGGGAGTTCCGGCTCCGCGATGGCGCGCGCGTGCTGGTGCGTCCGATCGAGCCCGCCGACCGGGAGCGGCTCCAAGCCGGGCTACACCAGCTGTCCCCCATGTCGCGCTATCATCGCTTCCACGCCGCCGTGTCGGAGCTCTCCGCCGCCCAGCTGCGCTACCTCAGTGAGGTCGATCAGGTGAATCACCTGGCATGGATCGCGCTGGATCCGGCCCTTCCCGGCGAGCCCGCCGTGGGAGTCGCGCGCTGTATCCGCTTGCCGGCCGCCCCTCACACCGCCGAGGTCGCTGTCACCGTTCTGGACGCCTACCAGGGGCGGGGCGTTGGAACGTTGCTGCTCGGCGTGCTGACCCGGGCGGCGGCGGCGCAGGGGATCCGGACCTACCGCGCGTACGTCGAGGAAGACAATGACGCCATGCTGCGGATCTTTCGCGACCTGGGCGCGCACGTCGGATGCCTCGACCTGGGCGTGTACCAGCTGGACATCCCCGTGCCGGAGCGCGCGGACGACCTGCCCGACACACCCACCGGGCGGGTGTTCAAGGCAGTGGCCGTGCGCGTCGGTGTTGGCGCATCCCAAACCCCCTGAAACCCATGCACACCGTCTCCCCGACATACCGGGCGACCCTCGAGGTCGATTATCCCGACCGGGAGCTGAACCGGGTCACGACATTCTTCCGGCCGCTTACGGTCATCCCGGTTGCGATAATTCTGGGCCTCCTGACGAGAGCTACCATGCGCTCCGACTCGGCAACCTACGTAATCGGATCGGGCGGCATCGTGTTTCCGGCGACGGTGCTGATGTTGCTGTTCCGCCAGAAGTACCCGCGCTGGTGGTTCGACTGGAACCTGGCGCTCACCAGGTTCAGCACGCGGGTGTGCAGCTATCTCGCGCTGCTGCGTGCCGAGTACCCGGCGACCGATGACGAGCAAGCGGTCCACGTCGAGGTGACGTATCCCGACGCGCGGCACGACTTGAATCGCTGGATGCCGCTGGTCAAGTGGCTGCTGGCTGTGCCCCACTACATCGTCCTGTGCTTCCTCTCGGTCGGGGCCGTCATCTGCGTGATCATCGCGTGGGTCGCGATCCTGTTCACGGGCCGCTATCCGCGGGGGTTGTTCGACTTCGTCGTGGGTGTGTTTCGCTGGTGGCTGCGAGTCGCGGCCTATGCCCTCCTGCTCACGACCGATCGCTATCCGCCGTTCAGTCTCGCGAGTTAACAATGGATGGGAACGTGGAGAAGATACGAATAGAGCAACACAGTTTCGTTGGAGCCCTGTGGTTCGCCGCCTGGCTGTTCACCCTTGGCTTCCTGCACCTCCATTTCTGGAAGGCCGTTCTCGCGATCGTGGTGTGGCCGTATTACCTGGGCGTGACGTTCAGCCTGCCGCTGCCCCACTAGGCGAAGAGGAAAGAAGCAGAGGGACCATGGTGGAGCAGACGACCCGTTACGGAATCAGCACAACAGTGAACCTCCCATACGAACGCGCCGTCGCGCGCACGCGGGAGGAGCTGACCAAGGAGGGCTTCGGGGTGCTGACCGAAATCGACGTCGCCGCGACGCTCAAGAAAAAGCTTGACGTGAACTTCCGTCCTTACGTGATCCTAGGCGCGTGCAATCCCCCGCTCGCTCACCGCGCGCTCACCGCCGAGCGCGATATCGGCCTGCTGCTGCCGTGCAACGTGGTAGTGTATGCCGCGGACGAGCGTGGCAAAAGCGTCGTGGCCGCGATGGATCCCATTGCCGCACTGGAGCTCACGGGGAACGAGCAGGTGGCGCCCGTCGCCCAGGACGTCCGGACCCGGCTCGAACGGGTGCTGGCGGCGGTCGAGTGCGAACCATGAACACCCTGTTCATCCTCAACGACCCTCCCTACGGGAGCGAGCGCAGCTACAACGCGCTCCGCCTGGCGGGTGCGCTCGCGAAGCGCGAGCGCGAAGCGGTCCGCGTGTTCCTGATGGGCGACGCGGCTGCCTGTGCAAAGACGCGCCAAGCTGTGCCGAACGGCTATTACAACCTCGGGCGGATGCTGCAAGCGCTCGCGCTGAAGCGGGCGCCCATGGGAGTCTGCGGCAGCTGCATGGACGCCCGAGGACTCGACTGCGGAGAGCTGGTCGAGGGCGTCCACCGCAGCGGCTTGGAGGAGCTGACGGATTGGACCCAGTGGGCCGACAAGGTCGTCGTCTTTTGAACGACCGCGGGTGCGAACGGAGGGACGGATGTCAAACGTGACCACGAGCTGTCCGTTCTGCGACACGCTCAATCGAGTCGATCTCGGCCGCCTCGAGGATGGCCCGCGGTGCGCCGGCTGCGGCCGACCGCTCCACCTGGACCGCCCTCAGGCGATCTCGGGCGAGGCCCTGGATCGCGTCATCGCGGACGCCCAAGTGCCGCTGCTCGTCGATTTCTACGCGGATTGGTGCGGCCCCTGCCGCCTCATGGCGCCCGTGCTGGATGCGCTCGCGCGGGATCGGGCCGGCGAGCTGCTCGTCGCGAAGCTCGATACCGACCGCCATCCTTATGCGACTATGGACTTCAAGGTGCGGGGGATCCCAACGCTCGTTGTGTTCTTGGGCGGCAAGGAGATGGCCCGTCAGGTGGGCGTGGTGTCTCGGAAGACGCTGGACGCGCTGCTCGACTCGCTCGCGGCGCCGCAGGCGTCACCCTGACGCTTGTCCGGGTCTCGTCACCCAGTCCTCGAGCGCGACGGCCATTGGTTCACCGTCGCCGCCACCGTAACCGATTGTTGAGCTACGTCAGGGACGTTGCGACCGCTGCGAGACGTCCCCCTGCCACCGCTCCCTTTCGGACCGTGACTCGCGCGATACCGCGGTACAGCGCGTCGCGTAGCGCCTTCTCGCGCGGATCGTTCACGAGGTGGAAGTCGAGCTTGTTCATGACATAGGCGTAGCCGAGGCGCGCGTCGGGATCCGCGAACGCGAACGAGCCGCCCGCACCGGGACCACCGAACGCCCGAGGGCTCGAGCCGAAGGGCGCGTCGGGCCCGGGCCGCAGGAAGCCGAGCGAGAAGTAGCTCGGCACGCCCAGCACCACGTCGGTGCGACCGGTGATCGCCGGCGGCGCGGTCACACGCGCGAACGTCGCCGGCGTGATCCCCAGCTCGGCCCCGCCTTCGGCGAACGCCGAATAGGCCAGCGCGATCGCACGCGCCGTACCAACTCCGTTGCCGGCGGGGACCTCGACCGCGAGATAGCGCCGGTCGTTCGGGTCGACCCCCAGCCCCATAAACGACCTGCGAAGCAGGGAGCCCGGCTGGATCATCTTCCACGTCGTTGCGAATGGCGTGTAGCGCAGCGCCCGGAGGCCCCGCCACGGGGAGAGCGGCTTGACGCGTGCGAGGCGTTTGTCGGGAATCTCAGCCGGGAGCCCGATATAGAACTCGAGATTCAGCGGCACGGCGATTTCCTCGTGGAAGAATCGGCCGAGCGAGCGGTGCTCCGGATCCACACGCCGGATGAGCTCCTGCATGTAGAGCCCGAGCGTCATGGTGTGGTAGCCGTGGCGGGTGCCCGGCAGCCACGCCGGCTGTTGGCGCGCCAGGAGGCGCGCCATGTAGTCCAAGTCGCGCAGCTTATCGATCGTGAGCTGCTCGTCGAGCAGCACAAGTCCCGCTTCGTGGCCGAGAAGCTGGCGCACCGTGATCGAGCCTTTGCCGTTCTGCGCAAACTCGGGCCAGTAGTGCGCGACTGGTGCGTCGTAGTCGAGCCAGCCGCGCGCGTTTGCCACGGCCAGCGTCATGGCCGCGAGCCCCTTGGTGGTGGACATCACGACCACCATCGTGTCCACGTTCCAAGGCTCACCGCCCTCGGGCGTGCGGCGGCCACCCCAGAGATCGACGACCTTGTGGGCGCGCCAGTACGCTGCGACGGCC
>Ga0079222_10000098_pt1 | contig 15306 bp, 11 predicted proteins | sample GAPlitter_FD_75070 | JGI IMG/M metagenome (GOLD analysis project Ga0079222, IMG submission 75070) | Agricultural soil microbial communities from Georgia to study Nitrogen management - GA Plitter | ecosystem: Environmental > Terrestrial > Soil > Agricultural land | place: USA: Georgia...
GAGGCGGCTTAGTTTTCGCGGGGCCCACCAGTCGTCGCCGTCAAGAGAAGCGATCACCTGGCCGCGGCACTCCGGAATGCCGAGATTGAACGCGGAAGCCTGACCGCCGTTCGTTTTTCGCAGAACGCGAATGCGGGAATCGAATGCGCGCAGGATGGAAGGAGTGCGGTCGGTGGAGCCGTCATCAACGACGATGATTTCGTAATCGCCGGGTGGGAAATCCTGGTCGAGCACACTGCGCAGGGCGTGCTCGATAAAGCGCTCGTGATTGTAGGTATCGATGAGAACGCTGAAGAGCACGGCGCCTGTGCAATCCTTCCAAGAGCGCGAAATACTTCAAGGCGACCGGCGGCGCGCCAGGCAGTAGAGATAGGCGCCCCGATAGCGCTTCCATCTTACATAGGGCATCGCGAGCAGGGCCAACGGAAAACAGCAGGCGAACTTGATTTTCGCGAGCGCGGTGACAGCCCGCAGGCGCAGCGAGGGGGAGCCGGCGGAAGCACGAGGCTGCGGTGCGTCGCACTGAATCGCTTCGCAAAAGGCGGCGGGCAGGTCGGGGACAACACGCGCGGAGATTCCAGAGCGAAGGGCAATGTTAAACATCTGGGCAGCGTAGCGGACGCCGGCGGACTGCTGGCGGAGCGACAGGACTTCCAGGCCGTGTAGTTCGAGAAAAGCGCGGAGCGAACTTGCGTTCCAGCGCAAGAAATGATTCGGCGGATAGTCGAGAGGATCGGTACCGGTCAACCAGCGATCGCGGTTCGGAACGCTGAGGGCGATATAGCCGCGGGGCTGCAGAACGGAAAGCGCGGATTGCAGGAAACGGGCGGGGTCGGCCTGATGTTCGAGGACTTCAAAGAGACAAACGGAGTCAAACCGCAGCAGCGGATACTGCTCGACGAACTGTTCGAGGCTCAACGGGTGCACGCGGGCAGAACCGCACTGTGCCGCGGCAAAACGCGCAGCTTGGCGATCCAGCTCAACACCGGCGACCGAATAACCCGCGTTCCAGGCGGCAATGAGGAAATTTCCTGTGCCGCAGCCGGCGTCGAGCAGAGTGCCGCCGCGAGGTGCGCGAGGATCCGCAAGGAAAAAAAGATGGCCGGGCTCGAGCGGAAGCAGGCGCACGTCGCGATCCGCGAAAATGCGGGCACAACGGCGGGCGTCGGGCATGAGTCGAGGTTCCCAGAAGTGGAGATCGCAGACCGAGCAGGCAAACAACTCATAGGAATGGAACGCCTCGAGGCGTGCCGCGACCACGGGAGTTCCGCAAGCGGGACAGAGGGGCGCGAGCGGCAACGTCAGGGAAGTAATCGTGCGAAGCTGGGGGGATGGAGAGGCGGTCCGGGGCAGGGGTAGAGGAGAATCCATAAGTAATCTTCCTGTTGAGGGACGTAATGTATGGGGGACTGTACTATAGAATAGCTAGCTAGTCAAAGAGGTACCGCAGGCAGCATCGTCCCGGCCCGACAGAACGCCGGGGCTTGTGAAAGAGGCGGCTTCGACAGAGAAACGACCGAGGCCGGAATGGAGCGGGGTCAGCTGCGGTGCCTGCGGAGTCCCAAGGGATGGCGGAGAGGGCGAGTCAAATCCAGGAATCCAAACCAGAGGAGATCAAGGGCTCGCCGAAGGCGACGCCGGGCGATCACGCCATAGCGGGGATAATTGACGCGGAGCCCTTTTGCCGTGAGCCGGTGGGTGGCGTCCTGAACGGTGGCGAAGCAGCGGCCGCCCTGCAGCAGAGCGAGGTTTTGCATGGCTTCGGCGCCCTGCCAGACTCCGGCTTCTCCTTCAGGATGATAGGAATAGTCGTGATTTTGATGGACGGCCATGACCGCGGATGACGCATCAGCAACTAGAGCGCCGGAGTGTCGCGCATACCAGATGAGCCAGTTGTCCCAACTGGGGCGCCCAATGACGAACGGGGGAATCCTGCCGCAGTAAAGTTGCCGGGAAAACGCAAAGTAATCCATCCATTGAGGCGGACGCAATTTTCCGGTGCGCAGGGCCAGTTCGCGCAGTTCGCTTTGCCAGGCAGGCGAATCGAAGGGAAGAGCCTCGCGCCAATCGAGATCGCGGCGCCGGCCGACCATAAGAAAGTCGCGGCGCGTTCGCAGCAACGAAGACAGGGCAGGAAGAAAATCGTCCAGCAGCACGATGTCGCAATTGACGTAACAGAGCGCGTCATTTCGGGCCAACTCGGCGGCGCGGTCGAAAATAGGAGCGAGATACTTTGTGCCGTATTGGTTTCTGTGGACGCGAGGTTCGTGGCGGAGGTGTAGCTCGGCGCAGACATCCGCGGCGCCGTGGTCGTCGCCGAAGAGAATGACTTCCGCGCCGGGATGGAGGCGCTTCCAGCTTTGAAGAGCGTTGCGTTGGATCAGGCCCACATGCCCGAGGAACGGCTTGGGCGTGGAGAAAAAGGTCAACATAGGCCGGCCGTTGCGTTTCGGGCCAGTGAGAGGCTTCGAGTGAAGAGATAAACCAAAATTGAGCGTAACAGAGGATGCGCGGCAAAAAAATCCGGCTACCCCGGAGGCAAGTGACCTGAACGGAACGAGTCAGCGTTGATCCTGGGGATGGCGCTCCGGGGCATCGCGCTGTTCGATGCCGTTCATCATGCGGCGACGATGGAAAAGATACTCGGAAAGATTCGAGGAGAACTGCCGGGGAAGCACGAAGAACTGATTGCGGACGACCTTGCTCCAGGAGACCGGACCGCGCGGAGGAACGAGATGAGCGCCCCATTGAAACATCAGGCCGAAGTTCCAAAAGAGCAGGCAAAGCAGGAGCGCAGAGAACGCGGCCAGAGGAAAGGCGCGACTGCGAAACTTTCGAGCGGCCTCTTCCAGTAAAACAGCGAGGCCGAGAACGAAAAACACCGTGAGAGAGACGAAGAACCGGTTGCCGAAAGACGAGATACCGTCCCAGTCAGGGTAGGAAGCGATGATGTAGTAGAAGAGGAGGACGGCCAGCAGAATGGGGAAGCCGGTCGCGAAATGGCGCTTCAGGAAGAGAAGCAACCCGACGAAGGACAATGCAATAAGAGGGGTCCAGGAAAGCAGGCCGTGATTGGAAGAAAAAAGAACCTGAGCGAAGTAGGGAGATTTCCAGTACCAGAAATGGAGGGGAATGTAGCCAGACGAAAACGGCGAGCCGTAAATGACGTAGTGAGACGCAAATGTGGGGAGCAGGCAGATGAAGATCAGGGCCGCAAAGACAGCTTCTTTGGCGAGCAGCGTGGCGAGGTCGCGCCAGGCTGCGGCGCGGAATACGGCAAGGTAGGCCTGGAGCAGTTCCGGCAGGAGCACCGCCAGCAGGACGGCATTGACGTAGTAGACGTCAATCATGAGACCGGCTAGCGCGCCGAGGACAAGCCACCGCGATACGGATCGCTGCAGCCGGGTCTTCAGCCAGTACCAGAAGAACAGCGCGACCGCAAAGGCCGACTGGGCATGAGACCACGAAGGGTTGAAGTACATGTAGACGGGGAGGGAGGTGCCGCCCCACACCGCCAACGCGGCCAGCAGGGCCCAGCGTTCCTCGACGTAGTTCCTGGCAATCCGAAATGCGAGTAGCAAGGCGAGGAACCCCAACGCGGCCGTGGTCAATGCCATCGCCAGGCGATAGGGGAGGGAAAACCCGTCGGCGGGAACGGCAGAACCCAAGGCCCTGGCGAGAAGCACCGCCGCGTGCGTGGCCGCGAGTGCGGGCGCCCACAGGAGCGCCGGGCCGATGCTGAAGTGGTTGTCGAGATGGCCGGTTGACGTGCGGAAGTCCGGCAAGGGCCGGCGGTTTGCGTCAAGCCGCAATTCCCGAAAGCGCGCGTTGGCGTGCTGGTAATCGGCAGTGAAGTCCAAGTTATGCTGAATGAGAAGAGCGCGAGCATAGGCGTAATAGCCGACGCCATCGCCGCGAACCCAAGGATTGACGAAAGGGAGGCTCAGCAAAAAGAAGAAGAGGAGGAGGCGTTCCGGGCGGCGGGCGGTGCGACCGGTGGAAGCAGCAGAGCGTTCCAGCGTCATGGGCGGAAGACCGGCGGAATGCCCGCGAAGGCGCGCGGGCAGAGCGAGAAGGAAGAGACGTTGTCGCAGCGAGGACATGAAGAAGAACTGGTTGCGCGAAGTATACTGTCAATGGATAAGTTACGATAGTCGATTTTGTACGGCACGGACCCGTTAGGCCGGGGAGCCGGAAGCGACGCGCTGGGGGGTAGTATTTCGCCTGGTCTGAAGATAGGCCGCGACGCGATCGATGATTTCGGCGAGGGGGGTCCGCGGGCGAAAGCCGGTCATGGAGCCGAGCTTGTCGATGGAGGGAACCCTGCGCATCATGTCCTCAAAACCAGGTTCGTAGGCCTGGTCGTAGGGAATGTAGATGATTTCGGAGTTGCTGCCGGTCCGCTGTTTTACGAGCTGAGCCAACTGCTCGATCGTGACTTCCTCGGTGTTGCCGACATTCACGACCTCACCGACCGCGCGGGGAGAATCCACCAGGCGGACGAGAGCTTCGACGGTGTCGCGGACGTCGCAGAAGCAGCGCGATTGTTTGCCATTGCCGTAGACGCGGATCGGAGCGTGATCGATGGCCTGTCCGACGAAGTTGGGCAGAACCATGCCGTAGCGGCCGGTCTGGCGAGGGCCGACGGTGTTGAACAAGCGAACGATCACGACGGGGACTTTCTTCTCTTTCCAGTAGGAGAGAGCCAAAAATTCGTCCAGAGCTTTGGAAGCCGCATAGCTCCAGCGACCTTTGGTGGTGGGGCCCAGGACCAGGTCCGCTTCTTCGCGAAAAGGAACCTGAGTGCTCTTGCCGTATACCTCCGAAGTCGACGCGATCAGGACGAGCTTCCGTTTTTTCTCGGCGGCTTCGAGGACGAGCTGCGTGCCGTTCACGTTTGTTTCTATGGTGCGGACAGGACTTTCGACGATGAGGCGCACGCCGACGGCAGCGGCAAGGTGAACAACGACGTCCGCGTCGTCAACGAGCTCCGCCACAAGACGGCGGTTTTCGAGGGAATCGAGGTGGTACTCCATGCGCGGCGAATCTTTCAGATGGCGGATGTTGTCAACGCTGCCTGTGGAGAGATTGTCGAGCAGGACGACGTGATCGCCGCGTTCGAGCAGGCGTTCGGCGAGGTGAGAGCCGATAAAACCAGCCCCGCCGGTAATCAGATAACGCAAAAGGCCTCCTCAAAGAGACTGAGTGTCATCCTCGGCTGAACTGGGTTTTTTCCGCCGGGTGCGTGGCGCCGGCACGTAAGCCGAATCCGCTTCCTGAGGGCCGTAGCCCTCGGAATAGGGATAATAGCGGTAAGAATAGTAATAGTCCGGGGCGCTGGAATCCACCGCATTCAAAACGACACCCAAGAGGCGGCACTTAACACTGACCAGAAGATCGCGAGCGCGTGTGAAGGCTTCTTTCGGTGTTTCGCCGCTGCGCACGACGAGCAGAACGCCGTCGGCCTGAACGGAAAGAATGACGGCATCGGTGGCGGCCATGATGGGAGGCGAATCGATGACAATGAACTTGTATTTTGTGCGAAGTTCCGCAATGGCGTCCGCCATTCTGTGCGAAGAAAGCAAATCGGCAGGGTTGGGAGGGAGCGGGCCGGTGGGAATGGCCGCAAGGTTGGGAATCGCGGGATGCGGAATAGTGACCAACTCGAGGCTGGAAACGCCCGCCAAATAGGAACTGAGGCCGGCGTATTCACCTTCGGCGAGATTGAGCACGCGGCCGACGCCGGGCTTGCGCAGGTCGGCGTCGAGCAGAAGAGTGCGGTCGCCTAGTTGAGCCAGGGTGACGGCCAGATTCGCGGCAGCCGTGGTTTTGCCCTCGCGGGGCAAGGAACTGGTCACGAGAATGACGTGAGGAGGATGGTCAGCCTGGGAAAGTAGCAAGGCGGTGCGAAGAGCGCGAAAAGCTTCAGAGACCTGCGATTTGGGAAGATGCTGGGCTACCAGCTGCAGGTGCTTTTCGTGGCCGTTGGAAGAAAGGCTAGTGGCATTCGCCAGCAGACCCGCGCGGGTGTGACGCCCGTTAGGCTCGGCAAATGACGGCACGACGGCCAGAGAAGGCAAGCGCGCCAGAGATTCGATATCGTCCGGGGTTTTCACGGTGTTGTCGAGATACTCGCGGATGAGAGCCAGGCCGATGCCGCCGACCAGCCCGACGAGAATCGACAGAGCGATGTTGCGTGTTTTGGCGGGGCGAGCGGGGGTGGAAGGAATCATGGCAGGGTCAACCACGCGGATGTTCGAGGCCTTGAGCCCGACAGAGATGTCCGCTTCCTTGAGCTTCGTCAGCAAGCCGTCGTACATGGCTTTGTTGGCTTCCGCATCGCGTTTCAGGATGTTGTATTTGACCAGGCGTTCGGACATGTGGTTGGCTTCGCTCTTCTGGCGCTCCAGGGCCTGAGTCAGCAATGCTTCGCGCTGACTGGCCGCTTTGTAATCGTTTCCGAGCTGGTCGACCACGTTCTTCTTCCCTTTTTCGATGAGCTGATCGATTTCTCTCAGCTGGGCCTGAAGGCGCTGCACTTTAGGGAAGTTGGGTCCGTACTGATTGAGGGCGTCGGTGTATTGGGTCTGGGCGTCCGAGCGCTTCTTAAGAAGATCCTGAAGCACGCTATCGTCGTGCATTTGGGGTACGCCGTCCACGTTGCCGGACTTGGCAAAATCGAAGAGAGCCTCTTTCTTCATGCGATCGGTCTGGGCCTCGGTGAGTTCCTTGTTCAAATCCGCCAGGCGCTGGGTGGTGATGTTTTCTTTGTCGTCCAATTGCCAGATCTGGTTTTCGCGTTCGTAGGCGAGGCGTTCATTCTCCGATTTTTCGACTTTTACCTTGAGTTCACTGAGCTGGTCGGCAAGCCACGTGGAGGCGCGAGTGGTGGCTTCGTATTTGCTCCTAAAATTCGCCTGAATGTAATTTTCGATGTGCGCGTTCACGATGCGCGCGGCGAGCTGCGGGTCCGTCGATTCAAAGCTCACATCGAGGAGACGGCTATTGGGGACGCGCTTGACGCCGAGGCTACCAAGAAAAGGGCCGAGTTCGGGAGGGCCCTTTTGATTGGCCAGGCTGCCGCTGCCGAAGGTATCGGAGGAGGTTCCGGAGCCGAAATCGGTATTTTCCGCCAGACCGGCGCTGCGGATGGTTTGCAGGGCCAGAGTCTCGCTGGTGAGAATTCTGGACTGCGTCTCGATGTAATTGTCGAGATCCATCATGTAGTCATACGAATCCTGGCCCGCGAAAGGCAGGATGTTGGCATTTTCGCGGTCGATTTCGATGCGCGCCGTTGCGACGTAAACAGGCCGCATGCGAAAAGTGGCGATCGAAACGATAGTGACGAGGGTCAGCAGAAAGGAAAGAATGAGCCACTGGTGCTTGCGGAGAATCAGGAGGTAGTCATAAAGGTGAGGCTCGCGCGGAGCGAAATCCCAGTAAGCGCTGTGCGGAGAACCGGGCACCATCTCGACGGAACCGTTGGAGCCGTTGTCCCGGGAGACGAGTTTGTGTTCTTCAAGCACGATCGTTCCTTCAATGGGTACCCAAGCGATAGATGGCGATGGCGGTTCCTACGCCGAGGCCGACTTCCGCAGCTTTGATGAGAGCCGCCTTGGTCTTGCTGTCTGGAACGAAAAGGATGTCGCTCGGCAACAGCCTCACGTCCTCTTCTTTGCGGCCGATGACTCTTGCCAGATTGATGGGGACTTCGCGTTGCTGGCCGCCGGAATCCCGGCGAATGATGACGGCGTGGTCGGTTTTCGCGGTGGCGTCGAGTCCACCGGCGAGGGCCAGCACTTTCAATGTGGTGAGCTGGGCGCGGTCGTTGGTGGCAACAAAGCCGCCGGGCCGGCGAACCGCGCCCAGGACGTAAACGATGCCTGCGTGCGGCACGGTGACAATGTCACCGCCCTGCAGGAGGATGTTGTTGGTGGCGTCGCCTTCTTCGAGGAGTTCGGTGAGATTCACGGTGATGGTGTTGCCGATCGGGGGTGGATCGGCGGATACCGCAGCTTTTTCGGCTGGTGCCGGCGAGGTCGACGAGGCGCTGCCGGGAGGAGCAGGAGGAGAGGAAGCCGCGGTGGAATGTCCGGACGAATCCTCGGCCATTTTTGCCATGCCGGTTGCGTCGCCGGAGGGCGGATCCGAAGCGCTCATTTCAGTCGTATCCGCACGCGTGACGATGACGGTATCACCGGCGTCGTTGGCGATGCCGCCCGCCTGGGCGAGAACTTCGAGAAGACTGGTGGGACGATCCGCTTCGTAAACCATGGGATGGGCCACCGCGCCGACCACCGTAATGGGTTTGCTTTTTTTCTCTTTGACGCTGACGTTTACTTGCGGATGAGAAACCAAGCCATCGGTCTCGAGAATTTCAGCAATTTTCTGAGCCGCCTGAGTTTCCGTGAGTCCCGCCATGCGCAAGGGGATGCGAATCAGGGGCAAAGCGATGTTGCCGGTCTGGCTGACACGAACGTCGCGCGAAAGCTCGGGGATTTCGAAGACTTCCACGGAGAGCAGGTCGCCGCGCCCGATAACGTAGTCGTGGGGAAGCGCAGCGCTAGACGCGGAGAGCGCACGAATCCTGTCATTGGTCTGTTGCGGTGTTTCGAGGGCAGTCTGAGCGCTGCCGGGAGGCGCCAGAACAAGTAACCCAAGCAAGGCCGAGACGGAACACCACATCCACGCACCCAGTCTGGCTGGCTGCATTCGATCGATGACCCCCGCGCAGATTATACAGGTACGCGGGCCGAGTGGATGTGAAATTTCGATACGGTCACGGACCGGTCATCCGGGGCAGGGAGCTTTTCAGGGGCGGATATGGGAACCGTCGCGAGGAGCGCCATCAGTAGGAAAAGGAAAGCATTCGCGGGAATGTGCAGGTTAAAGTCGACAAGGCTGTGCACCAGGATCCCGCAGCATCCCGTGAGTCCGGCGAGGTGAAGGACTCCCGCAAAAGGGCTGGAAGGATTCTGGATGCGCTTTACCGAAGCGATAAACAAGACAGCCAGAAACCAAGCGCAGCAAAGGCCGCCGACGACGCCGGTTTCCGCCAGAACCTCCAGGTAGTCATTATGCGCGTGGTTGACAATCTTGCCGTCGTACTGCGTTTCGTACGGCGGATAAGCCGCCTCGAAAGCTCCAAGTCCGACACCGGCGACGGGATAGTCCAGAAACATGCGCCAGGCGCCGTGGCGCATGGAAGCGCGCTTACCTTCCGGGACCTCCAGGGTTTGGAATGAAGAGAAACGAGAGAGGATTTGCCTGACGCCGATCCAGGAAACGAGGGAAAAGGCCAGAACCAGAACAGCGGCGCCGACCAGGGCATGTTTGCCCAGCGAATGGCGGACAACGAGGAGGAGCAGCAGAAGCGTCACTTCGCAAAACACGCTGACCAGTCCTCCCCGGGAAGCCGCCAGGAAAAGCGCGGCCAACGGAATTACCGCGAAAATGGCGACGCTGGCGAGGCGCTCTCTGCGTACCTTGCCCAGGATAAGGGGCACGAGCGAGAGCGGAATGACCAACTCGGCGAAACCCGCAAAATGGTTGCGGTTCACATACGGGCCAAAGGGAATACCGCCATAAGTCATCTCACGGAACCAATAGAGCTTTCCGTTGAAGGTCAAGTGCTGCAAGATGCCAAAACCGGAGACCAAGAAACCGAAAACGATAACGAACCAGGCCAGGCGGCGCCAGTCCTGGATGGTGCGGAACGCCTGCGCGGCCAGGAGAATCAGGATTACGTCGGCGGAGAAAAGCAGCAATTCCGCACGTGTGGCAAAGGGCGAAGCGCTGCGAAAGAGCCACTGAAGCGCGGCGAGGATGCCGAAGGCAATCAACGGCAGGAGCAGAGCAGGAATCCGCAAAGGTTCTTCACTGTAAAAGTACAGACGCACGGCCCAGGCGACAAGGAGCAGAGCGGCGCCGGCTTCGAAAACGGCGCGAGCCCAATCTTCGACTCCTCCGTGGGCGAGGACGGCGAAAGCGAGAAGAGCACAAATCCCGATACGCAGGAACCTCATGGCTTTGCCGGCTCCGGGAAGACGGGTACGAGTGACACGTCGTCGATCCACGCGCTCCCGTGGACATTCCCTTCAAAGCTGCCGCCGGCGAGCCGCACGACGCAAACGGAAGCCACCCGGGCGTCGGGGGTAGCAGTCCAGAGAAGACTCAGCCTGGTCCATGGTTCGGTTCCGCGCACATCTGAAGTCTCCGCAGACGCCGCGCCGGCGCTGCCGGGAACCGATAGCCGCAGACGAATGCCTTCGCTGGTGTCGAAGTCCTTGACCTCGACCCAGCCCGAAAGCCGATAGGAAACGCCCGGATGAACCAGTACGTAATGGCACGCTTCGGCATAGCCGGAATTATCTTGGCCCGAAAAAGCAAGCCGGAGCGATTGCCGGCCGCTGTGTTTTTGGGAACGGTCCAAGGCGGCACCTACGCCGTGGCGTTCCTTGGGATATTGCCAGGCGAGTCCGTCGCCTGCCACGCTGGATTCGAAACCGCCGTCCCACAAGACCGAACCGGGCGGGTCGGGAGGGGGAGGGTCGGGCATTATCGCAACGGCTTGCTGCCAAACAGACTGCATATCCGGGAAATGGCCGCTTTGCAGCAGAAGATTGGTAAATGGACCTATTTCGGGGAGAGACACTGAAGCATGAAGCGCAGCCAGACGTTTCCAGACGGCGAGCGCAGCATCAACCTGGCGCGAGGCGGAAAGGTCGCGAAGGATGGAGACGTAAGCGTCCTTGGACGGAGGAATGATCTGGTCCAGGATCATTTCGGGATCGGGTCTGGCGCGCCAACAGCGGGAAAAGGCCTCGGCGGCGAGACGCGGGTCCTCGGCAACGGCCCGGTGGATCTCCGAGAAGGCGGGCTCCATCGAATTTTCACGCAGAAGGAAATTGCCGTAACGCCAGGCGACATCGGCGGAGGATGGGTAGGCACTCTTAGCGGATAGAAAAGCGCGTCTTGCGTCGTCTGTGCGGCCCTCGCCGTCGTAGGCTTCGGCGAGATCGAGCAAGGTGTCCGCAGAGTGCGGCTCGAGCGAAAGAGCGCGCTGATAATTGGCGATGGCCTGCTGAAGGTCGGGATCTTCGATGTTGTATTGCCAGTAGCGCCCAAGCAAATACCAGTTCCTGGGATTCCGCGGCTCGAGACGGACGGCGCGTTCATATCCCGCGCGTGTGCCGAGACCGGCGGCGTGCGCCGCGAGAGCGTTGCGGATGCTGAAAAACGAAAGCGCCGTTGCCGCGATCGAGGCGGCGACAAGAATCCCCGCGCGATAGGCCCGCCGCTTGAGACGCAGGACCATGGGGTGACAACTCTGCCTAAATTCGCGGCAGGCGCGCAAGGACAAAAAAACAGCCTGCGGGTAACCCCAAAGCTTCCAGAGCGCGAGAAAGACAGCGGAAACAGGAGCGGCTAGACGACAACCGTGGATGACGGAAAACGAATCGGGCGAGCCGCGAGATGGCGATCTCTAAGGTGACGTTGAGCGCGGCGGCCCCAGCCCCGAACGAAGCCGAAGTTCAAAGCGCCTCCGATAGCCGCGCCGGCAAACGGGATCAATTTGCCCACCCATTTTTCGGCGGCTTCCTGCCCGAGTTTGGCGGCCAGGCGCTCCGCGATGCGGGGAGCAACGCGTTCGAACAACTGTTTTTCTACCAGGTCTTTCCCGAAGTCCACACCTGTAGCCGCGGCGGCGGCCAACCAGAGCTCAGACTGCTGCTCGGAGCCCTGGGAGTCGAATCCGTACAGCAGGCAGAGGCGCTGAACGAGGCGCAGGGTGATGATGGTGAGAAAACTTGTATCCGGCACGAGGGTGAGGACGCCGCCTAATCCGAATCCCGCGCCTTCCGCGAGAGCCCACCGTTCGGCGTCGCGAATGAGGGCCGCGGCAATGCGGTCGAGTTCGTCGACGGGCAGGCGGTGCACGGTGCGGAAATCGGCCAGGTAGACCTTGTGCCGCTTGGCGAGATAGCGGCGAAAGTCCTCCGGGTCGACTTCGATCGATCGAAATCCTTTCAGAAGTCCGAGCCGAAAGAGCCTTCGAACGGGCGAGCGCCTGCCGGAATTATGTAACCTAGACATCGCTAAGAGCATCGTACGGCGGTTAGATTCTCGCCGCAAGGGTCGTGCCGCCAAGTTGTCAAATCCAGGGGAGTTGGCTGGAACGCGCCAGGAATCGGACGGTACTACTTGACGCGAAGAAGCTTTTGGGTAAACTGCGCTTTCGCCATGGCCGCGTCACCACAATTCGTGCCCACAGAAATCGCGAGCGACTTTGACTTTCCGCAGCGCGAGGCGGCGTTTTTTTACGGGTTGTTTCTGCGAGGACATTCCGCGGAGCAACTGCGGCGCGACATCGAAGTTCCTCCCGCAGTGCTGGCGAAATGGCTGCGCGAAGCCGAGCGCGAGCCGCAACTGAAAGACATCTTCACGCGCATCGTGGAGTATCGCCGGCACGTGCTGGCAATCTTCGACACGCTGGTCGAATCCGAAGGAATGGCGCAGCGGATTCAATAGCCAGCGGTCCTCTGCTTTTTGTTGCAACCGGAAGAGTTCGACACCGAATCCCGAATCGGCACACCTGTACGTTGGTTCAGGCGCAAAAACTGTCAGGCAACCCGCGCAAGACTGGCGGGTTCTAAGCCCAATCGGGGGACAAGTGTCACAAAATGCAGGAGATTCGGCATTTGACCGCCGCTTGCCCGAAGGGTACAATCCAAGCGTTCTAGCCGTTGAGGTGTGTTTATGCCTAGGGTCACTCGCGCCTTAGCCGCTTTCCTTTTTTCATCTGTTCTAGCCGTGTTGGCGGTCTCTGCTCAGCAGGAGCAGGCGCCGGCGCCGGACACGTCCGCTCCTCAAAAGCTCACCAAAGCGCAGAAGAGGAAGATGAAGAATGCGTACAAGGAGCTGGATGACCAGTACAAACAATGGCTGAACGAAGACGTGGTTTACATTATTTCTCCGGAAGAGCGTTCGGCATTTCTACAGCTGGCTACGAACGAGGAGCGCGAGCAATTCATCGAGCAGTTCTGGCTGCGGCGCAGCAGCAATCCGGATTTGCCGGACAACGATTTTAAGGAAGAGCACTACCGCCGCATCGCTTACGCAAACGAACACTATGCTTCGGGGATTCCCGGTTGGAAAACGGATCGCGGCCGTATTTACATCATCTGGGGCGCTCCTGACGAAGTGGATTCGCACCCCACGGGCGGAACCTACGACCGGCCGATGGAAGAAGGCGGCGGCTCAACGACCACATATCCGTGGGAAAAGTGGAGGTATCGCTACCTCGAAGGAATTGGAGAAAACGTCGAACTGGAATTCGTCGATCCTTCAGGCTCCGGTGAATACCACCTGACGATGGACCCGTCGGAGAAGGACGCCCTGCTGCACGTTCCCGGCGCGGGATTGAGCTTGATGGAAGAGATGGGATTGGCGTCGAAGACCGACCGGTTCACCCGATCGGACGGGACGAATCTTCCGACAACGATGGGCGGGCAGCCGGCGAGCATGAATGAATTCAACCGGCTGGAACTCTACGCAAAGATCCAGCAGCCGCCGCCGGTGAAGTTCAAGGACCTGGAAGCGCTGGTGACCTCGCGCATCGTGCGGGACCAGGTGCACTTCATGTGGCGCACAGATTTTCTGAAGGTGACCAACGACACCGTGCTCGTGCCGGTGACCATTCAGATTCCGAACAACCAGTTGTCGTTCCAGAGCAAGGACGGCGTACACTCGGCCACTCTGAATATTTTTGGGCGCGTGAGCACGCTGACGGGCCGCGTCGTGCAAACGTTCGAGGATGCCGTCGCCAAGGACTTCCCCGATTCGCTGTTCCAGCAGTCGGTGAAGCTGCAATCGATTTATCAGAAGGCGCTCCCGCTGCGGCCCGGACTGTACCGCCTGGATTTGGTCATCAAGGACGTGCAGAGCGGGAACGTGGGCGTCGTGAATACGCGCCTGGCGGTTCCGCGCTACGAGGACGAAAAGTTGGAAGCCAGTTCGCTGATTCTGGCGGACGAAATCGAGCGCGTGCCGGCGAAACAAGTGGGCGCGGGCCAGTTTGTGCTGGGTTCTTCCAAGGTGCGGCCGCGCCTGGAAGGCGATTTCACCACCGCGGACAAGCTCGGGATCTACATGCAGGTGTACAACCTGAAGCCCGACGAAAAGACCCATAAATCGGACGCCACGTTTGAGTACGTGGTGAAAAAAGGCGCTCAGGAAATCTTCAAGCATTCGGAAACGACGGCGGACATGAAGCAGACCGGTGATCAAGTGACGATCGAACGTCTGCTGCCGCTGGCAAGTTTTTCGCCCGGGAAGTACACGCTGGAAGTCAGCGCAAAAGATTCGCTCTCGAACCAGAGCATCACTCGGACGGCTGAGTTCACGGTGAAGGAACCCCCGACGACCAAAACGGCGTCGAATTCCGCACCGGGGAGGTAAAACGTCGTGAAGCAAGGACCGCTCCGGATCCTGGGGGCCCTGGTCCTGACCGGCGCATGCGCGTCATGGGGCGCGGATGCGGCGGTCGCGCAAATGAAGCTTGTCTCGGGAAAGCTGACCGGCGTGGTTCGCGACCTTGCCGGTACTCCGCAGATGGGAGCAAGCGTCGAGATCATCCCCGAAGTCGGGGAGGCAGCTTCGCGCGAATTCCTTACGAACACGCAGGGAGTTTTTCACGGCGACAGGATTGCCACAGGGCTGTACACCGTCCGCGTCACCCTTGCAGGATTCCTTCCTACCCTCCAGCAGCACGTTCGAGTTAACGCCAATCTGACCACCGTGGTTCGCGTCCAGATGGAGTCGATGTTTGCGTCGCTCGAGGAGTTGCGGCGGAGTCCCGCCACGAGTTCCACTGAAGCGGACGACTGGAAGTGGGTATTGCGTTCCGCGCCGGGCATGCGGCCGGTCCTGCAATGGGACGAAGAACAGGTGAGAATGGCGGCGTCCAATTCCGACGGCGGACGCGGGCGCGCGCACATGATGCTGCAATTCACGGATGGCGCGCGACGGCCGGGCTCCGCGTCGAACGTAGCGTCCTCGCCGGGAACGGCATTTGGATACGACCAGAGCCTGGGTGGGCAGAGCCGTCTTCTGGTCGCCGGCCAGATGAGCTATGAGGACGGCGCTTCGGGAGGCGTGGCAGCCATCTGGATGCCGGCCGGGACATTGGGCGCGGGCCCGCATACCGCGGTCGTGGTGCGCGAATCCAGAATCGGAGAGAACGGATTGATGTTTCGCGGTGTGCGCATCGACCAGGGCGGCGCGATGGCGCTCGGCGACCGTACC
>Ga0079222_10000099_pt1 | contig 15225 bp, 16 predicted proteins | sample GAPlitter_FD_75070 | JGI IMG/M metagenome (GOLD analysis project Ga0079222, IMG submission 75070) | Agricultural soil microbial communities from Georgia to study Nitrogen management - GA Plitter | ecosystem: Environmental > Terrestrial > Soil > Agricultural land | place: USA: Georgia...
GACGTAGCGATCTTTCGCACCGAACCCAATCGGACGCAAGCGCGAAACACGAACGGCTCACCGTGGTGGGCCGTTTGCTTTTGACCGTGGCGGATCGTTCAGCGGCTTCTTCCAGATCTCGAGGTCGATGAGCCTTCCTTCCGTTCCCCAGGGTGGCGCCTCACCAGCAGCCGAGTTGCGCGCCGTATTCGTCGACGCGAATCCGGCGCTCGCCGCCGTCGCCGACGAGCTGCTGCACGTTCCCGGCATGGCGATCGCCATCAATCGCCAACCGGACATCCGCCCCGACGCGCTGCGCGCACTGCTCCGCGACACCGACGTGGCGATCGTCGATCACACGGCGCTTCCGGAAGCGATCGCGCGCGAATGCACGCGCCTGCGGCATGTCGTATTCCTCGGCACCGGCGCGCGCAGCTACATGGATCCCGAGGCATTGGGCGCGCTCGGCATCACGGTCCACACGATCAAGGGATACGGCGACACCGCGGTCGCCGAGCACGCGATTGCTCTGATGTGGGCGGCCGCACGCGGGCTCGCGCGGATGGACCGCGAAATCCGCGCGGGAACGTGGCTGCGCACCGACGGCGTGCAACTCACGGGTCGCACGCTGGGCCTGATCGGATTTGGCTCCATCGCCGCCGAAGTCGCACGCATCGCGCGGGGCAGCGGCCTTGACGTCGTCGCCTGGAACCGCACGCCAAGGCAGTCGCCGGGAGTTACGTTCATCCCGCTCGGCCGGCTGCTCGCCGATAGCGACGTCGTGTCGCTACATCTGCTCCTCACCGACGAGACGCGCGGCTTCCTGTCGCGCGCGCGCATTGAGGCGATGCGGCCGGGCGCAATGCTCGTCAACACCGCCCGCGGTACGCTGGTCGACGAGGCCGCGATGATCGACGCGTTGCGTGCGGGACATCTGCGGCATGCCGCCCTCGACGTCTACGAGGCCGAGCCGCTGCCCGCCGGGCATCCGCTGACCACGTTGCAGAACGTCACGCTGTCCGCGCATTCGGCGTTTCGCACCCCCGAAGCAAACCGCAACCTCATCGGTGCGGCGCGCGACCATTGCCAGCGAATCGTCGATGCGGTCAGCGCTCCGCGACCGGCGCCGACAGGCACCTGACACCGGCGACGAAGCGGACGACGAGCGTCGGCGACAGCACGCCTCGCGGAGCCAATGCGCGAAAACGCGTCAGCGCAGGTTCAGCATCGTGCCGGGCAGCCACAGCGCGATCTGCGGCCAGATCATGACGATCGCGAGTCCGATGATCAGCAGCACCACGTACGGCATCGAGCCGGCGATGATCTGCGCAAGCGGCGCGTTGCTGATCGCGCGGATCGTGAACAGGTTCATGCCGACCGGTGGCGTGATCTGCGCAAGCTCGAGATTGATCGTGAGCAGCACGCCGTACCAGATGGGATCGACGTGAAGCTGCGCCATCACGGGCAGGATCACCGGCGTCGTGACGAGGATGATCGCGACCGATTCGAGGAACATCCCGAGCACGAAAATCACCGCCATCATCGCGATCAGGAAGCCCGCGACGCCGATGTCCATGCCCACGACGACCTGCACTATCTGCTGCGGGATGCGCATCTTGGTGACGACGTGCGCGAACACCGACGCGCCGGCGACGATCATGAACAGCATCGCCGACGTGCGGCTCGCGTCCTGCGCCGCGCGCCAGATCTCGCGCAAGCCGATGGTCCGGTACACGACGACGCCGATCACGAGCGCGAGCGTCGCCCCGGCCGCCGCGGCTTCCGTCGCCGTGAAGACGCCCGCATACATGCCGCCGAGCACGAGCACCGGCAGCGTCAGCGCCCATGCCGCCTTGCGAAGGGCGGTCGACGCTTCTCGCAGCGATGCCCGCGGCTCGCGCAGCGCCCTGCTTCCGCTCAGGGCGCTGCGCGCCATGTTGTACACAATGAAGATCACCGCGATCATCAGGCCGGGCACGACCCCTGCCATGAACAAACCGCCGATCGACGTGTCGCTGACCACGCCGTAGAGCACCATCGGCCCGGAAGGCGGGATGAGGATGCCGAGCGTGCCGCCGGCCGCCACGAGACCGTACGCGGCACGCGGGTCGTAACCGAAGCGAATCATCTGCGGGATTGCCACCGAGCCAATCGTCAACGCGGTGGCGACGCTCGATCCCGAAATCGCCGCGAAGATCGTGCACGCGAGGATCGTCGCGATAGCGAGGCCGCCGGGGAGGTGGCGCGTGAGCGTGTACGCCGTGCCATAGAGATCGTCGACGATGCGTGCGCTGATCATGACGTGCGCCATGAATGCGAACAGCGGGATCGTGACGAGCAGGTAGCGCGAGATCTCGCCGAACATCACCTCGGTGACCGCGCCGAGCTCGCCCTGCGTCACCAGGAGCAGCGCACCACCGAAGAGCGACAGACCGGCGAAGATCGGCAGGCCGGTGAACAGCAAGAGGATGAGCCCGGCTAGGATCGCTAGGATCGTCATTCGGCGTCGTCGAGCGTCCGCTCGTGCGGCAGCGGCATGCCGACCGCGATGCGAAGCAAGCCTTCGATCGACGCGAGGAGCAGCAGCACGCCGCCGAGCGGCAGCAGAAGCTGCAGCCAGAAGACCGGCACCTCGACGTTGCCGCTCGTATTGAGGCCGAGCATCTTCGAGAACATCGCCGTCTGCCAGCCGTTGACGACCAGCACGATCGAGAACGCGAGCACCCCCAGCATCGACCACGCGTCGGCGATGCGCCGGCGCGTACCCGGCAGCCTGCTGGTCAGGATGTCGACGCTGATGTGCGCGCCCTGGCGTAGCGTCGTCGCGCCGGCGAGCATCACGATGCCGACGAGCATGTAGCCGACGGTGTCATCGACCCATGTCGGCGCACGGTTGAAGACGTAACGCATGACCACGCCGTACGTCACGAAGGCGAGCGCCGCGAGGACGCCGGCCGCCGACAGCGCCGTCGCAATCCAGCTGATCGCGCCGACGATGCGCTCGAATGTGCGCATTTACAATTTGCGCGCCATCTCCAGCACCTTCGGCGCGTCGGGCGCGGAGGCTTCGAACGCCTTCATCACCGGCGCCTGCATCACCGGCTCGAGCGCTTTCACCTGCGCCGCCGACAACACCGTGACCTCCATCCCCTTGTCGCGAAGCTTCGCCACTTCGGCCGGATCGATGCCATCCGCCTTCGGCAGCAGCGCCGCTTCGGCCTTGTGCGCGGCCGTCTCGATCGCCTTCTTCGCGTCGGCCGGCAGCTTGTCCCACCATGCCGGATTGACGATCAGCGTCTCGTGCACGGTGAAGAGCGTGCTCGCGACGCCGTATTTCTGCACTTCGTAATAACGGCGCGCATACGCGGCATCGAGGCTCGTGATACCCGCGTCGAGCACGCCCGACTGGAGCGCCTGGTACACCTCGGAACCCGGCATGGCAGAGGGCGACGCGCCCATCGCGACGAGACTCGCGTCGAAGAGCTTCGACAGGCCGCGGATCTTGACACCCTTGAAGTCATCGGGCGTGACCAGTGGCTTCTTGCTCGACGTGACGACTGCATTGTTCGCATCGACGAACCACGCGATGTTGCGCACGCCCTTCGCTTCCATCTTCTGGTTGAGAAGCGTGGCGAGCTCGGACGTGGGAAACTTGCGTAGCTGCTCGACACGCGTGACGAGATACGGGATCGTCATCACGGCCATCTCAGGAATCGTGCTCGCCCACGACAGGTCGACGATCGCCGCCGCCTCGACCTGACCGCGCGCGACCGCCGGGATGTTCTGATTCGCTTTGAACAGCTGCTCCGCCGCGAAGATCTGCACGTCGACCTTGCCGCCGGTGGCCGCCTTCACATCCGCGGCGAACTGATCGAGCGCCTTTGCCGTGTGATGCGTCGGCGGAAATTGATGACTGATCCGCATCGTGTAATCCGCCGCGAGCGCGTGGCCCGCGACGCCGAGCGCTGCCACGAGCGCCGTGAATCCGATCAAACGCATGTCTCCTCCATGGATATGACGCGGGCGTTCGCGACTCCGCGCGGTTCAGTGATCGTTTTGTCTCGGCAACGCACCGAGCACTTCGTCGTTGTGCTCGCCCGCACGCGACAGCGGCATGCGCACGCCGGGACGGCGGCCGCCGAGTGTGACGGGCAACGGCACGACGTCGGTGGTCGTGCCTTCGTCGGTCTGCATGGACACGAGGCCGCCGCTCTCGCGTAGGTGACGATCGTCTAGCAGCTGGTCGGGGCGTGCGATCGGCGCGTAGGGCAGCCCGGCGGCTTCGAGCTTGGCGGCGAGCTCGTCCGCGCGATGGTGGACGAGCAATTCGCCCAGTCGCGCGAGAAGCTGCGGGCGCGCATGCACGCGCTGCTCGTTGGTCTGCAGGTCGGGGTCGTTGGCCAGCTCGGTTGCGTCCAGCACGCGGCAAAGCACGCGGAACTGCTTGTCGTTGACGGCGCCGATGAAGAGCTGCTCGCCTTCCGCGAGGGTGAACACGTCGTAGACGCTCCAGGGCGAGAAGCGCGCGGGAAACGGCCGCGGCGCCTCGCCGGTCATCGAATATTGCTGCATGTGCGAGGCGACGAGGAACACGCAATTTTCGAAAAGCGCGCTCTGCACTTCCTGTCCACGGCCGGTCTGCTTCCGCTCGAGTAGCGCCGCGAGAATGCCGATCGCGCCGAACATGCCGCCCATGATGTCGTTGACAGATGCGCCCGCGCGCAGCGGCCGGCCCGGCGGACCGGTCATGTACGCGAGACCGGCCATCATCTGCACGACCTCGTCGAGCGCCAGCCGGTTTTCGTACGGGCCCGGCAGGAAGCCCTTGTGCGATGCGTAGATCAGTCGCGGGAAGCGCCTCGATAGAGTGTCGTAGTCGAGCCCGAGCGAGCGCATCAGGCCTGGGCGGAAGTTCTCGATGACAACGTCCGCCTCGCCGATCAGCTCGGCGGCCGTCTCGCGGCCTTCGGCCGTGGTGACGTCGAGCACGACGCTCTTCTTGTTCCTATTGAACGTGCGGAAGAAGCCGATGCCCAGGCCGGGCAGCTTGCGCGTGCGATCGCCGCCGGGTGGCTCGATCTTGATGACTTCGGCGCCGAGGTCGGCCAGTATCATCCCGCACGTCGGCCCCATGATCATGTGCGTGAACTCGACGACCCGGATGCCGTCGAGCGGCAGGCGCTCGCGCATGCCGGTCGCCATCTCGCCGCTCGCCTGGGTCGCATCCTTCGTCATTGTGCGTCTCGTTCGGCGTGAAACGTCTTCGGCAATCCCGCGCGCCACAGCGTCCCGTGCAACGTCTCGCTCGAAAGCCAGGTCGCGACCTGGCCGCGCAGATCGAGCAGGCGTCCTACATCGAGGTTCGTCGCGTAGCCCATGCTGGCGAGCATGAACGCGAGGTCCTCGGTCGTCACGTTGCCGCTCGCGCCGGGCGCGTAGGGGCAGCCGCCGATTCCGCCGAGCGACGCATCGAAGCGGCGTACGCCAACGTCGAGCGCCGCGCATACATTGGCAAGCGCGAGCCCGCGCGTGTCGTGAAAATGCCCCGACCAGAAGCGATCGCCTGCAATTTTCAGTGTGTCCTCGAACAGTGCGCGGACGCCGGCCGGGTCCGCATAGCCGACCGTGTCGGCCAGGCTCACGCAATCGGCGCCGGCGTCGAGCAGCGCCTGCACGAGGCGCAGCACTTCGCTTCGCGCGACCTGGCCCTGGATGGTGCAGCCGAACGCCGTGCCGACACCACCTTCGATCAGCGTCTTCGATCGCGCCGCGTCGCGCGCGGCGCGGATACGCGCGACTTCGCCGACGACTTCGTCGGGCGTCTTGCGCAGGTTCGCGAGACTATGCGCGCGGCTTGCCGACAGCGGGACGATCATCAGGTCCGCTTCCGACGCCATCGCGCGTTCCGCTCCCTTGACGTTCGGCACGAGCACCGAGACGGTGAGGCCGGGCAGCGATTTCGCGTACGGAAGGAGCTCGCCGGTGTCGGCCAGTTGCGGCAATAGACGCGGCGGCACGAACGAGCCGACCTCGATCTCCCGCATCCCGGCGTCGAACGCTCCGCGAATCCATTCACGCTTGCATTCGGTGGCGAGAATGGTCGCGATGCTTTGCAGTCCATCCCGAAGGCCGACTTCGCGGATGACGACGGGGCAGCGGGCCTGAGCGGTAAGAGCCATCGGTGACGCGCAACGCGGAATGACGGACGACTATAACGTGCTCATCGAGAACCTGCGGGCGCGACCGTGCGGAAGAGCGATGGGCACCTACGCATCGTCGCTGAACTGCACCCGCGCGTGCGCGCCGTCGCAGAACGGCTTGTGTTGCGATGCACCGCATCGACAGAGCAGGTAGCGACCGGTTCCCGCAAGCGGCACGCCCCGCAGTTCAATGGAGCTGCTGACTGCATACGGGCCATTCGCCATCACGATGAGGTCCGGCAGCACGCGCTGCGACAGCGCCGCGAGGCGAGCGCGAACGTCGTCGACGTCGGGCATTGCATCGGCCACCGCGGCCGCAGGCGCTACGAAGCCAATGCGCACGTGCGTCGCGTCGCATACGGGCTTTTCGCGCGCGCCGCCGCATCGACACAGCGCCACGTCGCGCACGCTTTGCGGCGTCGCCTCGCCCTCACGACCTAGCGTGGCGATTCCCTGGAGAATGCAAGGTCCGTTGCGCTGACAGACGATTCGTGCCATCGCGTCCTCCCGCCGTGACGGGCGTTCCGTTCATCGACCCGAGGCCAACCCGCCGCGCACCCAATCGTCGACCGTTTCACCGATCTCGTCCAGCACGGCGGCGTCGGTACGGCCGGAAGACTTCAATACGTGAAACGAATGATCGGCGCTTTGCAGCCAGTGCATGGAGAACGTCGACGGCAGCCGCGCGACGACCGCATCCATCAGGTCGCGGCGGCACAGCGCGTCGCGCGTGCCGTTGAGACAGAGCGTCGGCACCCCGACTCGTGGCAGATGCGCATCGCGCAGCTTGGTCGGTGCACCGGCCGGATGCAATGGATAGGCGAGCAGCAGCAATGCGTCGCAAGCGAAGCCATTGGCCGCGAGCATCGATGCGGCGCGGCCCCCCATCGAGCGGCCGCCGATCAACCAGCGCGCCGCGTTGATGCGTGCCTTCGCGCTCGCAACGACGGCCGCGGTGCACGCCTGTAGAACGGGCATCGGATCGGGGCGCCGGCTGCGCGCCTCGGCGTAGGGAAAGTTGAACCGCACGACGTGCAGACCGCGCGTTGAAAGCAGTTTCGCAAGTGCGCGCATGCCACGATCATCCATCCGGCCGCCGGCGCCATGCGCCATGACGAACGCCGGCGAGTCTTCGTTGGCCGATCGATCGAGCGCCACGCTCACCGCGCGCTCGCCAACGCCAACGCTCCACGAGTCGGCTTTCATCGGCGCGCGCTTCTAACGGCGGCTCAGCTTGCGGTACGCGGCGAAGTGCCGTATCGCCTCCTGCTCGCGACCGTCCGCCTCGCAGAGCAGCGCGAGGTTGTAGTGGGCTTCCGCAAGCTCGGGCGAGTGCGCGAGCGCCGCACGATAGGCATCGGCCGCCTCGCGCGGGCGCTTCAAGTCCTCGAGCAGGATGCCGAGGTTGAACGACAGCGTGCCGTCGGCGCCGCAGCGCGCAAGCCCTTCGCGATAGGTTGCCTCCGCTTCGGCGAATTGCTCGCGGTCGTGCAGCAAACGGCCCAGGTTCGTATACGCGGCGACGTGATTGCGGTCGACGATGATCGCTTCACGATAGAGACCGCACGCGACGGCCGGATTGGTCGCCTCGAGCGCGATGCCGCGCTCGAAAAGCTCGTCGGCCGACAACGTGCGCGCCTCCGGCGCCGGTGGGCCGGAGGACGGCATGTCGAGAAACGCGATGCGTCCGGCAGGCGACTCGACCTGGAAGCGGAAGACGTATTGCCCATCATCCGGCTGCCACTGGGCGTCGCCTTCGCGCACGACGACCGCATCGCCGACGGCCTCGACCCGCAGGCCGGACAGCGGCATCTGCGGCGGAAGCTGCGTGCGCAACCGGCGCAGCGAGCGCAGAATCCGTGCGGTCGGCAGCTTGGCGTCGACCAGCGCCTGAGCTGCGCGCAGCACCACGAGGTCCTGGAACGTGAAGCGGTATTCGCGTCGGGGCCCGCGTGAGGGCGAGACGAAGCCCGCGTCGATCAGGCCGCATACGATCGAGCGCGGCAGTCCGAGCAGCCTGCCGACGTCGCGCAGCGAATAGCCTCCGTTCGACGACGTGCGCGTGATTTCCACGCACGCATTGTAAGAGGATCGCCGGCGCGCGTTGCGCGCGCCGCAGCGCCGAGCCCCGCGGCGCGAAAGGCCGCCCCGCAGCCGTCAGCGGTTGGTGAACGCGGCGGTCGGCGGGTTGGACGAGGTCGCGGCTGCGTGCACGGCCATCAGATGCTGCACCTGGCTCGCAATCGACCCGAGACCGAGCAACGACAGCATGCCGCGCGCAGGTGCGTCGACGACCACCTGATCGCAACGGCGATCCTCGGCGAAATGCACGATCGTCTCGGCCGGGTGGCCGACCAGCACGTGATCCTCGTGCGGCACGCCCGCATCGTCGAGCAGGCGCTGCGCGGGCTCCAGCACGCGCATGCCCGCTTCCTCGTGGAAGGCGCGCAGGTCGTTGCGATTGAAGAACTGCGCGACGTGCTTCGGCAGCGGCCGCTGCACGTTCAGCAGGTGAATGCGTACCGGTTCCTGGCGATAGCGCGCGATCGCCTGGGTCGCGGCCCACGGTGCGTCGGTCGCATCGCAAATCGGAACGATGATCTGGTTCATGTCATTCTCCCGCGATCACGACAAGGCAGCGTGCTCGGAACGGCGTACGCCGTCGGGGGCACCGTGTTCGTCCGGCGACTTGCGGCGCGCGAGCATCTTGCCCGCGACGACCACCAGCAGCGCACCGAGGATCGGAGCGACCAGCTCGAGAAGGTGCGCGTGCGTGTCGACGTAGGTCTTGACGGCCGGGTCGCCGACCGCCATGTCGCCGGCGACGTAACCCAGCAAGCCCGCGCCGACTACGACGAACGACGGAAAGCGCTCCATCAGCTTCACGAGCATCGCGCTGCCGAACAGGATCAGCGGCATCGTGATCAGCAGTCCGACGAAAAGCATGCCGAAGTGCCCCTTCGCCGCGCCCGCCATGCCGAGCACGTTGTCCATGCTCATGACGATGTCGGCGATGATGATCGTCTTCACCGCTTCCCAGAAGCCGCGGCTCTCGCTGACGTTGCCGTCTTCGTTCTCGGGCAGCAGCAGCTTGATGCCGATCCACACGAGCAGCACGCTGCCGACGATCTGGATGTAAGGGAGCGTCATCAGGAGTGCGGCGCAGGCGGTGAGCGCCGTCATCAGCACGACGATGCCGCCGGTGCCCACGATGAACGCGCTGCGCTGCTGGCGCGGCGGCAGGCCGCGGCAGGCGAGCGCGATGACGACCGCGTTGTCGCCCGAAAGCACGATGTTGATGACGGCAATTTCGAACAGCGCCGTCCACGTCGAGGGGTCGCCGAGTGCTGCCAGCATTGCGTACTCCACCGAGAACCGAGAGGGAGTACACAACGTACCGGGGCAGCATTACCGACACCTGTCGCGCCCGTTACGCGCGGCTTTCGTGCGGCTTACGCGAGGCTTGCGCCAACCTTACGCGGCGCTTACAGCGGCGTGCTCGGGCACGGGAAAGGCCACGGTGAACGTGTTGCCGAGGCCGTCGGAATCCTCGGCGAGCGTGATCGTGGCCCCGTGCAGGGCGGCGATTTCCTGCACGATCGCAAGCCCCAGGCCGCTGCCGTCGGCGTGGCTGCCGAGCAGTCGATGGAACCGCTCGAAAACGCGCTCGCGCTCCTCGACGGGGATCAGCGGCCCGTCGTCACTCACCCAGACGCGCGGCGTGGGGTGCGCGGCGACGCGTACGGTGACGCGGCCGCCGTGGCGGCTGTAGCGAATCGCGTTGTCGAGCAGGTTGTTGATGAGCTCGGTAAGGCGCGGGGCATCGCCGCGGATCATCGCGTGCGGCTCGACGCCCTCGAAACCGAGGTCGATGTTCTTCCGATAGGCCTCGGGCACCCATTCCATCGTCACGTCGAACGCGAGCTTCGACAGGTCGAGCGGGGCGAGCACGAGCTTGCGCACGGTCGTCGGCTCGTTGCGGGCAAGCGAAAGCAGTTGCGCGACGAGCCGCGACATGCGCTCCACGCCCGTGTACAGATGCGCGATCGATTGGCGCGCTTGCGCGGGATCCTCCTCGCGCAGCGCCACCTCCACGTGCGCCTTCAGGCCTGCTACCGGCGTACGCAGCTGATGCGCGGCATCGGCGATGAAGCGCGTCTGATAGGTGAGGATCTCGTCGAGGCGCGCCATAAGGTCGTTGATCGCGGCGAGCAGCGGATGCACCTCTCCGGGCACGCGCTCGACGGTGACCGGGCTCAGGTCGAGATGCGAGCGGGCTGCCACGGCGCGTTGCAGATGCGCCAGCGGCGCGAGCCCGCGCGCGACGCCGAGCCACAGCACGAGGCCGGCGATGAGGATCAACACGAGCTGGGGCAGGATGATGCCGATCAGGATTTCGTTGGCGAGCGTGCGGCGCTTGACCCGCGTCTCCGCCACCTGCACCGTCACCGGTGCGTTTCCGTTCGTCTGCGTGCGAAGCTCCGCGACGCGGATCGGCTCGCCAGCCAGCGAGCTGTCGTAGAAGCGCGCATCACCGCCGCCGGGTCGCGCAGGCAGCGCGTCGTCGCCGGCAACCCAGGCGCCGTTCGCGCCGCGCACGACGTAGTAGACGCGATCGTATTGGTCGAGCAGCAGCGTGCGCTCGGCATCCTTTTCGAGGTCGAAGGCCGGCATCGCGCCGTTCGGCCGCACGTGCAGGCTCAGCTCGCGTGCGATCTCCATCAGCTCGCCGTCGTATACGCCGTCGGAGAGGCGCTGCGCGAGGAAGTAGCTGCCGACCGCGTCGACGACGAACAGCACCGACAGCGGGATCAGCAGCCAGCGCAGCAACTGGCTGCGCAGCGTCGCATGCGGCCCAGGCTGCGCGCTCACTCCTCGGCCTCTTGTGCGTTCCGCGTCATGTGCCAGGTCGCGCGTCGGCTCGACTCGATCGCGCAGCGCCGCGCCCTTCGGGCCTCGGCTCGGCTGCGCCTAGCCCGCTGCGCTCGCTCCTCGGCCTCCGCTGCGCTCACTCGTGCTTGTCAAGTAGGTAACCCATCCCGCGCACCGTGCGGATCTCGATGCCGAGCGGCTCGAGCTTGCGGCGTACGCGATGCACGTAGACCTCGATCGCATTGCTGCCGACGTCGTCGCCGAAGCCGAACAGGTGATCGATCATCTGCTCCTTGCTCACCACGCGGCCCTGGCGCGCAAGCAACAGCTCGGTGAGCGCGAGCTCGCGCGCCGACATCTCGACGGGCTGATCGTCGTGGAACAGGCGCCGTGCCGCGACGTCGAGCCGCAGCCGCCCATGAACGATGCTCCCGCCCTGCATGCCGTGGCCGCGCCGGATCAGCGCGCGCACACGCGCCTCGAACTCAGGTAGGTCGAAAGGCTTGGTCATGTAGTCGTCGGCGCCGAGATCGAGGCCGGTGACGCGGTCCTCGAGCGTGTCGCGCGCGGTGAGGATCAGCACGGGCGTCTGCAGCCGGCGATCGCGCAGGCGCCGCAGCACCGACAACCCGTCGACCTTCGGCAGCGCGATGTCGAGCACGACGAGGTCGTAGGTCGTCGTCGCAAGCGCGTGGTTGGCAGCCTCGCCATCGCCGACCAGGTCGACCGCGTATGCCGACTGGTTGAGGGCGCGCGTCAGCGCCGCCGCAAGCACCGGATCATCTTCCACGACGAGGATGCGCATTGCCGAACGGGATAGGGGACGAGGGATAGGGGATGGTACATTGCCGTCCCCATGAGTGAAGTGGTACGGCAACGGCCGCTGTCGCGCCGGGACCTCGAAGCGATCCTCGACGTCACGAAGGGCCTCGCCGCACCGTTCGACCTCACGACGATGCTCGGCGCGGTGGTGGGCGCGGCCAAGCAGGTGCTCCACGCCGAGCGCGGCTCGGTGTGGCTCTACGACGCGCCGAACGGCGAGCTCGTCCTGGAAGTGGCAACCGGCATCAAGCCGGTGCGTGTGCCGTGGCAATCCGGGCTCGTCGGCGCGTGCGCGCGCTCGCGCGTCATCATCAATGTGCCCGACTGCTACGCCGACCCCCGCTTCGACCCGAGCGTAGACAAGGCGTCCGGCTACCGGACGCGTTGCATGCTGACGCTGCCGCTCGTCGATCATCAGGACGTTCTCGTCGGTGTCATGCAGGTGCTGAACAAGATCGGCGGCACGTTCGATCGCGACGACGAGGCGCTCGCGACGGCGCTCGCCGCCCAATGCGCCGTGGCGCTGCAGCGCGTGCGCATGACCGATGCGCTGATCGAGGGCGAGAAGATGCGCAAGGCGCTCGAGATGGCGCGCGAGGTGCAGATGAGCACGCTGCCCGCGGCGATGCCGGCGGTGCCGTCGTACGACATCGCGGCGCTCTTTCATCCCGCCGAACTGACGGGCGGCGACACCTACGACGTCGCCCTGATCGACCAGGGATTGTTGCTGGTGCTGGGCGATGCCACCGGCCATGGCATCGCGCCGGCGCTGTCGGTGACGCAGATGCAGGCGATGCTCCGCATGGCGTTTCGGCTCGGCGCCGACCTCGAGCAGGCGTTCGCACAGGTGAACGACCGGCTCGCCGACACGCTCGCCGAGGACCGCTTCATCACCGCGTTCATCGGCCTGCTCGATCCACAGGTGCATCGGCTGCGCTTCCACAGCGGCGGGCAGGCGCCGATCCTCGTCTACCGTGCTGCGACGGGAAGTTTCGAACGCTACAAGCCGACCAGCTTTCCGCTGGGGGCGATGCGGCTCGCTGCGTTGCGTCCGCCGGTGGCGCTCGACCTGCTGCCCGGCGACATCCTCGTGCTCGTCTCCGACGGCGTGTACGAGCAGGAGAACGTCCGCGGTGAAGCGTTCGGCGAAGCGCGCGTGTGCGACACCGTGCTCGCGAATGCCGGCAAGCGGATGGCCGAGCTGCAGGCCGCGCTGCTTGCGAGCGTGCGCGGCTTCTCAGGCGACGCCGCGCAGGAGGACGACATGACGGCGGTGCTGGTGAAGCGCATGGCCCCGACGGTCGAGCGCGCGTTCGCCCGCAGCTTCGACCAAATCGCGCCGCTCGTGACGTTCACCGCCGAGACGTTCGACCGCCTGGGCATCGACCCGCTGCTGTTGCCGACCGTCGATCTAGCGGTGGAAGAGTTGTTCACGAACATGGTGAAATACGGGGGCGGAAGCGATGCCGCGGTCCGGGTAGGGCTCGCGGCGATCGACGGGGGGGTGGAGCTCACGCTGGTCGATCGGGACGTCGAGGCCTTCGACGTCACGCGCGCGCCCGACGTGGACATCGGGCAACCGATCGACGAGCGCGAGCCCGGCGGGCTGGGCCTGCACCTCATCCGCCGCATGGCGGACTCGGTCGAATACCGCTACGCGAAGGACACGCGAGAAAGCCTGATCACGCTGCGGATCACGTCGGCAGGAGTGGCAAGGCGCCGGGCGGCTGCGAAAGGGGGGACGCACAATGTTTTCGATTGAACACGGGGTCGACGGCAAGGTCGTAGTCGCCGGCCGGCTCGACGCGGCGCAGGCCGCCGCCGCGCAGACCTTCCTCGACGGCGTCGACGGCACGGTGACGCTGGAATGCAGCGGCCTCGAGTACATTTCCAGCGCCGGCCTCGGCGTGCTGCTAAAGACGCAGAAGCGCCTGCTTGCCGCCGACGGCAAGCTGCGCCTCGCCGGCCTCAAGCCTCACATCGTCGACATCTTCACGTACTCGGGCTTCGATCAGCTCTTCGAGATCGTTGCTGCGTGAGCGGGGCCAACTTTTGGCCTCGCCGCGTGTAATTGTGGACAACGACGTCGACCAGGCGTTGGTCGAGCGCTTCCGCAAAGGCGACCGCGAGGCGTTCACCGAGCTGGTGGTCCGGTACCAGCGGCCGATCTACAACGCCGCGTTCTGGATCCTCCGCAGCGCCGACGACGCTCGCGACATCGCGCAGGCGGTGTTCCTGAAAGTGGCCGAGCATCTGGATGAATACGATTCGCAGTACCGGTTCTTCAGCTGGATCTATCGGATCGCGGTCAATGAGTCGCTCAATTTGCTGCGCCGCAACGGACACGAGGAAGCCCTCGACGAAGAGGCCGACTTCCCCGAGTCGGAGAGCGCTAACCCCGAAGCCCGGGCGCGCGCGGTGGAAAGAACCCGTGACATCGAGCGGGCGCTTTTGAGCATGTCGTCCGCTGACCGCGCCGTCATCGTGCTACGCCACTTTTCCGAATGCAGCTACCAGGAGATCGCGCAGATCCTCGACATCGACGAGAAGACGGTTAAATCCCGCCTGTTCGAGGCGCGCAATCGTCTTCGCAGCCTGTTGCAGGACCATCGGCCGGAACGATCATGAACCAACACGAACTGAACGACCTGATCCAACGCGTGCTCGACGGCGAGGCGAACGCCGAAGAGGCGGCTCGGCTCGAGCAACGGCTGGCGGCCGAGCCGTCGGCGCGGGCGGAGTTCGATGCGTTGCGGGCGGTGTTCGAGGGCCTCTCGGGAATCCCGAAGTGCTACCCGCCGGAGGGGCTGGTGGCTTCGGTGTTGGCGAATATTCCGCAAAAGCCGGTGCGGCGGCGTCACGCCGACCAACTTTTCACACCGGCAGGTGTATTTGAGGCAAATTTGAAGAAGGCCCGCGGCAGAGAGCGCGGGGAGGCAAAAAGAGTGCGGCAGGCCTTTCAACCGTGGGCGTTTCTCTGGGGTGCGAACATGAACCAACGTAAGAGCGGTTTCTCCAACAAGACCAAGATTCTCATGGGCGGCGGAATCGCCGCAGCCGCAGTCGTCGTTGCCATTTCCACCGGGTTGCTACCCCCGAGCGCCAACGAAACGGCAGGTACGATCGTTCCGGCGCAACGTTACCGCGCGGCACAGTCGGGCGACGTGCCAGGCGCCTTGAACTCCGCGACGCAGGCCGGGCAAGCCGGCGGGGCGCAGAGCAGCCAAGGCGGAGTGGCCGGCAACCAGGGCAACCTCGGCAATCAGGGCAACCTCGGCAACCTCGGTAACCAGGGCAACCTCGGTAACCAGGGCAACCTTGGCAACCTCGGTAACCAGGGCAACCTCGGCAA
>Ga0079222_10000100_pt1 | contig 15225 bp, 12 predicted proteins | sample GAPlitter_FD_75070 | JGI IMG/M metagenome (GOLD analysis project Ga0079222, IMG submission 75070) | Agricultural soil microbial communities from Georgia to study Nitrogen management - GA Plitter | ecosystem: Environmental > Terrestrial > Soil > Agricultural land | place: USA: Georgia...
ACCGCCGAGCAGACCAAGCAGCAGGCTCTCGATCAAAAACTGGCGGATGATCTGTTTGCGTGAAGCGCCCATTCCCAGCCGGATGGCAATCTCGCGGCGGCGTCCAACCGAACGCACCAACAGGAGACTGGCAACGTTGGCGCAGGCGAGCAGGAGTAGGACTCCGGCGAGCCCCAGCAACATCGGAAGAATCTTGTAGAGATAGCCGTTGATGCCGAAGGGAGAACGCCAAAGGGGGTCGAGAGAAATCTCGTTCGGACTATCCCGGTGATCCTCCGGGAAGCGCTCGGCGATTCCGCGCATGAGCAGGTTCAGTTCGGCTTGCGCCTGATTCTTCGTGACACCCGGGCGAAGCTTTCCGAGCACGTTGAGCCAGAAAATGCCGCGATAATCAGGACGGTTAAAACCCCAAACATCACGATCCATCGAGACGGGAATCCACAGTTCGGTGCGAAGCCCGGGTGCACAGCCAGTGAAATCACGCGGGGCTACCCCAATAACGGTGTAGGGATGGCGATTGATCTGAACCGTCTTGCCGACCATTTGCGGATCTCCCGCGAAATGGTTCTGCCAGGCGGCGTAACCGATGACGATCACTGCGGCGCCGGCGCGCGGCGTTCCTTCTTCGGTAAGAAAAGTGCGGCCCAGAATCGCGTGGACACCCAGAAGGTCAAAATAGTTCGCGGTGGTCAGGGCCCCGTAGATGCGCTCGGGCTTCGCGACGCCGGTCAGAGACATGTAGTCATCGTGATAGCCGAGAAGTCCGGAAAAAGTTTGCGTGCGCTCGCTGAGGTCACGAAGGTCGGGATAGGAAAATGGCGGAGTGGGATGATCGGTGCGATCGCCGCGCATGACGGTGACCAGGTCGCTCGTGCGAGCGACTCCCGGAATCGGGTTCAGCAAGGTAGCGCTGATCCAACTGAGCACAGTGGTATTGGCGGCGATGCCGAGCGCCAGTGTAAGAACGACGACGGCAGTAAATCCTGAATTCTTGCGCGACATGCGGAGCGCGAAGCGACAGTCTCGTACCAGCGTGTCGAGCCATGCTCCGGCCCGTGCGTCTCTCACCTGTTCCTTCACCTGCTCGATGCCTCCCAACTCGATGTGCGCTGCTCGTTCCGCTTCGTCTGGCTTCATGCCGGATCGCACCTTCTCCTCGATCAGCAGCAAAAGGTGGGCGTTCACTTCCTCAGCAATCTCCCGCTCATCTTGCTTCCTATGGGTTACATTGCGAAGCAAACTGATCGCGCGCTGAAGCAAGCCTGACCTAGCTCTTTTGGTCACGACGCCTCCAGAGTGCGCGAGATCCCCAGGGCAATGCGCTCCCATTTCGCTGTTTCCGTCTCTAGTTGCTTCATGCCCGCTTTGGTTAGCCGATAGTACTTTGCCCTGCGACCGGCTTCCGATTCGCCCCAGGCCGACTTAATCCAGCCTTCTTCTTGCATGCGGCGCAGCGCGGGAAAGAGCGAACCAGTCTTCACGGTGAAAGTGCCTTGGGTGATCTGCTCGATGCGGCGCGAGATACCAAGCCCGTGCATTTCGCCGAGGCGCAGCGTCTTCAGGATCAGAAGGTCAAGAGTGCCGTGAAGTAGGTTTGTTTGCTCGTGGGTCACGCACGCTCCTGTAGATAGTCTACGCGACACTAGCCCCGGACCTGTAGAATGTCAATAGGTGATTTCCCCGAGTGGGGTGGAATAGGTCTTGATTGTGCTGAGCGAAGCGCGAGGAGGGTTCCTCGCTGATACCAATGTAGAATCTGCGAGCGACGGAGACCAGAGAATGCACAGGAAAAGGGTTTACGGCAGACGCGAGACATGCGGAAGCAAAAAGGCCGGAGTCCTGGGCTCCGGCCTGTCCATCCTAAATGGTTGCGGGGGTCAGATTTGAACTGAGGACCTTCGGGTTATGAGCCGGATAAAACACTAGCCCGTCTTTGCTTCTCAACGACTTACGTACGTGTTGATCTACGTATTTCGCGGGTGTTCTTCGGTAGTTTGTTCCCGATTTGTTCTCAGTTTCTTGTGCGGTAGCAACTAACGCCTTGGAAGAGGTGCGGTGACAGGAGCTTCCTAGAGTCTCGACAGAGGAACTCCAGGTGGGTAAATCTGGTGCTGCTTTGTCCCGACCCGTTTCTGGCGGTCCGTGCACTTTGAGACAACAGTCGGGTGGAAATTCGCTAATTTGGTGTATAGTGTCTTCACCTGCGAGTTGCAGCAGCTAGCCCTCCCTTCCAAAACTCGCGGCGTTGAGGCTTTCGAATATCCGATTGACGTAGTTGCGGTGTTCTTGCCGCGCTGGTCCTCCCTCTTAGCCAACGCACGGCTCGCTTGGGCGCTTCTACGTGCCTGCTCGAGGATGCACGCCTATGAAGTCTATGAAGCCTCGCCTTTTCGATAGCTCGATCGTCAGCACCGCACAAGAAGCCGTCGATTTCATCGCCAACATTTTGGAGTCGTCCACGGAGTATTCCGTCATTGGGAAGGATCTGGACGGAAGAATCCTGCTGTGGAACGAAGGCGCCAGACGAATGTACGGGTACGAGGCGGAGGAAGTTGTAGGAAGGCTGAATTCCGAAGTTCTCCATACGCCGGAAGACGTAGCCACGAAGTTGCCCACCGAAATGATGCGGTCGGCCACGCAGACTGGGAAATGGGAAGGTGTCATCGGACGCATCCGGAAGGATGGGCGACGCCTGACGGCGCGAGTGGTCATCACGCCGCGTCGAGACTCCAGCGGAAAAGTGATTGGGTTCCTGCTCATCTCCAAGGATATTTCTCACGAGTTGAGATTTGCGGAAGAGATTCGAAAGACCAAGCTCTTCGACAACGCCATCGTAGGCAACGCGCAGGAAGCGGTCGATTTCATCGCGAACATATTAGAGTCTTCCACCGAATATTCGATCATCGGCAAAGACCTCGAAGGCAAGATCCTGCTATGGAACGAAGGTGCCAGAAGGCTGTATGGCTACGAGCCGGAAGAAGTCGTGGGCCGCGCCAACTCCTCGATCCTTCACATTCCCGAAGATGTTGCGGCGGACAAGCCGAAACAGTTGATCGATGCCGCGCTGAGAGACGGAAAGTGGGAGGGCACAATCCACCGGCGCCGCAAGAACGGCGAACAATTCACGGCGCGCGTCGTTATCACTCCGCGCCGAGACTCCACGGGAAAAGCGATCGGATTTCTGCTGATCTCCAAGGATATTTCCGACGAAATTCGCCTCACGGAGCAGCTCAAAGCCACGCAGTTTTATACCCGTTCGCTGATCGAGTCCAACATCGACGCGTTGATGACTACCGATCCTCTTGGGATCATCACCGACGTGAATCAGCAGATGGAAGCTCTAACCGGTTACACGCGAGAGGAGCTCATCGGCACAGCATTCAAGACTTTCTTTACCGATCCGATGCGCGCCGAAGAGGGCATTCGGTTGGTACTTCGCGAAGGCAAAGTGACCAACTACGAACTCACAGCCCGCTCGAAGGACGGCCGCACCACGGTCGTTTCCTACAACGCCTCGACATTCGGGATTCAACCAACAAGCTGCAGGGCGTATTTGCCGCCGCGCGCGACATCACCGAGCAGAAAAAACTCGAACAACAACTGCGCGAGTCGGAAGCTTACAACCGCGGCCTCATCGAAGCATCCGTCGATGGACTCATCACCGTCGATCCTTCTGGGACGATTTCGGATGTAAATGAGCAAATGTGCCGCATGTCGGGCTACACCAGAGAAGAACTCATCGGAACCCCATTCTCCGACTATTTCCAGGATTCCGATCGCGCAACAGCGGGCGTACGGGAAACCTTCGAAAAGGGCGTTGTGACCGACTACGTTCTGACCCTGGCCCGGCGCGCGGGCCAGCACTTGCGTGTCTCTTTCAACGCTTCAGTATTTAAGGACGCCTCGGGCGACATTCGCGGAATCTTCGCTTCGGCCAGAGATATCACCGAGCAAGCACGCCTTCAATCTCAATTGGCGGAGGAACGCGCTTACAACCGCGGCTTAATCGAGGCTTCGCTCGACGGATTGATCACTGTCGATCCTCTTTTGAGCATCACCGACGTGAACGAGACGATGTGCAGGATGTCCGGTTACACGCGTTCCGAGCTGATCGGCACTCCCTTCCAGCAATATTTCACTGACCCAAAAAACGCTGCCGAAGGCGTGCGGCAGACACTCGATAGAGGCGCCGTCACCAACTACGAGCTCACCTTGCGCACCAAGCAAGCGCAAGAGCTGCTCGTATCTTTTAACGCCGCGATCTTTAAGGACGACGCCGGCAAGGTCCGCGGAATATTCGCTTCCGCCCGCGATATCACGGAGCAAGCAAAGCTGCAGACGCAGCTCGCGGAAGAACGTGCCTACAACCGCGGCCTCATTGAGGCCTCCGTGGACGGACTCGTCGCCGTCAATGAGCAAATGCTGATCATGGACGTCAACGAAACGATGAGTCAGATGGCCGGCAAAAGCCGCAATCAGCTGGTTGGTTCGTCGTTTCCCGATTATTTTCTTGAGCGCGAACTGGCCGCGGAGGGCGTACGCCTCACCTTCAAGGAAGGCTCGGTCACAAACTACGTACTCACACTGCAGGCCGCCGGCGGACGGCAAATCCCCGTTTCTTTCAATGCAGCTGTATTTCGCGATCCGAACGGAAACGTGCGCGGAATTTTTGCGTCTGCCCGCAACATCACTGCGCAAAAGCAGCTCGAGGGCCAGCTGCAAGCCTCTCAGTTCTACACGCCCTCGCTCATTGAATCGAACATCGACGCGCTGATGACTACCGATTCGCTCGGCGTGATCACCGACGTGAACCAGCAGATGGAGGCGCTGACCGGCTGTACGCGCGAAGAGCTGATCGGCACGCCTTTCAAAAGTCATTTCACGGATCCGGCTCTCGCCGAAGAGGGCATCCGGCTGGTGCTGGCCAAAGGCAAGGTCACGAACTACGAACTGACGGCCCGCTCGAAGAAGGGTCGCGAAACCGTCGTGAGTTACAATGCGACCACGTTCAACGATCAAACCGGCAAGCTGCAGGGCGTGTTCGCCGCCGCGCGCGACATCACCGAACAGAAAACCCTCGAACAGCAACTGCGCGAACAGCAGGCATACAACCGCGGTCTTATCGAAAGTTCCGTGGACGGACTTATTACGGTAGACCCGGCCGGCGTCATCAGCGACGTGAACGAACAAATGTGCCGCATGACCGGGTATACGCGGACAGAGTTGATCGGAAGCCCCTTTGCGGACTACTTCACCGAGCCGGACAAAGCAACCGCGGGCGTCAAACAGACCTTCGACACGGGCGTGGTCACCGAATACGCATTGACCTTGATTTCGCGCACGCGCCGGTTATTGCAGGTGTCCTTCAATGCTTCGGTGTTCCGCGATCCTACGGGCAATGTGAAAGGCATCTTCGCTTCTGCTCGCGATATCACCGACCGTGTCAGGCTCGAAGAGCGGCTCCGCGAACAACAGGTTTACTTGCGCGGCTTGATCGAAAGTTCGGTCGACGGACTCATCACGGTAGACCCCACCGGTTTCATTACCGATGTTAACGAGCAGATGTGCCGCATGACCGGGTACACCCGCGAGGAACTGGTCGGCTCCGTGTTCAAGCAATATTTCACGGAACCCGATCGCGCCGACCTCGGTGTAAAGCGCACTCTAGCCGAATCCACAGTCACCAACTACGAACTCGTGTTGCGTGCGAAAACCGGCCGGAAGGCAACCGTGTCGTTTAACGCTTCCGTCTTTCGCACGCCCGACGGGCAGGTGCAGGGCATCTTTGCGTCCGCGCGCGACATCTCCGAGCAGGCGCGCCTCGGTTTGCAGCTCGCCGAGCAGCAGGTCTACAACCGCTCGCTGATCGAGGCATCGGCCGATGCATTGTTCGCCATCGCGCCGGACGGCACGGTCACCGACGTCAACGAGGAGGCCACTCGCCTTACTGGCTACTCGAGAAAGCATCTTGTCAATTCCCGGTTCTCCGAATATTTCACCGAGCCCGATCGTGCCCGCGCCGGTGTTCAGCAAACTCTTGCCGAGAAGAGGGTCATTGGCTATGAACTGATCCTCATCACCCGCTATGGCCGCCGTATTCCTGTGAGCTTCAACGCAGGCGTTTTCGCGGATACGGCGGGCACTCCGCTGGGCATCTTGGCCGGCGCCCGCGATACCACCGCACAAAAGGGCCTTGAGAAGCAGCTTCGCGATTCGCAGTTCTACACGCGCTCGCTGATTGAATCGAATATCGACGCGCTGATGACCACCGACCCGCTGGGCATCATCACAGACGTGAACCAGCAAATGGAAGCGCTGACGGGCGGAACCAGAGAAGAGTTGATCGGAACGCCTTTCAAGAACTATTTCACCGACTCACAGCGAGCCGAGGAAGGCATCCGGCTGGTGCTGCGCGAAAGCCGCGTCACAAACTACGAACTGACAGCGCGATCAAAGGGCGGGCGAGAAACCGTGGTCAGCTACAACGCCACCACGTTCAACGATCAAGGCGGCAAGCTGCAGGGAGTGTTCGCGGCCGCTCGCGACGTCACCGAACGCAAGCGTTTCGAGCAGACGCTGCAGGAAAAAAATGTCGAACTCGAAAACGCCAGCCTGGCCAAGGACCGCTTCCTCGCCAGCATGAGCCACGAACTGCGCACTCCGCTGAACGCCATAATCGGCTTTACGGGCACCCTCTTGATGAAGTTGCCAGGGCCGCTCACCGTCGATCAGGAAAAGCAGCTTCGGACCATCCAGGCCAGCAGCCGACACCTGCTTTCCTTGATCAACGACTTGCTCGACCTTGCAAAGATCGAATCCGGCAAGGTCGAACTGAACATGGAGGTCGTCAATTGCCAGTCGGTGATAGAGGAGGTCAGCGGCACGCTGCGCACCCTGGCGGAAGGCAAGAACCTGAAGTTTGAAGTGGTGCTACCCGAAGATGAGCTCAGGATTCAAACCGACCGGCGCTCGCTCACGCAAATCCTGATCAACTTCACCAACAATGCCATCAAATTCACGGACAAGGGCGAAGTCCGCATCGAGTTGCATACTCGGCGCGACAACGGGAGCAGCCTCGCGGAGATCACCGTGGCCGATACCGGAATCGGCATCCGCAAAGAGGATCAAGCAAGGCTGTTCCAGGCATTCATGCAAGTGGACAGCTCTTCGACGCGCACCTACGAGGGCACCGGGCTAGGTTTGCACGTCAGCCAGAAGCTTGCCGGCATGATCGGCGGGCGGGTGTCGTTTGAAAGCGAATTCGGCAAGGGCAGCAAGTTCACGATTTCCATTCCGGTGCTCGAGGAGGTCCCACGGCTCGTATTCTCATAATCGAGGACAATCCGACCAATCTGCAGCTGATGGTGTATCTGCTGACCGCGTTTGGTCACGAGGCGATCCAGGCCCACGACGGCGAGGAAGGAATCGCAGCGGCGCGGCGAGAGCGGCCGGACCTGGTTCTGCTGGATATTCACATGCCGCGCATGGATGGTTACGAGGTGGCAAAACATCTACGCCAGGATTCGGACTTGCGAAAGACGCCATTGGTGGCGGTCACGGCGCTGGCGATGGTCGGCGACCGCGAGAAGATTTTGAACTCGGGATTCGACGGTTACATCGCCAAGCCAGTGGACCCGGAAAGGTTCTCCACGGAGGTTCAGCGATATTTGGGAGCGGCAGACAAGTCTTCGGAGACTCTAGTGCGCCGTGAAATCGCCTCTTCCGGGGAAGAGGTCTCTGAGTGTGCGATGAGCGGCAAACTCGCCCTGGTATTGTTTGTGGACAATACGCAGACAAACATCGACCTCGTACGCAGCATTCTGGAACCTTCCGGCTACGAAGTTGCCACGGCACGTTCCGCGGCTGATGGCCTGCACCTTGCCCGGCAAAGGCTCCCGGACCTCATCGTGTCGGACGTGCATATGCCGCAACACGACGGCTACGACTTCATGCGCATGGTGCAGGAAGACGCGTCGCTATCGAAGGTCCCGTTCGTTTTTTTGTCGTCCTCGGTGTGGTCGCTGCAGGAACAACAACGAGCGTTGCTGCGCGGCGCGAGGAAGTTCATTTCCAGGCCGATTGAGCCCGAGGCTTTGCTTTCGCAATTGCGCGAGTGTTTGCCAAAGGTATAACCGTGGCGAAGATCTTGATCGTCGACGACAAGCCCCTAAATAGAAGCGTTCTTACCACGCTCCTCGGCTACCGCGGGCACCAATTGCTGGAAGCCGCGAGCGGAAGCGAAGCATTGGAACAAGTGCGGCGCGAAGATCCCGAGCTGGTAATCACCGATATTCTCATGCCGGCAATGGACGGCTATGAATTCGTTCGGTGTCTTCGCGACCTGCAAAACATACGCCAGCCCAAAGTCATCTTTCACAGCGCCACCTACCTGGCCAATGAGGCTCAGGCACTAGCTCGCGCGTGCGGCGATTCCTCCGTCTTGTGCAAGCCGGCAGAGCCGGAAGAAATACTCCGCGTTGTCGATGCCACCTTGGGCCGCGACATAGATGCTGCGACAGGTCCGACGAATAATTCCGTCGTCGACGACGCGGTCAAGGTCCTCAGCAATAAGCTGTACCAGAAGGTTCAGGAGATAGAAGAACTCAACATCTCCCTGGAGCGGCGCGTTGCCGAACGCACCGCGGACCTGGACAGAGCCAACCGCTCTTTGCAGGAACAAATTGTGGAACGGCGAAAGGCAGAGGAAGAAGCTGCGAGAAGCCGCGAGGAGCAAGTTCGCAGCAAGAGCGAATTCCTCTCCCACGTTTCGCATGAATTGCGCTCGCCGCTTGCCGTTGTTCATCAGTTCACCACGATCTTGCTGGACGAGCTTGCGGCTCCGCTTTCCGTGGACCAGCGAAACTATCTGGAGATTTCACTTCGCAATCTCAATCAGTTGAAAGCAATGATAGACGACCTGCTCGAGGCTTCGCGAGCCGACCTTGGAAAGCTTTCGATCCGGCGTGCGTCGATGTCTGTTGCGTCCCTCATCGCCACCGTCGAGAAGTCTCAGCAAGCTGCCGCCGCTGCAAAGGGTATTCGACTGGAGTCTCGAATCGCGGACGGTTTACCGCTCGTCTATGGCGATGCGAGCCGTCTCTTCCAGGTCCTCACCAATCTGGTGGATAACGCCATAAAATTTTCCCCCGCCCGCTCCGTCATCACTTTGCACGCGACAATGTTCGAGCAGGACCCCGGCTTCGTGTGTGTTTCCGTCAGCGATTGCGGCTGCGGCATCAAGCTGGAAGACGCCACTCGCGTCTTCGACCGGCTGTTCCAGGCAATCGCCGTGAAGCAGTCCAGCCGGCAGGGCCTGGGCCTCGGTCTGTACATCTGCAAGGAAATTGTTCAGTTGCACGGGGGAGCGATCTGGGTTGACCCGAAAGCCACCGCTGGCACGACCCTTCATTTCACGCTTCCTGTATTCAATTTGAACGGTCTGATTGCTCCTTTGCTGCTTCAGGAAGGCCGCATCACGCCCCACATCGTCCTTCTAACCGTCAAGGTCTTTCCTATTGGCTCGTGGGCCGGCGATCGCGATCTCGAACGCGCCCAGCACAAGGTGCAACAAATTCTGGAGCGGTGTTCGTTGCCCGATCTGGATGTGCTGCTGCCGCCTGAACAAAACGGCCGGGCGATCTTCTTTGCGGTGGTCGCCCGCACGGACGCGCGCGGCGCACAAGTAATGGTTGCGCGAATCCGAGAGCAATTGTCTCGGCAGGAGGACTTGGCGAAGGAGGGGTTTCAATGCGCCGTAAGCAGCGAAGTTATTGATTTGGCCAATGTCGTTAGGGGCTTGCCGCTTGACGGTTGCGCAGTGTGCGTTGGCAATTATTTGCAAAAGCAATTAGCAAGCAAAAAGAACGGAGAAAAACAGAATGGGCAATAAGAAAATCCTGCTGGTTGAAGACGACAAGGACAACGTGATGGCGATGGCGGTAAGACTGAAAGCGTTCGGATACGAACTCGCCGTGGCGCACGACGCCATTTCCGCCATCAGTACGGCTCGCAAGGAAAGGCCAGACCTGATCGTGCTCGATTTGGGCCTACCTGGCGGCGACGGCTTTCTGGTGATGCAACGCATGAAGAGCAACATGGACTTGATGCTCGTTCCCATTATTGTCGTCAGCGCTCGCGACCCGTTGACCAACGAATCGCGCGCCCTGGAAGCGGGCGCAGAAGCTTTTTTGCAGAAGCCCGTCGACAATAACGAGTTTCTGGAAGTCATTCAAAAGGCCCTGGCGAAGCAGGTCGGCGTACGCCAATCCGCACGGTGACCATCAAGATGCCGGCGAATTCCACTGTTGTATTGATCGTCGATGACGACCAGGGCAGCCGCGAGCTCTATCGCGCTCTGTTGACGCCGTTTGGCTACGAGGTCTTGGAAGCTCGCGACGGAAAAGAAGGATTGGACACCGCCGCTCGCCGCCGCCCGGACCTGATTATTTCCGACATCCTTATGCCAACCATGAATGGCTATGAGTTTGTCTCTACGCTGCGAAAAACTCCCGCCCTGGAAAATGTGCCGGTCATCTTTCACAGCGCCAGTTTTCTGGACAACGAAACCCGTTCGCTCGGAGCGGCTTGCGGCGTCTCTTTGTTTATTCTGAAGCCGTGCGAACCAGAAAGCGCCCTCAATACGATTCACCGCGCTCTCGGTCTGCAGGTCGGCCAGCCTCTCCATCCCGTCGACCGTGTTGCGGTTTCTGCGGAGCGCGATGACGCCATCCCTCTCTTGATTGACGCCTTTTACGCAAAAGGCCAACAACTGGACGCGGTGAGTCTGCGCCTGGCTTCGTTGCTCGATGTGGCTCTCGACCTGGCGAAGCCGGCGAGCGTGGATGTCCTTTTGCGAATTGCCGGTGACGGAGCCCGCAAAATCGTTGGGGCCAACTATGCCGGAATCGGAATTCTTTCGGCCAATGGGTCCGGTTTGCAGTCGTTCACTTTGTTTGGAGCTTCCCGGGACGTAAGTAAGGCGCTAGCTTCTGCACCGTTTTCCGGAGAAGTATTCGCTTGCATCCTGAGGGACCACATCACCCATCGCAGCTTCAGCCCGTTCGGCGAGCCTCCCGGCCTCGAACTGCCTGCCGGCCATCCCCCGGTTAAGAGCTTCCTGGCCGCTCCTTTGAAAACAGGGAATCGGGTCTACGGCTGGATCTATCTGGCGGATAAGCTGGCCTCTTTGGCTTTTACCGAAGAAGATGCGCAAGCCCTTGGCGCCCTCGCCGCCTATTTGGTGATTGCTTACGAGAGCGCTCAGCGGTTCGACACCATTGAAGAGCGCACGCGACGTCTTGAGGATGAGGTCGCGGAAAGAAAGCGAGCCGAGCAGCGATTTCGCATGCTCGTCGAGACGGCGCCGACCGGCATCATTATCGTGGACTCGGGTGGACGCATCGTCGATTCCAACGTTCATTCACTCAAGATGTTTGGTTACTCGCGCGAAGAGTTGGTCGGGCAGCAAGTCGAAGTGCTCCTGCCGGAAAGCCTCAAGGCGGCGCATCAGGGGCATCGCGCGTCATATGCCTCGAATCCACACGCCCGGCCCATGGGGATGGGAATGGATTTGTTTGCGCGCAGGAAAGATGGCTCCGAGTTTCCCGTGGAAATCAGCCTCGGCCCGCTCGCGACGAAGGGGGAGACGCTGGTGTCGGCTGCCATCGTTGACATTACCGAACGCAAGAAAATGGAAGAGAAGCTGCGAGTTTCCCAGCGAATGGAGGCTATCGGCAAGTTGGCCGGAGGCGTCGCGCACGATTTCAACAATCTGCTCACGGTGATCCTCGGCTGTTGCGATCAGATGTCTGCTTATTTTTCCGCCGATCATCCCGGGATGCACAAGATGGAAATGGTCAAGAAGGCGGCTTCCAGCGCCGCCGATGTTACCCGCCAGTTGCTCGCATTTGGGCGTAAACAAATCATGCAGCCCCAAGTCATAGATCCAACGCAGACCTTGAACGCTGTTGCGAAAATGATCGCCAGGCTTATCGGCGAGGACATCGAATTCTCCGTCAAGACACAGCCCGGCGTGGGCCTTGTCAACGTCGATCCCGGGCAGGTTGGAGCAGGTATTGATCAATCTTGCGACCAATGCGCGCGACGCCATGCCCGGCGGCGGGAAGCTGGTAATCGAACTGGGAAACGCGGAGCTCGATGACGAGTACAAGAAACTGCATCCTCCGGTGGTTCCGGGGTCGTACGTGATGATTGCGGTCAGCGACACCGGTTGCGGCATGGACGCCAAGACCCAAGCGCAGATATTCGACCCGTTTTTTACCACCGAGGAATTGGGTAAGGGCACCGGCCTCGGCTTGGCCACGGTTTACGGGATCGTTAAACAAAGCGGGGGCTACATCTGGGTGTACAGCGAAATCGCGAAAGGAACGGTCTTTCGTGTGTACCTCCCGCGGGTTCAGCAGGCCAAGCGTGCAGCAATGTCACAGGAGACCGACGCGCCCCCGGCGCGCGGCTGCGAAACGATCCTCTTTGCCGAAGACTCAGAATCTCTCCGCGAGATTGCTGAAGAATATCTCCAAAGCTTAGGGTACGAAGTCATCGCGGCAGACTCTGGCGCCCAGGCCATCGAGCTTGCAGAGAAGTCCTCGCGGGAGATTCACCTGCTCCTCACGGACGTCGTCATGCCCGGAATGAGCGGCCGCGAGCTCGCCGATGCTTTGGCAGTAAGGCGCCCAGGAATGAAAGTGCTTTATTCCTCGGGCTACACGGACGACGCCGTTGTCCGTCAGGGAGTCTTGCAACCGGGCATTGCCTTTATTCAGAAGCCCTATCGCCCGAAAGCCCTCGCGCGAAAGGTCCGCGAGGTGCTTGACTCGAACAAAGCGGACGCTTGCACGTCCTCGACGTCACAGCCGGAGCTCACGACCTCCGGCAGAACCAACTGATAGCCTGGCGAAAAACTGGCAGCCGGTAGCCAGTTGATCCCTCACGAGGTATTAGTTGTAGGTGCAGGCTTGCCGGAAAAAATATCTTACTGGGACCGAGTTCACGATTAGCTGCGTGGAGACCTCTACATCATCTGCGAGTGCAGGAAGCCCATTCCGACGTAGGAAACCTATCCGTTCGGACTCTTACCGGAGAGTGGCAGTCTCAGTTTCGTCTTCTCGAATTTGGGTGAACTGACGGATTTTCACGTTTCCATTCGGCATCTTCGCAACGATCTGCAGCTCGCCGCCCATGGCTTCAATGATCTTGCTGAGCGTGCTGATGTACATATCCGAGCGCCGTTCCATCTTGGAGATCGACGCCTGTTTGACATGGAGCGCATTCGCGAGAGATTCCTGGGTCATGTCCATGGCTGTACGGAGTTCCGCGAGGCCCATTTCCGAAATCATCTTCTCGGCGGATGCTTCGCTGCGGAGACGCGCTTCGCGCGGCATCTTCTTTTGAAGTTCTTTGAAGTTTTTGGCCATGGCTACTTTTTCTCCTGTTCCTTCCTCAGTGCCTCAAGATGCTGGTCATAGAGGCCGTCCGCAACTGGAACGAATTCTTCATACCATCGATCATTGCCCGTCTTGTCGCCACCAATCAGCAGAATGGCACAGCGGCGCGGGTCGAACGCAAAGAGCACGCGATAGGGCCTGCCCGAATGCTGAATCCGAAGTTCCTTCATGTTCGCGTGCCGCGAAGAATGAATCAGATCGGCGTGTGGACGCGGAAGGCTTGGTCCGAGCTTTTGTAGCAGGATCACTTTCGCGTTCACATCGACTTGTTCATCTTCGGAGAGGCTGTTCCACCAACCTTCGAACTCAGTGGTGAATTCGACCTCCCATTCCATAGAAGGAATATAGCTCACAGGCTATAACAAGTCAAGAACGTCATATCGAACAGAGAGACTCTTATAGTTGACAGAGTGTTCCGTATAGCGTACATTAAATGGCCGGAGTCTGCTATGTCCTTCCTAGATTCCCGTCATCCTCGCAGCGTGCTGTGGATTTTCTATTTCTCCGCATTTCCGTCAGCACTCATATTCGGCGCTGCGTCCTATGCCGCAGTTTCTTACCAAAGACCTTTGCTTGTCCTCGCTCTTGTGACAGCTCTCGCCGCCGCCTTTTTCCTCGTGCTTTTCCTGCGTTCGAGAGATGAGCGCGAACGGCAGATCAACTACCGCGCACTGACGTTCGCATTTGTCGGTACACTCCTCTTCTCCCTCGTTGTCGGCATGGCGCAGCAGCTTGGCCTTCATCCCGTGCCCTGGCTCGGGCTTCCTGCAGTGATGATCGCCCTGTGGAGCTTTGGACTAATTCTGTATTCCGGGCGGTATCGATGAAGACCCGGTTGCGTGTCCTTCGCGCAGAGAAGGAATGGTCGCAGGCCGAGCTCGCGGCCACTGTCGGAGTCGCACGCGGCACCATCAATGCGATTGAAACTGGCAAGTACGATCCGAGTGTTTTGTTGGCTTTCAAGATCGCGCGTGCCTTTGGAAAGAACGTAGAAGAGGTTTTTCTGTATCAGGAGAACGAACTACCAGCAACGACGAATCCCGCCGTCTAGCTAACAAGTCCCACTCAATGTTCCTCGTTTTGCCCCTCCGGTTGCGTTCCATCGAGCTACCTGGCCCGAGAGAATCTTTCTCTCTTTACCTCAGTCAACCACTGTGTGAGGCGGAATCGGAAGTGCCCCTATGACTCGCAGCTTCGATGTGTTTGACCGCGACGACTTCCGCAGTCCCGATGATCTTGATCGCGGAGCAAGTGGAGGCTCAGAGTCGTTTTGGAGCGCGCGGGTACGACTCAGCGAACTCCACAGAAAGGAAGAGCGTGCCGATGCCCACGACCGGGAGGCACTGGATCGTTCCGGCAGAGAACGGCCGCCGCTTCGTCGTGAGGAGCGCGTTCGGGAGATTCTGGCGCAGCGGGTTCGCACCGTTTTCAGGAATCGTGACAAGACATACGAACTTAGAGACTCCGAAATTCAGCTGCTTTCGGAGGTAGGCAAATTCCGCGTTGTGGCGCAAAACGACCTGGCTGAATTTGCGTACAACGGCGACCGGAACCGCGCCGAGCGGGATATCGAGAACCTACAGAGGCAGGGCGTGGCCGAAGTCAAAACGATCCCGGATGTTGAGTACAACGCAATGAAGGTCGTGACCTTGACTAAGGAAGGAAACAAGCTCCTGCGACGAGGCGGGATTCTGGAGCCTGGCCAGCGCACCTATCACGGACTCAAGAAACCAAACGAAGCCGCGCACGACGCCGACCTGTA
>Ga0079222_10000101_pt1 | contig 15157 bp, 9 predicted proteins | sample GAPlitter_FD_75070 | JGI IMG/M metagenome (GOLD analysis project Ga0079222, IMG submission 75070) | Agricultural soil microbial communities from Georgia to study Nitrogen management - GA Plitter | ecosystem: Environmental > Terrestrial > Soil > Agricultural land | place: USA: Georgia | collected...
GCCGGTGAGCCGGCGGTCGAGCAGGTCGCGGTCCGCGACGCGCTGCGGGTGGCTCAGCTCGACGACGAGGTCCTCGTCGTCGACGGCCACCCCCGCTACCACCTCGCCGGCTGCCCGACCCTGGCCGGCACCGCCGCCGGCACCGCAGCCGGCGCCGCAGCCGGTGCCGAAGCCGGTGCCGAAGCCGGCCCCGCGACTGGTGCCGCAGCCGGCGCGGGGACCGTGCCGCTGGCCGTGTCCGCCGCCCGCCGGAGCGGCTTCACACCGTGCGCCGTCTGCGCCCCTGACCGCACGCTGCTAGCCCGTTCGCGGGAGCGGGCGCAGCAGAAGGCGCAGCAGCGGGCGCAGGATCGCGCCATCGAACGGCCTACCGACGACAGTCAGCAACTTTAACGCTGCGTAGCCCGCGGGCGAGCGCGGACGCACGACCTTGCGCCGATCGGCCGGCCTCAGACCTTGGCGAGCGAGAACTCCAACCCGAGCTCGTCGTCCCGCCGGCTGCCGCTCATGCCGCCCGCGCTGCCGACGCTGCCGACGCTGCCCTCGGTGAACGAGGTCGCGAGCACCTCGCCGGCCACCGCGGCCGCGTGCTCGCGCACCGCCTCGGCCACCTCCGGCTCGGACGCCGACCAGGTCAGCGCGATCCGGTCGGTCATCTCCAGGCCGCTGGCCTTGCGCGCGTCCTGCACCAGCCGGACCACCTCGCGGGCGATCCCGGCCCGGCGCAGCTCCGGCGTCACGGTGAGGTCGAGCGCGACGGTCTCGCCGGCGTCCGCCGCCACCGCCCAGCCCGACCGCGGCGTCTCGGTGACGACCAGCTCGTCGCCCGACAGCGCCACCGGCGCGCCGTCCACCGTCACCGTGGTGGAGCCGCCGTCCCTGACGGCGGCGGCCAGCCCGGCCGGGTCGGTGGCCGCGACCGCCGCCGCGACCGCCTTGGTGCCGGCGCCGAACCGCTTGCCCAGCGCGCGGAAGTTCGGCTTCACGGTCACGTCGACCAGCTCGCCGCCGGCCGACCCGAGCGCCGCCACCGACTGCACGTTGAGCTCGTCGGCGACCTGGGCCCGCAGTTCGTCCGGCAGCGAGGCCCAGCCGGGCGCGCCGACCAGGGCCCGGCCCAGCGGCTGCCGGGTGCGCACCTTCGACGCGGTCCGGGCCGACCGGCCGAGCTCGACCAGCCGCCGCACCAGCGCGACCTGCTCGGCCAGGACCGGGTCGTACCGGCCGGCTCCGCCAGCCGCGCCGGCTCCACCCGTTGCGTCGGCTCCGCCGACCGAGGGCCACTCGCACAGGTGCACCGAGTCGGGCAGGTCCGGCCGGACCGAGGTGACCAGCGCCCGGTGCACCGCCTCGGTCACGAACGGCGTGAACGGCGCCAGCAGCCGGGTGAGCACCTCGAGGCACTCGTGCAGGGTGGCGAGCGCCGCCGGGTCGCCGTCCCAGAACCGCCGCCGCGACCGTCGCACGTACCAGTTGGACAGGTCGTCGATGAACGCGGCCAGCCGCTTGCCGGCCCGGGCGGTGTCGAAGCCCTCCATCGCCGCGTCCACCTCGGCCACGGTCCGGTCGAGCTCGGACAGCGCCCAGCGGTCCAGCTGCGGCCGATCGGCGACCTCGGCCACCGGCGCGCCCGGCTCCCAGCCCGCCGCGCCCGCGTACAGGGTGAGGAACGAGGCGGTGTTCCAGTAGGTGAGCAGGACCTTGCGGACGATCTCCGCCAGCGCCGCGTGCCCGATCCGGCGGGCCGACCACGGCGAGCCGGAGCACAGCATGAACCAGCGCAGCGCGTCCGCTCCGTGCCGGTCCATCAGCGGCACCGGCTCGAGGATGTTGCCGAGGTGCTTGCTCATCTTCCGGCCGTCGTCGGCGAGGATGTGCCCGAGGACGAGCACGGTCTCGTACGCCGACCGTCCGAACACGACGGTGCCGACCGCCATCAGCGAGTAGAACCAGCCGCGGGTCTGGTCGATCGCCTCGCAGATGAACTGCGCCGGGTAGGTCCGCTCGAACTCGTCGTTGTGCTGCCAGGGCGCGCCCCACTGCCCGAACGGCATCGAGCCGGAGTCCCACCACGCGTCGATCACCTGCGGCACCCGGCGCGCCTCGGCGCCGCAGGACGGGCAGGTGATCGTCACCTCGTCCACGAACGGCCGGTGCGGGTCCACAGTGGACAGATCGCGACCGGCGAGCGAACCGAGCTCGGCCAGCGATCCGACACAGGTGTCGTGCTCGTCCGGGCAGCGCCAGACCGGCAGCGGGGTGCCCCAGTAGCGGTCCCGCGACAGCGCCCAGTCGACGTTGTTGTTCAGCCAGTCGCCGTACCGGCCGTGCTTGACCGTCTCGGGATACCAGGTGGTCCGCTCGTTCTCGGCCAGCAGCTGGTCCTTGACCGCGGTGGTGCGGACGTACCAGGACGGCAGCGCGTAGTAGAGCAGGGCGGTGTGGCAACGCCAGCAGTGCGGGTACGCGTGCTCGTACGGCTGCTCGCGGAACAACAGCCCGCGCTCGCGCAGGTCGGCCACCAGCGGCGGGTCGGCGTCCTTGAAGAACAGCCCGCCGACGAGCGGGATCCCGGCCCGGAAGTGCCCGTCCGGCTCGACCGGGTTGACCACCGGCAGCCCGTACGCGCGGGTCGCGGCGAGGTCCTCCGCGCCGAACGCGGGGGACTGGTGCACCAACCCGGTGCCGTCCTCGGTGGTCACGTAGTCGGCCAGGATCACGTAGTGCGCGCCGGGGATCTCGACCAGCTCGAACGGCCGGCGGTAGCCCGAGCGCTCCAGCGCGGTGCCCGGGAACCGGTCGAGCACCTCGACCCGGTCCTCGCCCAGCACCGCGGTCAGCAGCGGCTCGGCCACCACGAAGGTGCCCTGCGGGCTGCGCGCGACGACGTACTCGACCCGAGGGTTGACCGCGACCGCCGTGTTGGACACCAGCGTCCACGGCGTCGTCGTCCAGACCAGGAAGTCCGCGCCGTACCGCGCGGCCGGGCCGGAGGTCACCGGGAACCGCACGTACACCGAGGGGTCGACGACGGTCTCGTAGCCCTGGGCGACCTCGTGGTCGGACAGGCCGGTCCCGCAGCGCGGGCAGTAGGGCGTGACGCGGTGGTCCTCGACCAGCAGGCCCTTGTCGAAGACCTGCTTGAGCGACCACCAGACCGACTCGACGTAGGACGGGTCCATCGTCCAGTACGCGTCGTCGACGTCCACCCAGTAGCCCATCCGCTCGGTCATCACGGTGAACTCGTCGACGTGCCGCAGCACCGACTCCCGGCAGCGGGCGTTGAACTCGGCGATCCCGTACCGCTCGATGTCCGGCTTGCCGCTGAAGCCGAGCTCCTTCTCCACCGCGATCTCGACCGGCAGGCCGTGGCAGTCCCAGCCGGCCTTGCGGGGCACGTGGTAGCCCTTCATGGTCCGGTAGCGCGGGAAGACGTCCTTGAACACCCTGGCCTCGACGTGGTGCACGCCGGGCGTGCCGTTCGCGGTCGGCGGGCCCTCGTAGAACATCCAGGTCGGGTTGCCGGCGCTCTGCTCCAGGGTGCGCTCGAAGACCTTGTCGGCGTGCCAGCGCTCGAGCACCTCGTGCTCCAGTTTCGGCAGGTCCACGTGGGCCGGCAGCGGCGAGAGGGGCACTGTCCTTACCTTTCCTCCATCGGCGTCCGATGGAGGGACGAGCCGTCGCCGGCCCGCGGTACCACCCTCCTTGGGTGCCCGTCGGGGCACCCCGCTCTTGCCGTGCTCGCCGGGTCTACTCCGCGCCGGGCGCGTTTCTTCCGGGGCTCCGGGGTGATCTTCGCACCGGCCAGGCCCCCGGGCTTCCACCGCCCCCGGGTCGCTGCTGGCTGCGTCCGGCGCTACTCGTCCCCATCGACGCCTTCTCGACATCCAGCGTAGCGGCCCTCGCAACCGGCATTCGGGCGGGACCGCCGCGACTGAGATCATGGCCCGATGGCGGGGCTGGCGTTGCAGGGCGCTGAGATAGCCGGCGTCCCGCTCGAGATCGTCGCCCTCGCCGGCGCCGCGGTCGTGCTGCTCGGGGTGGCCGCGGTCCGGGTGTCCAGCCGGCTCGGCCTGCCGAGCATGCTGATCTACCTCGGTATCGGCGTCGCCATCGGCGAGGACGGGCTCGGGCTCCGGTTCGACAACGTCGCCCTCGCCCAGACCCTCGGCCTGGCTGCGCTCGTCGTGATCCTCACCGAGGGCGGCCTGACCACCCGGTGGACCGCTGTCCGCCCGGCCGTCCCGCTCGCCGTCGTGCTGTCCACGCTCGGGGTCGCGGTCAGCGTCGCGGTCACCGCCGGCGCGGCCGTCGTGCTGCTGGACACCGGCTGGCGGACCGGCGTCCTGCTCGGTGCGATCGTCTCCTCCACCGACGCGGCCGCGGTGTTCTCCACCCTCCGGGTGCTCGGGCTGCCGGCGCGGCTGACCGCCACGCTGGAGATGGAGTCCGGCTTCAACGACGCCCCGGTGATCATCCTCGTCATCATGCTGTCCAGCGGCGCGACCGGGTCCCCGGTCGAGCTCGTCGCGTTGATCACCTACCAGCTGCTGGCCGGAGCCGTGATCGGGCTGGCCGTCGCGTTCGGCGCCGCCTGGCTCCTTCGGCGCGGGGCACTGCCGGTGGCCGGGCTCTACCCGCTGTCGATCCTCGCCGTCTCGGTCGGCTCGTACGCGGTGGCCACCGTCGCGCACGCCTCCGGTTTCCTCGCCGCGTACCTGACCGGGCTGGTGCTGGGCAACGTGCACCTGCCGCACCGGCACGCGACGGTCGGCTTCGTCGAAGGGCTGGCCTGGCTGGCCCAGATCGGGCTGTTCGTGCTGCTCGGGCTGCTGGTCACGCCGAGCCGGCTCGGGCCGGCCGTGCTGGCGGCGGTCGGCTTCGGCGCGGTGCTGCTGCTGCTGGCCCGGCCGCTGTCGGTGGTCGCGTCCGCGGTCTGGTTCCGGGTGCGCTGGGCCGAGCAGGTCTTCGTGTCCTGGGCCGGGCTGCGCGGGGCGGTGCCGATCGTGCTGACCACGATCCCGCTGACCGCGGGTGCGCCGGAGGCACGCCGGATCTTCGACATCGTGTTCGTGATCGTGCTGGTGTACACGCTGGTGCAGGGCACGACGCTGGCGCCGCTGGCCCGGCTGCTCAGGCTGTCCTCGGCGAGCGAGCCGCGCGACCTCGAGGTCGACTCCGCCCCGCTGAACGACCTGGACGCCGACCTGCTGCAGGTACGGATCCCGACCTCGTCGCGGATGCACGGCGTGCTGGTGCGCGAGCTGCGGCTGCCGGCCGGCGCCGTGCTCTCGCTGCTGGTCCGCGACGGCGACGGGATGGTGCCGGGGCCGGAGACCCGGCTGCGCCGGGGCGACCAGCTCCTGGTCGTCACGACCGCGCCGGCCCGGGCCGCGGCCGAGCGGCGGCTGCGCGCGGTCGGCCGGGCCGGCCGGCTCGCCGGCTGGCTGGAGGGCCCGGGCTCGACCGGGGCCCGACCGCGTGGGACGGGATTGCGGCGCCGTCCGGCATCCGGCGGCAGTGACGCCGAGTGAGCGTGGCGTTGCGTGCCGTCGTTCCGGTCAAACCCGGTCGTACGGGTCGCCAACCTTCCGGTTTCGTCACTCTGCGTCGATAGCTGTTGTCGGGGAGTCTCGCCGAACGTATCCTCTGGACCGCCTCGTGATCCCCGTGATCACGGGCGCTTCTTCTGCGAGGAGCTTCTGCGAGGAGGGGGAGCGCTCCATGACCGAGGCCTGCGGCCCCCGGGTCGCCGGCCAGCTGGCAGTCGACTGAAGGCGGTGTGGACGACCGTGGCGAAGAACGCGACGACCGCGAAGGTGGCCGAGGCCACTCGCGGTCACGTTTCCGAGACGAGCACGACGGCGACCCCGAAGTCGGGGACCCAGCCGGACAAGACACCGGCACGCCGTGCCCGGGGAACGGGGGCGGGCGCGAAGGCCGCCACCGGGCGTTCCACCCGGTCGACCGGCACGTCGACTTCCAGCCGCACCCGCGGCCGGGCTCCCGCGCACACCGCGGTCGCCGACCGGGTGCCGGTGCCCGCCGGCACCGACTGGACCGCCGAGGAGCTCGCCGAGGTCCGCGGTGACCTGCAGCGGGAGATCACCGAGCGGCGCGCCGACTACGACCGTGCGATCGCCGAGCTGACCCGGCTGCAGCAGGCCAGCGGCGACGGCGCGGGCGACGACCAGGCCGACGCCGGCTCGAAGACCTTCGAGCGGGAGCAGGAGCTGTCCATCGCCAACAACCGCCGCGACCTGCTGGTGCAGATGGAGCGCGCGATGGAGCGGCTGGACAAGGGGACGTACGGGCGGTGCGAGAGCTGCCACGAGCCGATCATGAAGGCGCGCCTGCAGGCGTTCCCGAGCGCGACCCTGTGCGTGACGTGCAAGCAGCGGGAGGAGCGCCGCTGACGCGGTCGGCGAGGCCTGGGACGATGGGAGGGTGAGCTCCCACCGTTCCCGGTCCGGCCCGCCCGCGGGATCTCCCGGGTCGCCGGGCGACCCGGCCGCGGGCGCGCCGGCCCGCCGGCGCACCGGTGTGCTCGTCGGCACCGCCGTCCTGGTGCTGGCGCTCGACCTGGTCTCCAAGGTGCTGGTGGTGGCCGAGCTCATGCACCGCCCGCCGGTGAAGCTGCCGGGCGGCTTCCTCTGGCTCGTGCACGCGCGCAATCCCGGGGCGGCGTTCTCCTTCGCGGAGGGCGCCACCGTCGTGTTCACGGCGGTGGCCGCGATCGTGATCGTGGTGATCGTGCGGACGGCCGCCAAGCTGCGGTCGACCGCGTGGGCGATCAGCCTGGGGCTGGTCCTCGGTGGGGCCGCCGGCAACCTGGTCGACCGGCTGTTCCGGTCGCCGGCCCCGCTGCGCGGCTGGGTCGTCGACTGGATCAGCCTGCGCTCGCCGGACGGGCGGATGCTGTTCCCGATCTTCAACCTGGCCGACTCCGGGATCGTCTGCGGCGGCATCCTGGCCGTGCTGCTGGCCCTGCTCGGGGTGGAGATGGACGGCACCCGCGGCACCCGCGGCACCCGCGGCGGCCGGGACGAGCCGGCCCCGGTCGCACCGCCCGCCGCGGCGCAGCCGCCCACACCGCCCGGTCCGGCCGACCTGAGCCCGCGCGATCCGGGCGCCACCGGCTACGTCCCGTCCTCCGGGCCGACCGCCGGTCCGATCACCGGGCCGACCGCCGGGCCGATCACCGGGCCGACCGCCGGGCCGATCACCGGGCCGATCACCGGGCCGACCGGCGGGCCGGCTGCCAGACCGGCCGTTCCACCCTCCGTCGGGTCGGGGTCGGCCGGGCCCGCCGGCGCGGCCGTTCCACCGCCGCGCGGTGCCGAGCCCGAGGCGTGGCGCGGCTGGCGGCCGGCGCCCGAGTGCGGCGGCCCCGGTGGGTGAGCGGCGGACGGTGCCGGTGCCGGACGGGCTCGACGGCCTGCGCCTCGACGCGGCGCTGTCCCGGATCTTCGGCTTCTCCCGCGCCACCGCGGCCACGCTGGTCGATACCGGCGGGGTCACCGTCGACGGCCGCGCCCGGGACCGGTCCGACCGGGTCACCGCCGGCGCCTGGCTCGAGGTGGACATGCCCGAGCCACCGGCCCCGCCGAGCGCGGCGCCCGAGCCGGTCCCCGGCCTCACGGTCGTCTACGCGGACGACGACATCGTCGTGGTCGACAAGCCGGTCGGCGTCGCCGCCCATCCCACCCCCGGCTGGGACGGCCCGACCGTCACCCAGGGCGTCGCCGCGATGGGCCACCGGCTGTCCACGTCGGGGGCGGCCGAACGGCAGGGCGTGGTGCACCGGCTCGACGTCGGCACCACCGGGCTGATGGTGCTGGCCAAGAGCGAGCGGGCATACCGGGTGCTCAAGGACGCGTTCCGGGACCGCACCGTCGACAAGCGGTACGCGGCGCTGGTGCAGGGCCACCCCGACCCGACCCGGGGCACCATCGACGCGCCGATCGACCGGCATCCCGGCAGCGACTGGAAGTTCGCCGTGGTGGCCGGCGGCCGGCCGAGCGTCACCCACTACGACACGATCGAGGCGTTCCGCGCGGCGACGCTGCTCGACGTCAAGCTGGAGACCGGCCGTACCCACCAGATCCGGGTGCACCTGGCCGCGGTCCGCCATCCGCTGGTCGGCGACCTCACCTACGGCGCCGACCCGACGCTCGCCGAGCGGCTCGGGCTGCACCGGCAGTGGCTGCACGCGGCCCGGCTCGGCTTCGAGCACCCGGCGACCGGGACGTGGGTCGAGTTCACCAGCCCGTACCCGGACGACCTGGCGCGGGCGCTCGCGCTCGTCTCCGAGTAGCGGCGGGGCGGCCAGGGTGCCGTGAGGGCGGTCGCGGAGGGCGCTTCGCTGGCCGGCGGCGTGCGGCTGCTGGCCCTGCTGCTGGCCGCGTACCTGGTGGTGGGCCAGCCGGTGGTGGGCTGGTGGAGTGCCCGCCGGCAGCGCCTCGACCGGCGCCCTGGCGCCCGCCGCCGGCGCTACGTCCGGACCACCGTGCTGGAGTGGGTGCTGGCCGCGGCGGCGGTCGCGCTGGTGCTGGCCGCACCCGGGCTCGACCTCGGCGACCTCGGCTTCCACTGGCCGCGGGCCTCGGCGTACACCCTGGTCGGCGCGCTCGGGCTGGTGCTCAGCGTGGCGCTGCTGGCCGGTCTGCGGCGGCGGGTCGACCACGGCGCCCGGGTGGTCGCGGCGGCGGAGGTCGGCGCGCTGCTGCCGCGGACGGCGGCCGAGCGGCGCGGCTTCGCCCGGCTGGCGCTGACCGCGGGGTTCTGCGAGGAGTTGCTCTACCGCGGCTTCCTGCTCGCGGTGGTGGTCGCCGAGGCGCCGGAGCTCGGGCCGTGGCGGCTGGTGCTGGTCAGCGCGCTGGCGTTCGCGGTCGCGCACACCTACCAGGGCGTGACCGGGATGCTCACCGCCGGCGTGCTCGGCGCCGGGTTCGGTGTGCTGTTCCTCGGCACCGGCAGCCTGCTGCTGCCGGTGCTCTACCACGCGCTGATCGACCTGCGGCTGCTGGTGCTGTCGGTCCGCACGCCTCGGCACCGGGCCTCCGGTCCGGCCCGGACGTTCAGCCCGCGACCGCCGCCCGGTGCTCGCGCGGACTCACCCCGCGGACCCGCTTGAACGCGGTGCTCAGCGCGTACGGGCTGCCGTAGCCGACCTGGCGGGCGACCGCGGCCAGCGTGGTCTGCCGGTCGCGCAGCAGGTCGGCGGCCAGCGCCAGCCGCCAGCCGGCGAGGAAGGCCATCGGTGGCTCGCCGACCAGTTCGGTGAACCGGCGGGCGAGCGCGGCCCGGGACACGCCGGTCTCCGCGGCCAGCGCCGCCACCGTCCACGGCCGGGCCGGCTCGTGGTGCAGCAGCCGCAGCGCCGGGCCGACGACCGGGTCGGCGGAGGCCGCATACCAGCCCGGGGCGGTCGCGTCCGGCCGGGCGAACCAGGCCCGCAGCACCGCGATGAGCAGCAGGTCGAGCAGCCGGTCGAGGACCGCCTCCTGGCCCGGCTCGTCCTTGCCGATCTCCGTGCCGAGCAGCGGCACCAGCGGGGAGTCCAGCTGCCCGGCCGGCAGCACCAGCAGCCGGGGCAACGCCCGCAGCAGCCGGCCGCCGACCTCGCCGTCGCCCTCGTACGTCCCGACCAGCAGCGTGGTCGACCCGCCGGCGTCGTTGCCCCAGGTCCGGGTGCCGAGCCAGTCCGGGTGCTCCTCACCGTCCGGGGTCACGCAGACCTGGCCCGGCAGGATCCGCACCTCCGGCGGGGTGCCAGGGTCGTCGGCGACCACGTACGGGTCGGGGCCGACCGCGACCGCCGTGTCGCCCGGCCCGAGCCGGACCCAGTCACCACCGGCCGGCTGCACCCAGGCCTCGCCGGCGAGCACGGCCATCAGCGTGAGCGGCGCCTCGTCCTCGATCCGCATCGACCAGGGCGGCGCGAACACCGCCCGCAGCAGGAACGCGCCGCGGGCCCGCGGTCCGTCCAGCAGGCCACCGAGCGCATCCACGGCCGTAGACGATCGCACATGTTTCCGCGCCTGTGAACGATGGATCGTCTCGCCCCGGCCGGATGGACTGGGGCCATGACACACATGGACCTGACCCCCTGGTTCTCGGCGGGAACGGCAAGACCGGCCGGCGGGTGGCGCACCGGCTGCGCCCACTCGACCGCCCGGTGCGGTGCCTGCCGGTCGCGGCGACCGAGTGGGGGTCACGGTGACGGCGTTGCGCGCGAGGAGGGAGACGGCAGTGGGTTTCTGGACGAGCGCGACGCTGGTGGCCGCGACGCTGACCACCGGGCTGATGGCGGGCCTGTTCGCGGCGTTCTGGTACGCGATCATGCCCGGGCTCGCGCGGGCGAGCGACCTCGCCTTCGTCGAGGGCATGCAGCGGATCAACGTGGCGATCCTCAACGGCTGGTTCGGGCTGTGCTTCGCCGGCGCGCTGGTGTTCTCGGTCGTCGCGGCGATCCTGCACGCCGGCGCCGAGCGGCGGGCGGTGCTGCCGTGGATCGTCGCCGGTGCGGTGCTGTACCTGGTCGTGCTGGTGGTGACCGTCGCGGCCAACGTGCCGCTCAACGACCGGCTCGACGCGGCCGGCGACCCGGACCGGATCGGCGACCTGCACGCGGTGCGGGCGCAGTTCGAGGCGGCCTGGGTGCGCTGGAACGCGGTCCGGACGCTCGCCTGCACGGTGTCGTTCGGGTGCCTGACCTGGGCCCTGGTCCTGCACGGCCGCCTGGCCCGCTGACGGCACCGGCCGACCGTGGCGACGGCAACGGCGCGATCTTCGTGCGCCGTCCCGGAGGTCCTCCGGCTCAGCTGACCGGCTCGGCCGGAGGGCCGTCATGAAGCCGGCAAGGGCGGCGTCCCGACGGTCTCGACGCGCTCGGTGACCAGGGCCGACACGCCCTGTGGCAGCGGCATTCGGACACCTGGAGGCCGACACGCCCGGGGTTCCTGCGGGTCTGTCCGGCCGCCGGATTCTGTCGGTGCGGCGGCCTAAACTCGCGCCGTGTCCCGGGCCTCCAGCGATTCCTTCGTGCACCTGCACGTGCACACCGAATACTCGATGCTGGACGGCGCGGCCCGGCTGAAGGACCTGTTCGCCGAGACGGCCCGGATGGGCATGCCGGCGCTGGCGATGACCGACCACGGCAACGTCTTCGGGGCGTACGACTTCGTCAAGCAGGCGACCGCAGCCGGCGTGAAGCCGATCATCGGCATGGAGGCCTACGTCACACCCGGCACGTCCCGGTTCGACCGGACCAGGGTGCGCTGGGCCGAGGGCGGCGAGGCCGACGTGTCCGGCGGCGGTGCCTACACGCACATGACGCTGCTGGCGGTCGACGAGGTGGGCCTGCACAACCTGTTCCGGCTGGCCAGCCTGGCCTCGATGGAGGGCTTCTTCTACAAGCCGCGCATCGACCGGGAGCTGCTCTCGCGGTACGCGACCGGCCTGGTCGGCACCACCGGCTGCCCCGGCGGCGAGGTGCCGACCTGGCTGCGGATCGGCGACTACCAGCGGGCCCGCGCGTCGGCGGCCGAGTTCCGGGACATCTTCGGGCCGGACAACTTCTACCTCGAGCTGATGGACCACGGGCTCGAGGTCGAGCGGACCTACCGCGAGCAGCTGCTGCGGCTGCGCGACGATCTGCGGCTGCCGCCGCTGGCCACCAACGACCTGCACTACACCTACGCGGAGGACGCGGCCGCCCACGAGGTGCTGCTGTGCGTGCAGTCCGGCAAGACGATGGCCGACCCCAAGCGGTTCAAGCTCGACGGCCACGACTACTTCCTCAAGTCCCCGGACGAGATGCGCCGGGTCTGGCAGGAGCTGCCGGAGGCCTGCGACAACACGCTGGCCCTCGCCGAGCGGGTGACCGGCTACGGCGGCGCGCTCGCCTTCCAGGACCTGATGCCGCGCTTCGAGGTCCCGGACGGGATGACCGAGGCGAGCTTCCTGACCCAGGAGGTCGAGCGCGGCCTCGCCCGCCGGTTCCCGGGCGGAGTGCCGGACACCCACCGCAAGCAGGCGGAGTACGAGCTGGGCGTCATCATCCAGATGGGCTTCCCGGGCTACTTCCTGGTCGTCGGCGACCTCTGCCGGCACGCGCGGGAGGCCGGCATCCGGGTCGGTCCCGGTCGTGGCTCGGCCGCCGGCTCGCTGGTGGCCTACGCGTTGGGCATCACCGAGCTCGACCCGGTCGAGCACCGGCTGCTGTTCGAGCGCTTCCTCAACCCGGAGCGCGTCTCGATGCCCGACATCGACCTGGACTTCGACGAGCGCCGGCGCGGCGACATGATCCGCTACGCGACGGAGAAATACGGCGAGGACCGCGTCTCGCAGATCATCACGTACGGCACGATCAAGGCCAAGCAGGCGGTCAAGGACTCGTCCCGGGTGCTCGGCTACCCGTTCTCCACCGGTGACCGGATCACCAAGGTGATGCCACCGCCGGTGATGGGCAAGGACATCCCGCTGGCCGGGATCTTCGACCCCGAGCACGCCCGCTACAAGGAAGCGACCGAGTTCCGCGCTCTCTACGAGGCCGACGCCGAGGTCAAGCGGGTCGTCGACACCGCCCGCGGGCTGGAGGGGCTCAAGCGGCAGTGGGGCGTGCACGCCGCCGGCGTGATCCTGTCCCGGGAGCCGCTGCTCGACGTCATCCCGATCCAGCGCCGGGAACAGGACGGCGCCATCATCACGCAGTTCGACATGGGCGCCTGCGAGTCGCTCGGCCTGCTGAAGATGGACTTCCTCGGCCTGCGCAACCTGACGATCCTCGACGACTGCCTGGCCAACATCAGCGCCAGCCGCGGCGAGGACGTCGTGCTGGAGCGGGTGCCACTCGACGACCCGTCGGCGTACGAGCTGCTGGCCCGCGGCGACACGCTCGGGGTGTTCCAGCTCGACGGCGGGCCGATGCGGGCGCTGCTGCGCTCGATGCGGCCGACCTCGTTCGAGGACATCTCCGCGGTGCTCGCGCTCTACCGGCCCGGGCCGATGGGCGCCAACGCCCACAACGAATACGCGGACCGCAAGAACGGTCGCAAGCCGGTCGTGCCGATCCACCCAGAGCTGGCCGAGCCGCTGGCCGAGATCCTGGACGAGACCTTCGGGCTGATCGTCTACCAGGAGCAGGTCATGGCGATCGCGCAGAAGGTCGCGGGCTACTCGCTCGGCAAGGCCGACCTGCTGCGCCGGGCGATGGGCAAGAAGAAGAAGGAGATCCTCGACAAGGAATACGTGCCGTTCTCCGAAGGCATGAAGGAGAACGGCTACTCCGACGGCGCGATCAAGACGCTGTGGGACATCCTCGTCCCGTTCTCCGACTACGCGTTCAACCGGGCGCACACCGCGGGCTACGGCCTGGTGGCCTACTGGACGGCATACCTCAAGGCCAACTACCCGGCCGAATACATGGCCGCGCTGCTCACCTCGGTCAAGGACGACAAGGACAAGAGCGCGGTCTACCTGAACGAGTGCCGGAAGATGGGGATCAAGGTCCTCCCGCCGGACGTCAACTCCTCCGACGCCAACTTCACCACCGTCGGCACCGACATCCGGTTCGGGCTCACCGCGGTCCGCAACGTCGGGGCCAACGTGGTCGCCTCGATCGTCGCCACCCGCAAGGCCAAGGGCGCGTTCGCGGACTTCTCCGACTTCCTCAAGAAGGTCGACCCGGTCGCCTGCAACAAGAAGGTCGTCGAGTCGCTGATCAAGGCCGGCGCGTTCGACTCGCTCGGGCACACCCGGCGCGGGCTCATGGCCGTGTTCGACCAAGCCGTCGAGAGCTTCCTGGCCGCGAAGAAGGTCGAGGCGACCGGGCAGTTCGACCTGTTCGGCGACTCCTCGTCCGGCGGGGACGAGGTGCTCGACGCCGTGTTCGCGGTGGCCGTCCCGGACGGCGAGTGGGACAAGATGGGCAAGCTCGCCTTCGAGCGGGAGATGCTCGGGCTCTACGTGTCCGACCACCCGCTGCTCGGCGTCGAGCACGTGCTGGCCGCGCACGCGGAGAGCACCGTCGGCGCGTTGCACACCGAGCAGGTTGGCGACGGGCAGCAGATCGTGCTGGCCGGGATCCTGTCCTCGGTGCTGCGCCGGGTCAACAAGGCCGGCGTGCCGTGGGCGTCCGCGGTGCTGGAAGACCTCGAAGGCTCGGTCGAGGTGCTGTTCTTCCCGCAGACCTACGCGCAGGTGGCGGTCAACGTCGCCGAGGACGCGATCGTCGTGGTCAAGGGGCGGGTCGACCGGCGGGAGGACGTGGCCAAGCTGATCGCGTCCGACCTGTCGGTGCCGGACCTGTCCGAGGGGCCGCGCGGGCCGGTCGTGGTGTCGCTGCAGGCGGCCCGGTGCACGCCGCCGGTGGTGGAGCGGCTCAAGGAGGTGCTGGCCACCCATCCCGGGACGACCGAGGTGCAGCTGCAACTGGTCAACGGCGACCGGCGGACCGCGCTTCGGGTGGCGGACGGCTTCCGGGTCGCCGCGACACCGGCCCTGATGGGCGATTTGAAGGCGCTGCTGGGGCCCACCTGCCTGGCCGGTTGATGATCGCCCGGCAGACAGGGGAATGATGCGTCCGTGACGACGCGGCGCGACGAGGACCCGGCGACCGGGCGGCCCGACCACCCCCGGTGGTCGCCCGACGGCGAGGGCGACGACGCTCCGCAGCCGCTGCCGCCGGCGCCCGGCGCGACCCGGGCCGAGCGGAGGCGGGCGCAGGAGGCGGCCGAGGCGGCCGCCCGCCGGCCGTTCGCCGACGCGTTCACCGAGTCCCCGTCCGGCACCAGCTGGCCGCGCCCGTCCTTCGACGGTCCGCCGCCCACGACGCACGGCCAGGATCCCGACTCCGCCCGGCCCGGCGCCACCCGTCCAGACACCGACGGACCCGCTCCCGCCGGGGGCGTCGGCGGCGACTCGGACGGGCCGCGGACCGATGCGTACGGGATCCGGATCGACGCGTACGGAGCGGGGACCGGCGCGGGCGGGCCGACGGGCGCCCGCGCGCCGGGTGAGCCGGGTGAGCCGGGTGAGCCGGAGCGTGGTCCGGTGCCGCCACCGCGGGACGGGTGGGTGCCCCTTCCGGATCGGCAGCCGGGGGAGCCGGTGCCGCCGCGGGACGGGCGGGTGCCCCTTCCGGATCGGCAGC
>Ga0079222_10000102_pt1 | contig 15148 bp, 28 predicted proteins | sample GAPlitter_FD_75070 | JGI IMG/M metagenome (GOLD analysis project Ga0079222, IMG submission 75070) | Agricultural soil microbial communities from Georgia to study Nitrogen management - GA Plitter | ecosystem: Environmental > Terrestrial > Soil > Agricultural land | place: USA: Georgia...
CCAGACGGCGAGCGCCAGGATCCACCGCGCCCCGGTGACCCGACCAAGCGCGACTGCGGTCACCATGCCTCCGAGAACGAGCATGGCAGCCGCGAACGCCAGCCACAGTGCCGACACGAGCGGCAGCAGCCCGGAGAGTTGTGCCTGCGCCTGGAGAACGACCTGTCTGTACTGGTAGGTGTGGAGTCCCGCCTCGAGGAAGAACCCGAAGCCGGCCACGCTGGCGAGGGTACGTGCGGTCTGGTGTCGCGTCACGGACTGAGAATACTACCCCGCCAGGCGGCCGCCAGCCGCCCGATCAACGGGACACCCGCAGCAGGAACCAGCGCGCGTAGTACTCCGCCCACGGCTCCGCCGCCGCGATACGGCGTCGCTCCGCGTCCGCCGCCCGCAGATTGGACTCCAGGCCTGCCACGTCGAACGGTCGACCGAACACCCGTTCGAGCCGCGGGCTCAAATACTCCGCGTACCACGTCGGCCAGTCGGGGTCCTCGCCCTTCGTTGCGGCGAAGGCCTGATGGTGAGCCGATCCAGTCTCCCGAAAGAGCGCGGCGAGCTGTTGTTCGGTCGACGGCGGCATCGTCTCAGCGCTCACTCGCTTCGGGCAGCTCGCCCGTCAAGGCGACGCGAGGTTCTTGTACCATGTTTCGAGCTCCGGGCGCCACCCCTGGCGCTCGTAAATCTGTTTCGCGCGACGATTGTCGGTAAAGACGGCGAGGGTCAGCTTCGAAAAACCATTGGCACGACCCCAGTCCTCGGCGGCTTTGAGGAGCGCGCGGCCGACACCCTGCCCTTCCGCCTCGCGTGCCACGGCGAGAATCGCCACGTGGCCATGCGCTTCATCGGTAAAATAGTCGTGCCGCGTATCCAGCAGCACGACCCCGATGACTTGACCGGCCGCCGCTTCGGCAACGAGGAGGGCGGAGCCGGCGGAAGGTTCGAAGAGCGCATCGGCCAGCGCGGTGCGCTCCCGGCGCGCGATCTCGGTGGCCTGGCGTGTGGTGGGACCAAAGGCAGGAAGACGATCCGCGAGCGTAAAGATCGCCGGTGCATCCGGGGCTACGGCGGGCCGAATGGCTAGCGGGCGCATCGAGCGGACCATGTCAGCGTCCGGCATGTTAGGCGCCGGCCTTTGCTCCCCCGCACACGGCGGCGACGACCGCCGCGTCGAGACTGCCCCGGCCTGGCTCACGCCAACGCGCCGCCGAATCGGACACGACTTCCGGTCGACCAAAAGAGCGCGAGCCGTCAAACACAGAAACATCCTGTCGCGACACCACACGACTCACCGGCCGCACGCAATCCACCTCGCGTTGCTCGAGATGCATGTCCGAGAAGTCCGCCATGCCCGTCGGGAACGTCCACCGCAGCCAGACACGGCGGCCCTGATCAGTCGAAGCCACGCTGCCGGTGTCGAGCTCGACTCGCGCGTCCGGGCGCTGGACGATGGTGGCCCAATGGTGGGTCGGCTGGATCTGCTGAGCAGCGACCGGTATCGGGCCCACAGCTGAGAGGAGAAGCCAGTGGATGACCTTCATCGTAAGGTCATGAGACGCGCCTCAGTGGCGTGCACCCATCGGCCGCACGCGTTCCCAAACCTCCTCGATCAGCGTACCGTCGGTTTCCTTTCCCGTCTGGTACCAGCGTCCACCCTCGATCCGGAGGGTGAATACTTGAGTCGTCCCTATTAAAGGGGCCATCCCCTCACCAATGCCGTATTGCACAGCCTCCTCATAGTGAGTTCCCTCCAGGCTGTATTTACCGCCCCCCGCCACGGTGATGAGACCTTGCGTGTTGTAATAGACGAAGATGAAGTCAGTCGGCGTCACGTGCTTGAGGATGGTGGTTCCCGCCGGGAAGTCGCTCAGCTTGCCATTCGCTTTCGCGGAAACCAGCCGCCAACTGCCGATCGCCGCTTCTGGAGCCCACGCCGGCGAGGGCCCCCTCGTGAACGCCAGTGCAGTGCTCACGCCCGTCACCACCGCCAACCCCGCCGAGTACCGTAACCACTGCATAGTACGCCTCCAGATCGAGCGTAGACAGCGCCCTACGGGACCACCTCATAGTTCAACACGAACGGATGCTCGGCGCCATGGCCAACGGAGGAGCTGCCATCGCCCTGAAGGCCACGCAGATCTCCGGATGCTGACCCAGGAATGACGGCATAGGACTCCCTCGCTTGGCCGCTCTCGAATACCCCGGTGCGCTGGAGTACAAAGGAGCCGGTCCTATCACCGATTCGTCCGATGATCCGCTCGAGCCCGACAAACGTGGCCGAACCGTCGCTCCGGTACATCATGAGGTATTCGACCCGCCCTTCCCCCTCGATGTCGCCGGTGAACGCCTTGATAACGCTGGCCCTCGTAAGCTTGGGCAGGTCCTTACCTTCGCTGTAGGGTTTCTCATCCCAGCTCTTGATTGCGAACCGGGCATTCGCGCGCTGCTTCATGTGTGATCGCTCAGGTTATGGGGAACGGCCACCCTTGGACGGAACGCTAACGCGCCGAGTGGTCAGGACGAGCCCCCGTATCCACTCGGAGCGTGCTGGCGTGTCGGCGCGCGCCAGGTGACGCGTGTTCAGGAGCACCCGTTCCGCGGTGGCGAAGGACACACGCAATACCACTGCGTTCGGCTGTTGGCCCGCTTCCCAGATATTGCACCCGATGGACTCCGGCTCGGCTGCTCGATACTGCGCACCGAACCGACGCGGCGCCGCCTCAAAGCGAAAGGTGAGGAGGCGTTGCTGGAATTCTGGCTTGATGTCGGCGCGGCGGACCTTGCAGATCGGGAACACGGAGCTGTAAACGGCCTTGCCGTCGACGTGGAAGTCCAGGATGAGCGAGTCAGTGGTCGCGCAGCCACCGAACCAATGCCAGACCACTTGCCCTCCCGCAGGATGCACAGCCTGGCCCCACACGGCGGCGGGAATCAGCGCGACCGCCAGCACCACAGCCGACAGCTGCGCACCGCTGCTGGTCAGAGAGCCGCTCATTTCGTCCGGGACGCGTGGCCTTCGCTTCACAGACCAGTGGCGTACGACTCGAGGTATCCGCAACGAGGGCAGCGCAACGTTCTCACGCGCCGCTGTACCTTGCCCTTCACCTTGAGGCCCGTCCAGAGAGAGGGCTCCGGGGGCCCCTGCACCCAGGTCGCTTGCCGGTACGCTCCCCGCGTCACGTCGAGAAGGAATCCCTCTTCCATCGTTCCCGTGCATTTTGGACAGGAGACCAGTGTCATATCAAGAATGGTTCTGCACACCGTAGCGCAGTTGGACCAGACCATCCTCGAAGCGCTCAATGGAGTGCAAATGCAATGGCACGTGGCGGGGACGCCGCGCGATCAGGGGAATGCCATCGCCAAGGAACACCGGGACCACACTGATAATGAACTCGTCGATCGCCTGCTCGTCGAGAAAGGAGGCGATGAGCTCGCCGCCGCCCATCAACCAGATATCCTTGCCAGAATGCTCTCGCAGACGTTTGACGAATGGGCCGATTGCACCGTTCACGAACTCCACGCCTGACGGGGCGTCAGCTGGCGGCGCATGGCGGGAGAAGACGATGGTGCGGCTCTTCGAATCGAACTTCGCCCCCATGCGCAGGCTCACCTCGTAGGTCTTCCGGCCGAGCAGCTTCGTGTCGATCGACCGCATGAAGGCGTTCATGCCGTAAAACCCCGCGGGGGCAGGGCGGGACGTCAGCCATTCGAGATCACCGTCAGCACGCGCGATGAAGCCGTCCGCACTGGTTGCCATGTGTACGATGACCTTTCGGCGCTTCGTCACGAGTGTCCGTCGGCTTCGGAGAAGCACAGGATATAGCCATCGGGATCTTCGACGTAGAAATCACGCGTGCCCCAGGGCCGCCGCGCCAGCGGTCTCGTGATGGGTGCTCCACGACCGACGAACTCCTGGTGTAACTCACCCACTCCGGTGACGACCAGATACGCGTCGAGATGCTCTCCCGACCTGCGGTGCGCGCGCTCGGCCGTGAGCTTCGCCGCGCACTTCAGGTGGATGACGGCACGATCGCGGGACACGCTCGCGTAGAAGTCTTCGTAGACAAAGTCGCGTGAGAAGCCGAGGCGCTGCTCGTAGAAGGTCAGTGAGTCGGCCAACTTCGCGACGAGGAACTGCGGGGCCGCAGCGGTTATCGTAGCCATCCAAGCACCATCTCACTCACCGAAGCGCACACGACGGGTCTCCTGTTCCAGGCCCGTGGGGCGCGTCAGCGACGTGTACAGGTCGGGCCGGCGCGCCCGCAGCCAGCGCCGACCAGATGACGTGGGGAGGAGGGACGCGTCGAGGTCCGCCACGACCATGTCGTCGCCAAACGCACGCGTCTCGGCGATCACGTCACCATAGGGGTCGAGCACCATCGCATTGCCGGTGCGGATCTCATCGTCGTCGGGGCCGATGCCGTTGCTGAACAGCAGGAACATGCCGTTGTCGTGCGCCCGGCTCGGGAGCCAGCGCATGAGCCAGCCCCGACCCTTGGGCCCGCACAGCTCCGCCTCGCACGCCGCAGGGTCTTCGTGTCGTCGTGCCCAGATGGCGGCGTCTATCGGCTTCATGCCACGCGGACTCACCGAGTTACAGCCGCCTGTCTGGTGGGGCGCGAGCAGGAGCTCCGCGCCAAGCAGCGCCGTGGCGCGGGCGTTCTCGACGATGTTGTTGTCGTAGCAGATCAACACCCCTACTCGGCAGCCGTGTGGCGTGTCGAAGACGGTGTATCGGTTCCCCGCGCAGATGCTGGGGTGTTCGAAGACGTGCAGCTTGCGGTGGACGGCCCACGTCCCGTCCGGCATGGCGACGACATAGGCATTGTACACACACCCGTCGGGGCCGCCCTCGAGCAGCCCCGCGCCGAGTGTCATCCCGTGCTCGCGGGACAAGCGCAGGAGGCGCTCGGTGCACGGCCCGTCGGGGACCGGCTCGGCCAGCGCCTCGAAGGCCTCGTGCGACAGCTTGCGCACGTGCCAGTAGCCCGTGAGACACATCTCCGGGAACGCGATGATCTCCACGTCCGCGCGGCCGGCCTCCGTCACGAAGTGCCCGACGCGCCCGAGGTTGTAAGCTTTGTCGCCCGCAGCGGGCTGAAACTGGACCGTCGCCACACGGATGTCGCGCATAGACGAATCGCGTCGCCTCACGGATCGCGCTTAAGCTGTGGGCGACCCGCCCGGCGGCGCAACCTGTCCGCCCAATAGCCTCAATCGTGTCATCGACTCCGTCGCGGCGTACGGCCACCACGCGGCTTGCCCGGAGTGGGTTTCCGGCGCCGCGCTGGCGGCATCGCAGCGACATGGCGCCAAGCCTCCGTCACCACGTCGTCGAGGAGGGCGCGCGGCACTTCCGCCAACCGAATCAGAACGGCCGGATAGTTCCGGTAATGCTCGGTGAAGAAAAAGGCGCGCGGGTCGAGCTGCATCAGGACATCACGCTCGGCGATCGTCCCCAACTGCAGCACGAGAACCGCATCGTCATCGCGGAATCGGGCGAGAAAGCGGCCGTTGAGAAGGAACGAGGGCATGCCATACGACCGGCCTTCCACCACGTTGGCACGCCCGAGCAACAGTCGGCGCGCGTCTTGGACGCTCACCCCACGCGGCGGCGTGTTCTGAGAATGAGAGCGGCTAGGGATAGGGGGCGTCTCCTCGCGCATACAGGTCCGCGGACCACTTCAGCGTCTCGCGTCGGTGCGTGCGTCTGAAGCCGTGCGCGGTGAGGACTTCTTCCATATCCCGCGCTGGATGCACGAAGCCGCGAAACGGATTCCGAAATATCCTGCGCATGACATTCTGGAGGGCAACCCCTGCCCGCACGAACCACCGATCCCGAGGGTACGAGAAGGCCAGCAGCCGCAGGCTGCGTCGCGCCGCCGCCTCGAGCAATGGTCGGTAGGCAGGGTAGCAACACACGACGCGATCCATCGTCACCACGTCGGCCGGCTCGAGATCTGGTACGACGGTGACGAAGTCGCCGTGCACCAGCTCGAGTCGGTGAGCAAGACCGCGCCGCGTCGCCTCGTCGCGCGCCGCCGCCACGTAGGCCGCTGCGGCCTCCACGACCGTTGCCCGTTCGGCTCCGGCCGCCAACAGCTCGAAGCTGAGCGCCCCGATACCCGCCCCCACATCGAGTACCGTTCTCCCGTTCCCTGCCCTGAGAATGGCATCTCGCAGCATGCGGGTCGTCGCATCGAGCCCGCTGTTCCGGTAGTGCGCGAGGTCGCGCCGGGCCGTGGCGTCACTGAAGTGACGCTGGTTGGCGGTCCAGAAGGAAGCGCAGCAAGACCGCGATCTCAAAAGGTCGCCTCGGCAATCGGTAGATCGTGTCGCGGCTCGGATCCAAAGCGGATCACATGTCCATCTGGATCTTCGACGTGCATCTCATACGCCCAGGGATAATTCCCGGGCGGTGGTCGGATCTTGGCCCCGCTCGCCTGGTATTCCTCGTACAGCGCGGCGACATCTTCCACCCCGACCCACACCCAGGTGCCAGGCGCTCCTTGACGACCCTGGCACAGATAGATGCCGGCCCCGTCGCGGTTCACGGAGGTAAAGAACTCGGTGCCCCATTCGGCGCTCCTGAACCCGAGAACATCGCGATAGTACCTGAGGCTCGCCGCCATGCTCTTCACGCGAAGAATGGGGTCGGCATGCTCGAACTTTGTCTTCACCCGCGAGAGAGGCGTTGTCATACGTATCTCCGACGTGAGGTGCCGCGTCGATCATCGACTGGGTTCAGCCGCGCGGCGGCGTACGTAAGCAGTCCACGTATGGCATGCAGTGGAAGATGCCCACCGCTCACGCTGACCGGCCGCGTAGCCAACCGCACGATGCCCTGGTGGCGCGGCGGCAAGTTGTGGAGCGCCCAGCCGGCCGCACGGCGCTTGGATACCACCCGACTTGTGCGCTGAGTATAGAGGATGCGGCAGATGGTCAAGACCGCATATCGGCGGTACGACTGTCGGCCTCGCCAGCGGCTCGATGTCAGAGAGACGAGCTCCTCCCGCAGGTACCCGAGTTCGCGCACCAACGCCGCCTGCATGAGTCGCCGCGTCAGCCGCGGGAGGAATGCGGCTGGTTCTGGTCCAAACACGACCAACCCCGTATCACGGATATTCGCCCATATAATCGGATTACCGTCGGAGCCCGTGCGCTCCAGACGGCCGAACTGATACCCCCAGCCATCTCCGTTTGCCAGAAACAGCTCGCGTTTTAGTAGCAGCGTCAGCTGTAGGCGGCGGGTTCGCGCATCCTTGCGCGCTAATTCGCGTAGCTGGGCACGAAGACGCCGGACTTGAGCGGCGCTCAGGCGCCGCTGCAGCAGCCCAACGCAATCGAGGTCGCTACGGCGCGCTTCGAATGCGTCCTGTGTGAGCGAACCATACACGTACAGCCCAAGCGCGTTGGGACCGAGCGCCGCGCGCAAGCGCATCGCCAACAGCTGGAAATAGGTCTGTAGCGCGTGGGGTATGGGCATCGCAACAAGCGCATGTTAGGCGGGCCCGCTACGAACTGCGTCGCACGGCCACCCGCCGGATGAGGCGACCGGACGGAAGCTCGGTAAGGGTCCCCGCCATCTGGTCCCCGTTGGGCTCAAAGCTCCACCGCGCGTGAACCCGCATCCGCAGGTCCGCCGACCACACGTGCGTCGCCGGATCGTAGGAAAGCTGGAACCCTCCCATGGGCTGACGGGATCCGTTGACAACCTTGTCGGCCACCATGCGCACCGGTCCGCTCGGGCCAACCGCCGAATCAACTTGGTAGATCACCTGTTCATCGCGGCAGGCCGTGTCACGAGCGCGGTCAACGCAGATCGAGGACCCGCGCCAGGAGCCAAGGATGGCACGGACGGGCCCGACCGCAGACTGCGCAGCGAGCGAGAACATCCCGAACGCCGGTCCCCCAACGCCGATCGTGACGCACAGGAACACTGGTCGACAAGAGGTGCTCATCAACTGGCACCCGTGGGGGATCTCGACTGCGACTCGTAGATCTTCCCGCCTGCCCACGCCTGCGGTATCGCCAGGACCATGAGCGCAACAGGATACCACCGCGGCCCGAGCCCCATGTTCCACGTGGCCAACAGACCGATGAGCCCCACCACGACCCCGAGACCGCCGAGAATCAGGACATGCGTCATGGGCTTACTGGGCGCAAGGCGAGCGGTCAGCCAAGCGCCCGCGACGCTGGTGACGATGCGATAGCTAGTCGCCAGCGCGGCCTGGAGGTCGTTGATGGGCCGGTCGAGCGGGGGGAAAACACCGGCTACGTGCAGCACGACGTCGATGAGGGTAGTAGCGCCAATGGCAACGAGGATACCGGCTACCAGGGCCCAGATCGACCGCTTCATTGAGCTCCTCACGTGCTAGGTAGCGGATGCGCCGAGCTTGATGCGACAGGAATCGAATTCTACCCGGACCAGCGGGCGCCGCAAGCTGCCAGCGCATGTTAGGCAGCCACAAACGCCACGCCGTCGAAACGCGGGACGCAGCTGCTGACATCCAACTGCCCGGCAATGACCTTATCGTTGTGATGCCCGCGCTGCTCGAGCTCGCGTGCCGGACAGGCAGCGGAGCATGGCGCCAGCCCCCAGCCAATCCTCCAGCGCCGGTCGCAACGAACCGTCTGGCCACCGCTCGCCAGCCGGCACCGGGGCTGCCGACCGGATCGCTCTTTCAGCTCACCGCTTTCTTCACGAGCGCGCCGACCCTTGCCTCGTCGGCGGCGGTCAACTGCGTCAGAGCGAAGGCGGTCGGCCACATGCTGCCTTCGTCGAGGTGCGCCTTGTCGCTGAAGCCGAGCGTCGCGTACCTGGTCTTGAACTTCTGCGCGCTTTGGTAGAAGCAGACGACCTTGCCGTCCTTGGCGTACGCGGGCATCCCGTACCAGAGTCTCGGCGAGAGACCTGGCGCGCTCGCTTTGATGATCGCATGGAGCCGCTTGCCCTTGGCGCGATCCGGTTCCTGCATCGCGGCGATCTTCGCGAGCACGGCGCTTTCCTCGTTCGCTCTGTCCGCGCGCGAGCCGCTGCGTGCGGCCGCCTCCAGCTCTTGGACGCGCTCCTTCATCGCGAGTCGTTCCTCCTCCGTGAATCCCTTGAACTTCTTCTTGATCACGGTGGTGCTCTTGGCGGACTTCCCCGTGTCCTTCTTTGGGCTCATGGAAACCTCTTCATGCCGACTTGGGTGGAAGCCTGGGTTCGGTGTGGAAGAGCGCACGAGAGGAATTCTACCTTGAGGGGAGACACCCGCCAGCCGCGAGCACTACGGGGAACTCCGCAGTGCGCGGAGTCGCTCAGTCGCCCGGCCACGAAGCTCCTCGCGTGCGTTGCCATCCAGCGTGGAATCGCTCGGCAAAAGTTCGAGCACGCGTTCATAAGCCCGGCGTGCCGAGGCGGAGTCGGCCTTTGCAAGATACCCGTCGGCAAGACTGTCGAAGCCATCGGCAGAGGTTGGGTATGCCTCTGTGTCTAGCCTGAACGCATCGATAGCGGCGTCCGGCCGCCCCTCACGCAGCAGCCTGTAGCCGAGCCGGGTCATCACTGCGTAGCGGATGATCACGAGCTCGGGATGAGCAGCCTGAAGCTGCTGCAGCTGTGCGATCGTCGCCGGCAAGCCGTCGCGTGCGGCGAGGGCGACCAGCTCCTCCTCTGAAGGAACCGCTGCGGCCTGGTAGTGCGTGAGAGTCAGTCCCGCGAACGGGGTGCTGTCGCGCAACCCACCGAGGGCTCGTTCGTCGCCCTTGAGTGCGCCGTCCAGGAAGGTGCGGACCACGCGGCACACGGTTTCATGTCCGCGGCTGGCTTCCTCCGCCGTCCTGTCCAGGATCGCCACAGGAAAAAGCTTTGCGAGCATCGCAAAATCCGAGAAATCACCGTGCGTGATGTTGGCGACACGGCCCACAAAGCGGTCAGCGAAGTGGAGGGAGTCGACCACACGGTCGTCTTGACCACGAACGTACTTCTCGTTACCCGACTGCAGCGCGAGGAGCGGGGCCCGCAAGCGACGGATGTCGAAGTACGGCGATGAGAACGTGAGTTTCACAAAGTCGTGGGCTCGGAAGGACGCGTCGAGCCCAACGACGGCGGCCACCATCGGATTCCGCCCGGAGATCCACAGCGAGACGATCCCGCCCATGCTCCAGCCCATCAACGCGAGCTTGCGTCGCTCGACGAATGGCAGCAGCTGCGCAACTCCAATCGCAAACTCCACATCGCGCATCTGGGTCTCCAGGTCGGGAAGATTGATCTGGAGCGCGAGGTCCTTCACGGTCTCTCCGACCTGCGGCACCGCGGCAACTACATACCCGTGACTAGCCAGGAATTCGGCGAGTACGACGTTGTCGTGCTGGTGACTGCTGTTCCAACCCTGCGAGTACAGGACCAGGGGGAACCGACCGCGAGCGGGCGGGGCGTCTCGTCGTGCGACCATGGGAAGGACGAGTGCGCTGCGGTAATAACGCTCTGCGCCGGCAAATATTTCGCGCAAGCTCTGCGTGTCCCGCGCTAGCAGCATGGCATTGAGTGGCCCGAAGTACGGGTCCGGTGCCGCGAACTGGATGTAATCTTGATAGCGCATCCGCGCCCTGTTGGAGGCGCGCAGAGCCGGATACCACACGCTGACGCGGATGGGCCGGGCCGACTCCCCACCAAGGGCCGAGTCGGGCGTGGGGCCCCAAACTCGAGAACGGTCAAGCCGATAGAGAACTCGAAAGCCGACGGGAAACGGGCCTGGCGGTAGGCCACTCCAAAGGGGCGTCGGGTCCCCGACTGCCTGACCCTCGGCGGCCGTCACCTTCGCACCGACGAGTGCGAGCAGGAGAATCAACGCGACGCCGTAACCTCGGAAGGACATGATCACGAATCGTCCGGATGCATGATGGAACCTAGCCGCGACCATCATAGAAGCTGGGTAATCGCCGGGCGCGAAGCAGTAGATGGATAAGGAGCTCCATCCCCACGAGGAGTATACCGCCAGTCCACCACGGCCAGGGGACAGCTCCACGACCGGTAAGGATACTGCGCGTCGTCACCGCCCCGGCGTAAAGCACCTCGCCCCCGACAAACCAAACGATCAGGCGAGCCACAGCCAGGAATGAGGGTGGGCCGCCGATGTGACGGCGGATTTTGTTTCGGAACAGTACTTCGACGTAGTGGCCACCGAGCGTAAACCACAAGGCAAGAAGCGTCGCGAGGGGCACCACGGCCAGCTGCCCTCCGTACAGGCCCGCACCGAGGCCAATCGCCAGCGCGATTGAGCCGGTGCGAAGCAGGGTGGCGCGCCAGGGCTCTGCGAATGGTGCCCATGGTGTCTGGGTGGTCATGCAGGCTGCCTAACTGATCGCGCTTAGTAGAACAAGCCGCGAGCCACCGCGGTAGCGGCAAACACCATCAGAACGACCAATGCGGCTTGGATTTGACTGATTCGAGCCAGACTCGGTGCCGCAGTCGTGTCGACGGACGTGCCGCGCCGCACCGCGAGGCGCCACCGGATGAGAGTCGTCATCGGCAGGATCTCGAGGGCCAAGATCGTGACGAAGAGACCCATCTTCACGTAGAAGGCGCGATCGTGAAGATAGTACGTGGCACCCTTCTCCAACCCACCGAACGCACGAAGCAGGCCGGTGGCGAGCCAGAGGACGGCGGCAAGGCCCCACAGGTTGTCGGCGACGAACGTGCGGTCGAGGTCTTCCGCGCCGCGCACCACGCTCAGAGCACGTCCGCGCATCCAGACGGCGCCCAGGCCCAGGGGCAGCGCCAGGAGGTGGAGGCTCGCAATGAACCAGCGCATTGTCATGGGAAACACGGGCTAAGTTGGGCAGCTTATCGGCAGTCGGCACGAGATGGTTTCCTGACTTCTATGACGCTATCCACCTGAAGCAAGTAAGCAGCGATTCCTAAGTGGCCGTAGGATCCTGGTCCAATCATCGTTCCATGCCAACGGACGAACACTTCCGAACTACCACCAGTGGTTGTCGGCGCAGGCCACGCGGCCCCATTCGGTTCGTGCGTGAACTCAACCCACGCAATCCGACCCGAGTCCACGCAAGAAGTGAAGCGCCCCTCCTCGAAACCGTAGCTATAGTGCCCGAAAAAGACGGTTCTGGTGACATCGAACGGCCGCTGGTCACAGCCCGTGGCGTCAAACGAGAACACTGGCGCCGATGCCAGCACCATGGAGGAGTCTAGGACCCTGCGCCCAAGCTCTTTTCCAAAGAACCGGCTGGTCGCGCAGGAGAATATCAGTATGAGGGACTTTGGTATCAGCGTGTCAAGGTGAAAGCGACCACCAGTGTCTACCGGCAAACACTGCCACAGAGAGGGCGCCCCGCTCGATGGAACGGGCGCGTAGCATACCTGGCCGCGACGGATGGGACCCTCGCTGGATGCATCAACGAGCCGGCCTGTCTGGACGAACGTCCCCGCCTGTGCTGCAACCAGGCGGGTGAGAACCAGGGAGGCTATTAGAGTGAGTCGGACCACGGGGTCAGGACGTTGCCACCTAACGACGGGCTCACACCGCAAACTGCCGGAGGTGGTGATCGAGGTGCTTGTGCAGCATCACGCCCCAACTGCGACCGGAAATCCGGCCAAACACCCGGCTCGGTGGCCAGCGCGCCTCGGGTCCCCGATCAGCAGATCGGCGAATCAAGTCGCGAAGGCGACTGACGTCTGCTTGCCAGGTCGTTGGGGGCGTCGCGAGAAACTCGGGTGGACTACGTCCCTTCCCTTTCGGCCAGGGGATGACGTGGATCGCCAGCCAGTTGAGTGGCGCATGGCTCAGTGGGCCGGAGGGCGCCGCGGTCACCAGCTCCCCCAGACCGTGCCGCAGGTCGCAGCTCACATGACAGACCATCTCTGGCGCTGTGAAACGCCCCCACAGCGGCTTGCGATCCGACGTCAAGCGGCCGATCCGATCGAGGACGGCATCTCGGGTCTTGGGGTCGAAGAGTGAAGGCATCGCCGTTCCTGCCCCTGGAAGGTAGCAGCAACCTACGCTTAGAACGGTCGCGCCCGGCAGGTGCAAGCGCATGTCACGCGCTGCCCCCTTAGTCGATCGGCACCCAGACGTAGGCGCGCCCATTCCAAGCAAGCCAGCCAGTCTGCCGATGCACGTCGGTGGCCCACAGAAGGTCGGGACTGACAGCGGCGTGCGGAGGCATGCGCCACCCAGCCCGCAGACCCCATTGTCCGCAAATGAGCTGGTTCGTCCCGATGCTCACAGGCTCTCCCGCGCCTACAAGGTGCACCGAACGGTCAATCTGGTGGGTGATGGCAAGGCCACAGCGGAGCGCGCCCGGGTCTTTGACCTCCACCGCGACGTCAATGAGGCCGTCGCGATCGAAGTCGCCGAACTCGTAGACCGGATTCAGGACCGAGGACAGCCTGAAGCGCTGATCGAGACCGCCCGCGCGCAGCGCGCTATCGGCCCACTGGGGGAGTCCGCCAAAGGTGGTGCGAGACTCTTGGGCACGGGCTGGGACGGCGCCGAGCGCGAGGGCAAGAAACGGCATCAGGCGGGTCAGCATATCTGCGATACGCGGCTATCCCGAACGCCGTTGGAGCGAGCCGGCGCGCTGAGTGTCAGGCCGCTGCGCCTGACGCAAGCCAGCCACGCGACCGCAACAGATCTACAACGAGTCGCCTAACCTCATCACGCACGTCTCGTACTGCGTTCAGGGGCTGCCCCTTCGGATCGGGGAGCGTCCACTCGATGCGCTCCAGACCCGGCACAAACGGGCAAGCCTCGCCGCAGCCCATGGTGATCAGGAGGCGGGCGCTTTGGGCGAGCCGGTCCGTGAGCAGCTGCGGTTTGGCGCGACTCAGGTCGAGACCCGCCTCGCGCATGGCGGCGACGACCGTAGGATGAACGGCCGGGGCGGGCTGGGTGCCAGCCGACAACGCCTCCGCTCGACTCGGATCGGCCAGCGCGTTGAACCACGCGGCAGCCATCTGCGACCGTCCCGCGTTGTGAACGCAAGCGAACAGTACTCGGTTCATCGCCCAACCTCGAAGGAGATGCGCAGCGGCCCAACCGGCGCGCCGCGCGTAGGCCACGAACGCAGCGAGCTGCGCCGGTGCTCCCTTGATCTGGCCTTCACCCACTATTTAGGCAGCAGCCCTTGCCACGAAAAGGCCGCGCCCTGTAAGGCCCCTCGCATCGTGCTCCGCGACCAGGCCCGCCGCGTCGAAGCTGCGCAACATTTCGTCGGTCGTGAAGAGCCCGAGCTCGTGCACCTCACTGGCGTGTCGCACTCCGTCGGGACCGGGTATTTCATAGTCAAACCAGAGCCGTGAGAGACGACCGTCGAGCTCGGTGCGACTGACACGAACGACGCGGAGGCCCTGCGTCTCGGCGGTGCGTGTCGTGGTTCGGCCATCCTCCAGGACCTCAGGCGTGAACCACGGCTCTACTATGACGACGCCGTTGGTGGCCAAGTGCTCGCGAAAGCACGCGAGGGCTCGGCAAACATCTGGTAACGCACGCACATAGCCAATCGAGCTGCCGAGACAGAGGACGGCGTCGTAGCGCCGACCCAGATGAAAATCGACCATGTTCCCCTCATAGAACTGACCGTCTGAGTGCTTGGCCTTGGCGATGCGAACGAAGGCCGGATCGAAATCGAGACCATCGACCTCGAATCGATGACGGGTGGCGAGGAGATGAGCGTGTTCGCCCGTGCCGCAGGCGACGTCGAGGATGCTCCGACACCCAGGACGGACGGTCCGGAGAAGAGTGGCAATCTGCGCGGCTTCTCGGGAGTAGTCCTTGATGGTGGAGTAGATCAGGTCGTAGAGCTCGGCTGATTGGCTGAACATGTTTTGGCTGCTGTGTGGAGCCGCCGAGATTAGGCCTTACGGATCAAGGCCGGTATGATCAGGGTTGGAACGAAAGTCAGAAAAGCTCCAACGGTGAGTACGCCTAGTATCGCGCCGGTCCAAAAGTCCGTGGCGGAGATCTGGCCCGCGAGGAAGCCGTACCTTACGAAGAAGTAGGCCATGATCCAGTAGATCACGCTGGTGGGGAGGCCGGGCGAAAGGCTCCTTTGACGAATAGTCCAGAAGAGGTGCACCGTGCAGAGCGAATCCGAACGGCCAGATCAGTGCGAGTATCACCCAATGTCCGCCGACCAGGTCATAAAG
>Ga0079222_10000105_pt1 | contig 15050 bp, 15 predicted proteins | sample GAPlitter_FD_75070 | JGI IMG/M metagenome (GOLD analysis project Ga0079222, IMG submission 75070) | Agricultural soil microbial communities from Georgia to study Nitrogen management - GA Plitter | ecosystem: Environmental > Terrestrial > Soil > Agricultural land | place: USA: Georgia...
CGGTCACCCAGAAGCAGGACGATCGTAATGAGGATAAGGCCCGCGATCACGAAGCGAATGCCGGCGAACAGGAACGGGGGCAGCACGCCTACGCCCACGCGGATGGCGAGATAAGTGGAGCCCCATACGATGCACACCACCAGATAGGCGAGCAGCGCCTTGCCGCGCAGGCCGGACATCAGTCGAGCTCCACGGGCACGAACCCCGGCTTCTCGAATACCGTGCCCAGGACGATCGTGGTACGGGTGCTCATCTGCGTCTTGGACGAGCCCCGCAGGTGCCGCAGCACGCCCTGAAGACTCTCGAGGTCGTGTGCGGCGACCTTCAGGATGTAACAGTCCTCGCCGGCGACGTGGTGGCACTCGAGCACTTCGGGATGCTTCTCCATGTCGCGCATGCGCGGCTCGTCGCCCACGTAATCCGAGTTGGCGTAACGGACGGCGACGAACGCGGTCACCGGGAATCCTGCCTTCGCGCGATCCACCCGTGCGCCGTAGCCGGTGATGTAGCCCGCCTCCTCGAGTCGCTTCACGCGTTCCATCACGGCTGGTCGGGACAGGCGGACTTCGTCGGCGATGGCCTGGTAGCTCGAGCGCCCATCGGTCGCGAGCAGTCGCACGATCTTACGGTCGACGGCGTCCAGCTCGGTCTTGTGTGGCATTTCGGAGCCCCTAAGGCGACATTGGCCTACTAGACGTAGATGATTCGTGCTTATTGACAACGTATGCTAAGTGTAGCTGGTTTCCAGGCTACGATCTATCCGATTGTTGCGCTGAAATTGTCCTTTGATGGTGACACTGTAAGTCGTTACTATTCCGCCGTGTCCGGCTCCCTCCCAGCGCTGCGGGCGCTCGTCCGTACCTTTCGGTCCGCCCTGGTCGGCTACTCCGGCGGGGTCGATTCGGCCCTGCTGGCTGTGGTGCTGCGTCAGGAGCTGGGGCGTGACCACATGCTGGCCGCGGTGGGCCACAGCGCCTCGTACCCGGCCGCGCAATGGGCGACGGCGCGTGAGGTAGCGCACCGCTACGATGTTCCGCTGCTCGAGCTCGACACCCACGAGCTCGACGACCCGCGCTACCTCGCCAATTCCCCGAGCCGCTGCTTCTTCTGTAAGACGGAGCTGTGGAACCGTCTTGTGCCCGCGGCGCGTGCCCGGGGTCTCGCGGTGGTGTGCGATGGCACGAACGCGGACGATCTGCAAGAGCATCGCCCGGGTCACGCGGCCGGGGCCGCGGCCGGCGTGCGCTCGCCGCTCGCCGAGACCGGGTTCCGCAAAGCGGACGTGCGGAGCGCCGCGCGCGAGCTCGGTCTCCCCGTATGGGACGCACCGGCGGCGCCGTGCCTGTCGAGCCGTGTCGCGTACGGCATCGCCATCACCCCCGGCCGCCTCGACCAAGTCGAGAGGGGCGAGGCGTACCTGCGCGAGCTGGGTGTAACCGGCGACCTCCGCGTGCGCCACCACGGCGACCACGCGCGCATCGAAGTCGAGCCCCGCTGGGTGCCGTGGCTCGCCGAGCGCCTGCCCGCCATCGAGCGCCGGCTGGTGGCGCTGGGCTTCGCCGCAGTCGACCTGGACCCGCGGGGGTATCGCCGCGGCGGCCTACTCGTCGATCGACTCGGGCACGGGTGAGGGCATTCGTTGCCCTGAACCTGCCGCCGGGCGTACGTGAGGCTCTCTGGGCCGCGACCGCGCCGCTGCGGGATCTGGGCCTCCCAGTGAAGTGGGTGCGCGGGGACGGCATCCATCTCACGCTCAAGTTTCTCGGAGAGGTCGAGGACACGCGGGAGCCGGAGCTCGTGGCCGCGCTGGGCCGGGCGGCGCAGGGAGCGCGCGCTCTGCCGCTGGCCGTCGGCGGGTTGGGCGTGTTTCCCGATTTCCGCCGGCTGCGCGTGGTGTGGGCCGGGATCGCGCCCGAGCCCGGACTCGAGTTGCTGCAGCATCGCGTGGAGCAGGAAATCGCGCCACTCGGGTTTCCCACAGAAGCGCGAGCGTTTCGGCCGCACGTGACGCTGGGGCGCGCCGCGCGCGACGCCCGAGCGGGCGACTTCGCTGGGCTCGAGGCGGCGCTCGGGCGGCTCGATTTCACCGAGACCGCGCTGGTGACGACCGTCGATCTGATGCAGAGCACGCTCCAATCGACCGGCGCGGTGTACAAGGTCAGACACAGTGAACGGCTGCCTTAAGGGACTGTTCCGGCTCGCCCTGCTCGCCGCCGCGCTGGTGGTGGCGCTCGTTACCTGGTGGTTCCGCGAGCCGCTCCTGCGCGGTGCCTCCCGTTGGCTGGGCCCCCACTCGACCAGGCTGCCGCCCGTCGCCGATACGTCGGTCGGCGCCCCCACCCCCAAAGCCCTGTCCTCCACGCAGACCAAGGTCGAGCGGCTGAAGCAGAGCGCCGGTCCCGACTCGGTCGTGCTCTCGCCCAACGAGATCGCGTCGATGATCGGGAGCGGGATCGACTGGTCGGTGCGGAAGAGCTTCGATTCGCTGCGGGTAGAGTTGCTCGAGGGCACGCTCGCCGTGTACTGTCGCCTCGATACGCGGGTCATTCCCCCCGACGCGCTCGGCCCACTGGCGGGGATGCTTCACCCGATGGAGCCGCTGCGCATCGCCGGACCGCTCGCGATCGTCCGTCCCGGCGTCGCGCGGTTCACCGTGGCGGAGCTGTCGCTGCGCGGGTTTCCACTTCCCGGGCCGTTCGTCACGCAGCTGGCGCAGCGGGTGGCGGGCGCCGACTCGACGGGCGCGGTCCCGCTGCGGGTCTCACCCACGTTCACCGATGTCGCTATCCACCCCACGGGAGTCGTGCTGTACCGCTTCAGGCGGAGGAAAGCATGAGCCGGCGCGTCCTGGTGGTCGACGACGAGAAGGGCATTCGCGAGGCCCTCAGGCAGCTGCTCGAGTACGAGGACATCGAGGTTCAGGGAGCCGCCTCCGGCTCCGGCGCGCTGGAGCTGTACCGCGAATTCCGTCCGCACCTCGTGTTCCTCGACGTGAAGATGCAGGGGATGGACGGGCTCGAGACCCTGCGGAAGCTGCGGGAGCTCGACCCGCAGGCGCAGGTCGTGATGATCTCCGGTCACGGCACGATTCAGACGGCCGTCGAGGCGACGCAGCTCGGCGCCTACGATTTCCTTGAGAAGCCGCTCGACACCGATCGCGTGCTCCTCACCCTGCGGAACGCCTTGCAGCACGTGGAGCTCGCGAGCGAAAACGTGCGACTCAAGGCCGAAGTGCACGCCCAGTACGAAATCGTGGGGGCCAGCCGGGCGGTGAAGGGTGTGATCGAGCGGATCGAAAAGGTGGCGCCCACCACGGCGCGCGTGCTGATCACCGGCGAGAACGGCACCGGCAAAGAGCTCGTCGCCCGGGCGATCCATGCGCTCTCGTCGCGCGCCCAGGGCCCGTTCGTCGAGGTGAATTGCGCGGCGATCCCCGCCGAGCTCATCGAAAGCGAGCTGTTCGGACACGTCAAAGGGAGCTTTACGGGCGCGTTCGCCGATCGGGCGGGAAAGTTTGAGCTGGCCGACGGCGGCACGCTGTTCCTCGACGAGATCGGCGACATGAGTCTCGCCGCGCAGGCCAAGGTGCTGCGGGCGCTCGAGGAAGGCGTCATCTCGCGCGTCGGGTCGGGCAAAACGGCGGCGGTGGACGTGCGGGTCGTGGCCGCCACCAACAAGGATCTTCGCGCCGAGATCGCTGCGGGCCGGTTTCGCGAGGACCTGCTCTATCGCCTCAACGTGGTACCGATCGAAGTCCCGCCGCTGCGCGCTCGACGCGCCGACATTCCCCAGCTCGTTCAGCATTTCTCGTCCCGCCTCACCGCCAGCGGCGGGCTCCAGCCCAGGCGCTTCGACGCCGAGGCGTTGCAGCGGCTCGCAGCGCACGATTGGCCCGGCAACATCCGCGAGCTGCGCAACGCCGTCGAGCGCCTCCTCATCCTCGCCGCGGGACCGGAGGTGACCGCCGCGGACGTCGAGCGGATCGCCGGGGTCGGAACGGGAGCCCTGGCCGCGGCCAGCGCGGGCGGGGGCGGAAGGGGGGACGGGGGCCTCGGCGTGGCGGGCCCACTTGGGCCGGCCGATGTCGCTGGTGCGCCGTGGATGCGGGCTGCGACGTTCGAAGAGTTCAAGCAGGTGGCCGAGCGAACGTACATCCTCGGCAAGCTGCAGGAGAACGACTGGAATGTGTCGGAGACGGCTCGCACATTGGATATGCCGCGCAGTAATCTCTACAAGAAGATCGAGCGCTACGGTTTGACGCGGGAGGCGTAGTGGCGGGGACGGATAAGGAGCGGGATTGGGACAAGGAGATGGCGGAGGTCGACCGGCTGCTCAAGAAGCTGCCGTACGCCGAGCCGTCCCTGCGGACTCCAACGCACGGCAGCGATCCGACGGTCAAACGTGCTGGCGTTCCGCACGGCACCGCGTCGCACCTCGAAGCGAGCGGGCCCGGTGGCGGCCGGCTCGGCACGTGGATCCGCGTCGTATTGGGAGTGCTGGTGGGCATCGGTGTGGCGCCGGGTGTGTGGCCGTACACGCACGGCTGCGGCCTGCGGCTGATTTTTTACCTGACCGGTGTCTGCACGGTGATCGCGGCCGGCCTGTGGTCCAGTGTGTCTTCCTGGAAGCGTCGCCTCGGCGCGGCGCACGTCATTGCGCAAGCGTTGATCATTTGGGGCGTGCTTCTGCTCACCGGGGAAATCCTCCCCCGAGTCAGCGCCCACGCGACCGCGGTCTGGCTATGCCCCGATGTCCCAACTCGTACACGCTAACGACCGACGGCTCATGACTGAGAACTTCAAGAATTTCATCGGCGGCGATTGGGTCGCCCCCGCGACGGGCGCATACTTCGAAAACCGCAACCCCGCCGACCGGGACGACGTGATCGGCTGCTTTCCGCGCTCCGGTCCCGAGGACGTAGCGCGGGCCGTGGCCTCCGCGAAGCGCGGCTTCGCGGTGTGGTCCCGCACGCCAGCGCCGATCCGCGGCGAGGTGCTGCACCGGGTGGGAGACTTGCTGGTTGAGCACAAAGCAGCGATCGCGCGCGCCATGACCCGGGAGATGGGCAAGGTCCTGGCCGAGACGCAGGGCGACGTGCAGGAGGGCATCGACACGGCGCATTACGCCCACACGGAGGGCCGGCGGTTGTTCGGCCGTACCGTGCCGTCCGAGCTGCGCAACAAGTGGGCGATGAGTTTTCGCCGTCCGGTCGGTGTGGCGGGCCTGATCACGCCCTTCAACTTCCCGCTCGCCATCCCCACGTGGAAGATGTTTCCGGCGCTGTTGTGCGGGAACGCGGTGATCATCAAGCCGGCGGAAGACGTGCCGCACACGGTCCACTTGCTGGTCGAAGTGTTGCTCGAGGCCGGCCTCCCGCCGGAAGTCGTGCAGCTGGTGCACGGCGAGGGCTCCGTCGTCGGCCGGGCGATGGTGGAGCACCCCGACGTGCCGCTGATCTCGTTCACCGGCTCGACCGAGACCGGCGCGATCATCGGGGCCACGTGCGGCAAGATGCACAAGCGCTTGTCGCTGGAGATGGGCGGCAAGAATGCCATGATCGTGATGGACGACGCCGACCTGGAGCTGGCGCTCGACGGCGTGCTGTGGGGAGCGTTCGGCACGACCGGGCAGCGCTGCACGGCGACGAGCCGGCTGGTGGTGCACGAGAAGGTGCACGATACCTTCGTGAAGATGGTGTGCGATCGAGCCGCGCGCCTGCGTCTGGGTCCGGGCCTGGAGGCGAAGACCGAAGTCGGGCCCCTGATCAACGAGGACGCCCTCAAGAAGGTCGAGTATTACGTTGACGTGGGACGGAAGGAGGGCGCTCGGGTGTTGACGGGCGGCGAGCGAGCCGTGGGGAAGGGGCTCGAGCGCGGCTGGTTCTACCAGCCCACGGTGCTCGCCGGGATCAAGCCCGGCATGCGGGTCGAGCAGGAGGAGATCTTCGGCCCAGTGCTGTCCGTGATCAAGGTCGGCTCGCTCGACGAAGCGATCGGGGTCAACAACGACGTGCGCTACGGGCTCTCGAGCTCGCTGTACACGCGCGACGTGAACGCGGCGTTCCGGGCGATGAACGAGCTGGAGAGCGGCATCAGCTACATCAACGCCCCTACCATCGGCGCCGAGGCGCACCTGCCGTTCGGCGGCGTGAAGCAGACCGGGAACGGGCACCGTGAGGGCGGTTGGGAAGTGTACGACTTCTACTCGGAGACGAAGGTCGTCTACGTCGACTTCTCGGGAAAGCTGCAACGCGCCCAGATCGACACGGAGACGTGAGTGTAGCGCGCGCGATTGATCCGGCCTGCAAGAACCCGGTGATGCTGCTCACACCGGACGCCTTAGCGTCCGGCCGTGGAGCACGAATCCTTGGTGATCATTCTCTCGTTGGGCGGCTCGCCGCTCGACCGGCTCGCCCTCGGCGCGCTGCGCGACGTCGCGATCGCGTGGGTGCGCGTCGAGCAGGAGGGTGCGGCCGCCTGTCTCGCCGCCCGGGTCCGCCACGCCGACTCGCCCGACGACTTTCGGGACCGACTCCGGCGTTGGGGGGCGGCCCGCGGATGGACGATCACTGTTGCGCCTGGCAGGCGGCCTGGCTAAAGTAACAGGCATGCTTCATTTGGGGCCCACCCGGGCAGGTTCGGGCGCGCATACCGCGTCCCTGCCCGTAGCCCCTGTTGAACGACGCCGGTCGCGGCTGGCTCGCTGGTTCGACAACTGGCTCCGTTCGGTCGGCATGGCGGTCATCCTCTTCGTCATCATCAAGACCTTCCTCGTCGAAGCATTCCAGATACCCAGCGGCAGCATGGAGCGGACGCTGCTCGCCGGAGACTTTCTGTTCGTGAACAAGGCCGTCTACGGCGCGCAGATTCCGGGCACCAAGGCGCGGCTGCCTGGCTTCGAGTCCCCGCGGCGCGGCGACGTGATTGTCTTTGCGTATCCCAAAAACCCCGAGCTCAACTACGTCAAGCGGGTCATCGGGTGCCCGGGCGACACGGTTGAAATGCGCGGTGGGGAAGTGCGCGTGAACGGCGAGCCGCTGGCGGAGCGTTACGTGCAGCGCGTCGATCCGGGGCACGATGTGTACGACCCCGAGTTCAACTGGCAGCGGGACTATCTGCTCGGCGGTCCCGCGGCCGGTCGCAACTATCACCCGACCCGTGACACGTGGGGGCCGCTCGTGGTCCCGCCGGGACGGTACTTCGTGCTGGGCGACAACCGTGACAATTCGGCCGACTCGCGCTACTGGGGCTTCGTCGGCGCGGCGGCCATCAAGGGACGGCCGCTCGTCGTGTACTTCAGCTATGACCGGGAGGCGCACGACGCGCTTCCCTGGCTGACGGATATTCGCTGGCACCGGCTAGGCTCGATCATCCGGTGAGCCGGGACCAAAGTTGTACGCGCCTGGAGGGTGACTAGGCCATGCAACTCAATACGGCGAAGCGAGCCTCGTTCGACGAGGGATCGCTCGATCAGTACCTCCGCGAGATCAGCCAGTATCCGCTGATCACCCGCGAGGAAGAGGTCACGCTGGCCCAGCGCATCAAGCGGGGGGACGAGGAGGCGCTCGACAAACTGGTCCGCTCGAACCTCCGATTCGTCGTCTCCGTCGCGAAGAAGTACCAGAACCAGGGCGTCTCGCTCTCGGATCTGATCAACGAAGGCAACCTCGGCCTGATCCGCGCGGCCCACAAGTTCGACGAGACCAAGGGCATCAAGTTTATCTCGTACGCGGTGTGGTGGATCCGCCAGGCGATCCTCCAGGCCCTCGCCGAGCAGTCACGCATCGTGCGCGTGCCGCTGAACCGCGCCGGCACGCTGCACCGCATCGGCAAGCGCTCGTCCGCACTGCTCCAGGAGCTCGGCCGCGAGCCGACCGTGGAGGAGATCGCCGAGGGGATGGACATCTCGGAAGAAGAGGTCGCCAAGACGCTCTCCATCTCCCAGGCCCATCTGTCGCTCGACGCCCCGCTCACGCCCGGCGAAGACAACAAGCTGCTCGACTACCTCCCCGATACGCAGAACCCCGGCCCCGACGACGAGATCTTCGAGCACGCCCTGACGGAGTCGATCGAGGAGGTGCTCGCGACCCTGAAGGAGCGCGAGGCGAAGATTCTCCGCCTGTACTTCGGGCTCGAAGGCCAGGAGCCGATGACGCTCGAGGAGATCGGCTCGCTGCTCGGGATCACGCGGGAGCGGGTGAGACAGATCAAAGAAAAAGCCCTGGCGCGCCTCCGGCACGTCTCGCGAGCCAGAGCGCTGGAGAGCTTCCTCTTCTAGACTGGGACGGGGGAGGAGGGACGTGGGACGGGTGGGACTCGTCCCGCTTCCCTCGTCCCTCGTCCCCCTGTTTATTTCCGGCCTATGGCTGCTCTCGCATCCTTCGACATTTCCACTGGCGCGGACCTCCAGGAGGTCGACAACGCCGTCAATCAGGCGACCAAAGAGGTCGCCCAGCGCTACGACTTCAAGGGCTCCAAGGCGTCGATCGCGTTCGACCGCGCGAAGGCGACGCTCACCCTCGTCGCCGACGACGACTTCAAGATGAAGGCCCTGCTCGACGTGCTGCAGGGCAAGCTCGTGAAACGCGGGGTCCCCGTGAAGAACCTCGAGCTCGGCGTCGTGACGCCGGCGGCGAACGACACCGTGCGCCGCGAGATCAAACTCACCCAGGGCATTGCACCGGAAAAGGCCAAGGCCATCGTCAAGGCGATCAAGGACAAGAAGTTCAAAAAGGCGCAGGCGTCCATTCAAGGCGTCGAGGTCCGCGTCCAGGCGCCCTCCAAGGACGAGCTGCAGGAGGTGATCGCCTTCCTGCGGACCCAGGATTGGGGCATCGAGCTCAAGTTCGGGAACTATCGCGGATGAAGCTCGGGGTCATCTCGCTCGGCTGCGGCAAGGCGACCGTCGACTCCGAGCGGCTGGTCGGCGACCTGGTGGGGCACGGCGCCGTCGTGACCGACGACTTGCCGCGCGCCGACGTCATCCTCGTCAACACCTGCGGGTTCATCGACGCCGCCAAGCAGGAGTCGATCGAGGCCATGCTCACAGCCGCAAGGCTCAAGACGCAAGGAGCGGTGAAAGCCGTCGTCGCCGTTGGATGTCTGGTGCAACGATACAAGAACGAGCTGCAGCAGGAGATTCCGGAAGTCGATCTCTTCCTCGGGTTCTCCGATCTCCATCACCTCGTGCCCGAGCTCGCCCAACGCGGGCTCATCGACGATCCGGTGGCGACCCATCCCGGCGTCCGTCAGTTCCTGGGCGATCAGCCGCACGTCCGCTACCTGAAAATCTCCGAAGGCTGCGACCACACCTGCGCGTTCTGCGCCATCCCGCTCATGCGTGGCAAGCACCGCTCGGAGCCGCTCGAGCGTCTGGTACGCGAGGCGCAGGCCCTCGAGGCCCAAGGGGCGCGGGAAATCAACCTGGTGGCGCAGGACCTGGGTCACTACGGGCGGGACCTCGGCCTCGGTGGCCCCAAGCTGCCTGACTTGCTCGAGGCGCTCCTCGCCGGTACCACGGTCCCGTGGTATCGGCTGCTGTACGTCTACTCCGCGGGCCTCAACGAGCGGCTGGTCGACCTCGTGGCCCGCGAGCCGCGCATCGTGCCGTACCTCGACATGCCGATCCAGCACGCCTCCGACCGGATGCTCGAGCGGATGCGCCGCCCCGAGCGCCGGCACACGCTGGTGGAGAAGCTCGCGTGGTTGCGAGCCGCGATCCCCGACGTGGCGCTCCGGACCACCTGTCTGGTCGGATTCCCCGGCGAGACCGACGAGGACTTCCGCCGGCTGCTGGATTTCCTGGAAGCAGCGCAGTTCGATCGACTCGGGGCGTTCGCCTACTCGCCCCAGGAAGGGACCCGCGCCACGCAGTACCCCGACGACGTCCCCGACGTGGTGAAACGCGAGCGGCTGGAAGAGCTGCTCGAGGTGCAGCGCGCGATTTCCGCCGAGCGACTCGCGCGGTTCGTGGGCCGCGAGGTGCCGGTCCTCGTGGACAGCCTCGCGGAGCCCGACCAGGAGGATGGGGCGACGCACCTGGGCCGAGTGCCCTGGCAGGCCGACGACGTGGATGGGCTGACCTACGTGGTGGAGGGCGGCTGGGCCCGGCCCGGGAGCTTCGTGCGCGCGCGGCTGATCGCGAGCGAGGATTACGACTTCCGAGCGATCGCCTTGACGTGAGCCGCTCGGAGGAGCTCTTCCGGCGGGCGAAAGTGGTGCTTCCCGGCGGGGTGAATTCGCCGGTGCGGGCGTTCCGGGCGGTTGGCGGGACGCCGTTTTTTGTCGCCCGAGCCGAGGGAGCCCGGCTCACCGACGTGGATGGGAAGTCCTACCTCGACTACGTGTGCTCCTGGGGTCCCTTGATCGCGGGCCACGCGCACCCGGCCGTGCTCGAAGCGATCCGTGCCGCGGCCGTCCGCGGGTGGACGTACGGCGCCCCGTGCGAAGCCGAGGTCGAGCTCGCCGAGCTGGTTTGCCGGCGGATGCCGTCCGTGGAGATGGTGCGGCTCGTGAACTCGGGCACCGAGGCGACCATGGCGGCCGTGCGGCTCGCCCGGGCGGCGACCAAGCGCGAGCTCGTCCTCAAGTTTGCAGGCTGTTACCACGGACACGCCGACGGGTTTCTCGTCAAAGCCGGGAGCGGCGTCGCGACCCTGGGGCTCCCCGACAGCCCCGGCGTGCCGGCGGCGACTGCCGGGCTGACGCTGACCGTGCCGTTCAACGACACGGCCGCCGTTGCCGATCTGTTCGAGCGGCGCGGGCCTGAGCTCGCCGCGGTGATCGTGGAGCCGTGGGTGGGGAACGCGGGCTTCATCGCGCCGAGCCCCGACTTCCATCCGACGCTGCGCGAGCTGTGCGATCGCCATGGGGCGCTGCTCATCTTCGACGAAGTGATGACGGGTTTCCGCGTGGCCGCGGGCGGCGCGCAGGAGCGGCTCGCGGTCCACGCCGATCTCACGACCCTCGGCAAGATCATCGGCGGTGGGATGCCGGTGGGGGCCTACGGTGGCCGCGCCGATCTGATGCGGCTGGTGGCGCCGGACGGCCCCGTGTATCAGGCGGGCACGCTGTCGGGCAACCCCGTGGCGATGGCGGCGGGGCTCGCCACGCTGCGCGAGACCGAGCGGCCGCAGTTCTACGAGACGCTGGAGCGGCGAACCGCGCGCCTGGTCGCGGGTATACGGGACGCGGCGCGGCGGCGCGGCGTGGCCATCACGGGCGGGCATGCCGGCTCGATGTGGGGCGTGCAGTTCACGGCCGGCCTGGTGCGGAATTTCGCCGACGCCAGGGCCGCGGACACGGCGCGGTTCGCGCGCTGGCACCGGGCCGCGCTCGCCCGCGGAGTGTTTCTTGCGCCCTCTGCCTTCGAGGCGGGATTCGTCTCCAGCGCGCACACCGATGCCGACATCGACTTCACCATCGCACAACTCGACGCGGCGCTGGACGAGGCTCGCTAGCCTGCTCGCGGCCGCCGCCCTGGGGTGTGGTCGCCCGCAACCGGTCACGCCCGGCGCGGAGCCCGAGCTGCGCATCGGGTTGCGGGCGGGTGCGCCCAGCGTGACGCTGGGGGGCGACGGCGAGCTGTTCCTCACCGATGACTCGAACGGCGAGCCGCTCGGGTCGATCCCGGCCGGTGCCGCCTGGACGGCAGTCCCCGACACCGCGGGTGTGCGACTCATCAAGCCCGACGGCTCCGCCGTCCCGCGGCGCCCGGGCATCTCGGCCGTCAACGTGACCGAGACCCGGTTCGCGATGGCCGACGGCCGCCGCTACCGCGGGCGGGTCAGCGTGATCCGCGACGCCGGCGGTCTGACCCTGATCAACCGCGTCCCGGTCGAGAGCTACCTGGCTGGGGTGATCGGCGGCGAGATGGGCGCGCGCCGGCCCGACGAGCGTCAGGCGATGCTCGCCCAGGCGGTGGTGTCGCGTACCTTCGCCCTCGAGAACCGGGGACGCTGGGAGGGCCAGGGATTCGACGCCTGGGCCGACGTGCGCGATCAGGTGTATGCCGGTGTCGCGGGCGAAACGGGAGAGGTGTGGGCGGCGGTGGGCGCCACGCGTGGAGAGGTGGTGCGCTACCACGGCGAGCTGATCGATGCCTACTTCCATTCGACCTGCGGCTCGAGCACGGCCGCGGTCGAGGAGGCGTTCCGGAGCGCGCGCCGCCGACCCTATCTGCGCCCGGTGTCGGACGCGTCGGGTGGCGGCCACTACTATTGCGACCTGTCGCCGCGGTTTCGCTGGCGTGAGGAATGGGATGCCGTGCAGCTGCGCGCTATATTGTCGCGAACCTTGCCGGCCATGATGGAGGCCGGCGGAGGCGGGCTGCAGCGAATCACGGACGTCGAGGTCGCGCGCACCACGGAGTCGGGTCGGGTGGGCGAGCTGCGCATCGCGTTCGAGCACGGCGACGTCCGCGTGCCGGGGTCCGACGTTCGCGCCGTGCTCCGCCCCAGGGCAGATCAGCTGCTCGGCAGCGCGGCGTTTCGGCTGGCGGTTACGAAGGACAGCGGGCAGGTCACGCGTCTGATCGCCGTCGGCACGGGGTGGGGGCATGGCGTGGGGATGTGCCAGTGGGGGGCGGTGGGCCGCGCCCGAGCCGGCCAGGACTACCGCAAGATTCTCACCACTTATTTCCCGGGGACCAACGTTGAGCGCCTTTATTGAGGCGGTCGGGCGGACGGGCGGACGGGCGGTCGGCCTGACCGCGCTGTTCCTGTCCGCCATTCCGCCAGCCCATCTGTCCGCCCAAGGTGTCTTCTCGCAATTCTCCTACGAGAACTTGAAGCCCAGCGCCCTGCAGGTCGATGTCGGCCCGCTCGGCGGCAACAACATCCGCGGGACCCTGACGGCCGGCGTGCGTCTCGACTACGGCTTCATCGCGCCGCACGTGCGGGTGTTGCTCGGCGTGTCGTACTTCAAGGCCGACTTCAGCACGGCGGCGCGCGACCGCTTCGTCCAGCGGCTCCGCAGCATCGTGCACGATCCGGACTCGAACTACACGATCGACCTGGGTCGGATGACCTGGAGCGACGTCACCGGCGATCTCGACCTCCAGTGGGTGCTGCCACAGTCGCACTCGGTGACCTCGTACATCGGCATCGGCCTCGGCGCTCACATCCGGCACGGGAGTGGCGCGGCGATCAACGGCACGTTCGTGCAAGACGCGCTGAACGAGGTCACGGCGGGGCTGAACGGCAGCGTCGGCACCGAGTTCGGGGCGAAGCGCTGGCGCTTCACGCTGGACGGGCGGGGCGTATTCTCGAGCGGCCTGTCGACCGTGTCGCTCCGGGCCGGCGTGGCGTACCGCTGGGCGGCGGGGAAGGCTCGGTGACCGAGCCGATCCGGGTTGCCGTCGTGGGGGCCGGGGCGATTGCGCAGGTCGCGCACCTGCCGTCGCTGCGGCGGCTGCCCAGCGTGGAGGTCGCCGCGATCTGCGATAACGATGTCAGCAAGGCGCAGGCGCTGGCCGGCCGTTTCGACGTGAAGGAGACCTTCGACGACATCGAAGAGGTCCTCAAATACACCCGCCCCGACGCGGTCGCGATCTGCACCCCCAATCACCTGCACGAGATTCACATCGTTTCGGCGCTGGCCGCGGGGGCGCACGTGCTGTGCGAGCGCCCGCTGGCGCTCAGCGTCGCCGGTGTGGAGCGGGTGCTGCAGGCGAGCGAGAAGTACGGCAAGCGCGTGATGGTGGGGATGAATCATCGCTTTCGCTCCGACGTGCAGGCGGTGCGCGGCTTTCTCGCGGGTGGAGACATCGGGGTGCTGCAGGCGATTCGCAGCGGGTGGTACACCTTCCAGCCGAGCCGGCAGATCATCGGCTGGCGGCTGCGGCGTCAGGAGGCCGGCGGCGGGGCGTTCCTCGACCTCGGGCTCCAGCTGCTCGACCTGGGGCTGTGGCTCGCCGGCTGGCCCGCGGCCAAGCGGGTGGCGGCGCACCTGGCGGGCCAGGGGTCAAAGGACGGCGTGGAGGACATGGGGACCGCGCTGGTGGTGTGCGAGAACGGCATGTCGCTCTCGATCGACGTGAGCTGGCGTCACATGGGCGAGGCGGAGCGGTTTTGGTTCGACCTCGTGGGGACGAAGGGCTCTGCCAGCGTCCAGCCGCTGCGTGTGTTCAAAGAGATCCACGGCAGCCCGAGCGACGTGACGCCCCGGGGGGCGAGCGGGCGGGAAACGCCGTTCGCCCAATCCTACCGCGCAGAGTGGACCTATTTTCTGGCGGTCATTAGAGGGGACGTGAATGCGCCTCCTCCGCGCGATCAGCTCGCCCTGCATCGCGTGCTCGACGCCGTCTATCGCTCGGCCGACGAAGGGCGCGACGTCCTGCTGTGACCGTACCCGGTCGCCGGGTGGCCGCGCTGGTCGCGCTGGGCGCCGCCTTGCTCACCGCGAGTTACCCGCCGTTCCGCTTTCCGATTCTGAGCTTCGTCGCCATCACACCCGCCGTCGTGCTGCTGCGCATGCTGGAGGGGCAGCGCGACCTCGGCGCGGCGCTGCGATGGGGCTTCTGGTATGGGTTCGTGACCAACGGCGCGGTGCTGTACTGGCTGGTGGTCGCGCTCTGGCACTTCACGCCGCTCGCCGGTCTCGGCTACCTCGCGACCATCGCGATCTTCGGGCTCTGGACCGCAGCGCTGTTCTGGTTCGTCGTGCGCGTACGGGTGGCACTGCCGGTCGTCCCCCTCTGGGTGGTGCTCCCATTGGCCTGGACCGCTGTGGAGTGGGCGATCGGTCACCAGGGAGACATTCGCTTTCCCTGGCTCGGGCTGGGCACGTCGCTCACCGACGCGTCGGTGCTGGTGCAGTGGGCCGACCTCGCTGGGGCGCGTGGTGTCACGCTGTGGCTCGCGTGGTGCAACGTGCTGGTGATGGACGCCCTGTTGCCGGCTCCGGAGACGGAGCAGGGAGCTGGGAGCGGTTCCTTCCGGTGGCGGCCGGCAGTCGCGCTGCTCATCACGGTCCTGGCGGCGTGGTGGTACGGCGCGTGGCGGATCCGCACCCTACCCCTGCGGGAGCTCGGGACGGTGGGGATGATCCAGC
>Ga0079222_10000107_pt1 | contig 14827 bp, 14 predicted proteins | sample GAPlitter_FD_75070 | JGI IMG/M metagenome (GOLD analysis project Ga0079222, IMG submission 75070) | Agricultural soil microbial communities from Georgia to study Nitrogen management - GA Plitter | ecosystem: Environmental > Terrestrial > Soil > Agricultural land | place: USA: Georgia...
CGGTCGAAGTCCTGTTGCAGCTCGTCGGTGAGCTTCTGCCGGGTGGCCTTGTATTCAGGGTAGGCCTGCTGCCGGAACGATTGTCCCATGTCCTGCACCCAGGCGAGGTAGTCGGGCCGCCGCCGCTCGAACAGCCGCAGCAGGAAGTTGGTCACGCCCCACGCGGCCGAGGTGTTCTCACCCCGACGGGTGGTGAGGGGACGTGCGATCATCGCGAAAAACGCGCGATAGATGAGGGCGTACCCATCCACGAGATAGAGCGTCGGCATGGGGCGAAGAATAACGCGTGGGAGAGAACGAAAACCCCGCCCGAGGAGGCGGGCGGGGTGATGCCGAATGGCGCGGCTGACTAGACGCGAACGACGTTCGCGGCGTGCAGGCCTTTGTCGCCGGTCTTCACCTCGAACTCCACGACCTGCCCTTCAGCGAGCGTCTTGAAGCCGTCCATCTGGATGGCCGAGAAGTGCACGAACACATCCTCGCCGCCCTCCTGTTCAATGAAACCGTAACCCTTGGCGTCATTGAACCACTTCACCTTTCCCGTAGCCATTCGTTCTGCCTCCTGCGGAGTCACACATGGGGCGCGTAGCACCCGCCCGGCACCGATGTCGGGCGCGCTATGAAATGACGCGGGGCGGAAAGCTTGTCAAGCAAGCGGGACCGCGCCGCGGCGGCGGCGCGTAAGTCCCATTTGCTCAATTGGTTGGAGCGACGTACAGCGCGCGATACAGCTCGCGATTGCGCAACACGGAGCGGACGTAGCCGCGCGTCTCCTGATAGGGAATGAGCTCGATGAATTGGTCGGGGTCCGCGGCGCCCGGGCGGGTGAGCCAGCGGGCGACCGGCGTGGTTCCCGCGTTGTACGCGGCCACGGCCGCATCGACCCGTCCGTCGTACCGCTCCAACAGCTCGTGGAGGTGGGCGGCGCCGAGGTGCAGGTTCAGGTCGGGTACCGTGATCCAGTCGGGGTAGAACGTGACGTCGAGCCCGCGCGCCGTCAGGGCCGCGGTGCCGGGAAGCAGTTGCGCGAGGCCGCGCGCGCCGGCGGGGGACAGCGCTGCGGCATCGAACACGCTCTCCTGGCGCACGATCGCCACGAGCAACAGCGGGTCCACACCAAACTCCGCTGCCTCGGCTTCGACGGCGCGACGGTTGGGCCAAGGGAAGATGGCGCGCAGCGCCCGCGCATCGTTAGGCGCCTTGGCTGCCGCCTGCCAGCCGAGGCGCACCGCGGCGGGGCCGAAGCCGCGGCGCGCGAGCCCGTCGCTCCATGCCAGGAGCGCGTCGGGGTCCTGCTGCGGCGCGTGCGCGAGAATGGCGCGAACCTCGGTCTGTGCCGCCGTGTCGAGACCGGCGAGCAACAGGGTGTCGATGCGGCCGAGCGATGCGGCCGCCAGCGCGGATGGCGCAGGGAGCGGGCCCGCCGCGATGCGCAGGGGCGGCAGGTCCAGCTCGCGCCGGGCGCGCAGGCCGTAATAGCCGATCGAGTCCTCGCGCGCGAGCGTGAGCCAGGCGGCGCGTGCCGCTGCAGTATCGCCGGCGCCGAGCGCGAGCTTGCCGAGCCAGAAGCGGGCGGTCATCCGCTGCGGCCCGCCGGCCGTGACTTCGGACGTGAACAGGGTGGCCGCGCTGTCGCGCAGGCTGTCCCGCAGGGCCTGCGCCGCCAGGCGGAAGCGCGCCAGCGACGCGCGCAGATCGATGGGATAGCGCGCAATCAGCTCGCCGAACCAGCGGCTCGCCCCGCTCCAGTCGCTGCGATCGGCCCGCAGGTCGCCCAACACGTACAGCGCCGAGGGGGCGGCGCTGTCATTGGGGAACGACTGCGCGAAGCCGGAGAGGGCTTCGGTGGCGCCGGGGTCGTCGAGTCGCACGAGAATGCGCGCCCGTCGGTAGATGGCGAGCGGCCCGAGGGCGGAATCGCGGGCGGCGGCGCGATAGGCGCGCTCGGCCTCGCGATAGTGCCCGGCGCCGGCCTGGAGCTCTCCGGCCAACAGCAGGGTGGCGGCGCTCGAGTCGCCCTGGCGCAGGGCGCGCTCGACCTCGAGCCGGGCGTCGGCGGCCGCACCGTGGAACTTCATCGCCCGGGCAATGGCGACCAGCTCGGGTGGCGTGCGGGGCTGCACGGCGCCGAGCGCGACGCCGACCGCCGCGGCCGCGTCGTCGGACTCGGGCGCGCGCGCCATGAGTCCGTAGAGCGCATCCCGGGCGCGGCCCGAGTCGCCCAGGGCGAGCGCGAGGCGCGCCACATCGAGGGAGCGGCCCGCGCGCGCGAACGCCTCCAGCGCCTGCGCGGAATCACCCGCTGCGAGGTACGCCTGCGCCCGCGCCCAGCCCGCGTCGCGCGCCACGGTCGGCGGCAGGTCGACGAGCAGGCGGAAGGCGGCGGCGGTGTCGCGCGTGACGCGGGCCTGCCGCAGCCGCAGCCAGGGGTCGATGGCGGGCAGCCCGATCGCCCGCGCCGCCGCGTATGCCGCCGCGGCCGAGTCCCGAGCACCCGACGCTTCCCGCGCGAGTCCCTCACGCACCGCTAGCAGCGCCGCCCGCGCGCCGTGCGCCCGGCGCCGGGCCGCCGCGTAGTGCCCGGCGGCGGCGCTCAGGCCGAGCTCGGCCTCCGCTTCGGCGAGCACGGCGAGGGCCTCCCCATCGGCATAGTCTTCGAGCCAGGGCTGCCCCACGAGCAGGCTGCGCGCGCGATCATAGCGACGCGCGTGCAGCTCCGCCTTGGCCCCCTCGACGACGAACGTCGCGTTGGCCATCGGTTCCCGCGCGGCGGCGGCGAGCAGCGTCTCCGCAGCGTGCCAGGGGCGGCCGGCGAGGCGCAGCGACTCGGCGCGCTCGGCGGCCTGATCGGGTGTGGTCTGCGCGCCCGCGCCGACGGGGAGCGTCGCCGCGGCGAACAGCACGAAGACCAGCGCCCGCGTCACTGCCGGTGGCGCACCTGCGCGACGGCGCGCTGGAACTCCGCACGTGACAGCGGCGTCAGGCGGAAGCGGCCGAAGCCAGTCTGATCCTGGAAGAAGAGCGTCAACCGGAGTGTATTGTAGGTCCAGCGCATGCCGCGGACGCCCGTGCGGGTGGGATCGGCGCTGAAGTCGTACTCATCGTCGGGCTCGCCCAAGGTCACGAATACCTCGCCGCGATCAGTGAGCCAACCGGGATCGCCCGACTCGCGAAACCGCACGTTGGCGTACTGGATGCGCCTGAAGTAGCTCTCGAGGGCCTCGTTCTCGGTCGTGGACGGGACCGGATCCGTCGCGGTGTAGAACTCGCGCCACACGGCCGGACGCTGCTCGGGCGGGGCCTGGCGCAGTTTGTCCACCCAGTCCTGGCGCTCGAAGTAGCGCAGCAGGCTGATCATCTGATCGTAGTTGGTGATCGCCCACTGGTCGGAGAAGCTGACCAGGAACGGCGTGGAGCGTTTTTGGGCCGGGGCCGCGCCCACCAGCGCGACTTCGAAGTCCCCTTGCCCGACAGGCAGGTCGCTGGCCCGCAGCACCGCCAGCCCGCTCGCGAGCGAGTCCGTGCCGGCGAGCGTCAGCGTGTCGTGCCAGACCTCGTGCCCCTGCTGGTTGACGGCGCGGGCGGCGACGCGCGCACCGCGGCTCGCACCGTAGGCCTCCAGATAGAAGCGCAGCGAGTCAGCCCCGTACGAGAGCATGGCGCGGGGATTGGCGAGCACCTTCGGTACGTCGCCCAAGTGGGTGCGGCCCGCCCCCTGATACACCGCCAGCGGCGCACTCACGCCCCGCCCCGCGAACCTGGGCACGGTGTCGCTGCGCTCGCGGTGCGATACCGTCGGACTGTTCCGGTCGCGGACCGTCACGTCCAGGCGATAGATACCGGGGCGCAGGGCGATGAACTGCTGGTAGATGATGCTTTCGTCGGCGCGTTGTGTCTCCTGCAACGTGCGCACGCGCACCGTGTCGTCGGTCGTGAACTGGCGGGTGGTGCCGCTGTCCCCGCGGAACGCCACCTCGACGTGGTACTGGGCGGCGTAGCCGCTGCCGTCCCGCTGAAACGTGAGCGCGTGGTTCGCGAGCGACATCGCGAACAGGGCGAGCGTGGAGTCCGGCGTGGCGTCGGCGAGGTAGCGAACGGTGGCGACGAACGGCAGTGGCGGCCCGCTGACCAGCAGGCCCATGTCGGCGTACACGCTCGTGGCATCGAACAACGCCGCCACGGCGACGCCCCGATCGGGGGAGGCACCGGTGGCGGGTGCCCGCGCCGCGCTACAGCCCGCGACGCTGGTCGCGAGCAGTGCCACTGCCATCGCTGGTCTCACTTGCTCAACCTCAAATCCGGGCGTTAGTTTCGCGCGTTCCCATGCCCAGCGAGAACCTCGCCGGTCGGACGATCGCCGGCTACAGCCTCCTCGAGCGCGTCGGCGAGGGAGGCACGGCCGAAGTGTACCGCGCCCAGCACCCCGAGCGCGGGGCCTGTGCGTTCAAAGTATTGCGCTCGACCCTCGCGAGCGACCCCACCGCCGTCAAGCGCTTCCTGCGAGAGGCGGGATACGGCTCGCGGGTCGTGCACCCGGGCGTCGTGCGCACCTACGACTATGGGGAAGCGGACGGCCTCTACTACCTGGCGCTCGAATGGGCCGATGGCAAGTCCCTGGCGGAGTACGTACACCGCGCCGGTCCGCTCGCTCCGGCGCTGGTGGCGGACCTGGTCGGGCAGCTGGCCGCAGGGCTGATGGCGGCGCACCAGGCAGGCATCATCCATCGGGATCTGAAACCGGAGAACATCGTCTACGACGCGGCCCGCCAGCGGGTGAGGCTGCTCGACTTCGGCATCGCGCGCGACGCCGATCTGCCGCCCGAAGAGCGGCTCACCCGGACGGGCTTTTTCGTCGGGACGCTCAAGTACGTCGCTCCGGAGGCCCTGTCGGGTGCGCTGGTGGATGGGCGCGCCGACATCTACAGCCTGGCGACCATCACCTACTGGCTGCTCACCGGACAGCACCCCTACACCGGTCGCACGCCGCGGGACCTGTTTCGCCAGCTGCTCACGACGCCGCCTCTGCCGTTGAACCAGGCCGTGCCCGGGCGGCGCTTCCCCGCGGCCCTCGAGGCGGCGGTGATGCGCGGCCTAGAGCGTGACCCCCAGGCGCGGCAGCCGACGGTGCTGGCGTTCGCCGCGGAGGTGGCGGACGGGGTCGCGGCCGTCGGCTCGTCCCCCCCGCGACCCGGATTCCTCGACGCGCTGAAACGCGTGGTCCGTCGCGGCAAGCGATCATAGTAGCATGTACTGCTAATGAGCACTTGGTGAGCGCGGTCCCGGACCTCGCCGGGCGCCTGCGCGACTTGCTGCGCGAGCGCTCGATCGTTCACGGCGACTTCACACTCGCTTCAGGACGGCACGCCACCTTCTACATCGACGCGCGGCGTACCACCATGGCGGGCGAGGGCCTGGCCGTGGTCGGCGCCCTGGGACTGGCGCGCCTCGACGCCCGCGGCTGGACCCCCGCCCTGGTGGGCGGCCTCACGCTCGGCGCCGACCCAGTGGCCTACGCGATCGCGGCCGCCGCCTGGGCCCAAGGACGGCGGCTCGACGCCTTCACGGTTCGCAAGCAGCCCAAGGCGCACGGAACCGGCCAGCGAATCGAGGGGTGCTTCGCCCCGGGAGCGACCACTGTCGTGGTGGAAGATGTGATCACGACCGGTCAGTCGGCGACCGAGGCCATCGCAGCGGTAGTCGCTGCCGGTGGCCGCGTGCTCGGCGTGCTCGCCGTCGTCGACCGCGAGGAGGGGGGCCGCGCCGCGCTCGAGCGAGCCGGCCACGCCGTCGAGGTTCTCGTCACGGCGACTGAGCTGGGACTGCGATGAAGTCGGCCGGCGACGTTGCCCTGCTCGTCGTCCGGTTGAGTGACTCGTTCGCCGATTTCTGGGTCGTCCTGGCCCGCGACCTCGGCGTCACCCTCAGGGAGTGGACGCCGGTCCCCGACGAGCCCCTGCCCGCCGGAGCCGGCGTCGTGCTGCTGGCGGCGGCCGGACACGAGGCGGACGTGCCCGGGCTCCTGCCCACCATCGCGTCCCGAGCCGACGTCCCCGTCATCGTCGTCGGCTCCACCCCCTCGCACCGCCTCGCCGCCCAGATCGTGGGGGCCGGTGCGACCGATTATTTCGCCCTTCCCGACGACCGCGATGGCCTGCGCGACGCACTGGCGGCCGCCGTCCGGCGACGCCGCGCCGCGTTGGACCGCGCGGCCCTGGCGCAGCTCGAAGCGCAGGCGCATGCGTTCCGGGACATCGTGGGTTCGAGCCCCGCGCTCAGGAGCGTGCTGGAGCGCACTGCGCGCGTGGTCCCGCACCGCGACGCCACCATCCTCATCACCGGCGAGACCGGCACCGGGAAGGAGCTGCTGGCGCGCGCGCTGCATTACGGCGGTCCGCGCGCCGCCGCCCCTTTTGTCGAGCTCAACTGCGCCGCGGTGCCGGCGCCGTTGTTGGAAAGCGAGCTGTTCGGGCACGAGCGCGGTGCGTTCACCGACGCCAAGACAGCCAAACCAGGGCTGTTCGAGGTGGCCGACGGGGGAACCATGTTCCTCGACGAAGTCGACCACCTCGCGTCCGAGCTGCAGGGCAAGCTGTTGCGCGCGCTCGATCAGAAGTCGGTGCGCCGGCTTGGGGCCACGACGACCCGCATCATGGACGTGCGCATCGTTGCCGCAACGAACACCGACCTCGCCGGGGCGGTGGCGGCGGGTCGGTTCCGCGAAGACCTGTTTTACCGTCTGAACGTCATCACGCTGGAGCTCCCGCCGCTGCGAGAACGGGGGGACGATGTCCTCCAGCTCGCCGAGTTTTTCCTGGAGAAGTTCAGCGCCCAGTACGCCCTGCCGCACCCCGACCTGACTCCGGAGGTACGCCGCACGCTGGTCTCACACGCGTGGCCCGGGAACATCCGCGAGCTCCGCAACGCGATCGAGCGGGCTGTGCTCCTCTCGGCGCCGGGGACACTCGACCTGGGCGAGCTCACCGCCCGTCCGGTCCGTTCTCCCGCCAGCGGACCGCTGCCCTTCCCCGCGAGCCTGGCCGACATCACCCGGGCGGCCGCTCACGCCATGTTGGACGCGACCGCGGGCAATCGCTCCGAGGCGGCGCGGCGCCTCGGGATCTCCCGTTCGCGCCTCCAGCGCCTGTTGGAGGGGCGAGTGGAGGACGACGACAAGAACGGTGATTCGAATTGAGCCACGTGCCTCGCAGCGAGCCACGGAAGGAGATACATCTCCTTGACTAACAATGCTTTACGGTGGCCCACCGCTTGCCTGCTCGGAAGTCGACCCTGGCGTAGGGAGTGGACGTTCATGCGACACCTGATCCTGGCCCTGGCGGCGCTCGTGAGCGTTGCCGGCTGCTCCTCGAGCAGCGCTCCGAATCCATCGCCGTCGCTGCCGAGCGACCAGCTGCACGTCGTCGTGCAGGACTCGACGGCTCCGCCGCTGTACAGCAACACCACGAGCCAGCTGTTCACGGCCGGGCAGAACGCCGACGTGCGATTGTACTATCGCGACCCGACGAGCGGCGGCTATGGCGACGAGCTGCTGCGATTCGAGGTGCCGGGCGACGGCCTGTTTCGCCGGCCCGACGGCACCGCCTTTCAGACGGGCGACACCGTCCGCATCACCATCACGGTGCTCGACCCCAAGAAGCTGCAGTTCGAGTTCCAGCCCGCCGGCCTGCAGTTCAACCCGAACGACCCCGCGCGGTTAAGGATCGAGTACCAGCACGACGATCACGATTACAACGGCGACGGCGTGGTGGATGCCGCCGACAGCGCGATTCAGCACCAGCTCGACGCGTGGAAGAACGACCCTCCGAGCACGCTGTGGTTCAAGCAGGGTGCGGTGAACTTTGAGTCGCTGGAAGAGATCGACGTCAACATCGTGTCGTTCTCGCAATACGCCGTGGCGTGGTGAGCGCGACAGGACCTTGCCCGTGACGACGTCGCTGGCCGACGAATCGGCGCTCCTGGCGGAGCTCCGCGGCCTGGCCGAGCAGGGTCGCCACCGGGAGGTGTTGGGCCGGCTGGAGCGCCTGCCGCCGGAGGCGATCGCGAGCCGTACGCCGTTCGCCCTCCTCGCGGCGGAGGCACACGGCCGCCTGGGCGCGCATCGTGATGCCGAGCGATGGGCGCAAGCGGCGCTGGCGGTCGCACGGGGGCGCGGGGAGCGGCATGCGGAGCTGCGGGCGCGCAATTACCAGGGAGCCATCGCGCTCGAGCGCGGCGAGGTAGATCGCGCAGAGCCGCACTTCGCGGCCGCGCTCGACCTGGCACGCACGCTCGGCGACCACGCAGCGCAGGCGCGCTGCTTCAACAACCTCGGGATCATCGCGAATCTGCGAGGTGACTCGGGGGCCGCGCTGGCGAGCTACCAGCTTGCCCTCGCCGCGTACCAACAAGCCGGGCTGGTGCGCGGCATGGTGGAGACACACCACAACATCGGGATCAGCTGGCGTGACATGGGTGACCTGCGGCGGGCCCTGATGGCCGCAGGGGATGCGGTACGTCTCGCCGACCAATTCGGGGACTGGTCCCTTGCCGCGCTGGCACTCGCGGGACGCGCCGAGCTGCATCTCCTGCTGGGGGACGTGGCGCTGGCGGCGGCCGAGCTGGGGCGGGCCGAAGCCGCGTACCTGCGACTGCAGCACCCGGTCGGCCTGGCCGAGGTCTGGCGGCTCGAGGCCGGCGTAGCGAAGGCGCAGGGTGACGTGGCGGGCGCCGTGGCCACGCTGCGTCGCGCGGCCGACCTCGCGGGGCAGCAAGGGAGCGCCCATACGCTGGCGGAGATCGAGCGCGACCTCGGGAGCGCGCTCGCGGCGTTGGGGGACGACGCCGCGGCTCGGGCGGCGCGCGAGCGTGCCGTCGGGCTGTACCGCCGCCTGGGAGCGGCCAAAGCCGCAGCGGAGATTGCCGCCCTGATCCCCTGAGGTGTATGATCCCTGCCGGGTGAGCACGCCTCCATCGTCATCGTTCCGGTCGTCTCTCGCCTCGCGGGTGCGGGGCTGGACCGACGAAGCGTCGGGCCTCGAGCAGCGACTCAAGGACCTGGAAACGATCGCGCGCAGCCTGCGGCGCCGCTGGTCGCTGGTGGGCGCGGGGCTCGGCCTCGGCTTGATCGGGTGGGCCGTCGGCGCGGTGCGCACCCGGCCGGGCACGATGGTGCTGGTCGCGGGGGGCGGGCTGATCCTCAACGCGCTGCTCGGGATCATCAACGAGCGCGGGTGGTATCGCTGGTGGCTGATCTATGCCCTGGCGCTGCTCGACGTGGGGCTCGTGGCCGTGCTCATCGTCTGGTTCGGCCACGGTGGCTTCGTGGTTGCCTTCCTCATCGCGGTCCTGCCGTACGCGTTCGATCAAGGACACACGGTCGGGAATTTTCTCGTCCTCACCGCCGCGTTGGCGTACCTCGGGGCGGTCCAGTTGCATCATCTGCTCTACGCCGGCGACCCGGCGCTGGCCACGGGGCCGGTGCTGGAAACGGTCACGCTCATGGTTGTAGCCATGACGCTCAAGGAAATCCCGTCCACCCTGATCCAACGGATTCGCCGCACGCGCAGCGTCATGGGTGAAGCGGAGCACGGGTTCCTCGCGGTGCGCGCGGCGGCGCAAGAGTCCGACGAGCTGGGCTTCCTCGAGAAGAGCTTCAACAAGATGATCGAGGAGATCGGCGGCACGATCTCGACGGTGCAGCGGGAGGCCGACGAGGTAGCCGCGTTCGCCGAGCAGCTCGCGGCGTCGGCCGAGGAGCTGCACGCGACGTCGGAGACCGTCACGCACACGGCGCAGCGGCTGGCGGTGGACCTGGGCCAGCAGCGCGACATGGCGGAAGGCGCGCGCGGCGAGAGCGCCAAGGCGGCGGACCAGGCGGAATCGTTGCGCGTGCGGGCCGAGCTGATGCAGGTCGACGCCGCGCGGCTGGTGGCAGCAGCGGAGCGGGGGCGCGAGCGAGTGGCGCGCGCGAGTCAGACGCTGCGCACGGTCGGCGACGAGGTCCGGGCGACCGCGTCGACGGTGGTCGGCCTGTCGGGAATGTCGGAACGGATCGGCGGGTTCGCCCAGACGATCGCGCGGATCGCGCGCCAGACCCATCTGCTCGCGCTCAACGCGGCGATCGAAGCGGCACGCGCCGAGGAGCACGGAGAGGGGTTCGCCGTCGTGGCGGACGAAGTGCGTGCCCTGGCGGGCGAGGCGGGGAGGTCCGCCCGCGAGGTGGCGGAGCTCGTGTCCGAGCTGCGCGCCGGTATCGACGCGGCCGCGCGCGCCATGCAGTCGGGGGAAGCGAAGGTGCGCGACATCGGCGCCGTGGCCGCGGAGGCCGACGGCGCGCTCCAGGAGCTGCACCAGGGGATCGAGCTGGTCGGCGACCTGGTCAACGCCACCGCGGAAGTCTCGCGCAGCCAGGCGCAGCGCCTCGCCCAGCTGGCGCAATCACTTGAGCAAGTGGCCGCGATCTCGAGCGGATCGTCGCAGCGGGCCGACGGCGCCGCGGCGGCTACCCAGGCCGAGATCACATCGATGGGCGACCTGACCGCCACGTCGCAGCAGCTGGCCCAACTGGCCGAGCGGCTGCGCGCGAGCATCGCGCGCTTCTCGGTCCTCTCCCGGGAGCAGCAGACCAAGGAGCACGCCGCCCGCGCCGCCGCCGACTGATCACCCCGCGCGCGAGGCACGAGGCGCGTTCAGTCCTTGGTCCCACAATCCCGCGTTGAGTGGGCAGAACGCGCGCAGCGCATCCCGGTACGGAGTGATCAGCAGGTCGACGTAGCGCTCGAGCGCGACCTCGAACGGAAAGCGGCGGCGGAACTCTCCGGCCGTGACCCCGAGCATAGCCTTCAAGTGGCGCCCCAGGCTCTGCGGCGAGGAGTAGTCGAGGCGGTAGGCCACGTCGGCCACCGAGAGGCCCGGGTTGGCGAACAAGTGCGCGGCGTGGACCAACCGCATCCCCGCGAGATAGGTTTTCGGGGACGGCAGACTCGCCCGATAAAACCGAGACATGAGGGTGCTGGGACAGATGCGCAGCTGGCGCGCCAGCCGGCGGACCGTCGGGAGGACAGGGGCCAGGCGCGCCACCGCCTCGAAGAACGTCCGGACGTCGCCGGTCGCCGTGCGCAGCGCGGGAACCAGGCGTGTGAGGATGCGTGCCGCCACCGGTGAGGCGGGTCGGCCCACCAAGTCTCGGAGCCGCCGCCACCCCGCGGGCTCGGTGCAGTCCACCGCCGAGCGGATGCCGGTTGCGCCGAGACGCAGCAGCGCGTCGGTCGCCTCGCGGTCGTGGCGCGAGACGAGCGCCACCGCGGGGATCGCGGGGAACTCGCGCACGAAGCGGGCGACGGCCGGGAGCTCCTCACCACGGCAGGCGTGCACCGAGAGCACGAGCGCATCCACGCGTTTGCGGCGCGCGGTGCGCAAGGCGTCGCGCAGCGACCCGGTGTGGAGCGTGATGAAACAGCCGTCTCCCGCCGCGTCGAGGCGGGGGCGCTCGGGGGGAGGCAGCACTGTGCAGACCGTGACCATGCGGGCACGAGGCTAACATGGACCCGTCAACGTCGCCTCAAGACGGGCTGGGACGGGGCACGGCCGCTCGCGGTGGCGCGGCCACCTCCTCAACCTCGAGTCAACGGTGCGAGCTTGCGGAGCGGCTGCGCCGTCACGTCACCGCGCTCGAGGGCGTGCGCCACCCGCGCGCGACGCCGGAGCGCCACCGCGCGGCGCGGGATTACATCGCCCGGGAGCTCGGCGCCAGTGGCCTGGAGGCGCAGCTGGTCCCGTTCACGTTTGGGGGGCGCACCTATCACAACGTGGTCGCCGCACTGCCGGGACGCGAGGCGCGCCGCCCCCCCCTGCTGGTCGGCGCGCATTTCGACTCGACGGCTCACACACCGGGAGCAGATGACAACGCGAGCGGCGTCGCCGCGCTGCTCGAGTGCGCCCGCCTCGTCAGCGCCCACTCTCGCGAGGCAGGCGGGGTCGAATTCGTCGGGCTCGACCTGGAGGAGCTGCAGACAGTTACGGGCCGCTACCGCGTGGGGAGCCAGGCCCTGGCGCGCGCGAAACGCGCGCGCGGCGAGCGCCTCACCGGCGCTCTGATCCTCGAGATGGTCGGCTACCGCGACCCGATGCCGGGGGCGCAGACGGTGCCCCCGTTCATCGGCATCGACGTGCCGCGCACGGGCGATTTCCTGGCCGCCGTGGGGGACACGCGCTCGCGCGCGCTGCTCGAGGGGTTCGTCGCGGGCGCCCGCGAGGCGGCGCCGGACCTGCCGGTGGTCGCCTACCGGACACGGCTGCGCGGCTGGCTGCTCCCGCTCACTCGCCTGTCCGACAACGCGTCGTTTTGGGACGCCGGCTATGCGTCGCTCATGCTCACCGATACCGCATTCCTGCGAAACCCGCACTATCACCGGGACTCGGACACGAGCGCCACGCTCGACTATGACTTCATGGCGCTGGTGACCACGGCGACTGCGGGTGCGGTCGCCCGGCTGGCGGATGCCGGCTGACCGGTGGGTCGGGCTGCTGCTCGGCGGCATGGCCGTCGTGCTCGCCACGGCGGGCGCCATCTGGTTCGTCCGCTCCGCCCAGCACGTGCGGCGCGATCCGGGTGTCGTATACCGCGATCCCACCACTCTGAACAACCTGTTGAAGCGCGCGAACGAGGCGGAACGCGCCGGCGACCGTGCCACCGCGTTGGCCACCTATCGATTTGTAGTGGCGGCCGGGGGAAGAGAAGGGACGGGGACTGAGTGGGCGCCGTACGTCGCGGCGGCCCGGGCCGGGCTCAAGCGTCTAGGAGCCGTCGATACACTGTCAGGTCCGCCGCGCTGAAGCACACAAACCGCACGAGCTCGAGGGCCGGCGCCCGCGGCGCCTCCGCCCGCACGGCAGCGACCGCGATGGCGGCCGCCTGCTCGATCGGGTAGCCGTACGCACCCGTGCTGATCGACGGGAAGGCGATCGAGCGGATGCCGTGCTCGGCGGCGAGCCTGAGCGAGTGCAGATAGCAACGGCGTAACAGCTCCGGCTCGCCCGCCGCCCCTCCGCGCCACACCGGCCCCACGGTGTGAATCACGTGCGGGGCCGCGAGCTGGTACCCGCGTGTGATCCGCGCCTCGCCGGTGGGACACCCGCCGATCCGGCGACACTCTTCCATCAGCTCGGGCCCCGCCGCGCGGTGGATGGCCCCGTCCACCCCGCCGCCACCCAGGAGCGTGGTGTTCGCGGCATTGACGATCGCGTCCACCCCCTGCCCGGTGATGTCGCCTTGGACCACCTCGAATCTCGTCACGCGCACAATCTAGCGCGCGCGGGGCGGCACCGTATTGTTACGTACTACCGCCATGCCCGGACGCGACCTGATCGAGCGGGTCCGCAAGGCCCTGGGCGACCGCTACACGGTAATCAGCGCAGTCGGTCGAGGGGGTAACGCGTGCATCTTCGCGGGCCGCGACGCGACCGGCGCCGACGTGGCCATCAAGGTGCTCCATCCCGAGCTGGCAGTCTCGGTCGCCGCCGACCGATTCCTGCGGGAAATCCGCTACGCCGCGCAGCTCAATCACTCGCACATCGCTCGCGTGATCGACAGCGGAGAGACGGATTATCTCCTCTGGTACGTCATGCCGTATGTGACGGGAGACAACCTGCGACAGACGCTGCGGCGGGAGCCCCGGCTGCGCGCGCCGCACGCGGTCAGGGTCGCCGTGGAGGTGCTGGACGCCCTGCAACACGCCCACGTGCACGGTATCGCCCATCGCGACATCAAGCCCGACAACATCGTGCTCTCGCCGGGGGGCGCGGTGCTGGTGGATCTCGGCATCGCGCGCGCCATCGCACATTCGGGAGACGACCGCGTGACCCGGAGCGGCTTCGTGGTCGGCACCGAGGAGTACATGAGCCCCGAGCAGGCGGCCGGCGCTCCGGACGTCGACGGTCGCACGGACCTGTATTCCCTGGGCGTGGTGCTGTTCGAGTGCATGGCGGGCCGGCCGCCGTTCTCCTCGGGGAGCGCGGCCGCGGTGCTCGACATGCATCAGCACCGGCCCGCCCCCGACATCCGCAGCGTGCGGCGCGACGTGCCCAAGGGCCTTGCCGCCGTGATCGCTCGCGCCCTGGTGAAGCAACGCGACGAGCGGTGGCAACACGCCGCCGACATGCGCGACGCCCTCACGCCGTTTCTCTCCGCCGACTGACCGCTGGCCCGGGGACGGGTCTCCCACTACACTGACGGGATGCGACCCGTCTGGCGCCTCGCCGCGCCGCTGCTGCTCGCCGCCTGCCAGCCACAGGCCAGGCGCGCGCTGCTGCTCGACCTCGCGCTGTCCGAGCCCGCGCTCTTGAACAGCACCGTCCGGCCGTGGCGCGCCGAAGGCTACACGGTCGAGTACCGGCGCTTCTACCCGCATCTGGCACGGGCCGACCTCGAGCGCTATCGCGTGCTGCTGTTCCTGCTGGGCCGCGAGCCCGAGGCCCCGTCGGACGCGCTCACGGCCGGCGACCTGGCCCTCCTCACCGAATGGGTGCTGCAGGGCGGCGTGGCGGTGCTCGGCTACGACGCCGATGGGGAGGGATACCTCGACCGGTGGACGGCGAACCGCTGGCTCGCGTTCCTCGGCACCGGGATCTCGATCGGCGACCGGTTGCTCGAAGACACGACTGCGCGCCCCACCCCTCCGGCCACGGCGGGCCGGCCGCAGCCGTGGGCGGAGGCGCGCGCCGTCGGCGACGAGCCGCTGGGGTCGGTGTACGACCCGTTCCCGTTGGACCGCAACGATGTGATCTCGGTGCGCGATCCGCACGCGCTGCTCGCTGTCACCACGCGGCACGC
>Ga0079222_10000109_pt1 | contig 14768 bp, 16 predicted proteins | sample GAPlitter_FD_75070 | JGI IMG/M metagenome (GOLD analysis project Ga0079222, IMG submission 75070) | Agricultural soil microbial communities from Georgia to study Nitrogen management - GA Plitter | ecosystem: Environmental > Terrestrial > Soil > Agricultural land | place: USA: Georgia...
CATCGCACGGCCAGCAATCATACTTCGCTACAGTCAACAATCCCTTCCACCTGCGATTACAGGGGAAGTACGACTCATTCGACAACGGCGCCGGCATCGTGATGCACCCGGGAGCCACTGGCTACACGAGTGCAGCGAGTGACCGTCTCGCCTTCGTCGGCTCGCAGAGTGGATTCATCGAGCTCGTCGACATCGCCTACTACCTGAACCGCGGTAAGCTGACACTCAAGGGCAATCTGTATGGTCCGCTGCGCGTCAGCAGACCATTCCCCGGCGACCCGCCTACAGTCCTCCTCAAGATCTTCGGACTGTCGAGCACGGGCCTCGTCGTGATCGACCTGACAGCAGCAGACATAAAACCAGGTCCGTAACCTCCTGTCATCCTGAGCGAAGCGAAGGATCTGGTGTGCGTTGTTAGTAGCCGGCCACTAACAACGCACAGTAGATCCTTCGCTTCGCTCAGGATGACAAAGAAGGACCCTTTTGATGCTGGCAGTGGGCAGCTTATAGTCAGCCATCGTCGATGGCAGACCGCTCTCACGTCAGCTGATCAAATGCTTCGCTTCACGACCGCCGGCGAATCGCACGGTCCCGCGCTCGTCAGCATTCTCGAAGGCATGCCTGCCGGTCTTCCACTGTTGGCCGAGCACGTGAACGTCGAGCTCGCGCGCCGCCAACAGGGCTACGGCCGCGGCCGACGCATGCAGATCGAGAAGGACGTGGTCGAATTCCTGTCCGGCGTTCGCGCGGGCGAGACCATCGGCTCGCCAATCGCGATGCTCATCCAGAATCGCGACTGGAAAAATTGGCAGGACATAATGAGCGCCTCGCTGAGTGAGCAGGAAGCGAACGCTCAGCGCTCAGCGCCCAGCGCTCAGCGCCCAGCGCGCAAGCGCGCCGTCACGCGCGTCCGTCCGGGTCATGCCGATCTTTCAGGTTTGCTCAAGTACGACCGCGACGATGCGCGCGACGTTCTCGAGCGCGCATCGGCCCGCGAAACGACGGCACGCGTCGCCGCGGCGGCGATATGCAAGCGATTTCTCGCGGAGTTTGGTGTCACCATTGGAAGCCACGTCATCCACCTCGGTGGAATCGACGCCAAACGTCCCGAGACTATGCCGGATGACCTCAATGCGGCCGCCGACGCGTCTCCGCTTCGCACTCTCGATCCCGACGCCGAGCAGCAAATGATCGCGAAGATCGACGTCACGAAACGCGAGGGAAACACGCTGGGCGGAGTTTGCGAAGTGATCTGCGACGGACTGCCGGTCGGTCTCGGATCGCACGTGTCGTGGGATCGGAAACTCGACGGACGCCTCGCCGGGGCGCTCATGTCCATTCCGGCGGTGAAGGCCGTTGAGATCGGGATCGGCTTCGATGGCTCGCGGCGCAGCGGAGCCGACGTACACGACGAGATCGATCCACAACCGAATCGAACGCTCGCGGGAAACGTACGGCGTCGAAGCAACCGCGCCGGTGGGCTCGAGGGTGGTATCACCAACGGGGAGCCGCTCGTCTTACATGTGGGGATGAAGCCGATCTCGACCCTTATGCGCCCGCTGGCGACCGTAGACGTGAGCACGGGACAACCCGCCGCCGCAGTCGCCGAGCGCAGTGACGTGACCGCCGTACCGGCAATGGGCGTGATCGCGGAAGGCATGGCTGCCTTCGTGCTCGCCCAGGCCTTCCTCGAGAAGTTCGGGGGCGACTCCCTCGTGGAGACGAGGCGCAACTATGACGGCTACCTTTCGTACCTCGAATCCCGTATCGGCAGCTGATCCGCGCCGGCCGCACCTGGTGCTGGTCGGATTACCGGGTGCTGGTAAATCGACGGTCGGAGTTGGCGTGGCGGAACGCCTCGCGCGCACTTTTCTGGACTTCGACCATGAGATCGAACGGCGCGAGGGAAAGACCATCGCCGAGATCTTTGGTGAGAAGGGCGAAGGACACTTTCGCCAACTGGAGCGCGTCCTCACCGAAGAGCTGCGACTCATGGGCAACATGATCCTCGCGCCTGGTGGCGGATGGGTCTCCAATCGCGAAGTCGTTGGTCTTCTACGGCCACCGGCCCGGCTCATCTACCTCAAGGTGCGACCGGAGACGGCGTTGAAGCGTCTTGGTGCCGAGCGGAGCACCCGCCCACTTCTGATGCGACCCGATCCGCTCGGCGAGATTCGTCGATTGCTCGATTCTCGTAAGGCCGCCTATGAGTCTGCCGACCACGTCATTGAAGCGGAACTTCTTAGTATCGAAGAGGTTATCAAGAGAGTTTCTGCTCTGGCGCTTGGCACGCGCTAAGCCTTCTGAAGGTCCGAAGGCGCGTCGGAATGGCCACCGTCGAAGTATTTTGGGCACATTCCCTTGCCACGAGCGTCTATGTTTCCCTGGCTTTTAGGCCAATAACGCTTTCGTTCCTTGAGTTTTAGAGTCCTCGGTCCACACGAGCGCGGCCGCTTCGCTCCAGAGGCGTGGGGCCACCTGCTAGCACTAAATGGAAGCGGCGCGCTGAGTGCTGCTGACCTCGAGCACATCATCGAGCGTGCGCTCGCTCAGATCGACGGCCGTATCGCTTTGGACGATCTGCGTTCTCTTATGGAGGGCGCGGGGTTCGACGACAACACGTCGGGGGGCGACAATCAGACCGTTCATTAGAAGAGCATCTCTTCGTACTTAATCCCAAGGCTGCCCAGAATGGCTGCTCGGAAAACCGGCACCACAACCCGCACCACGGCTCGCAAGGCGACCCGCTCCGCACCCCGCAAGGGTGCGCGCGGCCGGCACGTCGCGTCCGAGGTGCATGAGGACGAGCTTTCGCCAGCGCCGGCTGGCTCTCAGTCGCTCGTCATCGTCGAATCGCCTGCCAAGGCGAAGACCATCGGCAAGTACCTTGGCCGCGGCTACCGCGTTCGCGCGACCGTCGGCCACATCATGGATCTACCCGAGAAGAAGCTCGGCATCGACATCGAGAAGGGCTTCCAGCCCGAGCTCATTCCAATACCTGGAAAGGAAAAGACCATCGCGGAGCTGAAGAGCGCCGCAAAGGATTCGCGCGAGGTCTTCATCGCCACTGATCCTGACCGTGAGGGCGAGGCGATCGCGGCCCACGTCGCGTTCCAGATCAAGCCGAAGCGGGGCGCCACAAACGTTCCGATCAAACGCGTGCTCTTTCATGAGATCACGCGCGATGCGGTGCGCAATGCCATCGAGCAAGCGGGCTCCATCGACGAGAAAAAGGTCGAGGCACAGCAGGCGCGTCGCGTCCTCGATCGGCTCGTCGGCTACAAGGCGAGCCCCGTTCTATGGAAGACGGTAAAGAAGGGGCTCTCGGCTGGCCGCGTACAGACGGTCGCGTTGCGACTCATCGTCGAGCGTGAGCGAGAGATCCGTGCGTTCAAGCCGGTCGAGTATTGGACCGTCGAAGCGCTGCTCGAGAAAGACAAGCAGCAGTTCACAGCGAAGCTTCATCACATCGACGGCAAGAAGGCGGAGATTTCGAACAAGGCCGAAGCCGATCGGATCCTCGCTGACCTGAAGGGCAAGAAGACCTTCACGGTCACGGACGTGAAGCGCCGCGAACGGAGAAAGAATCCCGCCGCGCCGTTCACGACGTCGACGCTGCAGCAGGAAGCGGCCAAAAAGCTCTCGTTTGGGTCGAAGCGCACGATGCGCATCGCCCAGGACCTCTACGAAGGAGTGGAGGTTGGGGACGAGGGCGCGGCTGGTCTCATCACGTACATGCGAACGGACTCGACGCGCGTCGCCGAAGTCGCCGCCGGTCAGGCTCGCGACTATTTGCGCACGCTCTTCGGGAGGGAATTTCTCGCCGCTGGGCCGCAGCTGTACGGCGCGACCAAGAAGAACGCGCAGGATGCCCACGAGAGTATTCGCCCCACCGATCCATCGCGTCGTCCGGAGCTCATCAAGCGACATCTCACGCCCGATCAATTCAAACTTTATCAACTGATCTGGCAGCGCTTCATGGCGTCGCAAATGGCGCCGGCGGTCTTCGACACGACTACGGTGGACTTTGACATCCCGGCGGCGACGCAGCCGGATATTGGTCGACGTTCCTATCTCTTCCGGGCCACGGGCTCCATTGTGAAGTTCCAGGGCTATCTCGCCCTGTATCGGGAGGCGCACGAGGAAGGGGAGCACAAGACGCTCGAGGACGAGCAGGCGCTCCCCGTCGTCGCTGTTGGCGAGAGCGTCCCGTGCCGGGGCATCACGCCGACGCAGCACTTCACCGAGCCGCCACCGCGCTTTTCGGAGGCGAGCCTGGTCAAGGAGCTGGAGCGACTAGGCATTGGCCGGCCGTCGACGTACGCGTCGATCATCTCCGTGCTCGCCGACCGCCGCTACGTCGAGCTGCAGCAGCGGCGTTTCTTCCCGACGGAGCTCGGCGAAACGGTCGAGAAAGTCATGGTCAAGCAGTTCCCGGACATCTTCAATGTGAGCTTCACGTCCGAGATGGAGGAGGAGCTCGACAAGATCGAGGGCGGAGAGCTCGAGTGGCAGCGCGTGTTGAAGGACTTCTACAAGCCGTTTGAGAAGTCACTCAACAAAGTCGACGCCGGCGCGCTCATTGCCGCCGCGCACGACCTGTCGGGGATCGCGAATCTCCGCTGTCCCGACTGCGGCGGAAAGCTCGAGCCCCGCGGCGGCTTCTTCGGGCCCTTCCTCGCCTGCGAGAACCATCCGAAGAAGTGCAAGTACACGCGTCCGCTCAAGGGCGAGCGCGCGAAGCCGGTGATGACGGAGCACAAGTGTCATCTCTGCGGCGCGCCGATGGTGATTCGCCTGGGCCGCAGCGGCCAGTTCCTCGGGTGTAGCACGTTCCCGAAGTGCCGCGGCACACGCTCGATGCCAACGGGCGTCTTCTGCCCGAAGGACGGCGGCGAGCTCGTGGAACGTCGCTCGCGCAAACGCGGCACGGCGTTCTATGCGTGCTCGAACGAGAAATGTGACTTTGTCATCTGGAACAAGCCCGTCGCCGAGAAGTGTCCCGAGTGCGGCTATCTCGGCGCCGAGGTGAAGTTCACAAAGGCGCGTGGCGAATACCGCAAATGCCTCAAGTGCGGCAACGAATGGGACATGCCGCAAAAGGAAGACTCTGCGGAGGCGCTAGCTGGGTAGAGGGGGGTGGTGGGTGGTGGGTGGTGGGTCGTAGCTGACTGAGGAATGCCGGCGCGAAGCGCCGGCCATCAGAATTCACCCACCACCCACCACCCCCCACCCCCTACCGCTCAGTACAGGTTCACCCACGCCCGTCCTCTCGACGCCATGAGGCTCGACGTCGAGGACAACACATTGGCGACGGTGCATGACGAGTACTGCACCGTGGTGCCACCGCCGAGTGTCACCGCGTCGCCGAGGTCGACGGCCGCGGCCAGCGCCGCGCCGGTAACCGCGTTGCCGCTGCCGGTCGCGCGGATCGTACCGCGCGCGATCACCAATCCATAGAAGGTGAAGTTTCCGGCTTCGGTGAGGTCACCGTCGACGAGCAGGACGCCCTGTCCCGTACCGGTCGTCGCCGTCAGGTTGCCGGTGACGTGAATGATCGGGAAGTAGCTCTCGCACGCCGCGGTGGGAGCGTGGCGTATGGGGTCGCCCCAGTTCGTCGGAGGAGTCGTCTGGCAAACGCCATTGGCGACGACCGGCGCCATACCGGTATAGACGCCACCGGGGAGTGTGATGTTCGCCGCCGCCGCCAGTTGGTTGTACGTCGCGTTGCCGTAATTGAAATATGTATTCGTATCACCTGCTGCCGCATTCGTCGTGTAGGGCGGGTTCCCGGTGATACTCACGGAACCGTTCACCGTTACCGTCGCTGTCGGCGTGATCACTGCGCCTGGCTTGTTGACGAGCGACGGGCAATTCTGCCAGCCGGTTGGTGAGACATCGTTTCCGTTCACCGTCACGTTTCCGCTCACCCTGATGTTGCCGGCAGCCGTGACCCCGCCGAGGATGTTCACATTCGGCGTGTTGATGCGAAAAACCGATCCATAGCGGCGCCGAGCGCCATATTGGAGACTGTTGCCGCGCGTCATTGCCTCGGACACGGCCCAGAAGGCCGACCCGTTCAAGCGCGTCACGAACACAGTCACGCTTGCACCATTGGGGTCGGTGTAGCTCAGGGTGACCGTGTCGCCTGGGACCATCGTCGCGTTCTTCGACTTGTCCCAGTCCGTCGTTAGGCGATTGAGCCCCAGCTCGGCGGCACTCTCAGCCCTCGCCTCATTGAGCGTGTTCGCGCCGACGCGATAGTCCTGCGTCGCGAAATACATCACGCCGGCGATCAATGTCCCGATCAAGGTGATGGCGCCGAGCACCATCGGCAGGGCCATGCCCTCTCGGATACGCGTCGTCGCGTTCATAAGATCCTCATCGCCAATTGCGGAGACCCACCTCGATCCGCAGTGAATCCTGGAACGTCTGCGGTGAGCCCCCGGCAAGTTGAATGGTCTTCGTTCCTTGAGCCTGTAAGAGAATGCTGATGCGCCGCACGTTGGTCCTGGTCGCCGTCACGGCGCCCGCGGCGTCGTAATACGTGAAGCGCAGGCCGGCCAGCTGCGGTTGGCCGGCAACGTAGGGGCTGAGTGGCCCGGCTATCGGCTGGATCGCATTGCACACCGGCACTCGGCCGAAGCGACAATCGAAATACCCGAGATACCAGAGTCCGTCGGCAGCTTTGTACAAGCTGTAGTGGGCCTTCTTGAAGAAACGCACCGCCGCGCCCGCGATCACGGTCGTCGACTGGGTCGGCGAAAGAGTAAAGTTGAAACTCGAGTTGCTGGCATTGACGTCCGTCGACTTCATCAAGCCGCTCGCCGACGTGCATCCGGGCGTCGCGTTCGAGAACGCAATACCCGTGACCGTGATCTTGTGAAGCGAGGACGAATCGTCCGGGGCAGCGGGGCTAATGTTGTCGTCGTAGAGCGCGAGCGAGTCGCCGACGGTGGGTTGGACCGACCACACGGTGAGCGCCGAGTTCTTGGCCAGCTTCAGGGGCGGAACGCTGATCCGTGAATTGGCCCTGTCGCTCGCGCAGATGAAGGAGCTCGCGAACACCGATCGGAACTCGATCGACGTGTCCGTCATCGCGTAGATGTCTCCTCCGACCGCTGAGATCTGGCGCAGATCGCTCGGCATCATCACCGCGCCCTGTCTCACTTGCGTGCGCGTGAGCAGGATCTCGTTGGTGCCCGCGTAGAACCGCTGCTGCTTGAGCAGGAAGCCGACGATCAGGCTGCCCATGAGTCCGACCAGCACCATCGCGATCATCAGCTCGACGAGCGTCAGACCCGGGTGTGCATGCCGACGGTCGTGTCTACGCAACGTCATGGGCATGTGATGAAGCTCCGATAGATACGCGTCTGCGACTGGTGATTGGCGACGAACGTCACGTGCACGGTGACGTCATCGGCACGGGCCAGTTTGACGACGTCCCACGACTCTCGGATTCCGTTAGTGCTGGCCGAGTCCGAGGTGTGCGACGCGCACATTTGCGCGCGCAAGCGCTCGAAGCGCGCCGTGGCAACAGCAGCCGCGAGCGCTCGATTCTTGGACGCGGTAATGAGCGTCATGACGTTCGCCGATGTCGCGACCATCGCTAGCGCGCCGACCGAGAAAACCATCAACGCGACGAGCAGCTCCACGAGCGTGAAGCCGCGCCGCGCGCGTAGCGTGTTCGGCGTTCGATGATTGTGCATGGTCAGCACCCGCGTGCCCGCGTGTTGCCTAAGCCGGTGGCGCAGATCGTGTCGGCAAGAGCGCCCTTCGTGACGATGATCTTCAACGCCGTCACCGAGCCGGTGATCAGGCCACGCGAGTCGAACGAGATCGTGGTATCGGTCACGGTGGGCGCCGCCACGGTGTTGAGCGTCACGCCGAAGCGCTGCGCGAGATCGACGGTCTTCCCGAGTTGGACTGTCGTCGTGGCCGAATCGCCGAGGACTTTGAGAGTGTTGCCACTGCGCACGAAATACGATTTCTGGCTTCGCTGAATGGCCAGCGCGCGCGCCTGAAAGAGCGTCGCGCTGACGACGCGCGTCGCCGATTGGCGCGAGTTCCCGGAGTAGGCCGAGGCGAGCCCCTTCCCGAAGATCGCGATGATGACGCCCGCGATGACGCAGACGAGGAGTAGCTCCAGAAGAGTGAAGCCTCGGCGCTCGCGGTGTTCCTTACTGGACGCGCCGCGGTCAGAGCCGGCGCTGGTCTTCGATATGGGGCACTCGAGTACTGCCACCCTGAAGCTCCATCGCTTCGACATGGCCGACCTCGCTCAGCTCAACAGTGATGAATCAAAAATTGACAGATCAGCTTGCTCTGTCAGCTTTGACTTACACTGTTCGTGCCGCGCGATTCACCTGTTCACCGCGTAGGTCCGGCGGGCAAACAAAAGCGCCCATTCTGTGTGAGGCGCGGCACCGAACCATGGCTCTAGGGGTGATTAACCACTTGGATCATGAGTTACATCTTATGTTTACGCATGCGCCCACCGATTTTTCTTAGCTCGAGCACCCCGCGAATGGTCCCATCGGAGTGAGATTCACACGGCAGCGCTCTGCGATTTGCACGCTTCATATGCACTTCGCGAATCCGCGCTGTCAAGAAATAAGACGGGCTTTTGCGCAGAGCGTTGAGCGCAGAGGGCAGAGGTAGTGGTACAGCGTTGCGCTCCGCGCTCAGCGCCACGCGCTCTGCGCCTAGAAGAGGTTCATCCAGGTGTGTCCCCGCGTTCTCGCCAGCTGCGACGAGCCGGCCAGCGCGTTCGCGATCGTGCACGATGAATACTGAACCGTCACGTTTCCTGAGAGCGTTACCGCGTCACCCATGTCGATCGCCGCGGCCATCTCGGCGCCGGTGACGGCGTTGCCGTTGCCGCTCGACCGGATCGTGCCGCGCGCGATGATCAAGCCGGAGAAGCTGAAGTTCCCGGCTTTGGTGAAGTCACCGTCGACGAGCAGAACACCCTGTCCCGTACCGTTCGTCGCCTTGAGGTCGCCCGTCACGTGAATGATCGGGAAATAATTCTCGCACGGCGCGACCGGCGCGTGTCGGATAGGATCGCCCCAGTTCATCGTGCCTCCCGTCTGACAGGAGGTGCCGCTCACGAGGGGCGCCATGCCGTTATAAGTGCCGCCCGGAAGCGTGATGTTCGCCGCGGCGGCCAACGCGGCATACGTCGCGTTGCCGTAGTTGAAATAAGTGTTCGTATCGCCCGCGGCCGCACTCGTCGTGTACGGCGGATTTCCGCTGATGCTAACGGAGCCGTTCACGGTCGTCGTCGCCGTCGGTGTGATGACGGCGCCAGGCATGTTGACCGCCGGCGGGCAATTACTCCAGCCAGCAGGGCTGACATCGTTTCCGTTGAGCGTGATGTTACCGCTCACCTTCACGTTGCCAGCCGCGGTGACGGCGCCGAGGATGTTCATTTGCGGCTGGTTGATGCGATACAACGAGCCGTACCGACGGTCCGCGCCGTATTGGAGGCTGTTGCCGCGCGTCTTTCCTTCCGACACGGCCCAGAAGTAAGGCCCGTTCAACCGCGTCACGAACACGTCCACCGTCGCCCCGTTCGGGTCGGTGTACGTCTTCCTGAGGGTGTCGCCGGCGACCATCGTCGTGTTCTTCGAGAGGTCCCAATCCGTCGTTAGGCGGTTGAGCCCCATGTCGGCGGCCGCTTCGGCCCTCGCCTCGTTGAGCGTGTTCGCGCCGACGCGAAAATCCTGCGTCGCGAGATACATCACGCCGGCGATCAGGGTACCGATCAGGGTTATCGCGCCGAGTACCATCGGCAGCGCCATTCCGCCACGGCTGCTACGCATCATCGCGTTCATAAAATCCTCATCGCCAATTGCGGAGCCCGACCTCGACCCGCATTGAATCGCGGAAGGTTTGTGCCGAGCCGCCCACAAGTTGAATGGTTTTTGTTCCTTCGCCCTGCAGCAGAATGCTGATGCGAGTGACGTTGGCCCTGGTCGCCGTTACGGCACCCGTGTTGTCGTAATAGGTGAAGCGAAGACCGGCCTGCTCCGGTTGCCCCGCGACGTACGGGCGCAGCGGACCGGCAATTGGTTGAATGCTGTTGCAGACCGGCACGCGACCCGTGCGACAGTCGTAATAGCCGAGATACCAGAGATTGTCGGTGGGAGACTTGTACAGACTGTAGTGCACCTTCTTGAAGAAGCGGATTGCCGCGCCCGGAGTCACCGTGGCAGCCTGGGTCGGCGAAATAGTAAAGATGTAACTCGGGTTTCCCGCATTCACGTCGGTCGACTTCATCAACCCGCTCGCGGACGTGCACCCCGGAGCCGCGTTCGAGAAGTTCATACCGATTGCCGTGATCTTGTGAACCGACCACGTATCATCCAAAGGACCCGGATTGGTGTTCTCGACATAGAGCGCGAGTGAATCACCAATCGTCGGTGTTTGCGTCCACACCGAGAGCAGCGAGTTCTTCGCGAGCGTCTGCGGTGGGGTGATGAGCTTCGAGTTCACGACGTCGGTACTGCACAGAAAGGAGCCGCCGAACGTCGATCGGAACTCGATCGACGTGTCGGTCATCGTGTAGATGTCGCCACCGGCCGGGTAAATGGCGCGGAGATCGCTCGGCATCATGACCGAGGCCTGCCTCACCTGTGTGCGCGTCAGCAGGATCTCGTTGGTGCCGGTGTAGAAGCGCTGCTGCTTGAGCAGGAAGCCGACGATCAGGCCGCCCATCAGCCCAAGGAGCACCATCGAGATCATGAGCTCGACGAGCGTCAGACCCGGCCGCGCTTGGCGACGAGCGTGTGTCGGCGAGGCGGCGGTCAACATTCGAAGAAGCTCCGATAAATGCGTGTCTGCGTGCGGCGATTGGCGACGAAGCTCACCCGCACCGTGACGTCGTCCGAACGCGCGAGCTTCACCAGCGACCACGATTCGTTGATTCCACGGGTCACCGCGGAATCCGACGTGTGCGCCGTGCACGCCACCGATCGCAAGCGCTCGAGGCGCGCCTGCGCGACGGACGCTGCCTGCGCTCTATTCTTGGACGCGGTAATGAGCGTCATGACGTTCGCCGACGTCGCGACCATCGCCAGCGCGCCGACCGAGAAGATCATCAACGCGACGAGCAGCTCCACGAGGGTGAAGCCGCGCCGCGCGCGTAGCCTGTTGGGCGTTCGATGATTGCGCATGGTCAGCACCCTCGCGCCCGCGTGTTGCCCAGCCCCGTAACGCACAGGGTGTCGGCGTTCGAGCCCTTGGTGACCATGATTTTCATCGAGGTCACCGTGCCGGTGATCAAACCGCGCGAGTCGAATGTCACGATCGTGTCCGTGACGGTCGGCGTCGCCGCGGTGGTGAGCGTCGCGCCGAAGCGCTGGAAGACATTGATCGTCGGCCCGAGCTGTACGTTCGTACCCGACGAGTCCCCGAGGACCTTAATCGTGTTGCCACTGCGCACGAGATACGATTTCCGGCTGCGCTGAATGGCCAGCGCGCGCGCTTGAAAGAGCGTCGTGCTGACGACGCGCGTCGCCGATTGGCGCGAGTTTCCGGAGTAGGCCGAGGCGAGCCCCTTCCCGAAGATCGCGATGATGACGCCCGCGATCGCGCAGACGACGAGCAGCTCCAGCAGCGTGAAGCCGGATCGGCGTTGCGACTTGTTTTGCCACTGCACTGCGGCGCCGCTCGAGGCCGCGCCGACGTTCGATGTGCGGCACACAGGTACCGCCACCGTGAAGCTGCATCGCTTCGACATGGTGGGACCTCGCTAAGCGTTCTTCAATTAGTGAATAGAAAATCGACGGTGAGAGGTGTTACGACATGCTCAATTACAGTCTTTGTGCCGTGATTCACATGTTCACTGTGATCAAGTGTTTCCTGACAAACGAATGGGAGAAAGAGTGCGGGATGTCACCTAACGAGCACGGGCAGCCCGCTCCGAGGCGACCTAACGTCGCATAACGAGAGTTTGATCTGATGTTTAACGCTGTTTAACGCCCCCGATGTGTTGGCTCCATCGCGATTTGTGGCCGCTGCCGCTCGACGGCGTCGGAGTCGTCGCGGATGGAGTTGCGTTATGCGTTTTTTGAGTGCGCTTTGCGAATGCCAGTAGGAGCGCCCGCTCGAGCATCGGGCGCGGACATCTTGCCAGCGTACGCGGGGACCTGCGCTCAGCCGATCGCTGAGACTCTGAGCGCGCGCCGTAGCGCGCCCTCGAGGTAGACCGGCTCGAGTCCCCCGGCCCAGTATTCCACCGCCTTACGATCGGGCTGCGAGGTCTCCTGCTCGGTCGACAGCACGGCTCCGTGGCCATCCGCCGGAACGAACTCGATCCACCCACTCCATGTGCCGTCGGCGCGACTGTCGGCGTAGGTACGGGCACAATATGCTGTACCGTCGGGGCCTTTGACGCGTGCCGTGTGCTGATGAATGAGGTGCGGCATCCTGCCAATCTCGTTACGGTATTTTCGCGCGCCCCTTCGCTGTTCGTTCAGCGGCAAGCGGGCATCCGGCGCTAACACTGCAACACCTTCGCCAAGACTGCGGCAAACTGCCGATAAGCGCGGCGCGGGGCGATCGAGTGGGCTCGTACGGAACCGCTCACGATCTGATTGCTCGATTCGCTCCGACCGACACATCGGAACACAAGTGCTGTCCATTGTGACGCCGAATGCCGCACACTCGTGCGGCGTTGCACACATCGCGAGTGACCTCCGTTCGTTTCCAAAACGTTTGTGCGGATGGCGCGGAATGGGCGCATGCCTTGCCCCGCCTGCGGAACGTGCGCGGAGCTGCGCATAGAGGTTCACGCAGGATCAGGAGGATAAGATGAACGCTCGCGTTTACGCATTTGCTGTCGTCGCTGCTTGCCTTGTCGCCGGATGCAGCGATAAACCCACCGCGCCTCGTACGATCGACAAGTCCGCAACCGTTCCTTCGATGTCGCGCGGCGCGGAGCGCAACGCGGCGCAGCGTGCGGCTCTACTCACGAACGTTCCGGTGACCGGGACATCGGCCGATGGCGGCAGCTTCACGGGAACGCTCACTGCGAAAAAGCTGAGTGTCGATCCGGTGACGCGGCAACTCACATTGGATGGTGTCGTGAACGGTACGGCGCTCAAGGCGGCGGGTGAGGCGATCGACGTCGTCGATCAGGCCTTCAGTGTTCCGGTGTCGTTGAATCGGCCCGGTGCTGCTGCCAGCTCCAGCATCGTGCAGCCCGCCCAGGGAGTCACGTGCGGCATTCTCCACCTCGACCTTGGACCGCTCAACCTCAATCTCCTGGGACTCACGGTCGACCTTTCCGAGGTCATTCTCGACGTGAACGCGGTGACCGGCGCGGGCAATCTTCTCAGCAATCTCCTGTGCGCGCTCGTTGGCATACTCGACATACCAGGCGCGATCGCCTCGATCACGCACATCCTCGACATGGTCAACAGCCTTCTCAGCGGCCTAACGACTCCGGGCGTCGGCGGCGTAATGTGGATCGCGCCGAGCCAAGGTTTCCGCCTCTACTCCGCATGACGGATTGAGTAACCGGACGACTGGGGACAAAAGCGCGAAGCGTTGATGGGAGCGAATCCATCAACGCTTCGCTCGTTTTTGTGAGACGTCGCGGTGTTCAGCCGACCGCGATGATGTAGCCTGACGAAGGGCTGGGCGCGGCCGGTCGCTTTTCGCCCTGTGGCGGCGGCGCCGGCAATTGCAGTAATCGATTGTTACTCTCGAGGGGCGGGAGCTCAATAGGAAGCATCGCCGAACCCTCCGAGATCAGAGTACGCCGCCGCGACCATGTAGCCGCTGAAGTGCTTGACGCGACGGTAGACGGAGTTGTGCAGCGGATCGAGCCAGGCACAGAGCGTCGGATCGGTGAGCGATTCGTCGATCCACTCATCGTTCCAGTTGTACAGAATGCTGTAGTTGTTCAGCTCGTGCAGCTTTCGCTGTGTGTGCAGAGAGAGAACGACCCAGTGAAAGACGCTCCGCGCGTCCGCCGGCACGAACCGCAGTTCGGGGGTGAACGTCGCGTAGGAGTAGCCGCCTTTGCTCGACCACTTCACCGTCACATCGATCGGCTGCGTGATCGGCGTGCAGGGAGAATCCCACAGCGTCGGCCCATAGCCAGACGTAGCGGGATCGCAGATCGAGTGCGCGGGGAAGTAGATCCAGTTCTCGCCGAACGCGTACGTCCTCGAGACGTTCGGATCGATCCGTAACGTGGTGACGTTTTCGTCGGTCCCCGGTGACGACCTGGAATCGCGCGTACCCGGGCCGCCGTAGCCGGGGCCACGCGAGAACTCAGGCTGCAGCGCCTGAATGTTGAAGGCGGGCCGCTCCGCCGGGCGCGGCGCGCTCGTCGCGTCCGAGCAAGCGCTCGCGGCTGCGAGAACGATGAGCAGCGCGATGCCCCGCCGTACCTGCATCGATACGTGCATGCGAATCCTCTTGAATCGTGAACGTGTCATCATCGGCGCTGGCGCGCCAAGGCGCCGCGCAGGAAGGTCGGCCTGACGAACGAAGCCGCCCGCGCGCAATGGTTAGGCAAGCGTCATTCCCAATGAGAGACTTCATTGCATGCTGCGAAATTGCGGTCACGCTGTCGGAATGGTTCGGAACGCGCTGTCCGAATCGACGTCCGCCGACGCACATTTTTCTCGTGCGCTCGCGCACGCGACCGTCGCGTCGTTTCGCGTTTCGCGAGACTTTGTCGCGTTTTGCGATGGTAAAGTGTAGAGTGCAGAGGTAGTTCCCCGCACCCCGCACCCCGCACCCGCACC
>Ga0079222_10000110_pt1 | contig 14735 bp, 12 predicted proteins | sample GAPlitter_FD_75070 | JGI IMG/M metagenome (GOLD analysis project Ga0079222, IMG submission 75070) | Agricultural soil microbial communities from Georgia to study Nitrogen management - GA Plitter | ecosystem: Environmental > Terrestrial > Soil > Agricultural land | place: USA: Georgia...
ATCATCTGGGTGAAGGAGGTGGAGGACTACCAGCGGTTCGGCGTGATCGTGACCGACGCCAAGGGCTACATGACGCGCATCGTCGAGAAGCCGAGCACGCCCGTTTCGCGCCTCGCCAACATCGGGCTGCAGTACGTGCGGGACTGGAAGACCCTGTTCGATGGGATCGCCCACGTGCTGCAACAGCCGGCGGGCAAAGGCGGCGAGTTCTACCTGACCGATGCGTTTCAGTACATGGTGGACCACGGCAAACGCCTGCTCACGGCGCCAGTGGGCGGATGGTACGACTGCGGCAAGGTCGACACGCTGCTCGAGACGAACCAGTTCCTGCTCGAGCACGGTCGCGGCCGCATGCCCACGGGCACGAGCGGGCGCTCGAAGATCTTGCCGCCGGTCTACATCGAGGAGGGTGTGACCATCAAGGACTCCACCATCGGACCCAACGTGTCGATCGAGGCCGGGAGCTCCGTGGCGGACAGCACGATCACCAACAGCATTCTGGGGCGGAACGTGCGCGTCGTGCGCGGTGCCGTGCACGGCTCGGTCGTCGGCGACGATCAGGTGATCGAGGGCAAGACGATTCGCGCGAGCGTGCTCGACGCCGGAGAGCTCGCAGCCGCCAAGTGAGCCTCGCCGAGGCGCGTGAGCTGTTCGCGTACAACGCCTGGGCCAACCGACTGATGTTCACTACGCTCGGCACCCTGCCCGCCGAGCCGTATTTCCGCGACCTGCGGAGCAGCCACGGTGGGCTGCACGGCACGCTATGCCACATCGTGTGGGCCGAGGAGCTGTGGCTCACCCGCTGGCTGGGCCGGGCTAAACCGGCGGTGGCACAGGGCAAGGACCTGGCGACGCTCGCCGCCGCCGTGGAGCGGTGGGAGCGGGTCGAGGCCGAGCGGGCCGCGTTCCTCGCGGGGCTGACCGAGGCAAAGCTGGCCCAGACGCTGGCGGTCAAACCCAGCACGGGCGGGGAGTACGTTCACACCTACCGGCAGATGCTGCGCCACGCGGTGGATCACTCGTCCTACCACCGGGGTCAGCTCGTGACGATGCTGCGGCAAGTGGGGGCGCAGCCGCCCAGCACGGGGCTGATCGTGTTCTATCGCCAGCGTGGCGGGAGCAACGTAACTAACTGAGCCGCAGGAGCTTGCCGAGAAGGATCGCGTAGCCACCAGGCCATTGACGGGACCGGGGAACCGAATTTACTTACTGACCGTTCAGTAACTAACTTCGAGGTCACCCGTGAGCCAGACCGTCGTATCGCAACGCAAAGCACGTCCCCGGTGGCAGCGCCGCAAGGAAGCGCGGCCGGCGGAGATCGTTGCCGCGGCGCTCGAGCTGTTCGTGGAGCGGGGCTTCGCCGCCACCAAACTCGCCGACGTCGCCCGCCGTGCCGGGGTCACCAAGGGCACGGTCTACCTCTACTTCGACAGCAAGGAGGCGCTGTTCAAGGCGGTGGTGCGGGAGACGATCGTGCCCGTGATCGCGCAGGGCGAGGCCCTGGCGCAGACCTTCACCGGCAGTGCGCGCGAGCTCGTCGAGCAGCTGGTGCGGGAGTACTGGCGCCTGGTGGGCGAGACCAAGCTCGCCGGGATTCCCAAGCTGATGATGGCCGAGGCGGCAACGTTCCCCGAGCTCACGCGCTTCTACTACACCGAGGTGGTCGCCCGCGGGCACCGCCTCATGGCGGGAGTGATCGAGCGGGGCATCAAGTCCGGTGAGTTCCGTGACGTGGACGTGCTGGTGGCCGCCAAGCTCGCCATGTCGCCGCTGATGCACGCCACCGTGTCGCGGCTCGCCTTCTCCTCTTGTATGCCTGAGGGTTTCAACGTTCAGCGCTATCTCGACACGCACATCGATCTCTATCTCCATGGCATCGCGAAACAGTAATCGCTGGCTGGTTGGTCTCGTCGCCGGCCTGACGTTCGGCTCGCTCTCGGCGCAGACGCCGGCGCCCGCACCGCTGCGGCTCACGCTGGCCGACGCCGTGCGTCTGGCTTCGGGTGAGGTGCCGGTGGTCGCGCTGGCGACGCTGCGCGACGCGGAGGCCGACGCCCGCGTGCGGCAGGCCAGGGCGGCGCTGCTGCCCTCGCTGTCGCTGGGCGGCGCGTGGATGAATCGGACGTTCAACTCGCAGTCCCTGGGCATCACGTTCCCGCCGAACGCGCCGTTCCAGTTTCCGCTGCTGATCGGCCCGTTCAACAACTACGACGCGCGGCTGAACGCTAGCCAGACGCTGTTCGACTGGTCGAGTGCCGCGCGGGTGCGGGCTGCGCGCACGCAGGCCGATGGCAGCCGGGCCGAGCGGGGCGTGACGGTGGAAGCCTCGGCGCTCTCCGCCGCCACCGCCTACTTGCGGGCGGCGCGCGCCCAGGCGGTCGTGGCAGCGCGGCAAGCCGATTCGGCCATCGCCGCCGAGCTCGTGGGATTGGCACTGGCGCAGAAAACCGCGGGCGTGAGCGCCGCCATCGACGTGACGCGCGCCCGGACCCAGCTCGTCACCGCCGAAGGGCTGTTGCTGGTGGCGCGCAATCAGCTGGACCGCGGCCGCATCGACGTGACCCGGGCGCTGGGCATCGACCCGGCGACTCCCCTGGTGCTGACCGACACGCTCGCGGCCACGCTCGGCGTCGCCGACGTGCCGGCGCAGCCTGACTCCGCCGTCGCGGCCGCGCTCGCCAACCGCCCGGAGCTGCGGGCCGAGCTGGCGCGGGCCGGCGCGGCGCGCCAGACCGGGGCCGCGATTCGCGCGGAGCGGCTGCCGCGCCTCGTGGTCGCGGGCGATTACGGGGTGAACGGGCTCACCGTGCCCGGGGCGATCGCGACCCGCGACCTCACGCTCGCGGTCAGCGTGCCGATCCTCGACGGCTTCCGCCGCGAGGCACGGCTGGCGGAGCAGGACGCCGTGGTGCGCGAGTCGGAGGTGCGCGAGCGCGACCTGCGCCAGCAGATCGCCGCCGACGTGGACGGCGCGCTGCTGGACCTCCGCTCCGCGCAGGCCCAACAGGTGGTGGCCGCGGAGCGGCTGCGCCTCGCCGACGATGAGCTGGCGCAGTCGCGCGAGCGCTTCAAGGCCGGCGTAGTCGGCAACATCGAGGTGATCGACGCGCAGACCAATCTGATCCGGGCGCGGGACAGCGACATCGACGCGCGCTTCGCGGGCGCGACGGCGCGGCTGTCGCTGGCGCGCGCCGCCGGCGTGGCCCGGACCCTTCATTAACTCGAACGACCGATACTGAGTGACCCTATGGCTACGACAATGGAACCGGAAGTGAAGCGCGACTCGGCCCCGGCCTCGAAGGCGGCCGCCACCCCGTCAGGGGCGACAGCTTCGCCCGTCGAGCCGCAGCCGGGGAGCCGGCGCGGGCTCGCCTTCACCATCATGGGCGTGGCCCTGCTCGCGCTGCTGGGCCTGGGGGCGCGGCGCTACATCTACGGCCTGAGCCATGTGTCCTCCGACAACGCGCAGGTGGATGGGCACATCGTGCCCATCCTGCCGAAAGTCGGCGGCTTCGTGACCGAGGTACGGGTCGACGAGAACCAGCGGGTGAAGGAGGGCGATACCCTGGTCGTGCTCGACGATCGCGATTACAAGGTCCGGCTGGCCCAGGCGGAGGCGGATCTCGCGGTGGCGCTGGCCGGCGTGAGCAACCGCGCCCGGGTGGGGCAGGCGGAAGCGCAGGTCGAGCAGGCCCAGGCGAGCGCGCTCAAGGCCCACGCCGATCTGGACCGGCTGCGGCCGCTGGCGCAGCAGGACATCGTCTCCAAGCAACAGCTCGACGCGGCGCAGGCGAGCGCGAGCGGGGCGGACGCGGCGCTGGCGGCGTCGCAGGCGGCTCTCGTGGCGGCCGACGCGCGCGTCGGCGCGGCGCGGGCGGCGCGCGACCAGGCGGCCCTGAACCTGTCGTACACGCGGGTGACCGCGCCGGCGGCGGGCGTCGTGAGCAAGAAGACGGTCGAGGTGGGGCAGCTCGTGCAGGCGGGCCAGCCGCTCATGAGCGTCGTGCCGCTCGAGGACGTGTGGCTCACGGCGAACCTCAAGGAGACCGAAATCGAGAACGTGAGGTCCGGCGAGCCGGCGGAGTTCACGGTGGATGCGTATCCGGGGATCACGTTCCGGGGCCGGGTGGAGTCCATCTCTCCGGCGACCGGTGCCCGGTTCTCGCTGCTGCCGCCCGACAACGCGACCGGCAACTTCACGAAGGTGGTGCAGCGCGTCCCGGTCCGCGTCCGGCCCGACAAGGTCGACCCGGCCCATCCGCTGCGGCCGGGCATGAGCGTCGTGGTCACGATCCAGACCAAGTAGCGCACAGTGGCCACCGCCGCTCTCCCCCTGCCGGCGTTCGGCGCCGACGCCGACCGGTATCGCTACAAGTACATCATCGCGATCACGGTGTCGCTCGCGTCCGTGCTGGAGCTGCTCGACACCAGCATCGTGAACGTGGCGATCCCGCACATGATGGGAAACCTGGGCGCCACGCTCGACGAGATCGCCTGGGTGTCCACCGGGTACATCGTGGCGAACGTGATCATCCTGCCCATCACGGGGTGGCTGTCGGCGTTCTTCGGACGGCGACGCTACTTCGCGGGCTCGATCGCGATCTTCATCATCTCGTCCTTCTTCTGTGGTAATGCGCATTCGCTCACCGCGCTGGTGTTCTGGCGCATCATTCAGGGCCTGGGGGGTGGAGCGCTGCTCTCGACCTCGCAGGCGATCCTGTACGAGGAGTTCCCGCGCGAGGAGTACGGCACGGCCATGGCCATCTTTGGCGTGGGCGTGATGGTGGGGCCCACGCTGGGGCCCACGCTCGGCGGGTACATTACCGACGCGTTCGGCTGGCCGTGGATCTTCTACATCAACATCCCGATCGGGATTCTGGCCCTGGCGCTGTCGCTGTCGTTCATCCAGAACTCGCGCTTCCAGCAGCGCTCGGAGCGGGTCGACTACGTGGGGCTGGTGCTGCTTGCGGCGGGCATCGGGGCCCTGCAGACGATGCTCGAGCGCGGCGAGCGGCTCGATTGGTTCGACTCGCGGCAGATCGTCGCCCTGGGCCTGATCAGCGCCGTGTCGCTCATCGCGTTCGTGTGGCACGAGCTCACCACCGAGCAACCGGTGGTGGACTTGCGCATCCTCAAGAGCCGGCAGCTCGCCGTCGGCGTCGTGTTCGGCGGTGTGCTCGGGGTCTGTCTCTATGCCACGGTGTTCGTGCTGCCGGTGTACCTGCAGAACCTGCAGAACTTCACGGCGGAGCAGACGGGCTTCGTGATTCTCCCCGGAGCCCTGGCCAGCGCGTTCACGATGGCAACGATGGGCCGCACGACCGGTAAGTTCGATGCGCGTCTGTCGATCCTCGCGGGCGTGGCGATCTTCGCGCTGGCGATGTGGAAGCACGCGCATTTCACCACCGACAGCGGGATGTCGGACTTCTTCTGGCCGCTGATTTTCCGGGGGGTCGGTCTGGGGCTGATCTTCGTACCGCTGACGAACCTCGCGCTCGCCGACCTCCCGATGAGCAAGATTCCTAACGGCACCGGGCTCTTCAACCTGATGCGCCAGCTCGGCGGGAGCGTGGGGATCGCGATCTCGGCGACCCTGGTCCAGCGGTTCCAGGCGATCCACCGCGCCGATCTGGCCGCGAACGTCACGCAATTCAGCGAGGCGACGCGGGAGCGGTTGGCCGGCATCATGGGGCGGCTGATCGCGACCGGCACGCCCGCGCCGCTCGCCCAGTCGAAGGCCTTGATGATCCTGAACGGGCAAGTGACGAAGCAGGCGCTGATGCTGTCGTTCGAGCAGCTGTTCCTGCTGTTCGGCGCGTGCTTCGTACTGTCGCTGCCGCTACTCCTGCTGATGCATAAGAGCCGCGGCATGCCGGGAGGGGCGGCCGCGCACTGAGGAGACATCGATGACCAAGGACAGCAAGTTAGGGGTGGGCGACGTGGCGCCCGACTTCACCCTGCCTGACCAGACCGGCACGCCCGTGCGGCTGCGGGATCGGCTCGGCCGGAAGAACGTCGTGCTGTACTTCTACCCGAAGGATCAGACTCCGGGGTGCACGATCGAGGCCAAGGCGTTTCGCGACAGCTACGACGCGTTCACGGCGGCGGGCGCGGAGGTGATCGGCGTGAGCGCCGATTCGGTCGCGTCGCACCGCCGCTTCGTGGCGAGTCACGGACTGCCGTTTCTGCTGCTCTCGGATCGCGATGGAGAAGTGCGCGAGCGCTACGGCGTGGAGAAGACCCTGGGGCTCGTCCCGGGGCGGGTCACCTACGTGATCGATCGGAATGGGGTGGTGCGGCACGTCTACTCGTCGCAGCTGCGTGTCAAACGCCACACCCGCGAGTCGCTCGCCGTCGCGCGCTCGCTGAGCGAGCCCGGCTAGTCCGGCTGCGCCATCGCGGCCGTCACGAGGAGCGCCCGGACGATCCCGAGCGCTCCTTCGACGTTTTCGTACCACTCGGTGGCGAGGTGCGCGTCACCGGCCCTGCCGCCCGCACCGAGCGCGATCGCGGGAATGCCGAGCGCGATCGGGACGTTCGCGTCGGTGGAGGCGCTGGTGAGCTCGGCGTCGCGCCCCAGCGCGCGATTGGCGGCGATCGCCGCCTGGACGAGCGGATGGGCGCGTGGCGTGATGCCGCAGGGCCGGTCGCCCAGCAGCTGGGGCTCGACCCGCACGGCCGGTGTCCCGGGCGTGCGGTGGCGGTTCTCGTCGTCGGCCGCCCGATCGAGAGCGGCGCGCACGGTCACGTCGAGCTGCGCCAGCGCGCGCGGATCCTCGCTCCGCAGGTCGACGTCGAGCCAGGCTTCCTGCGGAATGGAATTGAGTCCCGTGCCGCCCCCCAGGCGCACGACGGCGCACGTCGTGCGTGGCGCGTGGTGCGCGGGCAGATCGGCGAGCAGCGCGACGGCGCGGCCGACCGCGTTCGCGGGGTTGGCGACGCCGAACGCCGCCCACGAATGGCCGCCGGGCCCGCGGAACGTGACGTGATAACGCCTCGAGCCGAGCGCGCGGTGGATCACCCGCTCGAGGCCCGCGCCGTCGAGCGCGATGAAGGCGACCGGTTTGACCTCGTGGTTGCCGTTCAGCAGGTGCTTCACTCCCCGCAAATCCCCCGACCCCTCCTCGCCGACGGTGGCCGCGAACAGGACGGGTCGACCGAGCGGCACCCGCCCGACGACGAGCGCCTCCGCCACGGCGACCAATGCCGCCAGGCCCCGCGCGTTGTCCGAGATGCCGGGACCTTCGAGCCGGTGGCCGCGTCGCTCGACACGCACGTTCACTTCGGCGCCGAACACGGTGTCGAGATGCGCCGCGAGCACGACGGGCGCCGACCCGTCCCCCGTCCCTCGTCCCCCCTCCCCGCCAAACCATCCGTGCACGTTCCCCGCCTGATCGACGCCGACGTCCGAGAGCCCGACCTCACGAAACAGCTCCGCGACCCGCGCGCCGCGCGGCCCTTCGGCCCCCGTGGGCGACGGGATGGCGGAGAGCGCGATCTGGCGCCCCACCGTCACTTCGTCGGTGCGCTCGATGTGGTGGCGCGCAGCGCGGACGCGCTCGTGCGCGAGCAAGCGAGCCAGGGTTTGCTCCATGGTCTTTCACACTAACCCGCTTGACGCTGGGGGGCGAGAGGGTGAACACTACGGAATGGATGAGCGTGAACTGATCCACGACTGGAATCGGGCCGGAGGCAACGCCGGCTTCGACTGGTCGCGCGCCCGCGTCGACCTGAACGACGAAACGCTGCGCGACGGCCTGCAGTCTCCCTCCGCGCACGATCCCGCGCTGGAGGTCAAGAAGCGGCTGCTGCACCTCATGGCCGATCTCGGTATCGTGGCCGCCGACATCGGGTTACCGGGTGCGGGCCCGCGCGTGGTGGAGCAGGTGCGCGCTCTGGCGACGGAGATCCGCGACGCCCGGCTCCCCATCGCGCCGAACTGCGCCGCGCGCACGGTGATCGCCGACGTGGAGCCGATCGTGCGCGTGGCCGATGAGATCGGGATCCCCATCGAAGCCGCGACGTTCATCGGATCGTCGCCGATCCGGCAGTATGCGGAGGACTGGACCCTCGATCGCATCGTTCAGTCGACGCAAGAGGCGGTCAGCTACGCGGTGAAGCACGGGCTCCCGGTCATGTACGTGACCGAGGATACGACGCGGGCCAAGCCAGAGGCGCTGAAAGCGCTGTACGGCGCCGCGATCGACTGCGGGGCGGCGCGCATCTGCCTTGCCGATACGGTCGGGCACGCGACGCCCGATGGCGTGAAGGCGCTGGTGAACTTCGTCAAGCGGGAAATCGTCAAACAACAGCGTGTAAAGATCGACTGGCATGGCCACCGCGATCGCGGGCTGGGGCTGATCAACTGCCTCGCGGCGATCGAGGCTGGCGTGGATCGCGTGCACGCCACGGCACTCGGCGTGGGCGAGCGGGTGGGCAACGCGGAGATGGATCTCCTGCTCGTGAACCTCAAGCTGCTGGGCGCGCACCGGCACGACATCGCGAAGCTTCCGGAGTACTGCCGGCTTGTCGCCGAGGCGGTGGGCGTGCCGATCCCGGTGAACTATCCCGTGATGGGCGAGGACGCCTTCCGAACGGGGACCGGGGTGCACGCGGCGGCGATCATCAAAGCGAAGAAGAAAGGGCACGCCTGGCTCGCCGACCGCGTCTACAGCTCGGTGCCGGCGCAGGAGTTCGGCCTCGAGCAGAAGATCGAGATCTCGCCGGTCTCGGGGCTCTCCAACGTCAAGTATTGGCTCGAGACCCACGGCTACGATGCCGAGGACGAGGCGGCGTGTCGCGCGCTGTTCGAAGCCGCCAAGCGGACCGACCGGGTGCTGTCGGACGAGGAATGTCACCGGCTGCTGAAGCAGGCGGCATGGCGGTAGCGCCGTTTCGCGAAGTCGAGCGGTCGTACTTCGATTTGCGGTGGCACCTCGATCCCGTCGCCGCGACGCAGGCGGGCCTCAAGGCGTACGATGACCGCTACGGACGGTTCAGTCCCGCCGTGCTCGCGCCCCACCTCGCCGCCCTCAAGTCCATCGCCTCCGCGCTCGAAGAGACCGGCGCGGACGAGCTCGATGACGAGATCGACCGCACCGCGCTGCTGAACGAGGTCCGCGTGACCCTGCGCCGCTTCGAGCGCGAGCGGCCCCAGGCGAAGAATCCCGGCTTCTGGCTCTCGCATCTGCTCGGCGGGCTGCACTTCCTGCTCGGCCGCGCGGATCGGACGCCGCAAGAGCGGGCCACGGCCTTGATCGGACGGCTGGAAGACGTGCCCAAGCTGCTCGATGACGCGCGGGCCACGCTGGTCGCGCCGGTGCGCGTGTTCGTGGAGACGGCGCTGCAGATCAACGCAGGCGGCCTGGCCCTGGTGCGGGAGATCGCGACGGGAGACCTGCCCGGTCTCGCGGCGGAGCAGCGCGACCGACTCGCGGGTGCGGCGGAAGCTGCCGCCGCGGCCCTGCACGCGTTTGCGCGCGATCTGGAGCGCTGGCTCGACACGGCGGTGGACGACTTCGCGCTCGGAGAAGAGGAGTTCAACTTTCGCCTGCACTTCGAGCACGCGCTGCCCGATTCCGCGCCGGAGTTGTGGCGCTACGGGCATCACCTCAAGGAGGAGGTCGAGGCGGACCTGGCGCACCGGGCGAGCCGCTGGAACGGCGGGAAGAGCTGGCAGGAGGTCGCCGACCGGTTGCGTGGCGATCACCCCTCGGCCGGGACGCTGGTGGACGCCTACGCGGGCGAGATGGCGCGGGCCCGCGATTTCGTTGCGGCCCGCGGCCTCGCGGCGATTCCCGACGCGCCGCTCGACGTCGTGCCGACCCCCGCCTTCATGCGTCCGGTGATCCCGTTCGCCGCGTACGACAGCCCCGGCGCGTACTCGAGCGATCGCACCGGGTGGTTCTACGTCACTGTGCCCGACGCGACGCTGCCGCCGGGCGCGCAGGAGCGCATCCTGCGCGATCACTGTCACTACGAGCTCGCCGCCACCGCGCTGCACGAGGGCTATCCCGGCCACCACCTGCACCTGGTGCACGCGCAGCAGCAGCCCTCGGACACGCGCAAGAACGTGTGGACGCCGCTGACCGTCGAAGGGTGGGCGCTGTACTGCGAGGACATGATGGGGGAAGAAGGATTCTACAAGTCCGAGGAGGAGCAGTTCTTCCAGCGCGTGCACTTGCTGTGGCGCGCGGGGCGGATCCTGCTCGACGTGGGGCTGCATACCCGCGGCATGACCTTTGGGCAGGCGGTGGATCACCTGGTGACGCAGCTGCGCGTCGACCGCGCCAACGCGGAAGGCGAGGTGCGGCGCTATTGCGCCGAGCCGGCGCAGCCGTTGTGCTATGCGGTGGGGCGGCGCGAGATCCTCGCGCTGCGAAATGACTTTCGCGCGGCGCGCGGGGCGGCGTTCAAGCTGCGCGACTTCCATGATGCCCTGCTGCGCTACGGTGGCCTTCCCGTCACCCTGATTCGCTGGGGCCTGGGCCTGAATGCCTGAGCGCGGCGGGGTGCTTCCCCGTCAGGTCAAGCTGTTCGGTTGGGTCTCGCTGCTGAACGATTTCGCGAGCGAGATGATCTACCCGCTGCTCCCGGCATTCATTGTCGGGACGCTGGGTGGGGGACCGCAGGCGTTGGGCGCGTTGGACGGAGCCGCCGAGTTCGCGGCGGCGTTCGTGAAGCTCGGGGCGGGGCGGCTGGCTGACCGCGCGCGCTCCCGGGGCCCGCTGATCGTGCTCGGGTATTTCATCGCCGTGGTCGTGCGGCCGATCATCGCCATCACCGGAGCGGCGTGGCAGGTGATCGGCCTGCGGGTGGTGGATCGGCTGGGGAAGGGGCTGCGCACGCCACCGCGCGACGCCCTGATCGCCGACGTCACGCCCGGGGAGCTGCGCGGCCGGGCCTTCGGGCTGCAGCGCGGGATGGATCACGCGGGGGCGGTGTTGGGCCCGGTGGTCGCGTGGGGATTGCTGGCGTCGGGAGGCGCGCACCTGCGAACGGTGATCGGCGCGAGCATTGTGCCGGGAGTCGCCGTGCTGGTGCTCGCCGTGTGGGCGGTGAGAGACGGTGGAGGTCGGGGGAAGACGGTGGAGGACGGTGGAGCCGCCACCGCTTTCCATCGTCCTCCACCGTCCTCCACCAACTCTGCCCTCGTTGCCATCTCCCTCTTCTATCTCCTCCGCATGCCCGACACGCTGATCATTCTGCGCTCGCAGGAGCTGGGCGTGCCGGTCGCCGTCGTGCCGCTGTTGTGGGCCGCGGTGCACGTGGTGCGATCGTCGTCGAGCTTCCTGGGCGGCGCCGCGACCGACCGAGTCGGGCCGGCTCGCACGATGTGGCTGGGATGGCTGGTGTACGCGGTGCTCGCGTGGGGGATGGCGCGAGCCGGCGGCGCGGCGGCGGCGTGGGGGTTATTTCTCGCGCTCGGCCTCGTGTCGGGATTGACCGAGAGCCCTGAGCGCGCGCTTGTGGCGCGGCTCGCGGGCGCGCGGCAAGGGAGCGGGTTCGGCCTGTATCACGGGATCACCGGGTTTGCGGCGCTGGTGGGGGGCGTGACGCTGGGGGCGGTGTTCCAGCGATACGGCGCCGGGCCGGCGTTTCTCGCGAGCGCGGCGGGGGGAGGAGCGGTGGTGATCGTGTGGCCAGTGGTGGCTCGTGAGGCATCGACCGCCGACTGACCAAGACTAAAGCGCAACGCCCCGCCGCAGGGCTCGGACGGGGCGTTGGCACTCGATACGGCGCGAGCTCTCAGCGATCGTCGTCGGGCGCGATATCCTCGCTCACGGGCGCCCGCGTGGTCATCCAGATATCGAACCTGCCGAGACCGCCACGCCCCGCGCCAGCGATGAACAGTAGCATGCGGCCGTCGAACGACAGATTCGCATGAAACTCCGCGAAGGGCGAATTCACAGGTGGCCCGAGGTTCACGGGCGTGGACCACGCATCATGGACGGACTCCCGACTGGCCGTCCAGATATCGAAGCCGGCACTGCCGGGGCGGCGTGAGTTGAAGAAGATCTCCCGTCCATCGGCGCGGATCGACGCGTGGTTATCCTCGACGCTCGAGTTGAGCTCCGGGACCAGCCTCGCGGGTCCACGGATCCGGCCGCTGGGTGTGACGGGCACCGCATAGACGTCCGTCATGACGGAGGTGGAGCCGCGATCGAAATACAGGGTCGGGCCTCCATCATCTCCGTGCAGCGTATAGGTGGGCCCTTCCTCGGTGCTCTCCGTGTTCACCTCAGGACCGAGTTGCTCCGGAGCTTCCCAGCCCGAAACATCCTCCTTGTGGGAGCGCCGCGAAGCGTAGATGTCGCGCTGTCCCGTACCCTCCCACCGGTAGAAGAAGAGCAGGTGTCCGTCGGGAGACAGGGCTGGTCCTGCCTCGTTGGCCGACGTGTTGACCGGTGCCCCCAGGTTCACGGCTGTCTCCCACGGGCTGTCAAGAGCGGGGCGCTGGGCGACCCAGAGATCGTTGGTGTCTTGGCACCCATCCGGCGTATCCTGGCCGAGCCCCCCCCGCCGGTTCGACATGAAGTACAAGGTGAGCTCGTCTCTGGAGAGGGTTGGGGTCTGGTCCTGGCACGGAGAATTGACGGGCGCATCGAGGTGCACAGGCTCGGACCAGGGAGACCAAGCCGAGCCAAGCCGTTGCGCGAGAATGCGACTCGCAGCCTCGGGCTGCGACGGGAGTTTCCCCAAGTCTCTCCCACACGCCACGGCGAGGGCGAGGAAAAACGATACTCCGGTGGCGGACGCTGTTCTCATAAGCCCCCCTCACGACGTGCTTTGGTCGGTTGATCGTCGTCATCGGTCGCGCTGCCCGGACATAACCTCTCCCGAGCAGGTCAACTCGCGGCCATGTCACGGTGCTGCCGAGCCAAGCGACAGGGAGCTACTAGCGTGGCGAGCCGACGCCCGGCTGGTAGAGCGAGACGATCCGCTGAGCGCGGAACACGTAGCCGGGGTTGCCTGCGATGTGCCAGACGACCTGGCCGGTGGCATCGTACTCCTCCACCCGGCCTGCCGGTCCGAACGAAACCAACGTGTGGCCACCCGGCAGGTCCTGCGTGCTGCCGCCGAGCGACGCCGTGACGGGAGGCAGCGAGCCGTACGAGCTCGCCATGCGCGCTGTCCGACCCGTCTCGTCGTACACGTAGCGTTCCGCCCAGGAGCCCGAGGGATCGCCCATGTTGTCGAGCAACAACAGGCGCCCCGGTCCGGTGAGACGCAACCCGTGCTGGAACGAGAAAGCGGGAGTGGGGGCGTCCTCGAACGCGAACTGGTTGCGCCGGCCGCCCATGCGCCACAGCACGGCACCCGTCTTCGTGTCGATCTTGTCGATCTCGCTGAGGCTGCGAAACGACACGACGACGTTGCCGTCGGTGTCGAGATCGAGCGAGTTGCCGTGGGTCCAATTGACACTGTTGCCGGTGCGGCTCGCCGAGTCGAGATCCGTGATGGCGAAGTGATCGAACGGACTCCAACGGAACAGCAGCGCGCCGGCAGCGCTCACGTGCTCCACCACGGTTCCCGTGACCTGAGCGTTGGCGACGCCGCCCAGAGGCGAGAGATCCATCACCTGGACTTCGTCGCACATGATCCAGTACGCCCCGTCGAGCTCAGCGATGAGATCGTGAAACCGCGGCTGCAGACCGTCGGCGCAGCCGAACGTCCGGGTGACGTTGCCGAGCGGATCGACCTCGACCCACAGATCCTGGTCGGTCGGATCCGGTGTGGTGGGACGAGCGTAGTAGCGTCCCGTCGGCTCGGCCTCGAAGTTGAGGCCGGGCCCGTTGGGAAAGCGGTGATACCACACGACTCGCCCCGCGTTATCGATGACGAGTCCGTACGGGCCGGCCGCGAACACGACATAACCCGGCGACGGGTCGGAGCCCGCAGCCGTGTAGCTCGGGACATCAGCCGGCAGAGGCCCGGTGGTCAGCTCCAGCGAGTCACCTACGGCGGTCGTATCCTCCCCGAACGCAACGGCGTGCATCACGTAGCGGCTGCTCGGGTGCAGGCCGAGCACGGGCACAGCGGCCGTCCCACTCACCAGAGAGACTGCCGGGGTGATGCTGTCGCCGCCCGCCGTCGCGTCGGCGACATGGAATCGCACGGCGACGCTGTCGGCGTGCTCCGCGGTCACGCTCACGACTGCTGCAACAACCATCGTTGGATTGGCGGCGACCGTGGCGGCGCCGATCGCCGGGAGAACCGGCGGGCTTACCGACTCGTTCGAGCAGGCGGCGAGGCAGGCCGCTACGGCGAGCGCGGCGCGCGCATGCGCGTCGACTCTCACGGCCGCACGGTCCACCGCCCCGCGCTCCGATGCGCGCGCACGCGTATCGAAAACGTGAGAGACTCGAACTGCTCGGACCGGCCGGAGCCGGCCGGAAAATGAAAGCGCTCCACGCGGTAGGCGAGCGTCAATTCCAGGGGCGCGCGTTCCGGCGTGATGACGAGTCCCACGGCTCCACGTAAGCCGTAGTTGGGAGTGGGTTCGGGCCCGGCGGTGCCGAGCATCGGGAGCGCAGCCAAACTGGCGATCGCATGGACGACCGGCGCGCCGAGGTCGCGCGACGCGTCGACCCCCATGACGAGCATGTTCCAGCGCTGATAGCCTCCGGACGACCGGAAGGCCCGAGCCACGTAGCCCAGCGTGGGCCCCACGCCGGCGGGGAATTCGTAGGCACCCTTCAGGGCGACTTCGCCGACGTCACGATCCACGAGGG
>Ga0079222_10000111_pt1 | contig 14682 bp, 11 predicted proteins | sample GAPlitter_FD_75070 | JGI IMG/M metagenome (GOLD analysis project Ga0079222, IMG submission 75070) | Agricultural soil microbial communities from Georgia to study Nitrogen management - GA Plitter | ecosystem: Environmental > Terrestrial > Soil > Agricultural land | place: USA: Georgia...
AGATGTTCACGCCCAAGGCGGTTTCGAGGCCGAGTTCGGCAAGGATGGAGCCGGGAGTGCGCTGGAGGACCAGGCCGCCGAGCTCATCGGGTTCCGCCTTTTCCATTTGTGCCAGCAGCAGGACTACTTGCGCGCCGGGGGCGGGCTTTACGCCGGAGGCGCAGAACTCCGCGGCGATTTCCGGGGGGCGGCCGGGAGCGCCGATGACGGCGAGGGCGCGCGTGCCGCGCAGGTAAGCGCCGACTTCGTTGACGGCGGTGTTCAACATAGCGCGCGGGGTTTGCTGGCGGAAGATTTTCTGGTTGATTTCGGAGATCTTGGAAAGATCGCGCAGCGTTTCCGCCGCATAGACGCCGCTCTTGGGCCCACTGGGCGTGGCGGAAACTTCCGGAAGCGGAGCTTGCTTGGAAACGGGCTTGGGGCGGGGAGCTCCCTGGGGCCACCAGTTGGCGGTTTCGTAGAGATTGCGGAGGCGCGCATTGCGTTCCTCTTCGCCGGGAAACATGGAGGCGATTTTCTGCAGACGTTCCTGAGCCTTGGCCTGCAGGGAATACTGGAGAAAAATTTCGGTCTGTACGATGAGATCTTCGAGGGTTTGCTGGTGGCGGACTTCCTCGACGGCGCTTTGTCCGCCGGCGGAAGGAGCTTCCGCGGGCCCGGCAGGCTGCTGCTGAGGCTTCGATGGCGCGGGGCCGCCGGCGCTGAGGGTCTTGGCCATGCGGCCGCCCATGCGCCGCAAATAGGCTTCATCGACATGACCGCGCAATTTCTCGAGCCTTTCCTGGTTGCGGTGGTCGTAGGCGTCGATGTCCACGAGGCGTTCGAGGGCTTCGCCGGCTTTCTGGGTTTTTCCGGCTTTCAGGTAAACGTCGAAGAGCTTGATGAGAATCTCGAAATACTGCGACTCGCGATTCAACTCGTTGTAGACGGAAGCCCAGAATTCGAGGAGCGCCTGGGAATCCGCGTGCTTTCCGGCGACCTCATCGAGCTGCGCGGCAAATTCGTTCTGTTTTTTGTCGGCGAACATGCGCCGCTTGACCGTTTGCAAGACTTCGACGGCTCTGGCTTCCTGCGCGGCTTTCGCATAATGGTCCGCGAGCTCGAAGAGCTTGAGGATGCCGGCGTTTTTTTCGCGGAGAATTTTCTCGAGGACTTCGCGCGAGCGGTCGAGCTGGCCGGAGCGCATCAGGGCCTCCGCGAAGGTTTCGATAAAGGGCACGTCGGTCTCGCCGGCGAACCGTTCGAGCAGAGCGGCGGCTTCCTTGGCTTCTCCGGCGGTGAGCTTGGCCTGGGCGTAAAGGAGAGCGGCACTGCGCTCCTGCGGAGCCAGGCCGTAGGCGCGGCCGAGGTGGATGAGCGCTTCGCTGTTGGCGCCACTGGATGCAGCTAACTGGCCGGCGCGGAGGAACGCCCGCGCCGCGAGCGCGTTCTTTCCGATTTGCTCCGCGGCTTCGCCGAGTTTGGCCTGGCGCGCGAGGTTGCCGGGGTCCAGCTGGGCCATGCGTTCGAGACAAAACAAGGCATCTTCGTGGCGCTCGGCGATGGCAAAAAGCTCCGCTGCTTTTCCATATTGATCGATGGCTTCGTCGGCGCGGTTCTGCTTCTGCTGGAGAAAGGCGTAGCGGGCGATGCGCTCCGGAGGCTGGCTGGAAGTGTTGCGGAGGAAACGGTTGTAGATGGCCAGCGCCTTGGATTCATCGCGAGGGTCGACCAGGAGGTCGAAGAACAAACCGTAATAGATGGCGGCGCGGTCGGGCTGATCGAGGCGGGCGTAAAGATCGCCGAGGGCCTGGGTGGCTTCGGGGTGCGCCGGGGCTCCATCGAGCACCGCGAGGTACGCTTCGATGGCGTCCTCCACACGGTTTTTTTCGAGGAAACGCTTGGCGCGTTCCAAGTGTTTGCTGACGTCTGCGGCCATCCGTCCGGGTTGCCTCTGCGGAGTTCCAGTGCGCGGCGCGAACTGCCTGCACCCTTCTAACTATATACCGCGCACGATACGCGGGCAAAAAACCGCCGCGCTGGGGATGCGGAATGCGTCACCGATGGTTGGATGGCGAAGCTATTGAGCGGTGTAGCCCAGCGAGCGGAGGGCTTCACGGTCCTTTTCGTCCAGCGCGGGAGGGTTGTCCAGATAAACGGCCGTGGCGCTGAACCATTTGCCGATGTCGTTGACTTCCTGGCGAAAGCCCTGGTCTGCGGCGGAAGCGGGCAACGGCTCCAGCTCCTGGGGGTCGTGCGCGATGTTGTAAACTTCAATTTTGCCGGTGTCGGGCGTCCAGATGACTTTTTCGTCACCGCTAATGCGGCCGATCTTCAGCGGCATGCGCTTGCGCGAATCGGAATACCAGAGCCACGAAACCCAGCTGGGCGCCTCCCATTTTTTTCCGGCAAAGGTGACGAAGAAAATGGGATCGGGTGGTGCGGCCACCTCGCGTGGCTTGTTTCCATCTGGTGGATCCGCAAAGACGGCGGTCAGACTCTTGCCGGAGAGCGGAGCCGCGGGCTTTATTTTCAAGAGGTCCAGAACCGTGGGAAGGACATCCAGGGTCGTTACCGGCGTGCGAACCACACGGCCGGCAGGCACGGCCGGCGGATAACGCATCATGAGGGGCACGTGGGTCATTGGTTCGTAGAGTTGTCTTCCGTGGCCGACGTAACCGTGCTCGCCGAGACTTTCGCCGTGATCGGCGACGATCGTGACGATGGTCGAGTCCTTCAGCCCCAGCGCGTCCAGCGTGTCCAGCAGTTGGCCGACGTAGTCGTCGGTATAGGCAACTTCGCTGTCGTAGCGGTGGATTCTGTCCGCGACTTCCTGGCTGTGCTTCGCGGGCTTGTCAGAGGCCGACGGATTGGCGGCGAGGCTCGTGAAATTCTTGTGCAGTACGTAGGGAGCATGAGGATCGAAATAGTGCACCCACAGGAAGAAGGGACCGTAGCGATGCTGCGTCATCCACGCGATGGCCTCGGGGTTCACGTCCTCGGCCGAGCGATACGTATTGAACATCTGGTACCAGCGGTCGAAGTCCTCGTTGTACAGCTGGAAGCCCGGAGCGAGACCGGTGAGGCTCGCTTTCAGCGGCCACGCGCTGACGAATGCAGCCGTCTGATATCCACGCGCGCGCAAGTACTGTGCGAGGGAAATCAGCCGCGGGTCATTGTGTTTGGGCTGTCCGTTTACCTTGGCGCCGTGCTCCTGAGGGAAATGGCCGGTGAGCAGACTTACGTGCGCGGGGCCGGTCATGGGGATCATCGTGTAAGCGCGGGAGAAACGCGTTCCCTCGTGAGCAAACTGGTCGAGGCGCGGGGTGGTCAGCAGGTGATAGCCGTAGCAGGAAAGATGATCCGCGCGAAGGGTGTCGATGGTAATCAGTATGACGTTGGGCGCGTTCGTTCGGGGACGCGGCGCGGCGTCCAGTCGTGCGGCGCAAAGCGCGATCGCCAAAAGGGAGCAAACGACCCACTTCCTGGGTGACTTCATTTCATTTACCGCCCTGACCGGGCCCGTACCGCGCTCCAAACGTTCCGGGACCAAAAATTACTTCCTTGTCCATGCTACTCCGATTGTGCTGCGAAGTTTGATTCGATTTGTGTTTGACTGGGTTTCATCTTTTTGCAAAATTGGCGGGTGACCCTGTGGAAGCACTCGGGCGGCGTGGGCGAACCAAAATGGCTGCTTCTCTGCGCACTGGTGGCGCTTCTGGCCGCGGGCTGCGGCTCTGCGGAAAACAATCATCAAGAAATTGCGAATCCGCATGCGCCGCCCTTTGACAGCATCGGCGAGAGAATAGGCGAGCTCCGGCCCCATTCGGCAACCATCGAGAGCTACCTGCTCTCGGAAGGGGCTGATGAACTCATCAGGCGGCCTTATCTGCAGCGAAACTACACCGGCGAAAGCGGATGGGTCGCCGTCGAGTACAGCGCGGAGCCGTTGAAGGACTCGTTCGAAGCACCCATCTCGCCGGAGGCGTTCGCCGAATACCTGGGAAATAAAAAGACCAGCCGCTTCACGGAGTGGCAGAGAGTTCCTCAGCAACTTTCGCTTCCTGCCGGGCAGAGCGGCCTCGAACAAAAAGAACTGGCGCAGGCCGGTGAAACGGATTACTCGTTCCATGAGACGCTGAGGGACCTCGAACCTGCAACGCGCTACTTCGCTCGCATTTGGATCAAACGTGACGACTCCGGGCCCGTCCGCGCCGGCGTCGTGCACGAGTTCCGCACGTCTCCGGAACGGGACGCATCGCAGGACGTCAGCTTTTTGGCGTTTACCTGTTTCAATCACGCCAGAAGTAAGGACCTGAAGTTCGGCGTATGGCCCGAGCAGGGTTTCCGCATGTTCCGCGGCATCGAAGCTCTGCGCGACTCGGGCCGGCTTTCCTTCGACTTCGCGGTTTTCAACGGCGACACCGTGTATCTCGATAAGCAGCGGCCTCCGTATCGCCCGCGCCCGGATTTCCGGGTCGAAGATGTGCGAGCGCGCTATTTCGATTCTTACTTGTTGCCACTCAGCAAACAGTTTTTCAGGAGAACGCCGGTTTATTTTCAGAAGGACGATCACGACTGGCGTTTTAACGATTCCGATCCCGTCTACTCGCCTTCGGAGCCGCCTCCTAAGACCTACAGTGAACTCACGAAGCTGTATCGCGGTCCCCCGGGCCCGCGCCTGGGCAAGGAGATCTTCGAGGAAATGCACCCGGTCGAGCGTGGCGCTTCAAACGCTCCTTACCGGACCTTTCGCTGGGGCCGCGGATTGCAAATCTGGTTGCTCGAATCACGCGAGTGCCGCTATCCAAACGATCGTGTCCTCGCGCACTTCCACATCAAGGGACTCGTTTCTCCACAGGAGCGCTCCACGCCGTACCTCGTCTATCCCGATTACTGCGGGACACCCGCCGAAGACGAAGAATGGGGTCCAAAGCAATTCGACTGGCTGTTGAAGACGCTAAAAGAGAGCGATGCGGATTTCAAAATTGTGGTGAATCCGACGCCCGCGCTCGGCCCGGACCAGAACTACTATGTTCAGCTTGCGGCTCATCCCCTCGAGCGCAAAGCCGATAGCCAGGTCCGCCGGTTTCGGGGCGAATTCACACGCTTCCTGCAAGCCGTTCGCGAAGAGAAACTCAAGAACGTTTACATTGTCGCCGGAGACCGACATTTTATCTGGCACAGCCAGTACCGATCCCGCGATGGCCAGTTTTCGATGCAGGAGTTCGGCACCGGTCCTCTGGCCGATGATGTCGTTCCGTTCGGCAAGATTTTCTATAAAGACAGCGAAGGCAAAGCATCGCTGGTGCAGGGCCTGCGAAACTCTGGTTTCGTTCACGTGCGAATCGAGGATGTAGCTACGCATCCCAAGTTACACGTCGAGTGGTATTACATGGCCGACTGGAAGCAGAGCCACATTGAAAAATGGGAGCACACTTTCGATGCCGACATGGTTCGCTGATTGTGAATGGCTTGGCCCTGCACGGCTAGGAGGAAGCTCCAAACCGCCGCATTTCTTCGAGCTTTCTGGCGGCCGCTCCGGAGTCCAGCGCCTCTCTCGCCATCTGCGCGCCTTTCTTGAAGGAGCCCGCCGCGCCTGCGGTGACCAGCGCCGCCGCGGCGTTTATCACCACGATATCTCGCTTCGGTCCCGTTTCTCCCGCAAGGATCGCGCGTATCAACGCGGCGCTTTCCGCCGCTGAACCGCCGCGAACCGCGGCCAGCGGAGCGGGCTCGACGCCAAAATCTTCCGGCGTCACCTCGTAGCGGTTCACCGATCCCGCTTTGACCTCGGCGATGAGCGTCGGCCCGCACAGTGAAATTTCATCCAGTCTTCCAGCGCCGTGGACCACCAGAGCGTGCTCCGTTCCCAGCTCCGCCAGCGCTTCCGCCACGAGGTCCACTATTTCCGCCGAGAAAACTCCCAGCACCTGCGCCTGGGCTTTCGCGGGATTGGTCAACGGACCGAGCAGATTGAAAACGGTGCGGACGCCGATTTCCCGGCGCGCGGGCATTACGTGGCGCATGGCCGTGTGGGCCGCCTGGGCAAATAAGAATCCTATGCCGATTTCGCGGATTGCCCGCCCGATCTGCGCGAACGGCAGATCGATTCTTACACCGAGGGCCTCGAGGACATCCGCGGAGCCGCACTTGGAGCTCGCCGCGCGGTTTCCGTGCTTGGCGATGCGCGCGCCCGCCGCGGACGCTACGATAGCCGCCGCCGTAGAAATGTTGAACGTGCCGGAGTCATCTCCGCCCGTGCCACATGTATCCACCATCCGCTCCGGAAGTGTTTCGTCCGCCGCAAAAACCTCGGCGGCGTGCCGCCGCATCGTGCGCGCAAATCCGGCCAGTTCTTCCGCGCGGTACGCCCTTTTGTTCAGCGCGACGAGCAGCCGCACGACTTCGGGCGTTTCGACGCGACCGGAGAGCAGCTCCTCCATGACCTCTTCCGCTTCCGCTCCGGTCAGCTTCTGTACCCGCGAAGCTTTTTCAATCAGCGCGTGAGCCATGTCCCAGCGTTCTTGCTCCTGTGCGAGGTTCCAAGTACACTCTTATGTTTTGCGACTCAGAAAAATTCTAACACTGAGCACTGTTCCGCAGTCGCCCAGACACGGGAACCCGAATGAAGATTCATGAGTATCAGGCCAAGGCGATTCTCGCGCGCTACGGTGTGACCACGCCTCGCGGAGAGGTCGCTTTCACCAAGGAAGAGGCGCGCGAAGCGGCCCAGCGCCTCAAGTCGAATGTAGTGGTCGTCAAGGCGCAGATCCACGCCGGGGGCCGCGGCAAAGGCGGCGGTGTCAAGCTTGCGCATTCTCCCGATCAAGCCGCGGAAATCGCAAGTCACATTCTTGGCATGACTCTGGTTACGCACCAGACGGGTCCTCAAGGCCGTCTTGTAAAGCGCCTGCTCATCGAGGAGGGCCTCGACATCAAGCGTGAACTTTATCTTGGCCTGCTGATCGATCGCGCCGTGGGCAAGCCCGTATTCATGGCCAGCGCGTCGGGCGGAATGGAAATTGAGGAGGTCGCGAAGGCAAACCCCGCCGCCATCCTGCGCGAAATCATTCATCCCGCGGTGGGCTTGCAGCCTTATCAGACGCGGAAGATCGCCTTCGGCCTCGGTTTGCCCGCGGAGATTGTCAGCAACGCCACGCCGTTCCTTCAGGCGCTGTACCGCGCTTTTATCGACACCGACGCTTCGCTGCTCGAAATCAACCCATGCGTGCTCACGGGAGATGGCCGGCTGGTGGCTCTCGACGCCAAGATGACTTTCGACGACAACGGCCTGTTCCGCCACAAGGAATTGCGGGAGCTTCGCGATCTTGACGAAGAGGCGCCCCTGGAAGTCGAGGCTTCGAAGTACGGGCTCAATTACATCAAGCTTGATGGCACGGTCGCCTGCATGGTCAACGGCGCGGGCCTGGCCATGGCCACCATGGACATCATCAAGTATGCGGGCGGCTCTCCCGCGAATTTTCTCGACGTGGGCGGCGGCGCTTCCGCCGAGCAGGTCAAGAACGCCTTCCGCATCCTTATGAGCGATCCGAGCGTGAAAGCCGTCTTCATCAACATTTTCGGCGGCATCCTGCGCTGCGACATCCTGGCCACTGGCGTCGTCGCGGCCGCGAAGGATTTGCAATTAACGGTCCCCGTGGTGATTCGCATGGAGGGCACCAACGTGGAAATGGGCCAGCAGATCCTCCGCGAGAGCGGCTTGAATTTCACCATCGCCAACGGCATGAAAGACGGAGCGGAGAAGGTCGTCAAATTAGCAGGCAATTGAGAATGGGCATAAGGGAGGTAAAGGAAGTAAATGAGGTCAAGGAGGTAAAGGAGGCGTCCCCGCGAACGGGCCCGGTCAAGAATTACACCGATCTTCTGGTTTACAAGCAGGCGTTTCGTCTGGCTTTTGAAATCTCCCGGTTCACGAAAACATTCCCGCGTGAAGAGCAATATGAACTGGGCCGTCAGCTTCGCAGGTCGGCGCGTTCGGTTCCGGCGAACATTGTGGAAGGATGGGCGAAGCGCAATTCGCCCGCGGAATTTAAGCGGCACCTGCTGATCGCGGCCGGAGAAATCGCCGAAGCAAAATTTTGGATCGAGCTTGCCTCCGAAGAAGGATTTGTGGAACGAGATGCAGCGGACAAATTCACGAAGGAAGATTCGAAGCTCGGCTTCATGATTCACAATCTCTGGAAGGAGTGGAGAAAATTGTAAGTGGGAGGCATTTTTCCTTTGCTTCCTTTACTTCCTTTACCTCCTGTACCTCATCATGAGCGTATTGGTGAATGAAAAGACCAGATTAATCGTTCAGGGTTTTACCGGGCGCGAAGGTACGTTCCACGCCCAGCAGATGATCGAGTACGGAACGAATGTCGTCGGTGGCGTCACTCCGGGCAAAGGCGGCACGAAACATCTGGAACGTCCGGTGTTCAACACAGTGGCGGATGCGGCGAAAGCCACCGGCGCGAACGCTTCCGTTATTTTCGTCCCGCCGCCGTTCGCCGCGGATGCGATCCTTGAAGCGGCCGACGCGGAAATCCCCCTGGTCGTGTGCATCACCGAAGGCATTCCGGTCATCGACATGGTCCGCGTTTCTTCCACGATCGATCGCCGCAAGACGCGACTGATCGGTCCCAACTGCCCTGGCATCATCTCTCCCGGGAAATGTAAAATCGGCATCATGCCTGGACGCATTCACAAGCCCGGCCACGTTGGCGTGGTCAGCCGCAGCGGCACGCTCACCTATGAAGCCGTGGATCAACTCACGCGGCTTGGCATCGGCCAGTCCACTTGTATCGGCATCGGGGGCGATCCCATCATCGGCACCTCGTTTCTCGACGCCATTCAGATGTTCAACGAGGATCCGGAAACGCGCGCCGTCATTCTGATCGGCGAGATCGGCGGCAACGCCGAAGAAGTCGCCGCGCAGTGGATCAAAGCCAACGTGAAAAAGCCCGTGGTCGGATTCATCGCCGGGCAAACCGCGCCTGCGGGCCGCCGCATGGGCCACGCCGGAGCAATCATTTCCGGCGGCCAGGGCACCGCGAAAGACAAATACGCCGCCATGGCCGCAGCGGGCATTCGCACCGTCGAAACTCCCGCCGATTTGGGCAGCACGATGTCTCAGGCATTGAAATAGTGAGGTTGTTTGCCTCTTGGCAGGTAAAAACGCAGGCACCAGGCAATCGATGCGGTCTGAGAGAAAGGTTGTCCTTAATGGACTCCCTCCTGGCTTCTTAGACGACCTGCCCGAAGAGGATCAAAAGGCGATTTCCGCCGTGATCGGTACGGCAATCCAATTCTCGGGATACGATGACGACGGTCGAGCTGAACTCCGATTCGTCGCGACGAATGGAACTTTTCACACGATTTATGTCGACCGTCAGTACATAGGAACGACAAGAGATCTTGCAAGTCTAAAAAAGAGGAGAAGGTAGGTGGCTCTCGAACGCACTTTCGCAATCATCAAGCCCGATGCGGTTGGCAAGAACCAGCAAGGCGAAATCCTTTCCCGCATCCACAAAGCAGGCTTCAGGATCGTGGCCATCAAATCGATGCGCCTCACCAGGGAAGAAGCCGGCGGATTCTACGCGGTCCATCGCGCGCGCCCCTTCTTTGGCGAACTGACGGATTTCATGAGTTCCGGCAAAATCTTCGCCATGGTTCTGGAAGCCGAGGGAGCGATTCTCAAATGGCGCGACATCATGGGCGCCACCGATCCCGCCAAAGCCGCCGCCGGAACGATTCGCCGGGACCTCGGCACCAGCATCGGCAACAATTGCGTACACGGCTCCGACGCTCCCGAAACCGCCGCTTTCGAGATCGGCTATTTCTTCTCCGGGCTCGAACTCATCTGATTGGCGCAATCAGAACATCTCACGGGATTCTTTCTTGCCTCGCTATCTCGCGCCCGCTATACTCCCGCGCATAGGCTCACCGAAAGCCGTCGAAGAATCCGATCGGGCTTCGCGGGAGGAGCCTGCTGCCGCCGAACCGGCATCTTCTTCAAGACGAAGGCTGCAAAAACCGGAGCCAGATCGACCGGTAGGCGTTGTGTTTTACAACGAAACGGAGGTCTGCGGAGTGGCAACAAACCCGGCTCTTGCTCGACTGCGCGATCGCAAGTTTTATCTCTTCATGGCGATTTTCGTGGCCGTGGTCGTTTTTGCCGGATTCGCGCGCACGTTTTTCCTGAATTCGTTTTTCGCCCGGATCGATCTGCCGACGCTTTTCATTTTCCATGGCCTCATATTTTCTTCTTGGATCGTCCTGTTGGTCGTTCAGGCCGCTCTCATCTCTTCGCGAAAGGTCCGCGTCCATCGCCTTCTCGGTTACGCCGCCATTGCTCTTGTGCTTCTCATGATAGTGGTTGGCCTGACCATGGCGGTGCGATCGGCCCAGCGCGGATTTTCTCCTCCGGGGGCTCCTCCGCCTCTCAGTTTCATGGTGATTCCGTTCGGCGATATTCTCGTCTTCTCCGTGCTCATTGGCTTGGCCTTCTGGTATCGCAACCGCACCGAAACGCACAAGCGCCTCATGCTCTTCGGCACTCTGGCCATACTCCCGCCCGCCACCGCTCGTATCTGTCTCCTGTTCACAACGCGTGCCATACTCCCGGTTGCCTACGCCTCTGCGTTCGCCGTCATGCTCGGTTGCATGCTCTACGACTACCGCACTCACCGGCGCGTCCACCGGGCTTACATCTGGGCCGCGCTGTTTTTTGCCGTGTCTGTTCCTTTGCGGATGTACATCGGCGGCACCGCTGCATGGCTCTCTTTTGCTCACTGGATTACCCGCACATGACGCAATTCACATCCTGAAATTTCACTGGAGAGCGGCTCTCGCCCCCGCCGTCTTTCGTCCAAACGAACCCTCTTCTCTTGCGTCCAACCCGTTGTACACTCGCACTTGAGCCCTCATCCGGAGGTCCCCATGCGCAAGTTCCACCGCCGCGAATTCCTCCACCGCAGTTCCCAGGCAGCCGCCGGCGCTTTGTTCGCTTCAAGTACCCTCGCGCGACAACTTCTCGCGCTTCCCGCCCTGCCGCAAAAATTCTCCGCAAGCGATACGGTCACCCTCGGCCGCACCGGTATTAAGACTTCCCGCCTCGCCATGGGTACCGGCACCGTCGGTTCCGGGCACCACTCGCACCAAACCGCGCTCGGCATCAAGGGCCTCTCCGATCTCCTTCTGAACGGCTACGACCGCGGCCTGCGCTTCTTCGACGCCGCCGACTCCTATGGCAGCCACCCTCACGTTGCCGAGGCGCTCAAGCACGTCGACCGCAGCAAAGTCACCGTGCTGACCAAATCCTGGTCGCGCGACGCCGACGGCATGCGCGCGGACATCGATCGCTTCCGCCGCGAACTGGGCACCGATTATATCGACGTCTTCCTCATGCACTGCCTCACCGAAGACGACTGGACCACGCGCTACCGTCCCGCCATGGATGTCCTCGAAGAAGCCAAGCAGAAGGGCGTCATCCGAGCGCACGGCTGCTCTTGCCATTCCATCGAAGCTCTTCGCGCTGCCGCAAAATCTCCCTGGGTCGACGTCGATCTCGCCCGCGTCAATCCTATCGGCTCGCACATGGACGCCGATCCCGACACCGTCGTCAGTGTTCTCCGCGAGATGCGCGCCGCAGGTAAAGGCGTCATCGGCATGAAGATTCTCGGCCAGGGCGATATGCGCAACCGCCAGAACGAAGCGCTGCGCTTCGCGCTCGGCCTCGGTGTGCTCGACGCCTTCACCATCGGCGCCGAATCCATCTCCGAACAAAACGATCTTGTGCGCCGCATCTCCGCCGCCTGACAGCGCGTTACTGGAATTCATTCCGCGGCGATTGAAGCGAAACAACAGGCAGCGCGCAAATTTTAACCGTGCGTTTTGCTCCGCGCACGTCGCGCGCTTCTTTGACTCCTCCATGCGCGCCTCTTAGACTCTCCTCATGGACCCGCTGCGCGACCTCGGCCGCACTCTGCTCGTCCTCGGTGGCTTCCTCGTTCTTCTCGGCGCACTCTTTTCATTCGGCGCAAAACTTCCCTTCCGCCTCGGCCGTCTCCCCGGAGACATTGTCCACCGCGGTGAACGCACCACCTTCTACTTCCCTATCGTCACCTGCCTCATTCTCAGCGCCGGCTTCTCCCTGCTCCTGTGGATTCTTTCCCGTTTTCGCAAATAAGCGGCCGCCGGTGTAGCCTTGTCACCCGCGCATTTCATCTAATCTGATACCGGCTCAAAGCAGGAGATTTTTATGAAACTTCGCACCGGTTTTCGAAGCTTTATAATCCTGACGGCTGCGGCGTCGTTTGCGGTTTGCCTTTTTGCCCAGAGCGCATCGGACGCCAGCCTAGTGGTCAACGGAAAAAATGTGCGTGGCGCTCTTCGTGAGATTGACGGCCGGCCTTACGCCGATCTTGAACTGTTGGCGCAGGCTCTCGGCGCATCGATTCATTTCGAATCGCATCGCATCTCCCTCAATATGCCCGTTGCTCCGGCCACGGCGCCGCCTCCGGCCAATAGCGCTCGTGCGGCTCTTTCTACCGCTCAGAACATGCAGCGTCTTTCACCCGAGTTCGCTAGCGCCGCCATATCCGCGCTTGCGGCCATGCGCCAATGGCAGGGCGCCGTCGAAGCGGTCATCAGATTCGGAATTCCCGCCAACGGCACTTGGCCGAAGGACTATCGCGACAATGCCGAGGCGGGGCTCAACCAGGCTCGCGTGGCGGCGTCAAGCGGCGGCGATCAGTCCGCGGTTCAGCTCCTGCAAAGTGAATTTGCTTCTCTAAACAGCTGGTCGGATTCCGTGATCACCGAACGTCAGTCGTTGCACGCCGCTCGCTTCGTTGATCCCAACGCGCTCGCGAACGATTCCGCACTATCCAAAATCTCCAGTTGCGGCGGCTTTCTCGGCTCCATGATCGTCAGCGGCGTTTTTTCGGAGGGGTCCGCCTGCCAGTAACTGATCCTCTGAAGCGCCTGATTAAGCCGCTCATTCGGGAAATGCGATTCGCCGCACCAGATCCTTGAACCTGGGGTCGGATCGCAGTGGATCAAGCACACGCTCTATCTTAAGCAACGCCAAATAACTCGAACGCTCCTCGTAGCAGGTTTCCAGCCAGGCAAAGGCTCTGTCCACCTCGCCCAATCCAACGCTCAGCAACACGGGCTCATATGGTGACGCGACCCCGAACTTCGCGGAGCCCTCCAGTTGGGCGAGCAATTCGTACGCGCGAGCCTTCTCTCCGCGCTTGGCCAGGTTATATCCAAGAAGTCCAGTCAGAATCGCCGGATCGCGCCCGAACGAAGCATTCACCTGCTCAATAAGGTCGACTGCCCGGCCGTGCTGCCCTGCGACGCCATACGTCTGGCCCGCTAGCCATTGCGCAAATAGGTAGTTCCGGTCGAGCTCAAGTGTCTGTTGAAACTGCTGAATCGCCTGGTCGTATTCGCCCAGGCTGTAGAGGACCCAACCGACGTGTGTCTGTATGATGAGACAGAGCGGATCCAGGCTCAGGGCATATCGCATCTCCTCTAGCGCCTCTTGGGAACGTCCACAACAGTTCAGGAAGACTCCATACCAGTGATGCGCGTTGGCGTGGCCAGGATTGATTTCGATTGCGCGCCTGCATTCCTCCAGCGCGGTCGCCCAGTCCCAGTCCTTAGCAAGGCTTGCTAGCGCAACCGACACATGGGGCTCCGGCAGCGTTCCACCTAGCTCTAAAGCCCGTTGAGCCGCTTCCTTGGCGGGAGAAAAAACGACCTTGCCTGGCATCAAGTGATAGAAACCCGCGAGACAGTAGCAATCCGCCAATCCAGCGTACGGCAAGGCATAGGTTGGGTCCCGCTCGATGGCCTGCCTGAAGAGCTCCACCCCTTTCTGGAAGCCTTCTGGGGTCCACTTCAGCCAGTGGAACCGGCCCTTCAGGTAGAGACGGTACGCTTCCGGATCGACTTCCCCGAGTCTCTCGAAGCGAGCTTCCTCACGCGGCGACAGCTTTATCTGAATCTCCCGCGCAATGGCTTGCGCGATCTCCGCCTGCAGCCGGAGTATGTTTCGCAGGTCCCGCTCGTAGCTCCTCGCCCAAACATGAGTCGCCGTTGCGATGTCGACTAACTGCACAGTCACTCGGACTCGATTGCCGGCGCGTAACACGGCGCCTTCAATCGCTGCCTCGACGCCGTACTTTCGAGAGATCTCCGCGAGTAGCCGGCTTGTAGCCGGGTTGGTTTTTGCCGACCTGTGCGACACCACCTTTAGTGCACTCATTTGTGCCAGTGTGGCGCTTAGCTCTTCGGTCAAACCCTCGGCAAGATATTGCTCGTCTTGATTGGGTGAAATATTTCTGAGGGGCAAGACCGCTATACCGCGGATTGGTTGGGGGGGCGTCTTCCCGGCAGCACCTGGATACTTAGCAGAAAGACTGGCCGCAACAGCACTCTCGCATTCAATTGCCTCCAACGCCGCACGCAGCTCACCGGCTCTCTGGTATCGGCGGCCGACATCCTTCTCCAGGCACCGTAAGATGATCTTGCGCAGCGAGAGAGGCACCGCGTCGCCGATGCGTCCAGGCGGTTTCTCCAAGATCCGGGAGGCAAGTTCAAAGGCCGTTTTCCCACGAAACGGCCGGACTCCGTTGCTCAGTTCGTAAAGCACGACGCCCAAGGAAAAAATATCGCTGCGGCCATCCA
>Ga0079222_10000112_pt1 | contig 14675 bp, 11 predicted proteins | sample GAPlitter_FD_75070 | JGI IMG/M metagenome (GOLD analysis project Ga0079222, IMG submission 75070) | Agricultural soil microbial communities from Georgia to study Nitrogen management - GA Plitter | ecosystem: Environmental > Terrestrial > Soil > Agricultural land | place: USA: Georgia...
GGCATCAAGCCGACATCGGTGCGGTTGGCGCTGACGCTGGTGTAGTAAGCGAAACGGTCGGTGTGGTCGCCGATGCTGATCTGGCTGTCGGTGGAATGGAAGCTGCCGTAAGTGGCGTTTAGCTCGATTTCGCGATTGCGTTCGAACCCGGAGCGCGGGATGACGTTGAAGACGCCATAGGTGCGATCGCCGTACTCGGCGGAATAGCCGCCGCGCTGGATTTCCACGACGTCGATGTCCTTGGGATCGAACTGCGGTCCGACATTGGCGGCGATGTTGGTGTTGGGGACAGGGACGCCGTCGACGAGCCAGGAAACCTGGTGGCCGCCGCGAATGTGAAGTTGATCGTGGACCATGTAGGCACCGGGAATGTAGTCGGTGATGAAGTTGAGGCTGTTGGCGCGTGTGGCGCCGGGGGTGGAGTCGATTTGAGAACGCGCGAGAGTTGTGGGCGTGGAAGAGGAAGTGGTGTCGAGAGATTGCTCGCCGGCGTTGACTTCGACGCGCTCGTTTACGCCAGCAACGACGAGGGGAAAATGAAGGAGCGGAGCAGAATCGGCTTGCACGGTCAATGGGCCGGTGAACTCCTGAAAGCCGTCTTTAGCGATGGTGATGGTGTAATCGCCCGCGGGGACGGCGTCGATCTGGAAGCGGCCTTCGTTATCGCTGGAAGCTTCGCGGTGCCAGTCCGATTGCGTCGAGCGGAGCGCGATCGCAGCGCCTTCAATGGGGCGGTGCTGCGAGTCGTGAATGATTCCGCGCACGGTGCCAAAGATGCTCGCGCGGACCGCGGGCGCGGTAAGAGCGAGCAGAAATGCGCATAGCACCGCAAATCCAAAACAAATCCAAGTGCTTCGTCGAACCGCCATTTTGCTGTTCTCCCTGAATAAGCCAACGCGCGGACGCTCGCGGCGCCGCGGAAGAAAACGATGGAGCGAAACGTGGGACTTACGCGATCAGGCCGGAGGCAACGCGGGGAGGGGGATTCGGCGGATCGAGGAAAAGCGAGAGAGCGGCCGGCGAAGAGCACGCGGGCAAGGCAGCAGAGGAAACTGTACCGCCCTTGGCAAGAGCCGGCGCCGCGAGAAAGTAATGACTGCTAACGAAGAGCGGTGTGGGAGTCTGGCAGCAAGAGATCGAGCACGAACTCATCCGCGACATGTCGTGGCCGCAGTCCATGGGCATACCGGCGTTGTTTGCGGCCGCTTTGTGCAGATGCCCGTGGACGGGGCAAACCCCGGAGGTGCAGCACTCGGCTGAACCTGCAAAAAACGGAGCGGCCAATGGTGTGTAAAGCAGTGAGAGGGCGAACAGACACAGGAGAGCCGCAGCGCGGGACGGATGGCGACTTGGAGGGTGCACAACCATCAGAGTAGTTCCACGGCGAATCGGTTACCAACGATGATACGCCTTTAGACGGCATCCGCGGGGAAACCTCTTCCGCAGAAGGGAGGCCCAACTTGACTCGCGGTGGAGGGGCGTCGCAGACTCAAGGGCATGGCGCATATCTATTTGACGTTCGATTTTGCGGGGAACGAAGAAAAAGCTCAGCAGGCGCGGCACAAACTGGACAGCTGGAAGCAGGCGTTCCGGCTGGACAAGAAGCTGCTGTACGAATTTGATCGTGGAGATGGAGCGAGCGGGGCGGCATCCGAGCCGCAGGCCGCGGAAGATCCGGAAAAGCCGGCTGCGAAGGGCAAAGGAGCCAAGGCAGGCAAGGCAGCCAAGCCCAAGGCGACAAAGAAAGAGGGGGAGAAGGTTGCCGCGGCGACGCAGGCGAAGCTGTATTTGCGGCTGGCGTTTTCGAATCACGAAAAGTTGACGGAGCAGAGATGGGTGGACCGGATTCCGGCGGAGGAGCCCTTCAAGGAAGCGTCGCCGGCGGCGATCCGGGAGGGCGAACCCGGGTTTGACGAGGTGGAGGGTCACTTCGAGGAGCTGGATTAGGCTGGGGATTCGTGTAGTACCGCCCGTACGGTTGTCCGTTACGCCCGTACTGTGGGGAACGGCGGGGCAATTCGCTATACTAAGAATGCGCAGGGCCCGAGCGCTTACTTCCTTTTCGAGGTCAAACGGAATGACCGTACAGACGCGCGTCAAACCCAAAATTGACGCGGCGAAGTTGGAAGGTTCCGAAGGGCTAAGCCGCGAAAGCCTGATCAAGATTTACCAGGCGATGTATCTTTCCCGGCGGCTGGACGACCGGGAAATCCAGCTGAAACGCCAGAACAAGATTTTCTTCCAAATATCGAGTGCGGGACACGAAGCGGTGACGGCGGCTGTGGGATTGCTGCTGCGGCCGGAGATGGATTGGTGCTATCCGTATTACCGGGACCGGGCGTTCTGCTTGATGATGGGGGTGACGCCGCTGGAGACGCTGCTGCAAGGGGTAGGCGCGGCGGACGACCCCAGTTCCGGGGGGCGGCAAATGCCGTCGCACTGGGGACATCAGCGGCTGAACATCGTGAGCAAATCGTCGTGCACGGGAACGCAGTTCGTGCAGGCGGTGGGCGCGGCGGAAGCAACGCTTTATTACGAAGCGCACCCGAAGGCGCTGACGCAGGCGAAGCAGGCTCCGCTGGGAGAGACGGCGAAGCACGAGAAAGACGAGATTGTGTACGTGTCCGCGGGCGACGGCGCGACGAGCGAGGGAGAATTCTGGGAGTCGCTGAATGTGGCGTGCGCGAAGAAGCTGCCGCTGTTTTACCTGATCGAAGACAACGGCTACGCGATTTCCGTGCCGATTGAAGTGCAGACGGCGGGCGGGAGCATTTCGAAACTGGCGCGAGGGTTTCCGGGACTGCACATCGCGGAATGCGACGGGACAGATCCGATCGAAAGCTACGCGGTGTGCAAGGAAGCGGTCGAGTATTGCCGCGAACGGCGGGGACCGGCGCTGGTGCACGCGCACGTGACGCGGCCGTATTCGCACTCGCTTTCGGACGACGAGAAGCTGTACAAGACGCCGGAGGAACGCGAGGCCGAGGCTCACCGCGATCCGCTGTCAAAATTTTCGCTGTATTTAGTTCGCGAAGGGATTCTGGACCAAAAGGGAATCGAGCAACTGGAAGCGCAGGTGGACCGCGAAGTGCGCGAAGCCGCGGATGCGGCGCTGGCCGCCGAACCGCCTCCGGTGGATTCGATCCGGCTGCATATCTATTCGGGGGACGTCGATCCCACGTCGGCGGCATTTGCGGCAGAGCCACGGCCGCACGGCGCGCCCAAGACCATGGTGGAAATGGTCGCGGCCACGCTGAACGATGAGATGGCGCGGGACGAGCGCATCACGGTATTCGGCGAAGACGTGGCGGATGCGAGCCGCGAAGAGAATTTGAAGGAAGTCAAAGGCAAGGGCGGCGTTTTCAAAGCCACTTCCGGATTGCAGCGCAAATACGGAGCGACACGCGTTTTCAATACGCCGCTGGCGGAAGCTTCGATTGTGGGGCGCGCGATCGGAATGGCCACGCGGGGGCTAAAGCCGGTGGCGGAAATTCAGTTCTTTGATTACATCTGGCCGGCGATGATGCAAATCCGCAGCGAACTGTGCGTGATGCGGTGGAGATCCAACGGAACTTTCAAAGCGCCGGCAGTGCTTCGCGTGGCGGTGGGCGGATACCTGACGGGCGGAGCGGTTTATCACAGCCAGAGCGGCGAATCAATTTTCACGCACTGCCCGGGTTTGCGGGTGGTGATGCCGTCGACGGCGCTGGACGTGGCGGGCCTGCTGCGAACGGCGATTCGCTGCGACGATCCGGTGATGTTCCTGGAGCACAAGCACCTGTACCGGCAGCCGTACAACCGGTCGGAATATCCGGGGCCGGATTTCACGATTCCGTTTGGGAAGGCGCGGCTGGCGAAGGAAGGATCGGACGTCAGCGTGATTACCTACGGAGCTTTTGTGCACCGCGCGGAAGTGGCGGCCGCGCAACTGGAGCGCGAAGGCGTCTCGGTGGAAATTCTGGATTTGCGGTCGCTCTCGCCGTACGACTGGGATGCGATTTCGGCTTCCGTGCGCAAGACGCACCGGGTGATTGTGGCTTACGAGGACATGTTGAGCTGGGGTTATGGCGCGGAGATCGCGGCGCGCATCGCGGACGAGTTGTTCGATGAACTGGATGCTCCGGTGAAGCGCGTAGCGGCGATGGACACGTTCTGCGCGTATCAACCGAAACTTGAGGATGTAATTCTGCCGCAGTCGGGCAGCGTAGTGGCTGCCGTGCGGGAAATTCTGGAATATTAGGCAGGCGGAGCGGCAAAGAACGCGGCAACAGCGGCGTCTTCTAGCGCAGATTTTCTTCCCGTAGAGGATCCCGCGTTTCGGTTTCCGACCCAACACACTGCGGTCAAGCGAGCACCATAGCCGCGAGCGTTTCCCCTTGCGCGTTTAGGGGAAGTGTGCGAGACTCCCCTAAGCAGATAAGGGGTAAAGCATGGAAAAACAGGGCGATTTGCTGCAAGGCACGCTGGACCTGCTGGTGCTGAAAGCGCTGGGGCGCGGGCCGAAGCATGGATACGCGGTGGCGGAATGGATCCACGAAAGCTCGAACGACGTTCTGCACGTCGAGGAAGGGGCGCTGTATCCGGCGCTGCACCGCCTGGAATTGAAGGGTCTGCTTTCTTCGGAATGGGGCAGTTCCGAGAGCAACCGGAGAGCGAAGTACTACGAACTGACGGCGGCGGGACGAAAGAAACTGGCGGAAGAAACGGAGTACTGGCGGCGGATGTCTGGCGCGATAGCGCGAGTGCTGCAAAGGACATAGGAGGGGCCATGCTGAACGAATGGTGGAATGCGGGCCGGCTTCGAATGAAGGCGCTCCTTGCGCGGAAGAGACTCGAGCGAGATCTGCAGGATGAGCTGGCGTTTCACCTGGCGATGCGCGAGGAGAAGAACCGCGAGCGGGGCGCCGAGGAGAGCGAAGCGCGTTACGCCGCGCGACGGCAGTTCGGGAATTTGCTGCGCATCAAGGAGAAATGCCGGGAAGTATGGGCGATCGCGACGCTGGAGGCCTTGCGGCGAGACTTGCGCTACGGTTCGAGGACGCTGGCGAAGAATCCGGGATTCGCGATTGTGGCGGTGGCGACGATCGCGCTGGGAATCGGGGTGAACACCGCAATTTATTCGATTTTGAACGGCGTAGCGCTCCGGCTGCTGCCGATTCCACGGGCGGACGAAGTTGTGAGCATCGACCAGACTTTTCGCGGACACGTGAGCCGCAACATCCACGGAGAAGCGGGACTGTTTTCCTATCCCGAATACCTGGAATACCGGAACGCCAACCATACGCTGTCGGGCCTGGCAGCGTACGAAGTGTTTCTGCAAGCGACCATGGGCGGGGACAAGCCGGAACAAGTGAACGGAACAGTCGCATCGTGCAATTACTTCGATGTCATGAAGCAGAAACCGCAGGCGGGTCGCATGTTTGCGGACGCCGACTGCAAATCGCCGGGGCAGAGCCCCGTGGTGGTAATCAGCGATCACCTGTGGAAGAGCCGCTTTGGGACAGATCCGGAAATTGTAGGAAAGGCAATTTCGCTGAACCGGACGGAATTTACGGTTATAGGGGTGGCGGCGCCGGATTTTGGCGGTGCGGACCCGTGGCCCGACGATTTTTGGGCTCCGGTAACGATGCAAAAGGCCTTGGAGCCCGATCGGGACTTTCTGAACCAGGCGAATACGAGCTGGCTGGCGATGCTCGGGCGAATGAAGCCAGGAGTGCCGATCGAGGCGGTCCGGGCGGAGATGGAAGTGATCGGTGCGCACATCGACGCGCAGGAAAAGGACAGAAAAAGCGTGATCTCCGTTCACCGCGCGACGTTCATGAGCCGCCCGGCGGAACGGGAGCTGGTGGTTGGAATCGGAGCGATCGTGCTGGCGGCGGTGGGGCTGGTGTTGCTGATCGCCTGCGCGAACGTGGCGAACCTGATGCTGGCGCACGCATCAACGCGGCAAAGGGAAATTGCGATACGACTTTCGATTGGAGGAAGCCGGTGGCAAGTGGTGCGCCAGTTACTGACGGAAAGTCTGCTGATTTCGCTGATCGGCGGCGCCCTGGGGTTTGCGGCGGCGTCCTGGTCGGTGAGCGGACTTACGCGACTGGTGATCGCGCAGCTTCCGCAGGAAGCACAGCGGTTCTCGATCAATGTGGACGCGGACCTGCGAGTGCTGGGATATTCCGCACTGCTTGTGATTTTGACGGCGCTGACCTTCGGCTTGGGGCCGGCGCTGCAGGCCACGAAGAAGGATCCGGGCACAATGATGAAGGGAGAGAACGGCGGGATGACCTCGGGCCGGCCGGAAGGCGGGAAGCTGCGGCGGACACTGGTCGGGGTGCAAATCGGGGTTTGCATGGTGCTTCTGATTGGAGCAGGGTTGCTGCTGCGCGGGCTGTACGTGGCGCAAACGATTGATCCGGGATTCGAAATGAAGGGCATCACGCAGGCAACTTTTGATCTGCCGTCGCAGGGGTACAGCGAAGCGCGGGCGCAGATTTTCCAAAGGGACCTGATGACGCGGATCACGGCGCTGCCGGGTGTGGATGATGTAGAGCAGGCGCGGGTAACCCCGTTGAGCCACCAGTTTCTGGGGACCGGGATGACCATTGAAGGAGAAACACAGGCGCGGCAGTTCGAGTTGAATGCGGTCTCGCCGGGATTTTTCAGGATGCTGGGCATGCCGATTCTCCGCGGCCGGAGTTTCAGCGAAGAGGAAGCGCGGAGTGACGCGCGCGTTATGGTGGTGACGGAATCAACGGCACAGCGCCTTTGGGCCGGGAAGGACGCCATCGGGCAGAGGATGCGCGGCTGGGGGAAGCAGGAATTTCAGGTGATTGGCGTGGTGAAGGACACGCAGGCGTCGCACCTGGGAGAGAGCGGCGGGCTATTCTTCTATATGCCGGCGGGGCCGAAGGAACAATCCGAGTTGCAGTTGCTGGTGCACGGCGAAGGCGACCAGAGCCAAACGATCAAGGCTGTCCAAGAGGCAGCGAAAGCGCTGGATCCGGGGCTGGTGGTCGATGTGACGAGACTCGAGGACAACCTGGAAACGTGGCGGACGCCTTCGCGCATCGCGGCGGCGCTTTCGGGATCGCTAGGGGCTTTGGCGCTGTTGCTTGCGGCGAGCGGTGTTTACGGCGTGGCGTCGTACGGGGCCAGCCGGCGGGTTCATGAGATTGGCGTGCGTATGGCGCTGGGGGCGAGCGGGCGGGATGTGATGCGGTTGCTTCTGAAGCAGACGTTCTGGCCGGTGACAATAGGGGCGGCTGCGGGCATAGCGGCTTGCGCGGCAGTGTCGCAGGTATTGGCGAAGGTGCTCTATGGGCTCGGTTCGCACGATCCGATTGCATTTGCCGGAGTGCCCCTGTTCCTATTGGCGGTGGCGCTTGGGGCATGCTACATTCCGACGCGTCGCGCGACGCGAGTGGATCCGGCGGTGGCGCTGCGATACGAGTAGGCGTCGCGGACGGGGAAACTTTCCTTGGGGTATCCTCGTATTACAGAACAGGGGCGGGTGAAGTCTGCCCAGGAGGAAGGCCATGATTTGTCCTTCGTGCCAGAGAAATATCGCGGACGGTTCGCGGTTCTGCTACAACTGCGGAGCGCGGCAGCAGGGAACAGGCGCTCCTGACGTGGCTTCGGTGACGGGCGGGCCGCGCAAGCTGATGCGGTCCAGCACGGATAAGAAAATCGGCGGAGTTTGCGCGGGCGTTGCGGACTATTTTGATCTGGACCCGACGCTGGTGCGAGTCATATGGGTGCTGATCGTGTTGTGCGGCGGCACGGGCCTGCTGCTGTATGTGATCCTGTGGATTGTCTTGCCGCAAGCGCCGCTGCCGCTGCCACCCGCTGCGCCGAGCACGCCGTCTGCGGCAACTTCTTAAGCGCAAGCCGTAGGGCGGCGTAGGGAAGCGCGGGCCCGGAGAATTTCCATTCGAACAACGGCGGCTTTCAAGGCGCACGGCTTTCGAGCGAACTGAGCCTCGCCGCCAGGCGTCCACTACACAATTCAACGGATGTGCAGAGTCCATACGGCCACCTATGATGACTTCATGGCCTTCAGGAATCTGTTGCGCATCGCGCAGGTGGCGCCGCTGTATGAGAGCGTTCCGCCCAAGCTGTACGGCGGGACGGAGCGGGTAGTTCATTACCTGACCGAAGAATTGGTAGCGCAAGGGCACGAAGTAACGCTGTTCGCGAGCGGAGATTCGCGCACCGCAGGGCGACTCGTTGCCGGGGCGCCACGTTCGTTGCGGCTCGACGAAAACTGCACGGACAAACTGGCACTTCACTTCGCGATGCTGGACGAGGTGGCGGTGCAGGCCCCGGAATTCGACATCATTCATTTTCACGTGGACTATCTGCACTTTCCGCTGTCGAGGTATCTCGGGTTGCCGAACGTGACCACCTTGCACGGGCGCCTGGACAGCACGGACCTGGTGCCGTTGTATCGCAGGTTCCGCGACATGCCGGTCGTTTCCATTTCCCTGGCGCAAAGGCGTCCGCTGCCGGACGCGAGTTGGGCCGGAAACGTTTATCACGGATTGCCGGGCGCGGCGAAGCCGGGAGACGGAGGCGGCGGGTATTTGGCTTTTCTCGGGCGCATTTCGCCGGAAAAGAGACCGGATCGCGCCATCGAAATTGCGACGGCCGCAGGAATGAAACTGAAGATTGCCGCGAAGGTCGACCCCGTGGATCAGCACTATTTTGAATCGAAGATCCGGCCCATGCTGGGAAGACCCGGCGTGGAATACATCGGAGAAATCGGTGATGCGGAAAAGGTCAAGTTCCTTGGCGACGCCTATGCGTATCTTTTTCCCATCGACTGGCCGGAGCCGTTTGGCCTTTCCATGATCGAAGCGATGCAGTGTGGGACGCCGACGATCGCCTTTCGATGCGGGTCAGTGCCCGAGATCATGAAGGAAGGAGTTACCGGCTTCATTGTGGACACCATGGACGAGGCGATCGCGGCGGTCGACAGAGCGGGTTCGCTCGACCGCAGAGAATGCCGGAGAGCGTTCACACAAACGTTCACGAGCGCACGGATGGCACGCGAGTACGTGGCCATCTACGAGCAGATCATAGCGGCACGCGCGGCGTTAGAAACTAGCCCGGAAATAGAGCCGGAGCCGAGCGTGGAGCCTGGCGGTGAACCCAGCTTGCCTTGGGACACCTCACTGGAAGAAGTCTAGACTCTCCACATGAGGGCCGGACGCAGCAAACCCAAGTATCACGTTCAGGCCCGCGGCGGGCCCGCAGGAGAATTGAGCCGCATCCTCAAATACGGGGAAACCATCGCGCTGCTCAACCGCTGCGGGGATATCGATGGCGCGGGCTTCGGCGAAATGGGGCTTTTCTATCGCGAGACGCGCCACCTGTCGAAACAGGTGCTGACATTGAACGGCGCGCCGCCGCTTCTACTAAGCTCGATCATCCACGACGAAAACACGTTCCTGTCGGTGGACCTGACCAACTTTGATATGAGCGTGGAGAACGGCGAAACTGTGCAGCGAGAGACGATCCACATCTACCGCTCGAAATTTGTGCTGGACGGCACGTGCTACGACGAAATTCGCGTGATGAATTACGGGCGTGTGGAACTGAGCCTGGAGCTGGCGCTGTTTTTCGACGCGGACTTTGCCGACGTTTTCGAGATTCGCGGTACAAAAAGAAGGCAACAGGGAGAGAGGCTGAGGAACAGGGTCGGAGAAGATACGGTTGTGGCGTGTTACCGGGGAATCGACGGAACCATGCGGCGAACCAAGCTGCAGTTTTCGCCGCGACCGCGGACGATCACGGGGAAGCGCGCGAGCTACGTTCTGGAACTCAAGCCGAAGCGCCAGACCGTATTGTTCGTAAACGTGACTTGCGAACAAGAGGAAGAAGAAAGGCGCGTCTTTGCGTTTGGAGAGGGATACAGGCGCATCCTCGCGGAGGCCAAACGAACTCGGGAAGCAGACTGCCGGATCAGCGGAAGCAGCCTCGGTTACAGCACGTGGTTCTCACGATCGCTCGACGACTTATATCTGCTGACCGTTGGAAATCCGGAAGGGCCATATCCGTACGCGGGCGTGCCCTGGTTTAACACGGTATTCGGCCGGGACGGAATTATCACTGCGCTGGAAACGATGTGGATGTCGCCGGGCATCGCGCACGCGGTGCTGTCGCGGCTCTCGGAATTGCAGGCGACTACGCGAGATGACGAGCGCGACGCGCAGCCGGGCAAGATTCTTCACGAAATGCGCCGCGGCGAAATGGCCAAAACGGGCGAGGTGCCGTTCGGCTGCTACTACGGAAGCGTGGATTCGACGCCACTGTACGTGATTCTTGCGGGCGTGTATCTGTTGCGAACCGGGGACACCGGATTTTTGCGGGGGATCTGGCCGAACATCAAGGCGGCGCTCGAGTGGATCGAGCGTTACGGCGATTTGGACGGCGACCATTTTATCGAGTATTCCCGGCGGTCCAAGGAAGGGCTGGTGCAGCAAGGCTGGAAGGATTCGCACGATTCGGTTTTTCACGCGGACGGGCGCCTGGCCAGGCCGCCGATCGCTTTGTGCGAGGTTCAGGGGTATGCCTACGCCGCGCGGAGATTTGGGGCGAGAATCGCGCGCAAATTGGGCGAGAGCGACTTCGCCGCCAAGCTGGAGGACGATGCGGAAAAACTGCGGGCCCGGTTCGAAGAAGCGTTTTGGAACGAAGATGCGGGAAGCTACGCGATGGCGCTCGATGGGGACAAGAAGCCGTGTGCGGTGCAGAGTTCGAACGCGGGACAGACTCTTTTCTGCCGCATCGTCAGTTCGGAGAGGTCGCGGCGCGTTCGGGACGCCATGATGTGCCCGGGCATGTTTTCCGGATGGGGTGTGCGGACGCTATCGTCGGACGAAGAGCGGTACAACCCGATGTCTTACCACAACGGCTCCGTGTGGCCCCATGACAACGCGCTGATCGCGCTGGGGCTCTCCTTGTACGGCATGCAGAAGGACGCGGCGCGCATCCTGCGCGGAATGAAGGAAGCAAGCCAGTTTTTCGACCTGAGACGCGTGCCCGAGCTCTTCTGCGGCTTTCACAAGCGCGAGGATTCGAGTGGGCCGACGCTGTATCCGGTGGCTTGCTCGCCGCAAGCGTGGTCGGCGGGGGCGTGTCCGCTGCTGGTCCGGGCGGCGCTGGGGCTCACCGTTCGGGCGGAAAAGCCGCAAATCCAATTCATGAACCCTCATTTGCCAGACGATCTGCAAGAAATTTGCATCGAGAATCTCGCGGCCGGCGACGGCAGCGCGGACATCGTGCTCAGGAGAGTGCGCGGCAGCGTGGACGTGCAGGTGATTCGCAAGGAAGGCGACATCGAGGTCGCCAAGACGCTTGCGTAAGGCGCACCGGCGCGCGCCTACACACCGGACGCCGTCGCCTTCTGGCCGCTGACCTGGAGTTCGTTCACGACTTCCTTGACGTTCGGCACGGCCTTGGCCACTTTTTCGGCCTGCTTGCGCAGTTGCTGCGAGTGCACTTTCCCGCTGAGGGTGACGACGCCGTTTTTGACGGTGGTGGTCACGCCCTTGTCCAGCTTGTGGCGCAACAACTCGGCTTTGAGATTCTTCTTGATGCCGTCGTCGAGGGCGGAATCGATTTTGTCCGCATCTTCATCGTTCGGAGGCCGAACGGCGATCTCATTGGCCACGACCATGGAGCCGGCCGCGGACTTCGCGATGGACTCGGCCTTGGATTTGTCATCCTCGGAATTGACGTCGCCGGTGAGAGTGATGACGCCTTTGTCGCGGTCCTGGTGGACGTTGACGTTATGCAGGCCGGCTTGGTCGAGGGACTGGCGGATCTGCGGCCCGACTTCGGGAGATTTGCGGGAAGAGCATCCCGGCAGGAGCACGAGTACTCCCATCGCAACGAGCGCGCTGAATTGCCACAGCGGAGTTTTCAAGGTCTTCATAGCATCCTCCGGGCGGGTCGCGCGGGACGGGTCAAGCGGCCGTCCGCTTGCGTAAAATGATGACCGCAAAACGGCCGACGCTCCATCGGCAGAATCAGTCATCGTGGAATCGGACATGCTGTAGCGGGAAAGTAGACGCGGGCGCGAGAGCAACTTCCAGAGTGAGCAAACTGCAAAGTCCCGCCCCGGGTTGCCGTGTGCAGTCACTCCCGGCGACTGTGAAAGCCGCAGGGACACGCACCCGCGTCAACGGCAGCTCGTGACACGCCGGGAGATTAGCAACGGGCGGGACCACAAGCTATCGGGAGGTCGCTGTATGCAACCGCTTTTGCCGGAGTTCCGGGAGCTAAGCCGAAGCGTTCCCGCCGGAATTGACGTCGGGGACATCAATGCCCAGCGCGACAGCCAGGTCGATCTGATGGTCCTGCTCATTGACGAGGATGTCGCGAATCTGCTCGGCCATGGCGAATTCTCCGAGCAATTCGCACTGGCGGACGCGATCCCGGTAATTGCGCACCGTCTCATTTTCATTTTCGAGATCGGCGCGGAGCATCTCGTCGTTTTTGCCGCTGAGTTTGACGGGCCCGGGCTGGACGGTTGGCGTTCCACCCAGATAGTCGATCTGCCGCGCGATGGTTATCGCATGCTGGAGCTCCTGGGAGGCATGCTGTTCGAGTTGCGAAGCGATGTTCATATACGCGGCTCCCTTGAGGACCTGGGAATACACCACGTAAGCGATGATGGCCTGGTATTCGCGCGCAAGGTCTTCATTCAATCTTTCGATGAGCTGTTCGCGGGTGAGCGGTTCGGCTGTTGGATTCGTCAGAGTTGCGGTGCGATGGGCCACGGCGTACTCCTTTGTCGTTTCGATGTTTGGAGGGCAAGTAAAGTCCAGCTCAGGGGAAAAGACGGCTTGCCCGATTGCTTTTTTAGAATAGAAAGCGAAAGCAACACTGCCTATTGGGACTTCGCTGTATCTCGAGAGACAGGACAACGCAAGAACGGGAGAGAGACCGCAAATCGCCCGCGGTTTATTTCCGCGAGGTCTTTTGAGCGCGGGTTTTCCCCGTATTTTCGCCAAGGAAGATAGCGTCCAGAGAAAATATTCCCGGTCCGAGCGCGGAGAGAGCAAAGCAAGCAACGGCGAGGGACAAAGGAAATTCGTAATTGTGCACGGCCAGGATTCCGCCCGCGCTGTGTACTTTGAGAATAGCCACAGCCATCTCGGCCGCCAGAAGCAAGGCGGCAGGGCGTGTAAAAAGTCCGACGATGAGCAGCACACCGCCAAACGCTTCCAATACGCCGGAAACGTAAACGAAATAAGCAGGGAAGCCGTGCTGCATGAAAAAAGTGAAGATGGCGGGCACGGGCTTGGCGATTTTCGGGTAACCGTGCGTCAGAAAAATGACTCCGAGGGCGAGGCGCAGAACGAGCAGAGCAACGGGCTGGAGAGAGCTTAAGAACCTCACGGAAGCTCCGGAAGCCGAGGATAAATTTCGGGCCACGTCATCATATCAGCAAAACCGTTGAAGAATCCGCGGCACCGCCGCAGCCGCGCGCCCCGCGAATTGGTACAATCAAAGCTCAGCAACAGATGGAACGACGAGTGACCGGATGAAACGAAAGCTACTGGTTGCGGTGCCCCTCCTGTGTGCGGTTGCGCTGCTGGCGTGGTACTTTCGCCCGAAACACGAAGCGATCGGCGAAGCTTACGTCAGCGGGCAGAGCCTCCCGCTCTTGAGCAGCGTGGCCCAAGTGAAGCAGGAACTTGGCACGCTGCATTACGGCGACCGCGTCGATACTTTGGCGCATCGCAACGGCTATGTGAAGGTACGAACGACATCCGGCGTAATCGGTTGGGTGGAGTCGCGCAACCTGGTGGCGCCGGAATTGTGGAGGAAAAGCGAGGAGCTCTTGCGGCAGGTGGATAAGCTGCCGGTGCAGGCGCGCGGCCGCACCAAAGTGTCCACAAACCTGCGCGTGGAGCCGGGCCGGAGCGCCGGGCGGCTCTACCAGTTCACCCGCGGAGTGCCTGTGGAAGTGGTCGGTCGCGCCGTAGCGGACTGGACGCCAAATACCGACGACAAGGAGTCCGATGAAGCATCGAAAGACGTGAAGAAAGAGGACTGGTTCCTGGTGAGAGCAATTGCCACCCGGCCGCCGGGCGAAACGGCTGCGCGCGGCAGCGTTCCGCAGACAACCACGGAACCCGGAGATCAATCCGTGCCGGTGGCGGGATGGGTCGTAGCGCGCTTCATCGAATTGGACGTGCCGGATGCGATTCGCGAAGGTGCGAATGCCGCGAATCTCCGGCCAGTCGCGTGGTTTGAGTTGAATCGTGTTCCGGGAGAATCCGGCGATGTGCCGCAATACCTGCTCGCCGCGGCGCGCGGGCCCGAAGGCCAGGCGTGCGATTTCACGAACCTCAGGGTGTACACCTGGAACCGGAGGCGCGGTCGCTACGAAACGGCATTCATTGAGAATGACGTTTGCGGAAAGATGCCCATTCGTGTCGGCAAGAACGAAGAAGGGCAGCCGGAGTTTCGTTTCCATCAGGCGCAGTCCGGCGAAGAGCAGGCCTACAAAATGATCCAGACGATAGTGCGGCGAATCCGCGAAGGGGACGCCCCGAAGCCGAAGAAGGCGAAGGTCGCACAGAGCACCCCGCGCTAGCGGCGACCGGGGACGCCGGCCGTTCACCTAGCCCGCGATTTTTCAGGATCTACCATGACAATCCACA
>Ga0079222_10000113_pt1 | contig 14606 bp, 11 predicted proteins | sample GAPlitter_FD_75070 | JGI IMG/M metagenome (GOLD analysis project Ga0079222, IMG submission 75070) | Agricultural soil microbial communities from Georgia to study Nitrogen management - GA Plitter | ecosystem: Environmental > Terrestrial > Soil > Agricultural land | place: USA: Georgia...
CGCCGCATGGATCCCGACCACGACGCCCCCGAGACGTACGAGGCCTCTTCGAGTTCCTTGTGCAACTGCAAGAGCCCTGAATGCGTATAGCGAATCCCGTATGGAATGTAGCGCGTGACGAACGCGATCCATAGAATCCATAACGTGCCGTACACTGGAATCGGTACCAACAGATAGAAGCGAAGAATCGCAAGCCCCATGACGATGCCGGGAAATAGCAGCGGCAGCGTAGTCAACAAGTCAAGGAGCCAGCGGCCGCGAATCTTGGTCCGAACCAGCAGCCAGGAAGCAAACAGGGTCAGCACCATAACCGCGCTGGCGCTGCCTAGTCCGAGAAGAATGCTGTTCTTGATAGAATCGGTGATTTTTGGAAAATGCAGCGCGGTAATGTAATTTTTTAGGGTGAATTTGCCGAGCGCTTCGAAGGACGGCTGAATGTAAAAGGGCAGGAGCGATGCCCAGAGGATGATTAGGAATGGCAGCACGAGCAGCACAACAGAATACAAAAATAATCCGCTGGCCGCGAGGTAACGCCACCGGCCGAGGTGAATCACAGCCGGCCGATATCCTTTTCCAGTAACGGTGTGGAAGCGATCTCCCTCGCGGGTGATCCGAAAATAGAGATAAAGGGTAGCTGCCACAATGAACATGAGCAAGACGGAGAATGCACCGGCATTGCCGTATTGCGGCGGCAGCTTCTGCGCATCGAGATAAATCGACGTCGTGAGCACTCGGATGTCCCCGGGCAAGCCTACCAACGCGGGAATTTCAAACGACTCGAACGACCGAATAAAAATCAGCAGAACCACCGAGAAGAAGGCAGGCAGCATCAAGCGCAGCGAGACCCGGCGCATGGTTTGCCAAAGTCGCGCGCCGCATACCGCAGAGGCTTCTTCGAGCGACGGGTCCATGGATCGAAACGCCGCCGCAAGCATGAGAAAGACAAACGGCGACCAGAGCAGCGATTCGATGAAGATCATGCCGAGCAGCGAATAGACGTTGATCACTGGGCCGCTCTGATCGAGCCAGGCTTTGAGCCAGGAATTGATCGGCCCTGCTTTGCCCAAAAGCAAAAGCCAGCCAATCGTGTACAAGATGAATGGCGTCCCAAAGGATGCGAACGCAGTAAAATAACCCAACCCGCGGAGTGGCGCGTCCGTCCGTGTGACAATCCAGGCTACGGAGCCGCCGAGCAGCGTAGCTAACAGGGAAGCGCCGAGGGCAAAATACAGAGTGTTGAGAAGGGGACCGAGGACGCGCAGTTCGCTCAGCAAATTCCTATAGTACTGGAGTGTGAACTGGTCGATTTCACCCGTGAGCCGCGTAGTGAAAAGGCTGGTTTGCACAACGGAATAAAGCGGCGGTAAAACCAAATACCCCGTGACCAGCAACACTGCGATCATAACGCAGGTCACGACGTCGAAATGAAGCGCTGCGCCAAGCGCCGCCGCATTCCGTGTCGCACGGGCGCCAGCCGATTTCAGCGAAAAATCGTAAGCCTGCGTCGAGGGATGTTTCGCCACAAGAGTTGCTGTGGTTATTTCATGAAGACGTTATTGAAATACTCGACCCACTCATTGCCTTTGTCGTACTGCACGTCGGGGTCGATGTAATACGCTCGTTTGAATCGCCCCCCACCGGGTTTGAGATCGGCTTGCTTGGCAGGAACTTTGGGATGCGACGGCAAATAGTTCGCCTGCTGAAATACCTTCTGCCCCTTCTCCGACATGACGAAATCGAGCAGAAGCATTGCCGCGTGCGGATGTGGGGTGTTTTTCGCGAGCGCGATCGTCTGAATGGTCGCCGTCACCGGTTCGTGCGGCTGCCAATCTACAGGTGCACCGGCGCTTTTGCTGATGTAGGCGTGGTGATTGAAAATGTGCAGCGCCAGCGGATACTCGCCCGCAATCGTCAAGTCCAGAATTTGCCGATTGCTCGCGGTGCTTTTCGCGATGTTTTGCGCCTTGAGTTTTTGCAGGTACGCTTTGCCGGCCTCGGCTCCCATGGTGTTCAGAATAGTACCGATCATAATGGGAGCGCCTGAACCGCGGCTCGTTGACCACATCATCTGTCCTTTCCAGCGCGGGTTGAGCAGATCCTCGTAGGTTTTCGGTACTTCATTCGGTTTTACCATATTTGTGTTGTACCCAGTGGCGAAAAAATACAAGTTAGTGCTGCCCCAATAGCCTTGAGAATCTTTCAGCTCGGCCGGATAATCCGCAAACATGGGAGAATAAAATCGCTGTAAGAGATTCGCTCGGCGCACCATCGTCGGCGAGACGGTGCCATCGATAATATCGACGTCGTATCGCTTGGCTTGATACTCGGCGAACATCTTTTGCACCAAACGTTCGGCATTGCCGCGAAAAAATTCCACTTGAAGAAATGGATATTCCTTTTCGAAAGCTTCTTTCACCGGCCGAACCACCTGATCGACGATCAGCGTCGTGTACCAGGAGATCTTCCCTTCCTTCTTGGCGCCTTCCACAAGAATCTTTTGCCGGTCGGCACGATTCATCAAGGCGATTTCTTCCACAGTTGCGGCGCCCGCCGTTCGACCAACACCGCCTGATAGCACGAGCGCAACGAGAGCAATGCAACTTGCAACCACTGTCGCTTTCGATCTGACCATCGATTTCTCCATTGATTTCAAACACAGTGTCATGCTGACGCGAAGCTATTCTGAGCTTCTCCGCTTGTCAAGGTAATCAGAGCGTTACAACAGGCGTCCGGGCGCGGACGGCTAAAGGCAATAAAATGGTGCTCGCAGTATGGCGGCCACGATGTTCCTTTCTGCAACCACCCCAAGTTAGGGTAATCCATTAATGGAGTATTGTTTCGGCAAACTTCCCCGCCGGCACGCGCACGTTGGTATACTTATCTTCGAGATGATTTCGTACCCGATGGTATTCTTGCACCGTCAGCGCGTCCTTGGCTGCCGAAATGCCGAGATCTTTTAACCACTTTGTGTTGACGTCGAGCCGCCGCGTACCGTTTTGCATGATTCGACTATACCATTCCTGCCCTTCTCTCCCGAGAAACCAATTGACAAAGACCTTTATTGCATTAACGTGCGGCGGATCTTTAATCACGCCCAGCACACCGAAGCCATTGCTCGCGGGTAAGCCATCCCTAGTTATGGGCGCCGGCTTGATCGGCAGTCCGGCTTTGACGAAGGGCTCGGTTTGGCTGCGACCCAGACCGAAAGCGAGCGCGAGTTTGCCCTTGGCGAGAGCATCTGCCAGTTGGCGCAAATCGCGGGTTAAAAAAAGATCCTGTGCGACCAAATTCTTTAAAAACTGCTCGCCGCGCTGTTCCCACATAAATGACCAGATCGACTGGCCGGAGCTGGGGACGCGTGGATCGCTGAAACCGATCCGCCCTTTCCATTTCGGGTTTAAATAATCATCGAACGAACGCAACTCCTGGGGGTTTGCCAAGCTCGTGTTGTACCACGTGCTATGCGTGCTCACATCGGCGAGAAAAGAGTAAAGAAATTTATTGCTTTTCAGATTGTCTTCCCAGATGTGACCGCCCCACCATTGGTTTGGATCTTTGACTTCGGGCAGGACCCAAAACGACTCTATCGGTTCAAGCATGCCATCATAGCCAAGTCCGATTGCGGTTCCCGTGCCGCAGATAATCGCGTCAAAATAATTCACTGCGGCTTTTTTCTCAGCGGCAATTCGACTGGCATTCTTCGGTCCGGGTGCAGAGACCAACTCAGCTTCGAGGCCGAATTTCTGTTTCAGTAAAGGCTCGAGCGCAGTGCGTAGCTCCGTGGCCGGTGGAATTGCCAGCACGATTTTTCCTTCCGTCTTTGCGTCGTGTAACGCCTTGTCCCACTCGGGAAGCCTTTTGAATTCGGCGGCGACGGCTATGCCCGATGCGAGGAAGAAGAATTCAACAAGCAGAACAATTATCTTCAATGACCTCGTCATGGAATACCATTGGCGCAAAATGATTGGCCGAGCGGTAGATGAAACCCCTTCATCGGCTTCACACGGCGAATGAGGTTTCGGAATTGAACGCTACCGCAGCGCCGCTCAATTTACTTTTGTTGGTAGAGTCGCTTGATGAATCCGGTTTTATCCAGTTCCGCGATAAAGCTCGGGTCGACAAACTCTTCCGGTTTGTGTGTGCGGATCTCCGGCCGTGTTTGAGCGACATAATCGTAAGTCGGTTCCAACCCTTTGGTGATCGGATAGGGTGCGGCGATGAAATCCTGCTTGAACATGTTATAGGAGCCTTCCAAAAACTCAGGGTCGGTGGTTCTTACGTACTTCGTCAAAACTTTCAGACTGAATTCTTTATTTTGTTTATGAAAGGCGATGGCTTCGACATGTGAGCGCACGAAGCGCATCACAGTGTCACGATCTTCGCGAATGGTTTTACGGCGAGTCACCACGGACGTGGTCGGAAATGTAATTTCCTTCCGGGCATCGATCAGCACGTGGTATCCCTTGCGCTCGGCTTGTACGTCAGCGGGATAAGCGACATCCGCGCCATCGATTGCGCCCGTCAGTAAAGCTTGCAGACGCTCCGCATTGGTCCCAATGGAAAGCCAGGTAATCTCGCGGTCAGGATTTACGCCATACTTCCGCAATGCGTAGCGGAACAAAAAATCGCCGAGCGAGCCGATGCTCGAAGTCGCGATCTTCCTGCCGCGGAGATCTTCCGGTTTTTTGATCTCCGGTTTCACCACCAACTTGCTGCTCGCCACGGCGATCGTATGAGCGACATTGACCAAGTCGCCGCCATTGAGATCTGCCAACATCACCTGCGGCAAAGCCACAGGGGCAGCAAACAAGCTGCCGCCCAGGAGCGCCTGCGAACTCTGCCCCGATCCACGCAATAAAATAATCTCGACATCGAGGCCGTTCTTCTCGTAAATTCTTGCTTCTTTGGCCAGCCAAGGTATCCACATGGACGCCGTCAGGGCGGTCATGCCCCAGGTGATTTGCTTCAGCGGACGATCTTGTGTGAAGGCCGTGGAGTACAGAACGACGATGGAAACTAGCAACGCTGAGCCGCAAAGTCGCAGGCGCAAATGCACACTCAATCCTTGTGCCGAAAATGCTGTGGCGTCTTGCCGGATGTTTCTTGCCTATTTGCCTTCGTACAGCTTCTTGATGAACCCGCTCTTGTCCAACTCGGCGATGAAGCTCGGATCGACAAAATCCTCAGGTTTCCGGTTACGAATCTCGGGCCGCGTTTGCGCGACATAATCGTAAGTGGCTTCCAAACCTTTGGTGATCGGATAAGGCACCGAGATAAAATCCTGCTTGAAGATCTCGTACGAGCCCTCCAACAATTCTCGGTCGTTCACGCGTAGATACTTGCTCAAGACCTTCATGCTGAAGTCCTTATGGGTCTTGAAGTAGGCAATCCCTTCGACATGCGAGCGGACCATTTGCATAACGGTATCTCGATCATCCTGAACATTTTTCCGCCGCGTCACGACGGACATGGAAGGATAAACTACTTCTTTTCGCGCATCGAACAGAACTTTGAATCCCATGCGCTCGCCCTGAGCGTCAACCGGATAGGAGAGGTCGGCGGCATCCACGACTCCCGCGGCAAGCGCCTGAAGCCGCTCCTGGGGCGTGCCTATAGAGATCCACACCACGTCGCGATTCGGATCCAAGCCATGCTTGCGCATGATGTACTTGAAGAGAAAATCGCCGAGGGATCCTAAACTCGACGTGGCAATTTTTTTTCCTTTGAGGTCTTCGGCTTTTTTGATGTCTTGCTTCACCAGCAGCTTGCTTTGAACTCCGGGAACCGTGTGCGCGATATTGACGAGATCAGCGCCGCCGAGATCGGCGAGCATGACGGTGGGCAGCGCGACGGGCGCGGCGAACAGGCTACCGCCGAGGATCGATGTCGACGTTTGCCCAGAGCCCTTGACCAGAATCAACTCGACGTCCAGACCATTTTTCTCATAGATCTTTGCGTCCTTGGCAACCCAGGGAATCCAGTTGGACGCCGAGAGAGAAGTCACCCCCCAGGTGATTTTCTTGAGTGCTTTGCTTTGGGCGAAGCCATTCGGCACCAGAAGAATGGAACACAGAAGTGCCGCGATAAATCCGGTTTGCACGACCAATTTCATGATCAATTTCCTCCTCATGCAATTGCAGCCGTTCGGCTCCCGGCATGACTCGTTGTCATCGTCGACTCGCGAAGGCTTTGGTGAATCCGCTTTCTTCGATTCTCTTGAGAAAACTGTTGTCGTAAAAGTCCTCCGGGTTGGCGCTAGCCGCCTTCTGTTGTCGCGGCGCCAAATTTTGTAAGACGCTCTTTATGCCTGCCGAGGTAGCATACGGGATCACCGGCATCAATTCATAGTAGTAGTCGTAACCCTGTTCTGCGCGCGAACGGTCGTTGAGCTTCAGAAACTTCATGATGCCGGCAATGGTCCGCTCTTTTTGTGATCTGAAAAAGTACAAGGCTTCGACGTAGCCTTTGAGAAAGTTCTCCACCAGCTGTGGGTGGCTCTTGATATACGGCACATTGGCGGCGATGGAGTTCCCGGCGTATTCGAGATCCGTCTTGCGCAGATCGACCAGCTCGCGGTAGCCGGCTTGGCGGGCAATGTTGCTGAAGGGGGGCGCGAGCACGGTGCCTGAGACAGAGCCGCGCATCAGCGCATTGAGCCGGCCCTGTTGGCTTTCTGCTACTGAAATGAAAATGACGTCCTTATCCGGTTCGAGACCATTTTGCTTGAGATAAAGCCGCAATGCGCTGTCAGCCGACGCGCCGGGCCGTGTGCCAGTAACAATTTTGCCTTTTAAATCGTGAACGGTTTTGATTTCCGGCGCGGCGAATACGGAGTAATCAAACTTATTCGACTGCACCGACAGAATCATGATGTCGATGCCGCCGAGACGCGCCCCGACCGTGGCGGTTGCTCCTGCCGCGAGAAACTGCACCGAATTCGATGTCACCGCGGCGATAGAATTCATTCCGCCGCCGAAATAGATCGGCTCCATGTCGATGCCGTACTTTGGAAATATCCCCACTTCCTGGGCGATCGGAAATAAGCTCGAACTGACTGAAATCGACCCTAAAGCGACCCGCACCTTCTCGCGCTGCTGTGCTGACGCACTTGGCGCCAGCACAATGATTACGCCGATCAACAAGAGAAACTTGCAACGAATCACGACGAAATTTCTCCTTCTGCGAGTGTTGTCTGCGGGTTATGGCTCGGGCCCATTTTCATTCTTCGCCGTACTGTTCTTTCAATTGCGAAACCACAGCCGGATCCGCCAGCGTCGTCGTATCGCCCAACGCTCTTCCATCAGCAATATCGCGTAACAACCGGCGCATGATTTTGCCGCTGCGCGTCTTTGGCAATTCGGCAGTAAAGAGAATTTCATCCGGCCGGGCGATGGGACCGATTTTTTTCGTTACGTGCGCCTTCAATTCATCCATCAAAGCACTGTTGCCGTCGATGCCGGCCTTCAATGAAACGAACGCGCAGATCGCTTGCCCCTTGATCTCGTGTTCCTTGCCGATGACCGCCGATTCGGCGACCTTCTGATGATCCACCAGCGCGCTTTCCACTTCCATCGTGCTGATCCGGTGGCCGGCAACATTCATGACATCATCGACTCTTCCAAGCAGCCAATAATAACCGTCTTTGTCCCGTTTACAGCCATCGCCGGCGAAATACTTGCCCGGGAATCGGCTCCAATAAGTCTGCACGAACCGATCCGGATCTCCGAATATTGTGCGCATCATTGCCGGCCAGGGTTTGGTCAGAACCAGGTATCCTCCACCCCCTTTGGGAACCGAGTTGCCATGTTCATCGACGACGTCGGCCTCGATCCCGGGAAAAGGCAGTGTGGCTGAACCGGGCTTGAGCTTGGTCAGCGCCGGCAGCGGCGTAATCAACGGATGTCCGGTCTCTGTCTGCCACCACGTATCCAACACAGGACAGCGCCCGCCGCCGATATACTTGTGATACCAGACCCATGCTTCCGGATTAATTGGCTCGCCGACCGTGCCGAGCAGGCGCAAGCTTTTGAGGTTGTGTTTTGCGGGATACTCCGTTCCCCAACGCATAAAAGTTCGAATGGCCGTCGGTGCCGTGTGAAAGATTGTAACACCGTATTTTTCGACGATGCGCCAGAAGCGATCTCGCTCCGGCCAATCCGGCGTGCCTTCATACATGACTTGGGTGATGCCGTTGGCCATGGGACCGTAAACAATATGGGTGTGGCCTGTCACCCAACCGATGTCGGCAGCGCACCAAAACACATCGTCATCCTTCATATCGAAGATCCATTTATTGGCCAGTGTAACGCCGGTGAGATAACCACCCGTTGTGTGTACGATGCCTTTGGGTTTTCCCGTCGTGCCACTAGTGTAAAGAATGTACAGCATATCTTCGCTGTCCATCTTCTCCGGCTCACACCATAACGGCGCATCCGCCATTAGCCCATCCCATGCATGATCGCGCCCCTCTTTCATCTGCGCACCGGATTCGGCGCCGACCCGTTTCACCACAACGACATTTGTAATCGAGGGGGCATCCAGCAGCGCTTCGTCGGCATTTTTTTTCAATGGAACAATACCGCCGCGTCGGTAGCCGCCATCAGCGGTGACGAGCACCTTGGCTTGTGCGTCGTTGATCCGGTCGCGTAAGGCCTCAGCGCTAAACCCGCCAAAGACCACGCTGTGCGGCGCGCCGATCCGATTGCAAGCGTGCATCGCGATCACCAGTTCCGGGATCATGCCCATATAGAGACAGACTCGATCGCCTTTCTTCACCCCGAGTTTTTTGAGCACGTTGGCAAACTTATTCACTTCGCGCCAAACGTCACGGTAAGTGAGCACGCGCTCATCGCCGGGCTCTCCCTCCCAGATGAGCGCCGCCTTGTTTTTGCGGCCGCCCAGAACATGACGATCGAGGCAATTATAAGAGGCGTTGATTTTTCCGCCGATGAACCATTTTGCCCAGGGCGTGTTCCACTCCAAAACTTTTTTCCAGGGCTTGAACCAATACAGCTCTTTGGCGGCTTTCGCCCAAAATGCCTGTGGATCTTTGCGCGCTTTGTTATAAACACTCGCGGCATTGACGTGCGCCGATTTCTTCAACTCTTTCGGCGGCGGAAAATTTCTTTTTTCGTCCAGTAGAACCTCGATCGCCTTATCTGCCATGGTGCAGCCTCCTCAACGAACTATTCAGCGCATCGTGAAAACGCTTCGAATTCTATTGAAGCATGCTCGCCTTCGCAAGAGCCAACGGCCGCCGTCCGGTAGGTTTGCGTTTGGGCTTTTGGCGTCGCGTCCAACTTGGCGATGATCTCCAAAACCGGGAGGTCCAACTGCTCCCGGCCTCGATGCTGAATTGACGCGACGATCTACTTCGCGATAGTGAAAAGAAATCAACACTGAGGAGTACTCATGAGCAAAGTCGCTGTTGTCACCGGAGGAGCGGGTGGCATTGGTCAGGCTGTCGCCGAGCGTTTCGCTCAGGACGGAAGTCGGATCCTGCTATTGGATGTAAACGCGCAAACCGGGAATCAGGTTGCCGCCGCATTGCTCGAGCGCGGCGCTAAGACGGCTTTTTTCCCCATCGACCTCACGCAAGAATCCGAGGTGCAAGCGCTCTTCGAACAAATCGTCGCTGCTCATAAACGCATCGACGTTCTCGTCAACGTCGCTGGCGGAAGCTTGCATCGCCATCCGTTGGCCAATTTTCCGCTTTCTCACTGGCGCGCTGTGATCGACGCCAATCTCACGTCGACCTTTCTCTGCTGCCGCGCAGTCATTGCGCCGATGGTTGCGCAAAAAAGTGGTGCTATCATCAACATCTCGTCTGACATCGCATTCAGCGGCGACGTCGGTCGGTCGGCCTACGCGGCCGCAAAAGCAGGTATTCTCGGGCTAACCAGATCGCTCGCCCTAGAACTGGCGCCCAGCAGCATTCGCGTCAATGCCGTCGCGCCCGGTCGAATCGCCACGCCGCGCGTCAGGGCGAATTATAGCGATACGGAATGGCAAGCCGCAGCCAAAAGAATTCCCCTCGGTCATGCCGGAGAACCGCAAGACGTCGCAGAAGTTGTCGCCTTTCTCGCAAGCGATGCGGCCAAGCACATAACGGGGCAAACCATTCATGTGAATGGCGGGAGAATAATGACTTGAGAATTTTTGAGCCTAACGGTGGGGCACGGAAACAAAGCAGCCGGAGATTGCCTCATCTCCGCCTTGCCTCATCTCCCTCGGGGGAAGGAGTGAGTTGAGGGCACATTCTGTGGTCGATCTAATCTTGGTATCTATCGAGACCGACAGAATAAACTGGATAAAGTTATCGCGCCGCCTTGCGCGCGGCGATTACTTGAAGCATTTCCTCGTCGCTTGTGTATTTGAAATCCCAGGTTTTTCGCGCGCGCGCCTCCTCCTGCTCAGCGCTCTCGAGGAGCTCAACATCTTCTTTGGTGACGATCACGGTGCCTTTCTTGTTTAGCAAATCGATGAGTGCTTCGATCTTCGCTTCCATAGCGCCGGTCGAAAGGCCTTCCTTGCGTTGAAGATATTCGTTGACGACTCTCATACCACGCTCGGCGTCCTGTTTGGCCACGCCGACCAGGCCGACGCTGGCGTTGCGCGACCAGCCTGCGACAAAAATACCGTCGAGGACTTCCTTGGTTTCCGGATCGTAGGGCTGGTATGCCGCCGGATTGGGATCGCCCGGAAGCTTTTCTGGGTTAGTCAGGAAGGCGCCCCCCAAAAACGGCAACCCGATCGACGCATCGACTTGATCACCGATGGCGTAGATGACGCAATCGAGCTCGATGCGGCGCATTTTCCCGGTCCCCTTCGCCACGGTCTTACCGTCCTGAAGCACCATGATGTTTTCCTCAGCTTCGAGAGCAGCGACCCGCCCGTGATCGCTGGCGATGACCTTGGTCGGCGAGCAGAGATAGCGGAATGTCAACCGGCGCCCTTCCGCCGGCTCGGTATCTTTGACGAACTTGCGCGTAATCTCCTCGACGTTCTGACCGACCGCGATGAGCTGGGGAGCTATCCGTTCAATTTCTTGCCTCATGTCTCGGTTATCGAGATAGGGCTCGATCACTTCGAACTCGCTGTCGTCGTACGCCTTTTCAAGCGGACCACGCCGCGCCACCACGATCACTTGATCGATTTTCTTATGGTTGAGGAGCCAATTGGCAACATCCACCATCACGTTGCCCATGCCGATGATGGCTACCCGGCGCCCGATTTCGAAGGTCTGCTGACTGAAGGGGGGGAGAAAATTGTAATGATAAACGACGTCTTTCGCGTGATAAACGCCAATCGTATCTTCGCCTTCGATGCCCAGTTTTTTCGTGCCTTGGGCGCCGGCGGTCACGACGATTGCGCTGAAGCCAAGATTTTTCAGATCTTCCAAGCTAATCGCTTTGTCTCTTCCGACGCTGGGATGACCCAGGTAGATAACGTTGGGATCAGCGAGGATGCATTAGGATTGCTTTCGCAAACCGGTTTTCATCTTTTCTTTATCGACGAAGATACCGTACTCCGCCAAGCCGCCGGGCTTGATGTCACGGATGAGCAATACGACCCGATGTCCAGCTTCCGCGAGCTTCCGGGTGCCGTAAATCCCTGCTGGTCCGGCGCCCACGACAGCGACTAAATGTTGCTGCGACATATTGCTACCTCAGATCTTGGCTGGGAGAGATGACGAAACCGATTGTGGGCGAAATCTTGGAACTTATTGGAGCTCTCGTTTGCCTTCGTATTCCAATTCTGTTCCGCGAGAATCTTTGTGGGTAAAGGAAACGAGCTCCCAAGTCCCGTCTTCCAACGGACCTTTCAAAATATAGGAGTTTTCATCGCTTCCGAGCACACGAAAATAACACGCCTGTTCGCCATGCCACCGGTCCACGCAGGCCTCGACTTGGATAGTTCGGGTTCCCAACGTAAAGCGTGTGGGACTTTCTTGGCCCTTTGCATTGGGCTGCGATTCTACCTTGACCTTCATGACGACACGGTTTGCCAAAAGACGCGAACAACGTAATATAACCTAGTCAATTTCCGATTTCAAAGGTGGTTTATGAACAGTGTGAGCGAGCTCAAACGCGACCTGGTCAGCGCCTGTCGAATCCTCTGTGAACAGAAATTAGTCGAAGGCTTCGGCCACGTGAGTGCACGTCTGCCGGACAGCGAGTCTTTTCTTCTGACGCCGAGAATAAGTCTTGCGCTCGTCGAAGAAACCGATCTCCTCTCTCTAAATCTCGATGGCAAGGTAGTCGAAGGCCACCATCCCCTACCGTTCGAAGCCTCGCTGCACACATCTATCATGAAATCAAAGCCCACTGTCAACGCCATCACGCGCATTCACGCTCGCGTTGCGAATATGTTTTCGGTGACGGACCGAAAACTCGAACCCGTACACAACCACGGAAGCTTTTTCGCGGGCGGCGTGCCGGTATTCAAGAGGCCTGATCTGATTTCTACCGCCGAGCTGGGTGCGCAAATGACCTACGAGTTAGGCGACCATCCGGCGATCCTTCTCCGCGGCAATGGACAGGTGACCGTCGGCCGAACCATTCCCGAAGCGGTAATGATGGCGATCTATCTGGAGGAAGCCGCCGCGATGCTTCATGGCGCGCTACAGATTGGCATACCGATCCCGCTGAGTGCGAGTGAATCCAAGCAGCGCCGGATCGAGGCTTTGCCGCCCGTAGATTTAGAACGAGCCTGGAATTTCTTCAAAGGTCGGGCAGAGAGAAGTTTTTCGTCTTAGGCAGTGCGTTATTTCCGCCAGATTATAGGCAAAAAAAGACGCGGTACCCAAAATTGAGCGCCGCGTCTTATACGACAGATCCGTTGTTTACTTGCCGGCGAGCTCGAAATTCACCTTGGCATCTTCTTTCGGCTTGACAGTGACTTTCTGGCTGGTTTTACCGAGCTTTTCCTGCCAAACTTCCACGTTGTAGGTTCCCGCGGGAACGTCCGTCAACTTGAAGCTTCCGGAATTGTCGGTTACCGCGAAGTATGGGTTCTCAGTTGCGACCAGCCAGCCGTGCATCCAGCCGTGCACATCGCATTTGACCTCGATCACTTCGGGCTTGTCAATCTTTACATCCAAAGTCTTTTTGAACTTCGGCTGCGCCTGATTGAATGGGCTATTCACTTTGCTGTAGGAGTGAATGTTATGGAGAATCCCGTCGGGGTTCAAAATCTCGACTGTAGAGCCGGCCGGAAATGCCAATACGTGTGGATGATACTCGCATCCCTTTTGATCTAATGTCACTTTCGTGCTCTCGATTTTCTTGCCCTTTTGAATATCGGTAATCGTGATCACCGCGTTCACCAGGTTGCCGTTGTTCACCACTAGCGACTGATCCGTCTTGGGTGTCTTGTCGCATACCTCTTTATCTTTGCTAACATCGAGTTTCTTCGGCGCTGGTGCGGTGCCCTTGAATTTCACCGTTCCCGATATTGAGCCGCCATCTTTTACGTCGCCCGCCTGATAGGCCGCCAGGCTGCGCACAGGTAGGGCTAAAAGCGCCGCCGACGAGATCACTGAACCCAATTTATTCATGATTCCTCCTTCAGTATAAAGACTGTACCATTTGTATTGACGAATGAAACCCGGCTGCTATTCACGACTTTCCAGGCTTCGCCTTGGCCGCGACGACAGGCGCTGCCGGCGCCGGTCCTCCGCGACCGATACTCATGAGATAATCTCGCAACGCCTCGATTTGCAGATCTTCTTTGCCGCCGAGAATGTCGTCGGGCCCGCCCGGATAAAAGGAAGGCATCTTCGTTCCCGGCTGAACTTTTTGCGGATCCTTTAACCACTTGAGAATCCAGTTAGGGTTCAGTCGTTGCCGCGCCATGGTCAGATCCGGCGCCCAACCTTCCACCGGCCCCTCGGGTTTTTTATCACCCTGTTGATGGCAGCTGAAGCAGTTGAAGTAATCTTTTGAAACAAGCTGCTTTGCCGCCTCGATATGGTCAGGCGGAATTTTTTTATCATCGATGTAGGCGTAGGGAATATCGACCTTCGATATGCCATTGAAGAAGCCGATCAATTGGTTCGCATGCTCGTCGGATAATCCGAAGGTAGGCATGCGGAGCTCGAGCCATGGACGAATCGGTACCGGCGCTTTCAGAAAACTGAAGAACCAGTTCGACTGCACCTTTTCGCCTTCGCCATTGAGAATCGGTGGTGCTAGCGTTGGATTGTCCTGATAATACTTGCGAATGTAGCCGCCCCTCTTCTCGATCTCGTGGCAACCGATGCAATTGTACTCCTGCATCAAACGGCGCCCCTCGACAACCTGTTGTACGCGCATGCCCTGATCCGCGGAATCGAGACAGCCAGCAACGTCTTCACTGCCGATGATCTCGGCCTCCCTTCCGCGCCGGCTATGGGCAACGAGCTGCTGGCGCGACTGATGCTCGCGACGGACCGGGTGCGCTTCGTCGGCGAGGCCGTCGCCGTCGTCGTCGCTCCCACGAGAGCCGAGGCCGTCGACAAAGCCGAGAGCGTCGTCGTCGACTACGAGCCTCTGCCGGCGGTGGCCGACGTCCTGCAGGCCATGCAGCCCGGTGCACCGATTCTGTTTCCCGAGCACGGAAGCAAC
>Ga0079222_10000115_pt1 | contig 14533 bp, 8 predicted proteins | sample GAPlitter_FD_75070 | JGI IMG/M metagenome (GOLD analysis project Ga0079222, IMG submission 75070) | Agricultural soil microbial communities from Georgia to study Nitrogen management - GA Plitter | ecosystem: Environmental > Terrestrial > Soil > Agricultural land | place: USA: Georgia | collected...
ACGCGTTTCATGGGTAGTGCGCTCATAAGCTCCTTTTTGCATCCCCTCTCGCCAAGTGCTTCGGCGGAAAGCCGCGCGTCCTGCAAGCGCCTTACTTCATTCACCCCGCCGCGACCGCAAGATCTTCGCGGGAACGCCCGCGACGATCGCATAATCGGGAACATCCTGCGTTACCACGGCGCCCGCTCCCACGATGGCATTCGAACCGATGCGCACGCCGGGAAGAATGCTAGCGTTCATCCCGATATCCGCGCCGAAGCCGACCGTAACGGGCTTGATGACCAGCCCGGTCGTGATGATGGGCGCCTCCACCGGTTCGCCGGTATGGGCCGAGCCCAGGACCTTGGCTCCCGGGCCCCAGCCGACATAGTCTTCGATGGCAAGCGCGCGCGCATCCATGTACGCCTGCGGGCCAATCCAGACGTGATTCCCGATTTTGCAGTACCCGTCAAAGCGGCCCTGAATCATGGCTTGCGCGCCGATAAAAACGGCGTCGCCGAACTCCATTGTTTCCGGGTGCTTGAACACCACGTTCGGGCCAACCTGGAGGGCGTGACCTGCTCGCTTGCTCATGGCGCGCAAGAGAACCCGGCGCATCAGATAGTCCGTCTGACTCTCGCCTGCCCGGTGCTGCGAAAAAAGCGTGTGTAGTTCTTCCGGACTGTTCCTCTCCTTCAGGAAAGCGGCAAACTCCCACTCCCAGGCGGGATCCTGGCGCACTTCCTTGCGGCCAAAGGTCGCGGGGACCTCGCGAACCGCTACTGCCTGGCGTTCGGAACCGCCTGCCATTCCAGTACCTCGCGAATCGTCTTGGCGACATGCTCGACGTGCTCGATGGGCAGTTCGGCGTACATCGGAAGCGAAAGCAGGTGACTCGCCACGTGCTCGCTCACCGGGAAGTCGCCTTTCTTGTACCCGAGATGCTCGTAGGCCTTTTGCAGGTGCAAGGGAATCGGATAGTGCAGCCCAGTCTCGATTCCTTGCTCGGCGAGAGCCTGCTTGAGCGCTTCGCGATCTTCGACCAGCACTACATAAAGGTGATAAACGCCGTGCGCGTAAGGCATTTCCTTCGGAGCGACGACTTTGGTGCCGGCGAACATTTCGTTGTAGCGCGCCGCCAAAATGCGCCGGCTGTTATTCCATCCGTCCAGATGCGGCAACTTGACCGCGAGAACGCCGCCTTGGATACCTTCGAGCCGCAGGTTGTACGCTGGGAAGTCGTGTTCGTATTTTTTCAGAGAACCGTGGTCGCGCAGCATGCGAATCCGCTTGGCAAGCGCCGCGTCGCTCGTGGTGACGGCTCCGCCTTCGCCACAAGCGCCGAGGTTCTTGCTGGGATAAAAGCTGAAGCAAGCGGCCGTAGCCAATGACCCGGCGCGGCGGCCTTTGTAAAGAGCACCATGAGCCTGGCAGGAATCTTCGATGACAAAGAGATTGTGCTTTGCGGCGATGGCGTTTAGCGCGTCCATATCCGCCGGCTGGCCATAGAGGTGGACCGGGATCAGCGCTTTTGTGCGCGGCGTGATCGCGGCTTCGACCTTGCTTGGATCCATGGTGTAAGACGCCGGATCGATATCCACAAAGACCGGGCGCGCCCCGACGGCGCTGATGCCTTCCGCGGTGGCGATGAACGTATGCGAAACGGTGATCACCTCGTCGCCGGCGCCGATTCCCAATCCCTGCAAGACAAGCTGCAGAGCGGCTGTGCCGTTGGTCACCGCGACGCAGTGTTCCGCGCCGCAAAACGCGGCAAAGGCTTTCTCGAACTTCTCCACTTCAGGGCCGAGGACGAAGCTGCAATTGGCCAGGACGCGGCTGAACGTCTCTTTCAGTTCCGCTTCCAGCGGTTTGTGCTGTGCAGACAGATCTACGAACTTAACCTTCACGCTGCCTCCAGTTTTCGAATGGCTCGAGCGGGATTACCCGCCACGACGGTGTTGTCCGGCACATCCTTGGTTACCACGCTGCCCGCGCCGACGATGGCGTTTTCGCCGATGGTCACTCCACATAGTATGGTAGCGCTGGTGCCGATCGAAGCGCCCCTCTTTATGCGCGTGGGCACCACCTGCCAATCCGCTTCCGTCTGCAGGCTGCCGTCCGCATTCGCGGACCTCGGGTATTTGTCATTGATGAACGAAACGTTGTGGCCGATGAAGACGTTGTCGTCAATCTGCACGCCTTCGCAGATAAACGTGTGGCTGGAAACCTTTACGTTGCGACCGATGTGTGCGTTCTTTTGAATTTCCACGAACGTTCCGATCTTCGAATTGTCTCCGATCGAGCAGCCGTAGAGATTCACAAAAGCGAAGATTTTTACGTTCTGTCCGAGCTTTACGTCAGGGGCGATCCTGCAAAATTCCATGAAGTCTCCCGTGTCTAGTGGGATGCGACCGCGGCGTGTTCCGTCGAGCGAATAGCAGACGGGCCGAGCTGGATTTCCCGCCCGTTTTGCTGGAGCGACTGCTGGGCCGCTTCGAGCAGGCGAACCACGCGGTAACCCGCGACGCCGTCGGTCAGCGGCCGGCGCTTTTCGGAGATCGAGGTAACAAACTCGCGCGCCATGAGTCGCAGGGCTTCGGAAGTATCGAGGTTGGGCGCCAGCACGTCGCCGTTCCGGTAACCCGTCAACATCCGGGTGCACTGCTCGGGGTCGGGGTTCACAGTGATCCCGCGATCGTAGACCTTTACTTTTTCCGAGGTTTCCATGTCGTCGTACACGATCATTTTCTTGCTGCCGCCGATGAGCGTCTGGCGGATTTTCACAGGGGCAAGCCAGTTCACGTGAAAGTGGGCGATCAGGTTCGAGTTGGAGTTGAATCGCACCGTCACGTACGCGATGTTCTCGTAGGGGCAGCCCAGATGGCGTACGCCCGTCGCGGAAATAGAGACCGGTTCACGCCCGCAGATGTGGTCCATGATGGAAAAATCATGAGGGGCCAGGTCCCACAAAACATTGATGTCGCTTTGCACCAGGCCGAGATTGATGCGGACGGAATCGAAATAAAGAAGGTCTCCGATCTCGCCGCGGTTCACCAGGTCCTTAATGCGCTTGACGGCGCTGGTGTACAGAAAGGTGTGATCGACCATCAATGTCAGGCCGAGCTTGTCCGCCAGTTCGATCAACTCGAGCGCTTCGCTCGAACTGGTGGTTATCGGCTTTTCCACCAGAACGTGCTTGCCGGCTAGAAGCGCCTGCTTTGCGAAAGAAAAATGCGTGGACACCGGCGTGGCCAGCACCACCGCATCGACCCGCGGGCTCGACAACACTTCCTGATAGCTCTCAACCGTTTCGATAGTGGGAAAGCGCTTCCGAATGCGGGGAAAGGAACTAACGTTGGCGTCGCAGACTGTCGTGAGGTCGACGCTGTCCAGCTCCCAGAAGTTCCGGATCAGGTTTTGACCCCAGTATCCGCAACCAACCACAGCGATGCGCACAGTATTCATCGATTTGATTCACCCTTTTGAACGCGCCATTGGCACTGGGCAAGGGTGCAATCGGGATACCAAAAGCGACCCTGCGAAGGACGCGTAAAACCACTATCGGCCCCCGTAAATAATTGAAAACAGGATACTAATAGAATGATGCAACCGGCCAATGTGGCCGCGGTACTGGGACTGAGGGGAACCGCCAAGGTGGTAATGTGAAAGGGTTTTCTCTTCCGAAAACCCCTTCACAACCCGAACCGTCCTCAGGGGTGCAGCTGCAGAATAGGCGCTACCGAGGGCACGCCGTTGCTGTTTACCAGGAACAGCATGTAGTAGCCGGGAGTGGCCATGTTCGCGTTGGCCGGAGCCGTGATGGTCAAGCCTCCCGTTGTTTGCACGAAGGTCACGGGAACATAACGGGTATTTTCGTCAAAGAAATGCGTGACGGCGCCCGTACGGATGAGCACGGCCTTGGTGATGCTGGCACCATCCGGCGTCCCCACAAAGAAGTTCTGACCGTAGGTGGCGCCGGTAGGCGCCTGAGTAATCGTTGGCCGCGCACCCTTGAAAAGATACGCCGGCGAATAAAACTCCGCGGTCATCTGATCAGGAACGTTTCCGAAATCCGCACCCATGCCGGACTCGAGTACGCGCCCGTCGGGCAGCAGAAGCGCGGTGCCGTGATACTCGCGCGGGGTATGCATGGATGCCATGGTTGTCCAAGTCTTCGTCATGGGCGACCACAGTTCCGCCGCATACACGGCATTGGCGATATTTCCGCCGTCCTTATCCGTTTCGCCGCCGGTTGCGAGCACCGTTCCATCGGGCAGCTCCGTGAGGTTCATGAAGCTCCGCGGGTAAGCCATGGAAGGAACTTGCTGCCAACTCGGCGACGGCTGAGTCATATCCAGGACGTACGCGGTGTTTAAAGAAGGTCCGACGTTCTGGCTGTCGGTGGAACTTCCGGCCTTGAGAATCTGGTTGGGGAGATACATCGTGGCGCTGGCGCCGTCGATCACCCGCGAATCCACGTTGGTCCAGGTCTGCGTCGTCAGATCGAGAATGTCCGTGACCGTGGGATACTCCGTGCCGCCGACGTGAATTACCCGGCCGTCGGTCAGCTGGAAGATGAAGGGATAGGTCTCAAACGGGTTGTTGGCGTTCGTCAGGCTCGTCCACGCGTTCGTGGCCGAATCGTAGATTTCCGGGATGCCCGCATTCGTGTGAGCGGTGGTCTGCCAGCCGGCGGTAACCAGGATTCGTCCATCGGAGAGCGTCGTCGCCGTTGGGTACCAGCGCTTGAACGCCATATTCGGCACAGCGGTCCAGACGTTGGTCGCCGGATCGAAGATTTCGGCTTTGGCGATACCGATATTGCTGCCGCTACCGCCGAAGCCGCCGACAACCAGCACGCGGCCATCCGCGAGCAGCGCGTGGCCGGAGCAGAAAAGATCCGCCGCGGTGGCAATGTTGGTGAAGACGTTTGTGTTGTAGTTCCAAACCGTGGGCGTAGCTCCGTCCTGATAGAACAGCACGTTGCCGTTCTTGAGCAGGATCAGATTAACGGCAACAGCGGGAATTGTGACGGGCGCCGACCAGCTTCCCACCACAGCCGAACTTCCCGAATTGTCCACGGTTATGGAGATCGACGATGAAGTTGTACTGTTGCCGCTGGAATCAGTAGCTATGGCCGCGAGAGTATGCGAACCGGAAGTCGTGGTCGTGGTATCCCAAGTCATGGAATACGGCGGCGTCGTCACTTGCGGGCCAAGATTTGCGCCATCGAGGCGGAACTGCACTCCGGTAATCGCGGAGCTGGTGCTCGAAGCATTCGCCGCGACAGTGGTCTTGCTGGTGACGGTCTGATTCGGCGCAGGAGAAATCATGCTCACTGTCGGCGGTGCGCCGCCGCCTCCTCCCGTCAGCGAGGGAAGCACTTCCACGATGGACAGGTTGTAGCGATCGCCTGTGGGAGCTGTGTCGTTGATGGTGACGTTGGTGCCCGCCGCGGGAGTCGGAGCATTTTGGCGCTGCATCCAGTAAGTGTCGCCCACGCTGGGCAAGAACTGGTTGATCAGCGTCTGGTTCGCGCCGAGCGTGCGGACGATGGGATTGTCGTAGTCGTTGCCGACGCCGAGCACCCAGGAATTCGCTCTTGTCGTCGTGAGCGATGCGGACGGAGCGCCTGATGCCGCGCTTGCGGATTTCGTAGCGCCGATGGCCCCGGAACCGTTGGAGCCGGTGGCGTCTGCTCCGGCGAAGCTCAGCACGGAAATCGAAGACGAGACGCTGTGCGAAAGCGAAGCTGTGACGGAGACACCCGTCAGAGGCGTTGAGGCGAAAGCGCGCCAGATTTCGGCGTCGCCTTTTTGGGTGTTGGTGCGGACCGCCATCACCCAGGTCAGTCCGCCGCCCGTAACACTGTTGACCACCGTGTTCGTGCCCGATCCGGGCGCATCCGTGGCGATCAGGGCCGCTAGAAGCTCATTTGGGTATTGCGTGGAAAAGGGCGACGTTTGCACGGTCGCGCTTGAGGAGTCTTGATTCGCCGAGGTATTGGCGTCAATGATTAGCGAAGAAGGTTGCGAGGCCTGCGCCGCGAAATTGACGCCCGGAGCGTTCGAACCATTGATCGAGACTGACTGAGCCGAGGGGCTGAACGAATACCCGGTCTTTGAAGGAGTAACGGCGTAACTGCCATTCGGAATTCCGTTAAATGCGTAATTGCCCGAAGCATCGGCCGAGGTTGTGCCGGTCTGACCTCCGCTCAGCGTCAAGGTTGCCCCGCTGCCGCTCAGAGCCGGCGTGATGGAGCCGGAGATCGAATAGGTGGGCACAGCCTGAATCGTGAAGTTGTTTCCGGGCTCGTCCGCTCCATTTACGGTCACGAATTGATTTACAGGATTGAAAGTGAAGCCGGTTTTGCTGGGCCGAACGGTGTACGTTCCGTTGGCCAGGCCGGTGAAGGCGTAATTTCCCGAGGAATCTGCCGCGACGGTCGCGGTCGAGGAACCTGTCAGTGCCACTGTGCTGCCCGCACCATTGGAAGCCGGCGCGATGCTGCCCGAAATCGTGAACGTCGGGATCGCCTGGACGGCGAAGTCGATTCCCGCGGCACTGGCGCCGTTAATGGTGACCGGCTGATTTGGCGGCGTGAATGTGAATCCGGACTTCGAAGGCGTTACCGTGTAGCTGCCGTTCGACAGACCCGTAAACGAATAATTGCCGGAGGTGTCGACGGTCGCGGTTGCGCTGGAAGTTCCGCTCAAAGTTACCTGGGCGCCGCTGCCGCTGGCCGCAGGCGAAATCGTGCCTGAAATGTTCCATGTGATGGGAGTCGCCGTGAAATTCGGCACAGTTACATTGCTGCCGTTTACCGTAACCGTTTGATTCGCTGGAGAAATCGTGAAACCCGGTTTGGTGGGCGTCACCACGTAGGTGCCATTGGCCAGGTTCGGAAAGGAATAATTTCCGGAAGCGTTGGCGGTCACCGTGGTGACGAGCGTGCCGTTTTGCGAGAGAGCCACGCTTGCGCCGGCGCCGTTGGCCGAAGGCGTAATTGCTCCGGAAACGGTGAAGCTCGATCCGCCGGCGCCAACATCCGGCAGCACTTCGACGATGGCAAGGTTGTAGCGATCGCCGGTGGGAGCTGTGTCGTTGATGGTGACGTTGGTGCCCGCCACGGGAGTGGGAGCGTTCTGGCGCTGCATCCAGTAGGTGTCTCCCACGCTGGGCATGAACTGATTGATCAGCGTCTGGTTCGCGCCGAGCGTGCGGGCGATGGGATTGTCGTAGTCGTTGCCGACGCCGAGCACCCAGGAATTCGCTCTTGTCGTCGTGAGCGTTGCGGACGGAGCGCCTGATGACGCGCTAGCGGATTTCGTAGCGCCGATGGCCCCGGAACCGTTCGAGCCGGTGGCGTCAACGCCCGCGAAACTCAGCACGCTGATGGAAGCAGAGACACTGTTCGAAAGAGAAGCGCTCACCGTGACATTGGTCAAAACGTTCGGGGCGAAAGCGCGCCATATTTCGGAATCGCCCTTTTGGGTGTTGGTGCGGACCGCCATTACCCAGGTCAGTCCGCCGCCCGAAACGCTGTTGACCACCGTGTTCGTGCCCGATCCGGGCGCATCCGTGGCGATCAACGCCAGCACCAACTCGTTGCCGGACGCAGTCGAAAACGGCAGTGAGCTGAGCGTGGTGCTCGGGAAGTTCTGGTTGTTCGACGTGTTCGCGTCAATCGTTAACGCTGCATTTGCCGGACCCGCCATCATCAGGAACAGAACAAGCGATGTGAACCGTTTCATCGTGAGCTTCTCCCAAGCCCTGAATTCGGCGCTGCTCGACGGGACAAACGCTCGTGCCTTCGCCGCCCAATAGCCCAAAAAACGTTTCGATTCCGCGCGGCCGAATTGATGCCGCTTACAAGCCGCTTACACCTTCATGGAAAGCGTGCTTCCGAAAAAATGCTTCGCCGAAGAAACACTCTCGCGCAGAATTCTTCCTGCGGCGCCCATCCGCGCGAGAACATACTTGGCCCGGAGCCTCGTGGCATTCACCTGCTGGTGCAGAGCCAGCCGGTAATATCTAAGCGCCCGCGATTGATCTGCAGGAACGCACAGGTCCCCCAGGTGCTCATAGACGCAAGCGCGAATCGCACGCCGCGATCTGTTGTCGTCGACGTTGGACTCGAGCGACCTCTCGAATTCCTCCTCGGAGATCGTCGTTTGAATGGGATCGCCCGGTTTGGGCGGAGTCAGCTGACGCAGGTATTCCGCGGCTACTCCTAGCCTGCAATTCTCGGCTAACGCCTCAAGCCCTTCACGCTGTGCCTTCTGAAGGAATCTCAGCGGAGCCGCCAGGTTGTTTTCAAACATCGCCATCGCCGCTTCGGTGCAGAACTCGCTGCTCATATTTCGTTCGTGGAAGCGGCGGTTCACCATCGGCTCGGCGAAGAATCCCACGTCCGCCGAAAACGCGAACATTCCCCACAAATACCAGTCGCCGGTGTGCGGGAGATCCAGCGGGAAGCCATTTACGTTGTTGTAGAGCTTTTTGCGAGCCATGGCCGCGGGAGAAGGAACGATATTTGCGTAAACCAGGTGCTTCGACAGAAATTCATGGCCGCGAATGGTTGCGTCGCGGTCCGCCACCAGGGAATACGCCATTACGCCGCGGTCCTCGGCGTCGACCACTTTCATCGCCGGACAAAAAACAAATCCCACGTTCGGCGAAGCATCCATCAGCTTCACATAACCTTCCAGAACGTGTGAACTGCGCAGCGAATCGTCCGCTGAAATCAGCCAGATGTACTCGCCGCGCGCCAGCTCTATGCCCTTGTTGTAGTTTCTGAGGTGGCCGAGGTTTGGGTCGTTGCGCACATGCCTGACTCGCGGGTCGGCGAAGGAACGGGCCACTTCCGGCGTGTTGTCCGGAGAGCAGTCGTCCATGATGAGCACTTCAAAATCGCCATAGGTCTGAGCAAGAATCGAATTGACGCACTCGGGGAGAAGGTGTGCCAGCTTGTAGCAGGGCACGATGAAACTGACCTTCGGATTCACGCCGAGTCCCTCATGGTGTCTCGACTTTCACCGCTGAGTTTTCTCCCACACGCTCTCCGCGCGAGTTCGGTGAGGACCAGTCCGCCGCTTCGTGGTACACGCCGAAGTGCGAATTAAACAGGTCGTGCCGCACGTGGAACGATCCGCCGATCTGTGCGCCATAAAGTTGCTGAAACTTCTCATCCCACGCCATCACGTGGACGGCGTAAAGATCCGCTACCAGCTTCACCGGCGGTAACAGCAACTCGAACTCCCCTTCGCCCGGCCCGGGTGCCACGTTCAGCCCGTCGAGACTCGAAGAATAGTTGCAGGCGCTGATTCCGTCGGACCGGATCAGCGCCACCACGAAGTTCGGGCGAAGCGAACGCTGCCGAATCTGATATTTCACCTGCACGCGCACACGCTCGCCGAAATCAAATACCGATCGCGGTTGCCCGACTTCATCCAGAATCTGCATCCCGGTCACCGTCACGGAACGCTTTTCCATGTCGCTGCCCAGCCGCGCTTGCGCCCATCGCGGCGTATCCAGTTCGCCCGCACCGCCGAGGATGTCCCTTTCGTACAGGGGAATAATTTCGGCCGGCGTGCCGTCCGCCAGCACCTTGCCGTGCGAAAGGTAGATCACCCGGTCGCACATCGCTTTGATCGAGAACATGTTGTGCGATACGACCACCACCGTGGCGTCGCTCTCCCGCAGGCTCCGCGCCTGTTCCATGCACTTCCTTTGGAAAGCCAAATCACCGACCGAGAGAACCTCGTCGATCAGCAAAATCTCCGGATCGAGGTGCGCCGCCACGGCGAAAGCCAAACGCACATACATCCCGCTCGAGTAGTGTTTTACCGCCGTATCCAGGAACTGTTCGATCTCCGAAAACTCCACGATCTTCTTGAATTTGCTGTCGATCTCCGCCTTGCTCATGCCCAGGATCGCGCCGTAGAGGTACACGTTTTCGCGTCCGGTCAACTCGAAATGGAAACCGGTGCCGACTTCCAGCAGCGAGCCGACTCGCCCCTGAATTTCCGCGCGTCCCAGGGTGGGTTCGGTAATCCGCGAAAGGATTTTCAGCAGCGTGCTCTTGCCCGCGCCGTTGTGGCCGATGATGCCGACCATCTCCCCTTTTTTCACCTCGAAGGAAACGTCGCGCAGCGCCCAGAACCGGTCGTGCCGCTGGCGTTTGATCCCGCGCCGCAGCAGCGACCTGGCGCCGGCCATGATCTGGTCGCGCAGAGTGTTGTGCTGCGCCTCGCCGATTTTGTATTCCTTGGCTAGGCCCAGCGCTCGGATTGCCGTGTCGTTCATCGCAACCCTGCTTCTGTCGGCTCTTCGAGCCGTGTTCTAAACGATGTCCGCAAAGCTGCGCTCCATTCGCTTGAAGAAAATCAACCCGCTGACGAGCAGGATCAGCGAAACCACGCTGCCGATCAGGATGGCGCCGAGCTCCGGCGTCTGTTTGCCGAGCAGGCCCCAGCGAAACCCCTCCACGACCGCTACGATCGGATTCAGGCTGTAGATCAGGTGCCATCGCTGCGGAACGAGGCTCAGCGGGTAGGCAACCGGCGACGCGTACATCCAAAACTGAACCAGGAAAGGAATCGCGTGCCCCACATCCCGGTACCGCACGTTCAGCGCGGAAAGCCACAAGCTCACGCCCATGGCAGCGCATACCGCCAAACCAACGAACAGCGGCAGCAGCAGCGTTGCCCAGCTCGGCCGCACGTGATACCAGCCCATCATCACCAGCAAGATCAGGAAGCTGAGCGCGAAGTCCACCAGGGGCGCCACAACCGACGCCGCGGGAATCACGAACCTGGGAAAATAAATCTTGCGGATGAGCGTGGCGTCCGCCACGAGACTTGCTCCGCTTCGCGAAATTGATTGTGAAAAATAAATCCACGGCAGCAATCCGGCAAACGCGAAAATCGGGTAGGGCACGTTGTCGGACGGAAACTTCGCGAACTTGCCGAAGATGATCGCGAAGATCATCATCGTCAGCAGCGGCTGGCAGATGGCCCAGGCGGCGCCAATGGCCGTCTGCTTGTAGCGGACCTTGATGTCCCTCCACACCAGGAAATACAACAGTTCGCGGTATTCCCACAGGGTCCGCAGGTCCAGTTGGAACCAACCCTTGCTCGGCTGCACCACCGTGATCGGGAGAACCTTGGGTTTTGGAAATGGCGGAACGCGCTCTTCGGCTGCGGAGGTTGTCACCGTGGCTGACGGCATCGGCTCCCTTTCAAGGGCGGTTCGAAGTGATTTGCACTGGCTCGCATCGCGAAGGGTCCTGCAAACTCAGCTTCTGGCTTCGCAAATTGCGTAGACGATGAGAACAGCACTCCAGCGTCGCACTGTCGCGGAGCAATTGCCCTTCCAACCCGCGCCAGGCTCCCGGAGAGACCTGTTGTAAACATTAGACTTATATTGGTGGATGTTCCGAGCTAACGCCGTCAAAGCCCAGTATCCGCATTGCGACACGGGTCAGGACTTGCCAATGGAAACTGGGGGGTAGGTTTGAGAAACCGTTTTCATGCGGGCTGCTCCCCAACGATGAGCCTGCCTGTCAGATCTCCATCCCTGCCTAAGCAACCCCCTCTTCTTCAACGACTTAACCGCTCTGTTGCAAGAATTCCGCAGACACAATGCTCGATTGCCCTGCTCGCTAGTTGCTCGAAATGCTGGTGGCGGCGGCCATGGGAAACTGCTTTCAACTTTTGCTCACAAATTGCCTACATTTGACAATGTGACGCGCCTTTCATTTTGTAAGTATATGAAAACTAATGGCTTAATCATGAAACCGCTGTGGTTAGCGAAGTGCCATGTCTTATGGCATGGCACAGATGATCGCAATGTTTGAAGGGCTGCCCGATGGGTTGAGCCTGCTCGTCCTAGGGTCCAGCCTGCTCCTCGCGGGAACGGCCCTCAGAAAAGCAATTGCGCTCTATCAGCGGATCGCTGCCCGGAGGGCGACTTCCGCTCTGCGTGAGGGCCGCGCTGAAGCCGGACTCTGAAGCCAGCCAGCCCCCACTTCATCCCAAGAGAATTTTTTCGGCCTGTGACTTGCCGCGTCTGTACGGCTAGGCTCCCGTCGTCTCGCCCACCGAAAAATACGAGCAATCCGGGTGCTGAAACACTAGAGCGCTGACGCTGGCCTCTGGATCCATCATGAAACCTTCCGTCAGTTGCACCGCGATTTCTTCCGGCCGGAGCAACTTCCAGATTCCCGCCTGGTCCTCAAGTTCCGGGCAAGCCGGATAGCCGAAGCTATACCGTTTTCCCCGGTACCTCGACGTAAACCGCTGCGGCATCGTCATTTCCGGCGGATCGGGGAAACCCCAGTCCTCCCGGATTCGCCGATGCAGCCATTCGGCGCACGCTTCCGCGGTTTCGATCGCCAGCGCCTGCAATCCATGCGACTTGAAGTAATACCCCGCGTTCTTCGCCGCTTCCGATCGCTCGCGCACTCCCTCGCCGGCAGTGACTACGAATACCGCCAGATGGTCCCTCGCCCGGCCACGGCTCGGCAAGATGTAGTCGGCCAGGCATAACCGGTCTCCGCCGGCTTGCCTCCGGAACTGCCAGGTATGCGCCGGCGCGTTTTCTCCAGGCAAGAAGACGTGCAGCTTCTCTCCCTCCGCTTCCGCCTCGAAAAACTGCCACACCGCCCGTACCTTCATGAATTTCGCGGCTTCGTCTCGCACCTCTTCCATGCTTTGAAAAAGCTCCAGCGCCTTTGCGTCCCGCGCCGCCAGTTGCTTCTCGAAATCGCCTCGGAATCCCAAATGCCGCCCGTACAGCATGTACGGGTTGATGTAACTCCACACCTCGCGCAGATCCGGAACGAGCCGCACCTTGCGCTCCAGGTGAGGAACCGGTTGAATCGGCAGATCCGCACTCACCCGTGGCGAACGCGCGACCTTCGGCAATTCCTTTACGCTCACCGTCGTGCTCAAATCGGCCCCGTCGCCGAGTTGCGTGTGTTGCCTCACCACCGTCTCCCGCGTCGCCGGATCCATCAGTTCGTTCATCAGCCGCAATCCGGTCATCGCGTCCTTGGCATAGCACACGGCGTTTCCGTAACTCGGGGCAATCTTCTGCTCTGTGAATTTCCCGCTCAGCGCCGCTCCCCCGACCAGCAGCGGTATCGAGATTCCCGCTCCCCGCAGATCTCCCGCCGTAACCACCATCTGTTGCGCGCTCTTCACCAGCAACCCGGAAAGCCCAATGGCGTCCGGTCTGTGCTGCTGGTAAGCTTTGATCAGCTCCTCGGGCGGAACCTTGATCCCCAGGTTCACCACGTCATATCCATTGTTCTTCAGAATGATTTCAACCAGGTTCTTCCCGATGTCGTGTACGTCTCCCTTGACCGTCGCCAGCACGATCTTTCCGCGCTTTGCGCTGTCGGCCTTCTCCATGAACTGCTCGAGATGGCTTACGGCGGCCTTCATCGCTTCCGCCGATTGCAGCACTTCCGCCACAATCAGTTCGTTCGCGTTGAACAGCCTCCCCACTTCCGCCATTCCCGCCATCAGCGGCCCGTTAATGATGTCCAGCGGCGCGACGCCTTCGCCGCGTTTTTTCTCGAGGTCGTCCACCAGCCCGTCGCGCGTCCCCTGCACGATATAGTTCGCCAGCCGCTGATCCAGCGGCAAATCCTCCGCGCGCGTCTTCTCTTTCTTCTTCGCCGTTCGGAAATGTTCCGTAATTGCGGCGATGTGAAACTGATTGAGCGCGGCCTTTTGTTCTTTGCTTTGTCCGCGCCAGTCCGCAGGCAAATTCCGCAGCAATTCCGCCCGCGGATGGTCCGCCGCCAGGTGCTTTGGCGGATGCTGGAACAGCAGATTCTCCGCCAGCTCGCGTTCCGCTTCCGGAATCGACGCGAACCGCTCGATCTTCTCCGTGTTCACGATCGCCAGGTCCAGTCCCGCCTTCGTGCAGTAGTAAAGGAAAACCGAATTCACCACTTCGCGCGCCCCGGCCGGCAATCCAAACGACACGTTGGAAATCCCCAGGATCGTCCGCACCTCCGGCAGCGCCTGCTTGATTAGCCGGATTCCCTCCATCGTTTCCACCGCGCCGCCGATGTAATTCTCGTCGCCGGTCGCGCAAGGGAACACCAGCGGATCAAAAATGATGTCCTCCGGCGCGATCCCGTATTTTTTTGTCAGCAGCTCGTAGGAACGCTTCGCGATTTCCAGTTTCCGCTCGCGTGTGAATGCCTGCGCCTGCACCGGATCTTCGTCAATGCATCCCACCACCAGCGCCGCGCCGAAGTCGTGCGCGATCGGCACCACTCTCTCGAACTTCTCTTCGCCGTCTTCCAGGTTGATCGAATTTAAAATCGCTTTCCCCTGACAGTAAGTCAGCGCCAGTGCAATCGCCGCCGGATCGGTGGTGTCGATCATCACCGGCACCTTAATTTTCCGGATCAGCTTCTCGTAGAAATCGGGAATGTCCTTCTTCTCGTCCCGCTCCGTGCTCTGCAGGCACACATCCACGACCTGCGCGCCGCCTTTCACCTGCCGCCGCGCGATTTCGCTGGCTTCTTCCC
>Ga0079222_10000117_pt1 | contig 14416 bp, 13 predicted proteins | sample GAPlitter_FD_75070 | JGI IMG/M metagenome (GOLD analysis project Ga0079222, IMG submission 75070) | Agricultural soil microbial communities from Georgia to study Nitrogen management - GA Plitter | ecosystem: Environmental > Terrestrial > Soil > Agricultural land | place: USA: Georgia...
ACGGGCTTACAGCCTCGTTGCGGAATTCATGGCTGGTCGTTTGCCAGAAGAGCAGGGCCGAGTATTCGGCACCAACGCGGCGCGGTTTTATGGCATAAAAAGCCGAGGAATGGAACACGCGAGAGAACATGGATCTGCTGCTTAGGAACAAGGTCGTGCTGGTCACGGGTGGCGCGAAGGGAATCGGGGCGGCGATTGTTCGCGCATGCGCCGAAGAAGGGGCAGTACCCGTCATAACGGGGCGCGACGCGGCGGCCGCCGCCAAGCTGCAGGCGGAATTGAAAGCCAAGGGAGCAGCGTGCCAGGTGTTCACCGCCGACCTGACCACGGAAAATTGTGTAAAGGTGATCGAACAGACGCTGAGCGCTTGCGGGCGCATCGACGGGTTGGTGAACAATGCAGGGGCCAACGACAAGATCGGGCTGGAGCATGGCACAACGGAGGACTTTGTCGCTTCGCTGCACCGGAACCTTGTCCATTACTACACTCTTGCGCACCACGCCCTTCCCTCCCTCAAGAAGCACCAGGGGTCGATTGTTAACGTTTCGTCGAAAGTCGCGGTGACCGGCCAGGGAGGGACGTCCGGCTATGCGGCCTCGAAGGGTGCCATCTTCGGTCTAACTCGCGAATGGGCCGCCGAGTTGCTGCCGTACGGGATACGCGTGAACAGCGTCGTTCCCGCAGAGGTGATGACGCCGCTATACCGCCACTGGCTTGATACTTTTCCCGACCCGGAGAGCAAGCTGAAGACCATCGTCTCGAAAATTCCGCTGGAAAAAAGAATGACCACTTCGGAAGAAATCGCCGCCGCGGTTGTTTTTCTGCTGTCCGAGAAATCGGGACATACTACGGGCCAGCATTGGTTTGTCGACGGCGGTTACGTGCACCTGGACCGCGCTCTGACCTGACGGAGGAAACGGATGGCTCCTGAAAGCTCGCCCCGCAGCGGCACCCGAGCACCCGCTCCGCTGACGGAGCGCCGATACTTGATTCCTCTGGTCTTGATCACCAGCCTGTTTTTTCTATGGGCTTTCGGCGTGAACCTGAACGATGTTCTTATTCCTCATTTGAAGAAAGCATTCAGTCTCACGGATTTTCGGTCCTCGTTCATTCAGGTAGCGTTCTTCGGCGGATATTGCCTGGCGGCGTTTCCCGCGGGGCGGATCATGGAGCGCCTGGGATACAAGAAAGGAATTCTGATTGGTCTGTCTTTGTGCGCAGCGGGGGCGCTGTTGTTTGTCCCCGTGTCGTACATCGGAGTGTACGAGCTTTTTCTTGTGGCGCTATTTGTCATGGCGTGCGGCCAAAGTTTTTTGGAGGTGGCCTCGAATCCGTATGTCACCACTCTGGGGCCGGCGGCGAGTTCGGAGCGGCGGCTGAATTTTGCTCAGTCGTTTAACGCGGTTGGCGCAGTTTGCGCCGCACTGGTGGGGCGCTGGCATATCCTGACCAGCGTGCAGCACACGCCTGGGGAGCTTGCCGCGATGAGCGCGGCCCAACTGCAGACGTATCGAGCGGAGGAAGTCGGCACCGTGCGGTTGCCGTATGTGATCATCGCCGGAATTTTCCTGGTCATCGGGATATTCATCTTTCGGGCGCACTTGCCGGATATCGTCGAGTCCACCACGCGCGCGGATTCAGGTGTCCGGGGCGTGCTATCTCACGGTCACCTGGTGAAAGGCGTGATCGCGCAGTTCTTCTACGTCGGCGCGCAGGTAGGAGTATCGAGCTTCGTCATTCGGTTTGCCCAGCATGTTGTGCCCGGGACGACGGAAAAGCTGGCGGGCTGGTATCTGTTCGGGCACCTTTTGGGATTCATGATCGGCCGCTTTGGGGGTTCCGCATTAATGAAAAGCGTTGCACCCGCGAAGCTGCTGTCACTGTTCGCAGCTGGTTCGCTGATTTGCGCCACGATTGCGCTTTTCGGGTCGGGCCTGGTTCCCGTGCTCGCCGTGGTGCTCATCGGCTTCTTCCATTCGATCATGTTCCCAACGATTTTTGCTTTGAGCATCAAGAACCTGGGGTCACATACCAAGCGCGGTTCTTCCTTGCTCGTGATGTCAATCAGCGGAGGAGCCGTGATTCCGGCGATCATGGGCCGGATATCAGATTTGACCAACATGCAGTTCGCTTTTATGGTGCCCTTGCTCTGCTACGTATATGTTTTGTATTTCGCGTTGATCGGCTACAAGCCGGCTCCTTCGCTTGGACTGGATCGCGCCGCGCTCGAGAGTCAAGCGAAATGAACCGCCGATACTGTCTCGCGCTCGACCTCAAAGACGACCCGCAGCTCATCGCCGAGTACAGGAGATATCACGAGAACGTCTGGCCCGAGATTCTCAAGAGCATCCGTGATTCGGGCATCGTCTCCCTGGAAATTTATCTGCTCGGCACGCGGATGTGCATGGTCATGGAGGTCAACGAAAGGTTCTCATTCGAGGCCAAAGCAGCCGCGGATCGCAGCAATCCCAAGGTGCAGGAGTGGGAGCAGCTCATGTGGAAGTTTCAGAAGGCGCTGCCGCAGGCTCGTCCGGGAGAGAAATGGCTGCTGATGGAAAAAGTCTTTGTGCTTTAGCGAAGCGGCCGAGACGCAAGGCTTCGACCCGCGCGCTAAGGGAACCTTTGATCGGAGAAGGACCGAGCATGGCTGACAACCGAATCTCGAGACGCGATTGGATGATTGGCACTGGCTCCGCGCTGGCAGCCTCGCTTGTGCCGCTTCGCGGGACCGATGACGCACGGTACGTGGCGTCGAGCGAGGGCCAGATGCGCCAGCGGTCGGCCGATCCCGAACGAGAAAACCGCCTGCAATGGTTCCGCGAAGCGAAATACGGTCTGTTCATTCATTGGGGTCTGTACTGCATTCCGGCGGGGCAGTGGAAGGGACACCCGGTGCCCGGCCTGGGCGAATGGATCATGAATCGCGCGCAAATCCCCGTGCGCGAGTACGAAAAGCTGGCATCTCGGTTCAATCCGGTGAAGTTCAATGCCGACGAGTGGGTGCAGTTCGCCAAGGACGCCGGCATGAAGTACATGGTTATCACCTCGAAGCATCACGATGGCTTTGCCATGTTTCATTCCAAAGTGAGCCCGTACAACGTGGTCGATGCCACTCCATTTAAAAGGGATGTGTTGAAGGAACTTTCCGAAGCCTGTACCCGGGCGGACATGAGGCTGGGATTCTACTATTCGCAATCGCAGGACTGGCATGAGCCGAACGGCGCCGGCAATTACTGGGACTTTGGACCGGACGACAAAAAGGACTACGACAAATATCTGCGCGGCAAAGCCGAGCCACAGGTGCGCGAACTGCTGACGGGGTACGGCCCCGTTGCACTCATCTGGTTCGATACGCCGCGCATGATGACGGGCGGCAGGGCGCAGCGCTTTGCGGATATCGTCCGTTCGTCGCAACCGAAGACACTGATCGACGGACGCCTCGGAACGGAAGGGGATTACCGCTCGACGGGGGATAACGTCATTCCCAGCGAAATACACAGCGAAGCCTGGGAGACACCGGCGACGATCAATCACACCTGGGGCTACCGGAGCGACGACACGGATTGGAAATCACCCGGTCAGATGGCCTTCAAGTTGGTGGACATCGTCAGTAAAGGCGGAAATTATCTGCTCAATGTTGGGCCCATGTCAGACGGCATCATACCGCAGGCGAGCCAGGACAATTTACGCACGGTCGGCCGCTGGCTCAAAATCAACGGCGAAGCAGTGTACGGGGCGAGCCCGACGCCGTTTGGCGAAGAGCTCGGAGAACCCAGCTCCCGGGGAACCAAGGACCTCCGTGGGAAACCGCTTGTTTTTCCCCAGACCGAGTGGCGTGTAACGGCTAAGCCGGGCAAGTTATATTTCACTTTCTTCGACGAGCCTCGCGTTCCCTTCCCAATCCCGGCGATGAAGAACACACTCAAGCGAGCGTACCAGCTTGCAGACGGCGCTCCGGTGAAAACGGGTTCCGACGCCGGACGAACCACGCTGGATATCAAGCGCCCGATTATCGATCCGATGGCGACGGTTGTGGTTGTTGAGTTCGAAGGCGATCAAGTCGAAACGCCGAAAGAACCAGCTTAATGCTGCAGATGCCAGCCCGCCGGCAGCGCCCTTCAATTTTCTGCAGGAAAATCTCTGAACGACCTGGAAAGGACAAAATCTGATGCGAGACAGTCGTATTTCGCGGAGAGGCTGGATGATCGGCACAGGAACGGCCCTGGCGGCAGGAATGCTCCCCCTTGGAGCGAGAGGCGATAGCGCCCCTTCGGATGCTCTTTTGAACTCTACGCCTGCGCAAGCGAATCCGGATTCAAGTGATGCGGATCGCGCCCGGCGGATGAAGTGGTGGCATGAGGCGCGTTTCGGCATGTTCATCCACTGGGGCTTGTACAGCTTGATCGGCCGGCACGAATGGGTGATGGAGAATGAAGGCATTCCCGTTTCGGAGTATGCGCCGCTGGCCAAGAAGTTCAAGCCGAAGCCGTTTCCCGCGAGAGACTGGGCCAAGCTCGCACGCGAAACGGGCATGAAATACATGGTCATGACGACGAAGCACCACGAGGGGTTCTGCCATTTCGACACGAAGACCACAGATTACTGCGCGCCGAAACAGGGGCCGGGCCGCGACCTGGTCCGCGAGTATGTGGATGCCGCTCGTGGCGAGGGCATGCGCGTCGGCTTTTACTATTCCTTGATGGATTGGCATCATCCCGACGGCGCGCGCTGCGCGACGGACGAAGAAGCCCGCAAACGGTTCGTGGAGTACATTCACACGCACGTGCGCGAACTCATGAGCAATTACGGAAAGATCGACGTTTTGTGGTACGACGTCGCCTGGCCACTCGACGAAAAAGGCTGGGAGTCCGAGCGCATGAATGAAATGGTGTTCAAACTTCAGCCGGACATCATCGTGAACAACCGCAACAAGCTGCAGGGGGACTTTTCGACGCCGGAACAGCACATCACCGCGGAAAAAGGGGAGCGGGCTTGGGAATCCTGCATGACATTGAACGACAGCTGGGGCTATCAGCGCGCGGATGATGATTGGAAGAGTCCGCGGCGTGTCATCCAGAATCTCATTCAGTGCTCCCGCGATACGGGCAACTACCTGCTTAATATCGGGCCGCGCGGCGACGGAGTTGTGCCTGAGGAGTCCGTGCGTGTGCTGACGCAGGTCGGAGAATGGATGCAGCGCAACGGGCAAACCATCTATGATTCCGATCTTTGTCAGCTGCGCCGTTCCAGCTACGCGAGCTTTACGCGTAAAGGCAATACGCTCTACATGCACGTGCATTTCTGGCCGGGGGACTACGTGGCGATTGCCGGCCTGCAGACGAAAGTGAAATCGGCGAAGTACTTCGTGAGCGGCAAAGAAATCAAATTTGAGCAGGATCCCTATCGCGTCCGTCTGACGGGACTTCCCACGGAAGCGCCGGATCATCCCATTACAACGATCGCCATCGAGTGCGAGTCGGAACCGACGCAGGACAACATCTTCGTCCGCAAGGAAAAACCGCGCGACGGCGTGTAAGTCCGTCAGCTACCCCCAGGAGGATAGAATGAAAATCAGACGACGCGAAGTCGTTGCCGCTTTGCCCACAGCTTTTTTTCTGACCGCGGCTTTGCCGGAGTTTTCCATGGCCACGGAGGAGCAGGCCGGGGGATTACCTTCGGCCGTCTATCCGTTTGAGAGTCTGCCGGTGCACGAATCGCCGCATGCGACGACGCGAGCCATCTTGAAGGGAAAGCTCGCCACGGGCGAGGCCGTCGAGGTGCATGAGACGACCCTGCCGGCTGGTGGAGCTCCGCATCCCCCGCATCACCACGTTCATACGGAAATGTGGCTGGTCCGCGAAGGCACGGTCGAAATTAGCATCGAGGGCAAAGCCCACCGCATCGGCGCAGGCTCGTTGGCCATGGTGCGCTCAAACGAGGAGCACGGAATCACGAATCCTACAGACAAGCCGGCCAATTATTTTGTCGTGGCCATCGGTCCCGGAGCCGCCAAGTAATTCGGCAACTTACTTCGCTTCGGCAACCTTCAGCAGAACCACGCCGTGCCCGGGCACGGTGGCTTTGTAAGGAGAACTCATCGTCCCCAGGTCCTTTGCCGCCCACACATCACGTACCTTCACGCTTTTCTGAAAACCGAGGTCGTGAAAGTCGACGGTCATCTCCAGAGGCCCCGGATTGCGATTGAACAGGCCAACAGCTTTGGAACCATCGGCCAGCGGCTTGGCCCAGATTTCCAGCGGACCTTCGGCGCTCACTCGATCGCCTTGATGTCCTGCAGGGTCCTGATCGATGGCAATCACTTCGCGATTCGTCAGCAGCGCGACGGTTTCCGGCGTCATGGCGCTCAGATCGTTGCCGGCAAGAAGCGGCGCGGCGAGTATCGCCCACAGACTCATGTGCGTGCGGTATTCATCCGGCTTCATTCCGCCATTGCCGACTTCGAGCATGTCTGGATCGTTCCAGTGCCCAGGCCCCGCAAATTTGGACAGCCCCGCCTGACCGAACCCGATCTCCTCCATACGGTTGTAGCGATCGCTGATGTCACCAGTGGTGCGCCACGAATTGCCTCCGACGGAAGCGCCCCACCTCCACACGGCGTCCCAGCCGTATTGGCACAAGCTGTAAACCACAGGGCGGCCCGTCTTTCGCAGCGCGTCGCGCATTTTGGTGTAAGCATCCAACATCATTTTGTGAGCGGCGTCGGGCGATCCAGCGCTCCTCATCATCGGGACCAGGCCGCACAGGTCGTACTTCAGGTAATCGACGCCCCAGTCGGCATAGGTTTTGGCATCCTGCTCTTCGTGGCCGTAGCTACCCTCGTATCCGGCGCAGGTCTTAGGCCCCGGAGAAGAATAGATACCGAGCTTCAGACCCTTGCTGTGGACGTAGTCCGCGAGAGCCTTCATGTCCGGAAACTTGCTGTTCGGATGGATGACTCCTTGCGCGTCGCGCTCGCCTTCCCAGGTGTCGTCGATATTCACGTAAACGTAGCCGGCATCCTTCATTCCGCTGGACACCATGGCGTCTGCTTGCGCCCGCACGATGGCGTCGCTGACGTCACGGTGAAAGTGGTTCCAGCTGTTCCAGCCCATGGGCGGCGTCGCGGCAATCTCCTGAGCACTAGCCGTGACAAACGGAATCGCCAAAATAAGCGGGCCGAGTGCATACAGGATGGTATACAAACAGGTTCGGACATTTTTCATCGGAATCTCCCTGAGCAAGTCTTTGAAAAAGATCAATGAAACCGATCGGATCCCGGCTAGTAACCTTTGATCTTCACTACGAAGTAGTTGAACTCGCCGGATCCGTTCAGAAGCAATTGGTGAGGAACGCCGGCGGGAATTCGAACAACGTCTCCGGGGCCCAGCGGAACTTTCGCTCCACCCTGAATGGTTCCGTTGCGCTTCTCATGGGGCGCAACGGTTTCCGCGTTCTCCAAGGTTCCGCCGACGAGCAGCGTCGCTGAACCGGACTCCACAACGAAGACGTCGGCCTGGGTCTCGTGCCACTCCGGCTTTCCGTCGACCTCGCGGTGCGCCAGCATGAAGGTCTCGTTGGAGAAATCGACAAGCCGCTCGGACGCCATGTGGCTTGGATCGCTCGCCGCTTTTTGCTTTAGCGACTGGCTCGCCTCTTTGATGGAAGCCGCCGTCCAGTGCTCGAATCCTTCAGGCGGCCCGTCCGCCGGCCCGGCAGCCAAGGCCGGAATGGCAAGCATACAAGCGAGAACGACAAACTTCATTTTTCACCTCGCGCAAGGAGCAAGACCCGCGTCCCCGCAGCCGGCTTCACCGCGGGAATTATACTCATTTTGCCGGGCGATTTTCCGAAATGATGGGCAGTTCAAATGACGAAATGAGCCCTCACTTTTGGGGCGCTGCAAAGCGCCGCGCGGCGTTCTGTGGTACTAATGCTTCTCGCGTCCGACGCCATTGAAGGCCGGGGACGTCTCGCGGGAGCCGCGGTCATGAAAGCGCTTTTGCTCTCGAAATACAAAGAGCTCGAACTGGCTGAGATTCCCACTCCCGCGGCTGACGCAGGTGAGATTCTCGTGCGCGTAGCGGCTTGCGGAATCTGCGGGAGCGACGTTCACGGCTACGACGGTTCATCCGGTCGCCGCATTCCTCCGCTTGTGATGGGCCATGAAGCCGCGGGCATCGTCGCGGAGGTTGGAGCAGGCGTCGCGGACTTCGCGGCCGGCGACCGCGTCACATTTGACTCCACGGTTTCCTGCGGCTCTTGTCTGTTTTGTTCGCGCGGCGAAATTAATCTCTGCGAGTCCCGCCAGGTTCTCGGCGTCTCTTGCGGCGACTACAGACGAAACGGCGCGTTTGCCGAATATGTTGCCGTTCCGGCGCGCATTGCTTACAAGTTGCCCGCGGGTCTGGCTTTCGCCGATGCGGCGATGCTGGAAGCGATGGCCGTCGCGGTCCACGCGGTACACATCACGCGGATCTCACCGGGATCGACCGTACTCGTCGTTGGAGCGGGAATGATCGGGCTCCTCCTGCTCCAGTGTCTGCGGGCCGCGGGATGTTCCGCGGTATTTGTCACCGATATCGACGAGACGCGGCTGGCGCTTGCCAGAAGCCTCGGGGCCCAGCAGGTATTTCCGGCGAGCGAGCATCTTCCCGAGCAGCTCCGTGCGCTTACGGACGGTCTCGGCGTTGACGCCGCGATGGAAGCGGTGGGAAAGGAAAGCACCATAAATCTCGCGATTGACTGTGTCAGAAAAGGGGGGAACGTCGGGCTTGTTGGAAACATCTCTCCTCGCGTCAGCCTGCCTTTGCAGAAGATCGTTAGCCGCCAGATCCGCCTTCAAGGGTGTTGCGCTTCGGCGGGTGAGTATCCTCGCGCCATTGAGCTGCTTGCCGGCGGCGCCGTGCAAGTCAAGCCTTTGATTTCGGCGGTTCGCCCGCTGGAAGAAGGTCCGGAATGGTTTGCCCGCCTCCATGCAGGTGAGCGCAACCTGCTGAAAGTAGTGCTGACCCCGGGGGCTTCGTGATGACCGACGGACTGTTCGATCTGAGCGGCCGCGTCGCTCTGGTAACCGGCACAAGCCGTGGACTGGGCCAATACATGGCGCGCGCCTTGGCGAATTCGGGCGCCGACCTTGTCCTGACGAGCCGCCGCCGCGAAAGCCTAAAGCAATTCGACGATGAAGTTCGCTCGCTCGGCCGCCGGACGCTTTCGCTGGAGCTTGACGTTCGCCAGCTTGACAGCATCCGCGCCGCCGCTTCCGCCGCGGAAGCGGCATTCGGCCGCATCGACATCCTTGTCAACAACGCGGGATGTAACGTGAGAAAGCCGGCGCTGGAAGTAAGCTGGGACGACTGGAATCTCATCCTCGATACAAACCTTCGGGGAAGTTTCTTCATGTCGCAGGCGGTCGCTGGTGGAATGATCGAGCGCCGCTACGGGCGTATCATCAACATTGGTTCGGTGACGAGCGTCGCCGGATATGCAGGGCTCGCGCCTTACGGCGCAAGCCGCGGCGGCATCCGCCAGTTGACCATGAGTCTTGCCGACGATTGGGGTAGGTACGGCGTGACCGTGAACTGCTTGGCTCCCGGGTGGTTCCGCACCGAGCAGAACAAGCAACTCTACGAAGACAAGGAATGGGTCGAGTACCTTTGCGAGCGCATCCCCGTGAAACGGCCTGGGCAGCCGCAAGACCTCGACGCGGCGGTTGTGTTTCTCGCATCGGAGGCGAGCCGGTATGTCACCGGCCAGACTTTGCTGGTTGACGGGGGGATTTCCACCGGTGCGACGCGCGCGCTGGCCGCTCGCCCCGTGCAATAGGATTCAGTGCAAGCCATGCAACCTGGAGGCGTGAACATGAAAGTCCTGCGAATACTCATCTGCGTTGTCTTGCTCGCTGCGCTTGATTTTGCGGCGCAGCGTTCGACTGCGGCGCCGGAAACGCCCGAAGCCAAGCCGCTGCAGGTGTATTTCATCGATGTGGAAGGGGGGCAGGCGACCCTGTTCGTCGCGCCGGCTGGACAATCGCTGCTCATTGATACGGGCTGGCCCGACAATGGCGGCCGGGACGCCATTCGCATCGTGGCCGCGGCGAAAGACGCCGGCATCCACAAGATCGACTACGTTCTGCTGACGCATTATCATCGCGATCACACCGGCGGGATCACCCAGCTTGTCGAAAGGTTTCCGGTCGGGGCGGTCATCGATCACGGCGAGAATCGCGAAACCTCCGATGCCGCGACGGAGGAAGTCTGGCAGGCCTATCAGAAACTCTTGGACAAACAGAAACTCAAGCGCATCGTGGCCAAGCCGGGAGAGACTCTGCCTGTCAAAGGCGTAGATGTGAAAGTGCTCAGCGCGGATGGCGCGCTGATCGATCGTCCGCTCGCCGGTGCTGGAGAAACAAATCCGGCCTGCAAGGAATCCGAGGCACGCGCCGCGGACCAGACGGAAAATGCCCGTTCTCTCGGCACAATTCTTACCTTCGGCAAGCTTCGCATTCTTGATCTCGGCGATTTCACCTGGGACAAGGAAATGGAACTGATGTGCCCGGTGAACAAAGTCGGCCATGTTGATGTCTTTGTGGTTTCTCATCACGGCTGGAATCAAAGCAACAGTCCGGCGCTGGTTTATGGCATCGCCCCGCGCGTGGCCATCATGGACAACGGCGCTACTAAGGGAGGCACGCCTTCGACCTGGGACATCATTAAGAAGTCCCCGGGGCTCGAGGACTTCTGGCAGCTCCACTTCGCCAAAGAGGGCGGCGCGGCTCACAACAGCTCTGAAAATTTCATCGCCAATCCGGATGGCCCCGACGCCGGACACTATCTAAAGCTCAGCGGATTTACCGACGGCAGCTTTGATATTTTCAATTCACGGACAAAGGATACGAAGCACTACGCCGCGAAGCCTTAACCTGCTTGACCCTGGGGCGCGGCCCCGAGGGCATCCAAGGCGGCTGCGAACCCTTAATTTCGTATTCTGAAATTTCGCGAAACTTGCACTTCTTCATGTCGATTTGTCGTTTCTTCGTTGTAGCCTATCGATGGCTTTCGAGAGGATTCGTTTTTCCAATGGCGCCAATGCACCGCCGATGTCGAAAACTAGCTCTGCTCCTCGCAGCCGCCGTCGCATATCCCTTTTTGCTGCACGCGCAGTCGACCGCTCTGGCCGGCATCGCACATGCCGCATTCCGTGTCGGCGACGTGGAGAAATCTCGCGCGTTTTACAAGACCTTGGGCTTCGAGCAGGCATTCGAAGTAGGCGAATCCGGCAAAACGTCCGTCTCCTACGTGAAAATAAACGACCGCCAATTCGTGGAGCTGTATCAGCGCAAGGACGAGTCGCAGCCTCTTGGCCTCATGCATGTGTGCTTTGAAGCGGCCGACCTGAATGCTCTATATCGAGGATACGTCGGCCGCGGCGTGAATCCTTCCGCCGTGAGGAAGGCTCATGCCGGCAACTTGCTCTCTGTGCTCCACGATCCCGAAGGACAAGTCGTGGAATTTACGCAATACATGTCCGGCTCGCTTCATTCCGAAGCGCGAGGGAAGTTACTTGGCCAGGACCGTATCTCCGATAGGATCCAACGCGTGATGGAACCGGTCGCGAATTCGCAGGCCGAACGCGAATTCTATACGTCGAAACTCGGATTCAAGGTGCGGGCCGCGGCGCCGCGCATCGTGCTGCTCCTGCCTGGCGATTCCGGGGAAGAAATAGGCTTTATATCCGCCGGTTCCGGGAAGAAGCCGGAGATCATCTTTCCCGTCGAGACCGTTGCAGACGCGATTAAAGAGCTTCAGCGTCGCGGAGTCGCTATTCACAAGAAGGGAGCCTCGGTTTTTGTCAACGACCCGGACGGCAACGTGATTCTTTTTGTCTCACGGCATGCGCTTTCTGAACGTTGACCCGATTTTGAGCCGCGGGGTTGCAGGACCATCTCTTTTTTTTGTGCGTACCGCGAAGGAGCGCAATGAAAAAACTCCATTTCCTACTCACAGCAATGCTTCTGTTGGGCAGCAATTCGCTTGCTTTTCCGGCTGAGCGCAAAATCAAGGAGTTCAGCAAGTGGCCGAAGGGAAGTTCGCCCCAGGAAATCGGCAAGCGCGTCTCCCAGCGATTTGTAGCGACTCCCCATACGAATTTTGGTCGCACCGGTCCCACGAAACTGATCACGTATCCCGAGACGGTCACTTGGTACGGCGCCTTGACCTTCGCACAACTGAGCGGCGACAAGGAACTGACCGAAAAACTCATCCAGCGCTTCGAACCGCTCTTCTCCTCGGAGGCCAATCTCGTTCCCAAGCCCGTAAATGTCGATTCAACGGTGTTCGGTTCAGTCCCCCTGGAACTCTATATTGAAACAAAGCAACCGAAATATCTGGAGTTAGGCCAGGAACTCGCCGATAAGCAGTGGGCCGATCCCACTCCCGAAGGCTTGTCGTCGCAAACCAGATTCTGGATCGATGACATGTACATGATCACGGCGGTCCAGGTTCAAGCCTATCGCGCCACGCATGACGCAAAGTATCTGGATCGCGCCGCGCTCGAGATGAGCACTTATCTGGACAAGCTACAACAGCCCAATGGTCTTTTCTACCATGCTCCCGACGTGCCTTTCTTCTGGGGCCGCGGAAATGGATGGGTTGCCGCCGGAATGGCCGAGTTGCTTCGTTCTCTGCCTGAGGATCATCCGAAGCGTGCCAGGATTATGGAGGGCTACCGGAAAATGATGGCCGCCCTGCTCAAATACCAGGGAAAAGACGGGACCTGGAGGCAGCTCATCGATCATCCCGAGGCTTGGCCGGAAACTTCCTGCACGGGCATGTTTACCTTTGCTCTGATCACCGGGGTCAAAAACGGCTGGCTCCCGGAAAAGAAATACGCGAAGGCCGCCCGTAAAGGCTGGCTGGGCCTGGTCCACTATATCGACGCGAACGGAGACATCAGCAACGTTTGTGAAGGCACAAACAAAAAGAATGACCTGCAGTATTATCTTGATCGCGCACGTCACACCGGCGATCTGCACGGTCAGGCGCCCATTCTCTGGTGCGCATCGGCCTTCCTGCGCTAGGCTCACAATTCGCCGGGCTGTCGATTGCGGGTCGGATTTGGATTTCGGAGAGCCGGACCACATGGAGTCGTGGTTCTCCCATTTGTCGATGTCCCTTTGAATCGTGAAATTTGGCTGTATTGACCTTCCAGCACCTTAAGTAATACTGAATCGAACCTTTAGAATTTCGAGATTGACACTCGATAGGGAGGGCTCCTACAGTCCGCCTCAGCACGATTCTATTCGTCGGACCGATTGTAACTATCAACGGAATTAATGCCTGAGCGCTCCAGGGCTGGTTTCGTCTCGCGCGTTGAGGGCTCAACCACGTTGAAGGCATTCGGGTAAGGGGCTTGGGTTGGCGAGGGTCGAGGCCATCGCTGCCCACTCCAGGGGTGTGGGAATGAGAAGAAATTCACTGCTGTTTGCGTTGGCTCTTTTGTGTTTTCCGGTCGTTTTGAATGCCCAGGGGTTGGGAAGCGTTGTAGGGACTGTCACCGATCCGTCCGGCTCCGCTATAGGCACCGCCAGCGTTAAGCTACAGGATGCCGGTACACATTTGTCCCGCGCGTCAGCCACCAACACTGATGGTTATTACGTGATTGCTTCGGTGCGTCCCTCGCGCTACTTCCTGATTGTTGAGGCCACCGGTTTCAGCTCCTCCAAGCAGGAAATCACCGTCCTGGCGGACCAAACTCTCACAGTCAACGTGAAACTGTCGATCGGCTCGGCCACCGAAACGATCAACGTCAATGCTGCGGACCTGCAAGTGGATACTTCCACCTCGACCCTGAAACAGGTCGTCGAACAAGAGCGCATCGTCGAGTTGCCGCTGAACGGCAGGAACGCCGCTCAGTTGACGCTGCTCACTCCTGGCGCGGTGAACGCAACGAACGGCGGCGCCGATCAGGGCACCACGAAGACGTTTCCGGGCGCGGTGACCATTTCCGCAAACGGCGCGCGCCAGAACATGGTCAGCTATCAACTGGACGGCGGCAATTACGTTGATGAATATACGAACGTCAATCAGCCCTTTCCCTTCCCCGACGCCCTGCAGGAATTCAGCATTCAGACCAGCAACTACAGCGCGCAATATGGGCAGAACGCCGGCGCGGTCGTAAACGTGGTGACCAAGTCCGGAACGAACAATTTTCACGGCGATGTTTTCGAATTTCTGCGCAACGCCGTTTTCAACGCGCGCAATTTTTTTGCGCCCCTTACCGTTAACGTTGCAGGACAGCAGCAGGCGACCAAGGACAAGGGCCGCGATCAGCTGAAACGCAACCAATTCGGAGGCACCGTCGGAGGCCCAATCATTCGGGACAAGACGTTCTTCTTCGCTGGATTTCAGGGCACTCGTCT
>Ga0079222_10000118_pt1 | contig 14398 bp, 13 predicted proteins | sample GAPlitter_FD_75070 | JGI IMG/M metagenome (GOLD analysis project Ga0079222, IMG submission 75070) | Agricultural soil microbial communities from Georgia to study Nitrogen management - GA Plitter | ecosystem: Environmental > Terrestrial > Soil > Agricultural land | place: USA: Georgia...
GCTAGTTCATAATGGATTGTCGCGCCAGTCGCTGACCAAGAAATAGTAAATGCGTGAGGCTCCAACCGGTCGAGGTGCCGACCGAGGGTTCGCAAGAGTTGCGATAACTTCATCGTCCCGGTCGCCTGCGCTGATTGGCGCTTGCGTCTTTTCCTTCGCCCCTGCGCATCGAGCCATGAAACATAAGGTGGCAGAAAGCTCACTGAGCCGTTTTCCTTCAGAAGTTCGCGGGTCTTTTTAACTACGCTGGCTCGATCCCAAATTTTTTCAGACAGATCTTGCTTTTTAGCAACAGCGGCTAAATCAGCAAGAGAGTCGGAGCGGACGAGGTAATTTCGTCCATCCTTCTGCATGACGAACGCGACGACTCCCAACGCTTCCAAGGATTGGCCAATGGCTCTTAGTGATTTTGCGTGCGGCATCGCTTGCACCAGGGCGTTTAAAAAGTTTCTTATTGTATTCCGGGGAAGCGCATTCCACAACTTGCGAAATTCAAGCCACTGCCAGTCAGCATTTTCGAATTGCCGCGCATCCTTCTGCACGGACTTTTGCGAAAGCTGTCTCTCTGCATTTAATTGCGCATGTACCAAGAGAGCGGCGAAGGGTTTGAATACCTGGGGGCGAAATGAAAGCAAACTTAATCGAGAAATCGCCATCGAGCGAAAGTCGCCGCCTGACCGTAAGGCGCGCCCTTATCATCTCGCACAGTCCAAACGACCGCTTGCTCGATCAAAAAGTGCCGTCCGGTGCGTGAAATTCGTACGCCGGTGTAGTCATCGATATAGCCATGCTCCGTGACTCGCCCGAGCAATCGCGCTCTTTCCTCCCGCTGTAGAGGCTCCGCCGTTAGCCGCGACGGCAAGGCGATCAGCTCTTCCCACCTGAGCGCGAAGAGATGCAAACCTGCCTCATTCGCGTAATTCAGGAGCGGATCAGTCCCCGAATCATGAGATAAAACTACGAATGGCGCATAGAACAGCTCTCGGGCCTGCTCTCTCGAAGGCAGGTCCTGCCGAACCAGATTTTTTCCCGTCCAATGATGAAAACTCTTCAGCAAAAGCCGTACGTGTCGTTCCAAATAGCCGTTGAGCTCAGCGGGTGCGTTCCAGTTTGTCACGATGCCTCATCGCAGGGAGAAACTCCACGAATAACCAGAGTAGAAAATTAGATCGTCGGGGCTTCAGTTTTCTGTTCATAACCATCGATTTGGGAACATATCACGTAAAGCCAAGAGATTTGACGCCGTCCCAGCGGATCGGTTATCTCTCGCATAAACCGTTGGGGCCGAAAGGTGAAGAATGAAACGAAATCCGCTGCTTCTGCTCTGGCTTATCATCGCCGTTTTCGCAAGCGTGCCGGCTTTTGGCGCTGAATCCTCCCTACGACGAATTCGCGCGGCGATCACATCGATTTCCGGTTCCATGGTGCCGCCGTGGGCAGCCCATGAAGCCGGCATCTTCAACAAATACGGATTACAAGTCGAAGTGATCGCCACGCCGAGCGGCGTGCAGGGAACCAATGCGCTGATCGCCGGCGAAGTTTCATTCGTCCAGATTGCCGGCGGCACGACAGCGGGAGCCGCAGTGGGCGGCGCCGATTTGAAGATCGTCGCGACCATGGTTGGCACCTTGGTGCTGAATCTCGTGGTGCGCCCGGAGATCGAAAAGCCGGAGCAACTCCGCGGCAAAAGCATTGGCATCAGCCGCTTCGGCACCTCGCTTCATACCGGCGCCCGTATCGCGGCCAAGCACTTCGGGTTGGACCCCGGAAAAGACGTGCATATCGTGGAGATCGGCGCCGGGGATTGGATTGTCGGGGCGCTGCAGGGCAATCGAGTTCAAGCCGCCGTGTTTGGTTATCCGGCGACCAGCAGAGCACTCAAACTCGGCAACCGTCTGCTATTGCACATCCCAAGTCTCAACATTCCCTATGCTTCGACCGGTGTGTCGACCCGTGGTGAAATTATCCGCGAAGATCCGGATCTCGTGCGGCGCTTTCTTTCGGCAGAAATCGAAGCGATCGCATTGATGAAAAAAGATCGCGTGTTCGCGACCAAGGTGCTTTCTAAATACCTACGCACCGACGACCCCGAGTTCCTCGCTGAGTCGTACGACGTCCAGATCGCGAAGTATATGATGAAGGTGCCGCTGACCACCGCGGACGCGGTGAGATCGGTTCTGGAAGAACTTAGCGAACGCAATCCCAAGGCAAAGGATCTCGATCCCAATAAGTTTTTCGACGACCGATTCGTTCGCCAGCTCCAGGCGAGCAATTTTATCGAGGCTCTCTATCGATAACGCAGGTCAAGAAATCGCTGCACCGCCGGTTATTTCGGGACGCGCTCCTCTGCCGCGTTTGTCCCGGCAATGAAACCCTGCGTCGTGCAACGTCCAAGCCCGTGCTGATTGAAGCCGCCGGCTGATTCGCCGGCGCAATATAGGCCGGGAATGATCTGTCCTTCAATATCCATCACTTGGCATTTTGCATTGATTCTCAAGCCTGAACGCGTGTCATGGACATTGGGAGTCGCCCAAGCGGCATAGAACGGGGGCACCTGGAGCTTGTATTTCGGCGACGGTTTGCCGAAGTCGTGGTCCTTGCCCGAATCGACAAATGAATTGTAGCGCTCCACCGTGGCCTGCAGTATTTCTCCCCGCATCGCCTTCGCCTGATACTCATTCTTGATTGCGGCAGCGAGCTCCGTCAGAGTGTTGGCAGCGAAGAAAAATCCCTCCGGGTCGACGTAGGGCGGCGTTACCTTCCAACCCTCGCGCTTTACCGCCTCGTTATCGAAGATCGCCCAAACCGGACCCGCTGAATAGTCCGGCGGCTCGGAATAGTCGTTCATTGCCACGGCGGCATTAAAAAAGTTGTACTTGTTGGGATGATAATCGATCCGCTCACAGTTCCGATAGTCGTTGGGCGTATAGGGATTAATGTCATTGTAAACGTTGCCGTGCGGATAATCACCTTTGGTCTCGTCGAAGAACCTCTTCCCCACTTGATTGACCAGGATCAAGTCATGCCAATCCTTGACGTTCAACCCGGTCGAGCGCACCAAAGGAAATATCGGATTTTCCAGCTCCTAGGTCATATAGTTCCACTTCGACGCGAGCACTCGTTGGGTGCGGATGTTATCGCCATTTTCCAGCGTCTGATTGGCAAAACCCCAAAGCGAAGCGCCGATGGCCGTAGCGGCGAGTTCGCCGCTGGCATCCTGGTAGCTGTAGGGCTCACCGGCCACGGTGAGCACGTCGGTTAATCTCGGATCAAACATCCGGCGAAAATTTACATTACTGGTCATGCCACCAGTGGCGACGATGACGGCTCTTTTGGCACGAATCTTCATCTCCGGTTTGGTGCTTTCGATATTGCCGTCGGAACGAAAACTTTTTAACGGCGCCGCTTGCCCGGGCATGATACGAGGGTTGTATTGGGCCGTGATCCCCACCACTCTGCCGGTTTTGTCCCCTTCCCGATTGATCGACGCCATTTTGTAGCTCAGTAGAAACCGCACACCCTTCGCCCGCGCGCTATTTTCCAATGGACGAATGACTCCCGTTCCCGCGCGATTGTTCGGGCTTTCAGGGCCGGCCCCTTTGGTCCAGAACGCGTGATTCTCCCGGGGCGCGGAGTTGCCGATGTTGTGCCCGCCTTGATTGTCCGGTGGAATATCCTTGAACTTAACACCGTTTTCCAGGAGAAATTCGAAAGTGGGCGCGCAATGATCCGCGAATGCGCGCATCACCGCGCGATCGTTGTATCGATAGTCCGGCCAGCCGTTGGGCTGCACGATGGTCCAGTCGGTGAGGTCGGAAAAGACCGTGTCGGGCGAGTCTTGGATGCCGTACTTTTTTTGGGCGCTGGTGCCGCCACCGAGTGGAACATTGCCGCCGCTGATGATCGCGTGACCGCCAATGTCATAATTGGCCTCGACTACGATTACCGACGCGCCCGCATCGGCCGCTTTGATTGCCGCGGGCAGTCCGGCTGCGCCTGACCCGATTATCACGACGTCGGCTTCAAGATCCCAGCTTTGTTCAGTTGCCGCTTGCGCCATCGAACTGTCCTCCGCGATTTTTGAAATCTGAAATCGATTACATCCGCATGGGCAAAAATGCAAGCTACAAAGCGGTAAATGCGAACCGATGTGCTGAAACGCGACGAAAAGCTGCGCAAGGATTAACGGCGGCAGCCGCAGGAGATTGCGGGGCTAACTAAAAATTCCCGTGAAGTTGGATCAGGCGCGAAACAGTCAGAACTGATATAAGTCGAAAAGGGTTCGGAAAAATCACAGGAGGAGATACGAGACGCACTCGAGGGACCCGGCGCTGCGGGATGCGAGCGTCAAAGAAGCGACCGCTTAATCGTTCTTCAGATCGCTTTTGGCGGTCGTGCTCGCGTCGACCGGTTCGGTTCTGGCATTAGCAGGCGTCATTTTCTGGCGCGTCTCCTGCTCGCGAGCTTTGATCGCGTTCAGGCGTTCGCGGAACCAGGTTTTTTCCGGCCAATGCCAGTTCTGATCCGGACTGGGGCATGTGTTTGATTGTTTCATCGGTTGGGAGTAGTTAGAGCAAGCTCTGTACCATGCGAACCTGTAGAGTTCTGAAGAATCTGCGGAAATTTCGTTTAGAGAATTCGAACAAATCCGTTCACGCCAGCCAGAAATCGGCGCTCGCGGATCAACGCACGTAAGCGGATTGGTCGCCTCGCGAAAGGAAGAGTTTATGGGATTTCGTCCGTTGAAACAGGGCGGCCACTGGGCTTGCGCGCTGATTTGCGCTGCTGCCTTATGTTTGTCAGAGATGCCCAGCTTTGCTCAAAGCACGACTACGCTGCGAGGAAAAATTCTCTCTTTTAGCGGGCAGCAACTGACCGTGTCCACGCCGGCAGGCGACACTAAAGCACTCCTCACGGAAAACACCGTGATCCGTACCGAAGTGCCTGTCGATCTCTCGGACATAAAACCGGGTATGTATCTCGGAACCACCGCGACCAGACAACCCGATGGTACCTTTCTGGCTTCGGAAGTTCACATCTTTTCCGAGGACCAGCGCGGCACTGGAGAAGGGCATCGCCCGCTCGGATCAGACCCTAGGAGCGGCGCGACTATGACCAATGCTAACGTCGAGCGTGTGGAGGATGTCACGGTTAAAGAGATTCAAGGCCGGCTCATCAATCTCAAATATCCCGGGGGTGAAATAAGAGTCTTTATTCCGCCGAAGATTCCAATCGTCAAACGTGTGATGGCCGATCAAACGGCGCTGACGAAAGGCGCGGAGGTTTCGTTGCAAACCGCCCGCACTTCAGACGGCACTCCTGCCGCCGCGCAGATTACGGTACGAGCTGCGAGAAGGTAAAGAACGTAAAGCGTCGTCGAGAGTTCCGCCGGTGGCGAGCAATGAAACGAACTCATCAGGCAAACCGCTGCCAGGTCATGAACGATTTTTCAGCGTAGAGGCTGTCGATATCCACGACGGCTAATCCGCGACTCTCCAGGTATCGGGCAATCCGGCGCAGAGGCATCCCTACCGCGGCGAGGTAATCGCCGGAGATGGATTTGACCAGTGCGCTTCCCCGTCCCTGAATCGAATAAGCCCCAGCCTTATCGTCAGACTCTCCCAAGTTCAGGTAGTTTTCGATTTCGGCTTCAGTATAGCCGCGCATTTCCACGGCGACCGTTTCGATTTCTTTCAAGCCAGGTCCGCCGTGGTCAACGATGGCGACGCTGGTCAAAATTCGATGGGTCTCGCCCGAAAGCAGACGCAACATTCGGCGCGCATCCTCGCGATCCGTAGGTTTGCCGATCTTTTCACCCGAAAGCTCGATCATCGTGTCGCTGCCGATAACGATACTTGCTGGATATTTCGTCGCGACGGATTGCGCTTTGCCGAGCGCAAACTCGACCACTTCCTGATCAGCAGAAAGGTGCGAGGATATTTCTTCCGCGAATTCTGGCGCGATGACTTCGAACGGCACGCCAAGCAGAGCCAAGATTTGGCGGCGACGAGGAGAGGTGGAGGCAAGGACAAGCCGCATGAACGAGACGTTTAGAGCGAGACGTGCTCCTCGATGCCGCCGGACTGCTGGTTGGCGATTTGCCGGGCCGCCATAGCCGCGACATCGGAAGTAGCTCGGGCAAATTCCTGCAATCGCTGCCGCACTTCATCCGCCGAGTTGACACGTGTCATTTTCGCCCGCATCTCAGCCGCGCCGCGAAAATTTCGACAGTACCAGGTCAAGTGTTTGCGCATCGCCATAAACCTTGAACGCCCGAAGAGTCGCTCGAAATGTTCGCTATGCTCAACCACCACTGCGAATCTTTCCGCCATTGAGATGCTGCAGTCCGGTAAAAACAAGTCCTCACCACAGCGCAATGCCTGTTTCACCATGTCCTTGCTTTGAAATATCCAGGGATCGCCCTGCGCGCCGCGGCCAACCAGCACCCCATCCACACCGGTTTGCCGAATACGCCGAAAGACGTCATCTAGATTTTGGACGTCGCCGTTGCCGATCAGCAACGTATCGGTTGGTCTAGGGATTTCCACCGCGCGGGCGATCGCGTTCCAATCCGCCGCACCGCGATAGCCTTGTTCCAGAGTTCGGCCATGAAGCGAGATGGCCGCCAATCGTTCTTCCAAAAGAACGCCGAGCCAATCTTCTACAATAACCCGGTCGTATCCCAAACGTGTTTTTACCGAAACCGGAATGCCGCGCCGCTCGGGCGGGGTTTTCCACCCTTCACGTGCTAAGTTTGTCTGCTCGATACCCTCGATCAGGTCGGCGCGAAGATTAAGATCGCTCAGGGTTTGGCCGTCATGCCAATCTTCAATCCCGCGCTGTGCGGCACGGACAATCTCCCGCGCGAGAACCGGCGTGCGTATGAGGGCGGCGCCGCAGCCCGTGGCAGCGACTTTCTTTGCCGGACAACCCATATTGATGTCGAGTCCATCGAAGCCAAGCTCGCACACGACATGGGCAACTTGATAAAAGAGCTCTGGTGTTTTGCCGTAAATTTGCGCCACGATCGGTCGCTCGATTTCACTGTAGGTAAGATCCTTGAGCAGCGTTTGCGGTGAATGAAGGGTCGATTGAATGTTGACGAATTCGGTCAAGGTCACGTCGGGTTTTCCATGCTTCGCGGTGATAAAGCGAAATGGCGCATCGGTGACGCCGTCCATGGGCGCGAGACCAACGATCGGTTTTTGTATTTTGCTCCAAAAATTCATTTCTATTGCGCACAACATAGCACCGCGAACACGGCCAGACCAGCGGCGTTCCATGGCCTTGACCTACGATCGGGCGCCAACGTATGTTCGAATCAGTAGACTGACAGGGAACGCGGGGGTGTTTCATGACGGTAAATGAAAATCGTGATCAGGCGCTTCATCTTGCAACCCATTCAGGTTGGTATCGATACGAACCCCGAGGCGCGGACTGGATCCAAGCGGATCGCGCCCTCACCTATTGGCAAATGAGCTGCCTGCAAGTCGATCCAGAGGATCCCAAGCATGTTTACATCGGCACAGAACATTCCGGCATGTTCATTAGCCGCAACGGCGGCGCGGATTGGAGCCGGGCCGATCCCAATGTTCCGTGTTTGACGATGTCTTCGCTGCTCGCTCTTCCAGGCAAGTTGCTGGCCGGAACCATGCCGGCGGCGCTTTACGTGGCGGCGAACGACGACGGGTGGAAAGAACTCAAAGGCGTGCGACAGGGTTCGATCGGCGGCAGTTTTCCTCCCAATCCTGATTTTCCCCCCCGCACCCGAGTACTTAAAAAGTCGCATCAGAACGGTGGTCGATTGTTTGCCGGCATCGAAGTTGCCGGGATTCTCGTGAGCGATGATGAGGGTCAAAGTTGGGTGGCCGCAAATGACGGCTTGACGGATCCGGACGTACATCAAATCTTGCCCTGCAAACATAGAGTGGGCCTAGTTGTGGCAGCTTGTGGCGAGGGAGTTTCCCGAAGCACTGATGGAGGCCGCCACTGGGAAAAAGTGACACCCGCAGGCGGGCGCACCTACGGTAATGCCCTCGCCGAAGATGCAAGCGGAACGATTTATCTTGGCATTACCCGAGATCGGCCGCGGACCTGGACGCGCGCGGGACGTGCACAGAGCGCCGTCTTCAAATCGCAAGATGGCGCTCACTGGGAATTGCTTACGGAAAAAATGGCGGGCGGCCTGATGGATATTTGTACGGCGCCAGATAATGAAAGCGTCCTGGTCTCGACTTCGGACGGTGAAGTCGTTGCGCTTTCTGCCGCCGGCGAAAGCCGGACGATTATCAGCGGACTACCATGCATCACCGCGATGGCGTTGGGAACTTAATCTAGTTTTTGCTGCGGCAGGACTTCGAGCTAAGTTGGCAGCCGCTGATACTTTCCCTTGAAGAAGAGCAGCGGTCGCTCGCCGGTTGCCTCTACATTGACAATCTCCCCGATCACAATCGTGTGATCACCGCCGTCATGACATTCTCGAATTTTACATTCGACATAGCCGAGAACGCCCTCGAGAATCGCTGCTCCATTCGTGCCGCTGCGCCAACTTAAATCGGCAAACTTGTCGGCACCCTTGGTCGCGAACCGGCGCGAGATCTCTTCTTGATGTTCGCTTAAAAAATTCACCGTGAAGCCGTTCTCCAGCCCGAAGCAGGCATAGCAGGTGGCACTTTTGTCGATGCTGACCAGCACCAGTGGCGGATTGAGAGACAAGGAGAGAAAGGCGTTGGCGGTCAGCCCGTTGTGATTGCCATCTCGATCGACGGTGGTAATCACCGTGACACCGGTGGCGAAATGTCCCATGACACGACGAAGCTCTTGTGGTTCCATGGCCATGCTCGTATGAGTACCTTGGTAGCAGAGCGCCGCTTGGGCTGTCAATGCGACGTACGCTTGTTCGCGCTGGACGAAGGTGCGCTCGACGTGATAAAAATTTCCTCAAACTGGAGGTGAAACATGGTCGTACAGGAACGTGACGCAGAGAATTCTTTTTCCCGTTATATCGCTGAAATTCGCGCCGCTTGGGGCGATGGAAAAGAGCCTTCACTGCCCTTCACAGTGGCGGGATTGATGGAGAAGCTTTTCGCTTCCACCCGTCCCGATGATGCCTGGATGGCGGAGCTCATCCGCGAGGCCAAGCCGTCGCGCGAGCTCTACCGCGATCCGGAATTTGGCTTCATTCAAATGGGACACGTGCACAAGCAGGGTCATGGAAATAAACCGCACGATCATGGTCCCTGTTGGGTCGTATACGGCTCTTTTAGCGGAGTCACCGAAATCACAAAATACAAGCGCATTGACGATGGCAGCGAGCCCGGAGTCGCCAGATTAGAAAAAGAGCGGCTCGATCGGCTGACGCCCGGCGTTGTGGTGCCTTACCTTCCCGGAGATATTCACTCCACCCATGCAACCGAAGGCCCCGGAGTGGTGTTTCGTTTCCTGAGTTACGATCTGGAGAAGATCGCGCGCAATCGCTATAGCCCCGAAAAGAATACGATCGCCAGAGTTTAGCTGGGCCGCCGCTCCGGAGTGTTGAATGGGTAGTGACGAATTCTTCTTCGAACAGATCCGTTCGGCCGGTTGCTTGTCTTACGTGCTTGGCTGCGCCAAAGAAAAACGCTGCCTGGTGATCGATCCGGAGATCGACAAAGCGGATGATTATGCGGCCCTCGCCGAGTTCCTGGGTTCGAAGATGCTCTACGCCATCGATACCCACACGCATGCGGACCACAACTCGGCGTGCAAAGTCATGCGGGAGCGCTACGGCGTTAAAATTATTATGCACCGCGCCGCTGACGCACCCTACGTCGATATTCGCGTCGAGGACGGCGAGAAAATCAAATTCGGGCAACAGTCTCTGACAATCATTCACACTCCGGGACATACCGAAGACGCCATGTGCCTGCTTTTCAAGGACCGTCTGTTCACCGGTGATACGCTTCTGATCGGCGGTTGCGGCCGCACCGATCTGCCCGGCGGAAATGCCGAAGCGCAATACCAAAGCTTGCTCAAATTGAAACGCCTTGGCGACGAAATTCGCATCTATCCGGGTCACGATTACCGCGAAGCGGTCTCCACGCTTGGCGATGAGAAGCAGAAGAACGCGCGCATGCTGATTCCGACCCAGGAAGAATTCGTTCACTTCATGACCTCGCGTCGCCCACCTCTGCCACGCAAAATTCAGGAAGCCCTGGAATGGAACCGTACGCCGATTTTCGGCACCCAACGCGGTATGGGCGAAGGCATCTGAGCTTCTCAGGTTTTCAGGTTCTCGATCTGAGTTCGTACTCGGTTAATAGGCATTTCAGTTTTCCGCAGCAAGAGTTCCAATTTGCCTTCTGTAGTCCGTCATTGAACTAGCCGACCGTTCGTCACCAGCATCAACTACAGCTCAGGATGAATCCTTCCACCCAGTTGAGTCTGCCCCAAATCATCGACACCGTGCGCCGTTACTGGGGATACTCCGAACTGCGACCGCTCCAGCTGGAAGCCATTCATGCAGGACTCCAGCGACGTGATTCGCTGGTCGTGATGCCGACCGGCGGCGGTAAATCGCTATGCTATCAGGTGCCAGCTGCGTTGACCGGATCGACGGATATCGTCGTTTCACCGCTGATCGCGCTCATGAAAGATCAGGTCGATGGGCTCCGCCAGTGCGGCTATCCGGCTGCAGCGCTCTATAGCGGTATGAGCCCGGATGAAATCCGCCGGACCGAAGGGCAAATGATTGCCGGTGCTTATCGGCTCGTGTTTGTGGCTCCCGAACGTTTGTTGACGCCCCGGTTTTTGCAGATCGTTGAGCTTGCCAGGATCCGCGCCTTCGCGGTCGACGAAGCCCACTGCATCAGCCAGTGGGGCCACGATTTTCGCCGCGAATATCGACAGCTCGCCGAGCTCAAAAACCGCTTTCCGAATACCAGCATCCATGCGTACACCGCTACCGCCACCGAGCGGGTTCGTGTCGACATTACGGTGCAGCTTCGCCTCAAGGATGCGTTAACCCTCGTCGGAAATTTTGACCGGCCCAATCTCGTTTACCGCGTTGTTCCCCGCGTTGATGCTCGAGCTCAGGTCTTGGAAATTCTGCAGCGTCGTCGCGGCCAAGCCGCCATTGTCTACTGCATCAGCCGTAAAGATACGCAGTCGCTTGCGTCATTTCTTCAGGCCCACGGCGTACGCGCGGGTTTTTATCATGCTGGTATGGAACCCGACGAGCGCCGCCTGACCCAGGACAAATTCGCTGCGGAGAAGCTCGACGTGGTGGCAGCCACCGTGGCATTTGGGATGGGCATTGACCGAAGCGATGTGCGCTGTGTGATTCACGCTGCCATGCCCAAATCTGTCGAACACTACCAACAGGAAACCGGTCGCGCCGGACGCGACGGCCTTGAAGCCGAATGCGTCTTGCTCTACTCCGCTGCCGATGTTTTACGCTGGCAGTCCTTGATCGAAAAGAGCGCCGCGGAGACGAGTTCGGCGCCGGAAATTGTCAACGCCTCGCGCGCGCTGATCGAGCAAATGCGCAGCTTCTGCGCTGGCCTTAATTGTCGCCACCGTAAACTGGCGGAATACTTCGGCCAGAGTTACGACAAAGCGCACTGCGAAGCGTGCGACGTCTGCTTGAACGAGGTTGAGGGACTTGCCGATGCGACACTGACCGCACAAAAAATTTTTTCCTGCGTCTCCCGCACCGGCGAGCGTTTCGGCGCCGAGCACATCATCGACGTTCTGCTGGGCGCGAAGACCGAACGGATCCGCCGCTGGGAACACGACCAACTGAACACTTACGGCTTAATGAAAAGCACGACCCGCCCTGCTCTGCTGAACATCATCTATCAGCTGATCGATGATGGATTGCTCGCACGGAGCACCGATGAACGTCCCGTATTACGCTTGAATCAAGGCGCGCATGAAGTTTTGCAGGGCCGGCGCGTCGTCCGGCTGCTGGAGCCCACAACCAAAGTCAAGAAAACCCGAATCGACGAGACCTCGTGGGCAAGCGTCGACACCGGCCTGTTCGAAATTCTGCGGCGTCTACGCCGGCAGCTGGCGGAACAGCGCAATGTTCCGGCGTATGTGTTATTCAGCGATGCCACGCTGCGCGACATGGCGCGGTTAAGACCGGGCTCGCCGAACGCGCTCCTTGAGATCCGAGGCGTCGGCGAACGCAAGCTCGAGGACTTCGGACAGCGTTTTCTCGACGCGATTGCCACCTATTGCCGCGAGCATCGTCTGCCGCTCGATGTATAATCGATGCATTCCGAAAGGGGTAGACAACCATGAACACTCGTTTATTTCCAGCATTGATCATTGCGCTACTGGGCTTCGACTTCTCCGCTTCAGCCAATCCCTACCTGCCCAAATCAGGCGAGACGCCCGCCACGGTGCGCGTCGCCGCGTGCGCGATCACCGGAGGCTTTATTCATTTGTATGCCGCCCTCGACTACGGACTCTTCGACAAATACGGCATGAAGGTCGAGTTTGTTTCGATCCGGGGTAGCGGTGTAGCCCTCGCGGCTTTGGCCACCGACGAAATCCAGTTCCTGTATTGCGCCGCCGATGCGACGATTCCCGGAGTCGCCGCAGGTACGGAGGGAAAATTGATCGCCGCGCCGCTCGTTGGATTGCCTTGGGTCATGCTCGCGCGCAAAGACATAAAGCGGGTCGAGGATCTCAAGGGCAAAAGCATTGCTGTCACCCGTGCGGGAGATTTAACCTTCCGCTTGGCGCGCGCGCTGCTGAAGAAATTCAATTTGAGCGATACCGAAGTCACCATTCGTACGGTCGGCGGCACCGGTCAGGTGGAGCCGTTCAACGCCATGCGAGCGGGCATTGCCGAAGCCGCGTTGGTGACGCCGCCCCTCGATGCTCGTGGCCGCCGAGAGGGATTCAATCTGGTCTACCGCCTCAACGATCTCGGCTTACCCGCTGTGTATAGCTCGCTGCACGCCAACGCCAAAACCCTGAGGGAGCGTTCGAGTATCGCGCAGCGGTGCGTTGCGGCCCTGGCGGAATCCGTTCAGTTCGTGGAAAAAAATCCTGACAAGGGCAAAGCGGCCGTCAGTAAAGCGCTAAAGCTCAATGATGCCGACGCGCTGCAATCCGCGTACGATGCCTATGCCAAACTGCTCATCAATCGACGTCTGATTGTGCCCGAGCAGACCGTTGCTGGAGTCATCGATGTTGCGCGCGAGCAAGGCACGAATGTGCGCCGTAAGGCCGCGGAAATCGTCGATAACCGTTTCGCGGAGGACTTGGGTAGAAGCGGCTTTCTCAAGGAACTGTGGGGCGCGGATTTGGCCCGCTAGTTTGTTTTAAGCATCGGCTCGCTGCTCACGGTTCTGAGCATGCCGAACGAATGTGAGGGATCTTTCCGGAAAGATTTCCCGGTGCGCCTCGAAATGACAGACCAGCGTCACTAGCGCGCTGGTTTAAAGTCCAGAGTTGATTGTCGCTGCAGAGGTTTCGATGCGCCGTCGAATCGCTTCTCGCGCCGGTGCTTCTTTCAATAGCCAAACTAACTACTTCCCGCCAATGCTGGAGATAAACGAACGATCGAGCATATCTTCCACCGTCAATTTCTTTTTGATTCTACCAGTGCGAAACTCCTCGTCGATCACCACTGGAATCGCCTTCTCGGCGATTTGCCCGTTCACCGGGAACGAATCGCGATATTCGTCGTAACCTGCGGGAGCATAATTGGGATCCATTTTGACGTACTTTTTCATGATACTGACCGCTTCGTTCTTGTTATCCCGTGTATAGCGGACGCCCTTCTGATAGGCGCGCAGAAACTTCGCCACCTGATCTTTTTCTTTGCTTAGGTACGATTCGCGTGCAGCAAAGGTTTCATACGGCCACTGCGGAAAAATTTCTTTGAGATCGAGAAGCTTATTGAATCCTTGAGACTTGGCGATTTCAGTCACCGGAAACCACACGACCGAAGCATCGACGCCTTTGGCGCTCAAGGCCGCAAAGCGCGCCGGGGTGCTGCCGATCTGGAGAATCGTCACTTCCTTTTCGTCGACACCGAAATGGCGCAGAGTCGCGCGCGTCAAGAAATCCGTGAGCGAACCGAAACGGCTGATGGCGAAGCGCTTGCCTTTCGCCTGCTTCATCGATTTGAAGTCGGGTTGAGAGTAAAGCTGAAACGGCATGAGATTACAGATACCCCAAAAATTCTTCACGTCGATACCCGCAGCGTGCCCGCCGAAGGTCTCGACAAAAGCACTCCCCATGATCTGCACATCCCCGCCGATCAGCGCTTGCAAATTGGTCGCGCCCGCGTTGAACAGTACGAGCAGTACATCGAGGCCCTCATCCTTGAAAAATCCTTTGGCTTCGGTCACGTACACGGGCAAAAATGCGACGTTGACGGAAGAAAGACCGACGACTA
>Ga0079222_10000119_pt1 | contig 14396 bp, 13 predicted proteins | sample GAPlitter_FD_75070 | JGI IMG/M metagenome (GOLD analysis project Ga0079222, IMG submission 75070) | Agricultural soil microbial communities from Georgia to study Nitrogen management - GA Plitter | ecosystem: Environmental > Terrestrial > Soil > Agricultural land | place: USA: Georgia...
ATTATCGGTTCGCTTACTCAGCAGCGGCCTGATTTTGCTTTCGAGATCTTTGGCCTTGGCATAGTTCAGCGTAAAATAAACCGTCTGCATCGGCTCTAGATCTTCTTTGGATTTTTTCGCTGCAATCAATGCGTCCTTCTCCGCCTTGAGCGCTCCCGCCGTAGATATGCGGACGACGTTACCGATCTGTTCCTTGTCTAGTCCGTTGGTTGCGATGAGCAAGTCCATCGCTTGGTCCCACGGCACTTCCACCAGACGCACCGTGACCCGGCGATTGACATCGTTCGTGACCACAATGTTCAAGCCGCTGACTTCAGCGAGCAGGCGAAATACATTCTTGATGTCAGCGTCCTTGAAGTCGAGGGAGATCTTTTGACCCGTATAGACCTTTTCATTTGAGCGATCATCGGCCAGCTGCAGTTTCCCCCGAGAATCACTGTTCGCACCGGTGTTTTTTTGCTGCACGTCTTGGCGTTTACCCCCGCGCACCAGCACAACATCACGTTTGATGTTGATATTGGGATCAAGCGTGCCGACGGTAATTTTCAATCCACCCTCTTCCGGAGCGACTGTATAGGCAGGAACGGTGGCGGCCGCGATCTCCACAACAAGCCGAAAAGTCGTCTCGCCCGAGCTCAGCCGCAAGGCCGAAACAACACTGGTATCGATCCGAAATAGCTCGTTCGATGGCGCGGCTTTCGCGCCGTCCAACAGATCCAAGACGATCCGCGCCGGCTGCGCCAAAGTAAAATGCCGGTACTGATTTATCGGTTGAGCAAATTTAAGCAGCAGCGTCGTCTGTCCTTTTTCTTCACGCACACTCAGCTCTTGTACACTCTGCATGGGGATCGCGCTTGCCGAAGGGCTGCCGCCGTCTGCCTGCGGAACAGCGGGAGCTTGTGCCGGCGCTGCAATTCGAGCTTCTTTGTTCGTCGCGCAGCCGGTAAGACCTAGAGCGACCGCCATGACAAAGGACAATCCGAACGCGCGCATTCGGAGTCGCGGATCGCTCCGCAATTGACTATTCGCAGCAAGCATGTTCCTGCTTTTCCTCATTCTCGCTACTCCGTTGAGAGTCGCATTGCGATATCGCGTTTTTTTCGGGCGCCATAAGCATCTTCATAAACTTCCTCGATAATGATCTGGTCCCGCCGAATCACTTTCACTCGACCGTCGTTACTGCCAATCGGAGTTCCAATTTTGACAGTGTAACCAAGGCCGGCGCTGTCCTCGATGATCGCTCGCGGTTCTTTAACGTCCCATACAATCCCTACGATCCTGAGCTGCCCGATGTCGAAGCGCTCGAGCGGCGAAAGGTTTTCGCGTGACCGCGACGGCCCGTTGCTTTTAAGCGTCATCGGACGAAACGGATCGCGTCCCTCCTGTTTCATCACGTGCGCCGGCGGTGCAATTTCGCTCTTCTTCTGCGGCAGGATCATGTCGAGCGGCTTGGATTCCGGCGCGGGCCGACTGGTACCGGAGATCTGCTTCAGTTTCGTCGCCGCCGCGTCGGTTAATCCCCGTAAACTCTGGCCAATGCTCGCCGGTGCCTTGTCCAACTTGCCCACGGCTTCTCTCATTTTATCTGAGGGCATCGGTTCGTCAGCACCGTAACTTAAGGCCGCGGTTAGGCTGATACCCAGAATGAGGACGATTTTAATGTGCAAATGCATCGCTCTCTATTTTTTCGTTTTGGCAGCTTTCGCCTTCTCTTCGGCGACTTTCTTTCGCTCCGCGTCATCGAGAAAGCGAAACGCGGTGGCGACACTGGTGGTCTCCAGCACCACGTTATCGCCACTCACGGTAGGATTCTTAAAGCCGATATTGTCGATGTTCACGAGCCGGTCCATTCGCCCAACGTCGTCAAAAAAATTTACTGTGTTGTGAAAATTGCCCTTGACCGTAATATCCACCGGTACTTCCGCATAAAATTCTTGATAGCTCTCCGGGCGCGGACGAAACAGCAGAACATCGAGGCCCGACTGCTGGGCTTTGCTGGAAATACTGCTCAGCAACTCCGGGATTTCCTTTTTCTCGGGCAGCTGAGCGATGGCCTTTTTTAGCTCGGCATCGAGGCGTTGCAGATCTTGACGTAAACGCGACAAGTTCGCTGCTTTTTGGGTCTTGACGGTTTTCTCGTTGCGCGCAATTTCCACACTATCTGCCAATTTCGCCACCTCGTCCGCTTTCGGACTAAACAAAAAACTGTAATAGAGTGCCGCGATCAAAATCACACCGACCCCGAGAATCGCAACTTTCTGCGCTGTCGATCGCTCCAGGATGGCGTCGAGTATCTGATTCAATGCTTCTCCTCTTTCTTGAGGGCGACATTTGGCGTGGATTTTCCGCTCGCCGGAATGGATTCTGGCGGGCGGTAGACCACTGTCGTTTTGAGCGCGAATTTTTTCAACGCCGCGCTCTGGCCCGCGCCTTGAGTGGTTTCCACCAACTCGACATTCGTGAAATATTTTGAGCGCGCGATCGCCGTCATGAAGTCGGCGATGGTTTGATTGTCAATCGCCAGTCCATTCATCGTCAGACTGCCGGCGCTTTCTTTAAATTCCGTCAACCAAAGACTCGCGGGAACCGCGCTTGAAAGACTTTCCATGACCAACACCGGACCGCTCTTCTTTCTATTCAAGTCTTCGATGATCTTGTTCTTGCTGCGAAAATCTTTGATTTTGTTCTGGAGATCGCCAACCTCTTTGACCTTTAAATTGAGACGCTGGAGTTCGGTGCGCAATCCCGAAAGTTCATTTTGCAGCTGCGAGAATTCGTGAGCTTGATACATATGCGCGCCGATCAAAAGAGCCGCTAGAGAGCCGAGCACGGACGAACCGATGATAACTTCGCGCCGGCGTGTGACCTCGGCTTGCAACGCTTTGATCGGGAGTAAGTTGACCCGGATCATTTGTCTCCCGCGCGACGAATTGACAAACCAGCGCCCACAGCAAAATAGGGGGCCGATTCCGTTAAAAACTCCCGATCGATGTTTTTGTTAAGCGTGAAACGCCGGAACGGCTCGCTCAAACGCACCGGCACCGCCATCCGATCCTCGAGTAATGTCCGTAAGCCGGCAAGCTTGGCGCCGCCACCGCTGATATAAATCACCTTGAGACCATCGCCATCCTCGGCTGGAAACGCGCCATAGAGGCTTACGGTTCGCCGAATTTCCTCGGCAAGCTCTTCGGAGATCGGTCTTAGCGTGGATTCCAAATCCAAGCCCTTGTTGCCATCCAAAACAGCCGTTGTTTTGAATGTTTCAGCTGCCTCAACCGATACGCCGAGCTGCCTCGCCAGGCTATCGGTGAAGTACGCTCCACCGACCGATAAGTCGCCGGTGAAAATCGAGATACCGTTTTGCAGCAGTGTGATGCTGGTGTACTGCGCGCCTATATGAATGATTCCGGTGACACCGTGTTCGGCTTCATCCCCGTAATTCGCCTCATACATATTTTCCAATGCGAAATAGTCGACATCCATGACCGTAGGCGTCAAACCAGCCTCTTCGATCGCATCGGCATAGCTGTTGACGATTTCCTTCTTCACCGCCACCAACAAAACATCCATTTTGTTGCCGCCATCGATTTCCTGCAGCACCTGATGATCCAGATTGACGTTCTCAAGATTTTCCGGAATGACATTCTGCGCTTCGAATTCGATATTGGCTTCCAGTTCCGCCGGCTCTTGCTTCGGCATCTGCACTTTCTTCATAATCACGGCCCGGCCCGGCACGGCGGAAATGACCTGTGTGGATTTGACACCGTTCTCGCCGATAAGCTTGCGAATGCTTTCAACCACCGGCTTGGAGTCCACCACCATGTTGTTCTGAATGGCATACTCGGGCAGCGGCAGAATACCGAGACTGAGGATTCGATAACCATTTCGATCGACCGCAGCCTCGATCATCTTGATCGAGCTCGAGCCGATATCCAGCGCCACGTAGCCATCCTTGGCGGCGAAAATGTTTAGCAAGCCCAAATTAAAATTTTTCAAAAAAGGCAGCATCTTAACGCTTGAAAAGAGTTTGCTTTTGCTCTGGCGTAAGGCCCAGAGCCAAGAGGATTTTGCGCTTGGTCGCCACGCGACAATCTTTGCCGTCTTCAATTCGATTGAGAGTGAGTAGAGAAATGCCCGCCAGCCGTGCTAATTCGGTCTTGCTGAGCATCTTCGCTTCACGCATCTTCTTGACGCTGTTCTCGTGATCCATCCGGCTGATCCTATCCACAGTCTGGACGCGCAGAAGTTGGCTGAGCTTGTATCAGACAGCTCCGGGTCAACTAAAATTTGCCTTAATTATAGCTAATTGTGCTAAGTCGTTGCGCTGTTAAAGCAAACTAACTGCCATGGAGGCTTACGGATGGTTCGACTTTTTGCTTAGTGAAATCATGGACATGCGAGGCCTGCGGAAGCCATGAAACACCCGCCGGGCGCCGTTGGACGACAGAATTGAACAGAAGCGTTCGGCGACCGCTGAATCACTAATTTGCTTTCGCGGCGGCCCATCGGTAAAAATCAGCGATGAAATCCCCACGGCAATTCGCCCGAGTGGTCGTGCCGGGTCCGTTCAAAGAGCCCCTCATCTACAGCGTGCCTGAATCGTTGCAGGGCCGAATTGTTCCCGGCCTGAGAGTCGTAGTGCCTCTGCAAAAAAGGACGGTGACGGGCATTCTTCTGGAATCGGTCTTCGAAAATTCATTGCATCAGACCAAAGACATTATCGAGTTTCTTGACGATCAGCCATTTCTTGACGCTCATTTGCTCAAGCTCGCTAAATGGATATCGCAGTATTATCTCGCATCGCTGGGCGAGGTCATCGGCTCTATGCTGCCGCCAAACGCACGACGGCAAAGTCAAAGAATAGTCATCCTGAAACTGCCTGAGGTAAGAGTTACAGACGAGCTGGGTCGTAAGATTCTCGAAAAATTACGTCAGCATAAACGCAAAATGCCGAGTGCCGCGTTGAAGCGGGCATTTCCCGAAGCAGCGCTGCAGACCCTACTCGCCCGGTTCGAGTCTCGTGGCATCATCGAGATCAAGGATCATCTGCCAACGCAAAGAACTCGCAAAGACCAGAGTTGGACGACCGCAAACGCTCCGCAAACCGATGCACCGGCAAAATTTCGCCTGACGATCGAGCAGAATAACGCGCTTCGCGCCATCGAGAACCGCATCAACAGCGGCGGATTCGAGAGCTTTTTGCTGCACGGTGTGACCGGTAGCGGCAAGACCGAAGTTTACCTTCGCGCTATGGAACGGATCAAAGCCCTGGGCCGACGAAGTCTCATTTTGATCCCGGAAATTTCACTCACGCCTCAGCTGTTGGATCGCGTAAGGGCGCGTTTCCCGAATAAGACCGGTATGCTGCACAGCGCCCTTACAGCCGCTGAGCGATTGGCCCAATGGCGCCATATCGCACGGGGGAACGTCGACGTTGTCATCGGCGCGAGATCGGCCGTGTTTGCGCCGATTCCCGATCTAGGATTGATCGTGGTGGATGAAGAACACGACTCGTCCTACAAACAGGAGGAGTCGCTTCGGTATAACGGCCGCGATGTTGCGGTAGTTCGCGGCAAGCTGTTGGGATGCCCGGTGATTCTGGGCTCAGCCACACCCGCATTGGAGACCTATGAAAACTGCAGGCAAGGACGCTATCAGCTCTTGGAAATCACCCAACGAGTGGAGCAGCGGCCGCTGCCAACCATCGAAGCGATCGATCTGCGCGCATCGAACGCTTCGAATTCCGGCGCAATGACGACGGTGCCACCGGAATCAGTGCTCGGTGGTAGGCGGCTTTTCTCCGAGGAGTTGGTACGAGCTCTCAAAGAAAATTTCTATTCCGGGCATCAAACTTTGATTTTCCTCAACCGCCGGGGCTTCGCCAATTTTGTTCAATGCCGCGCGTGCGGCTACGTTTGGCGCTGTCCTCACTGTAGCGTCACTCTCACTTCACATCTGAAGCTAAACAGAATGTCGTGTCACCATTGTGATTACCGTCGGCCGCTGACAGACAATTGCCCGGAGTGCCACGACAACACGCTCTCAGGCATTGGCGGCGGCACAGAACGAGTTGAACAGACTCTCAAGCATCTCCTACCCGACGCTAGAGTAGCCCGCATGGATAGAGATACGACGCACGGACGCGGTTCACACGAAGCATTGATTCGGCGCTGGGAAAAGGGCGACATCGACATACTCGTCGGCACTCAAATGGTCACCAAGGGACACGATGTTTTCGGCGTCACCGTAGTCGGCGCTTTACTCGCGGATCTGTCGCTCAATATGCCGGACTTCCGCGCGGCGGAGCGAACATTCCAGCTTTTGAGCCAGGTTGCTGGCCGTTCGGGGCGGGGCGATAATCCCGGGCGTGTCATTGTCCAAACGTATGCGCCCGATCACTATGCGATCCAATTTTTAATGGCCCACGACTACCGCGGATTTTTTGCCGCGGAGCGCGAGTTCCGCCAGGCCCTGAATTATCCGCCGTTCAGCCGGCTCGTTAACGTGCGCGTGGACGGGCCGAAGCTCACGGACGTTGAAACCAAGATCCAGTTCCTGGCGACTGAGTTACGCACGCTTCAAAGTCGTAACCCGGAAATTTACCACGAGGTCGAAGTGCTCGGCCCCGCGGCTGCACCCATTGAAAAGCTCCGGAATCGCTACCGCTGGCAGCTTCTTCTGCGCAGCAAGCAAAGTTCCCGCGTGTTGAAACTCGCGCGCGCCGCAAGGGAGATCCTGCCAAACTCCCGTGCCGTGCGTCTCCACATTGATGTTGATCCGTACAGTATGTTATGAATTTTTTTAGTTATGGCAATTTTGGAGATCTTGAAGTACCCCGATCCGTTGCTGCACAAAGTTGCCGCGCCGGTTAAAAATATTACCGGAAAAACCGCGCAGTTGATCGAGGATATGTTGGATACCATGTATGCTGCGCCGGGCGTCGGCCTGGCAGCGCCACAAGTCGGTGCTTCCGCGCGAATCCTGGTCATGGACGTGGATCACGAACATCCACACCAGCAAGTTTACAAGCTCATCAATCCCGTGATCACTCGGGCGGAAGGCGAAGTCGTTTGGGAAGAAGGCTGCTTGAGCGTCGTGGACTTTACCGCCGAAGTTCGGCGCGCAGCTCAGGTTGAAATCGTCGCCCTCGATGAGCAAGAGAAAGAACTGAAGATCGCAGCCGAAGGGCTTCTCGCCGTCGCACTGCAGCACGAAATCGATCATCTCGATGGTAAGCTATTTATCGACCGGATCAGCCGTCTCAAACGCGATCTCTATACCCGCAGGCGAAAGAAGATGCTGAGAAGCGGCACCGAACCGGCCAAAGAAGACGCGCGGATAATGATCTGAAACCCACACCTGCGCCGCCGGAGTAATTCGCTAAAACTTAACGGATCGTCAATGTCACTCGAGTGGCCGATCGTTTTCATGGGCACGCCCCAGATCGCCGCCGCAACTCTCGAGACGTTGCTTGGATCAACTGATCGTGTGGTCGGCGTGGTGACTCGACCCGACCGTCCATCCGGCAGCGGCCAAAAGCCGGCGCCGTCGCCAGTACGCAAACTGGCCGAAGCGCATGGCGTCCCGGTGATCGCGCCGGAAAAGATCAGGGCGCCGGAAGTGCTCGAAACCTTACGCCTCTGGTGCCCGCAGATTATCGTGGTGGTCGCCTACGGACGAATTCTCCCGAAAACCATTTTGGATCTGGCGCCCTACGGTTGTCTCAATGTTCATTACTCGCTATTGCCGAAGTATCGCGGCGCGGCACCAGCCGCGTGGACGATCATCAATGGAGAAGAGCAGGGCGGTGTGACAACGATGAAACTGGTGGAGAAGATGGATGCAGGGGCGATTTACCTCCAGGAATCGCTTCCACTCGCCCCTGACGAAACCACGGCTTCGCTTCAGGAAAAGCTCACTCCGATCGGATGCCGCTTGCTCGCAGAAACCCTCCGAACGCTCAAAGAAGGCTGCCTCATTCCAAAAGAGCAAGACGAATCCCAAGCGTCATTGGCACCGATGCTAAAAAAAGATGATGGTCTCATTGATTGGCGTCGACCCGCCGCAGAGATCGAGCGGCGGGTGCGCGGTCTCGATCCGTGGCCGGGCAGTTTCACTTACCTGAACGGACACCTGCTTAAAGTACATCGGACCATGGTCATCAGCGAGAATCGCCCGGGCGAGCCCGGCGAAATCATCCGCGCGGATAAGGGTGGATTTTGGGTGGCAACATCAGCCGGCACCATCAGCCTCGAAGAGGTTCAACTGGAAAACAAAAAAAAACTGCCGGGCTTCCAGTTCATAACAGGCGCTCGGCTTAGAGCCGGTGATCGCCTTGGCTGAAAAAGCTGCCCTGAGCGTTCGCGCTCGCGCGGCTGAGATTCTCGCCAAAGTCGATACACAGAAAGCCTATGCCGACATCTTGCTCGATCGAGCCCTCAAAAACCGTCCTATGGATGAGCGCGACCGAGCTCTGCTCACCGAGATCGTTTATGGCACTCTCCGCTGGCGCGGCAAAATCGACGCCGAATTGGCCAAATATCTGCACCGGCCACTTTCGCGCACGGATTCACGCATCCGCAATTTACTGCGCCTCAGCTATTATCAGTTGGTTTTTCTCGATCGCGTTCCCGACTATGCAGCGGTGAGCGAAGCTGTGGAAATAGCCAAGCTCCACGGCGGCAAAAAAGCTGCCGGTTTTGTCAATGGCGTTTTGCGCAACTTTCTTCGGAGCAAACCCGTTACCACGATCGCCTCAGAAAACCCGTCGAGATCGTCTCTCGCTGTCGAATACTCCCATCCTGAATGGCTGGTGAAAATGTGGACGGAACAATTTGGTCTTGAATCCGCCATAACGCTAATGCGCGCCAACAATGAAAAACGGCCCTTGGTCTTGCGCGCGAACTCGCTCAAATGTACCAGGGAGCAGTTATTACAGCTTTTGTTAGAGGCTGGGGTGACGGCAAAGCCCACCCGACAATCACCGCAAGGAATTTCTCTCCAATCGACGGGCGCTGTTGAAAATATCCCCGGTTTCGCTGCAGGATTGTTTCAGGTGCAAGGGGAATCGTCTCAGCTCATCGCGTCGCTGCTTTCGGCTATTCCAGGAGAACGGATCCTTGACGCCTGTGCCGCGCCGGGCGGTAAAGCGACACACATTGCCGAACTAATGGAAAACAGAGGCGAGATCATCGCTCTCGACAAGTCGGCGACGGGGATTGCTCAACTACGCGAAAACCTAAACCGTTTGGGCATCACCTGCGTTACACCGTACCGAGCTGACGTGAGCCAACAACTCGATGATGATCTTAGCGGGCCCTACGACCGCATTCTCGTCGATGCACCCTGCAGCGGCTTCGGCACGCTGCGCTCGCATCCGGAAATCAAGTGGCATCGGGATCCCGCGGATATCCTTCGTCTTCGAGCGCTCCAGACAAAAATTCTCGAATGCGTCGTTCCGCATCTAAAGCTCGGCGGAACTCTCGTCTATGCGACCTGCACACTGACCGCGGACGAAAACCAGCGCAATGTGGAATCCTTTCTCGCGCGCCGCCCTGGATTTGAGTTGCAAAATGCCGCGCGTTATCTTCCCAACGAGGCACAACAGATGACCAACGCAAACTACTTTGAGGCGCTGCCGAACCGCGATGATACGGACGGGTTTTTTGCCGCGCGCATGAAGAGGATCTCCTGAATGGCATCGGTAAAAATCGCGCCCTCGATACTTTCCGCGGATTTTAGCCGACTGAAGGACGAAATTGCCGCCGTTGAAGCAGCGGGCGCGGATTGGCTGCATGTCGATGTGATGGACGGGCACTTCGTGCCCAATATCACCATTGGCCCGGTGGTCGTCGAATCCGTGCGCAAGGTGACCGAGATTCCGGTGGACGTCCATCTGATGATTACCGATCCGGATAAATACGCGCCGGAATTTATCAAAGCCGGCGCCGATTGGGTATCGATTCATCCCGACACTTGTCCGAATCCGAACGCTACCCTGGAGCGCATTCGTGAACTGGGCGCGAAGGGTTCCATCGCTGTCAATCCGGATGTGCCGCTGGATAAAGTTGCACTCTGCTTTGACCACATCGATATGATTTTAATGATGACGGTATTTCCCGGTTTCGGCGGCCAGGCGTTCATCCCCGAGGTTCTCCCCAAAATCGCCGAGGTCAAAAAGATCTTTGTTCAACGCGAGACAGAAATTCTGATCGAAGTCGACGGCGGTATTAAGACCGATAATATCGCGCGAGTCGTCGAGGCGGGAGGCGAGGTCATCGTGTCCGGTTCCGGAATATTCAAGACCCCGGATTACGCCGCGACTATCCGCCAGATGCGCCGTGCGCTTAACGGCAGTTAGCGTGGACGCAATGGTTGGTCGAGGAACAGCAAGGCTTGCTGTTGTTTTCTGCTTTCGGTGTGTTAGTTTGGGCCGATCGGGGCGTGGCTCAGCTTGGTAGAGCGCACGGTTCGGGACCGTGAAGTCGGTGGTTCAAATCCACTCGCCCCGACCATTTCACAAAAATTTCTACATCCAGACAAAGAAATTTCTTCTAGGGAGAACCGCCAAAATTGCGGAGCGCGGTTAATTCTCACGTTTCCCGTTCAGGATATACCGAACTAGCAAGGTAGCACGGTCACCGGTTTGCGTTTCCTTAAGGATCGCGTCACCGGGCCGCATCATCCGGGTCATGATCTCGTGACATTTCGGCACGCGAAGATTCGATTTTGCATCGCCGCCTAATTGGGTAAACAGATTTCCTGATTCCACATCGACGTAAGGCATGCCTTGATGCCTGGCCGCGCTCAAAACGGCCAAGAGCTTGTTGCGAAAATCCCATTCAGTGGGTTCCATGCTTTCCCTCCAACTTGTCGGTTGAACTGAGCCATGCTAGCACAACCGATGTCGAAAACTACCACTAAAGCGCAGTTTTCTGGCGCCAGGCCGAGGCGCGGTCGCTTGTTCAGTGCGAAACCTGATCGGACGGTCAATTTTGTTCTCGATCGGCAAAGTTGAATTAAACCACCACGTGCGACAAGCTCGAGCGATTGCGTTCTATCCAACATGCAACCAACAATCTCGGAGGTAGCTAATGCCGGCCACTCTGGTCTCTGTCATAGTCTTCCTCGCGGTGTTGTTTTTTCCCAATACCAGCCATGCCGCGGCGACCGGGCCGGCAACGGAGTTCGGGCCCATACTTCTCGGCCTCGCTATTCTTGTGCTTGGTGCAAAGCTTGGAGGGATTTTGGTGGCGCGGTGGCGCCAGCCGGCGGTTTTGGGTGAGCTACTTTTCGGCATCGCATTGGCGAACTTGTATCCGCTGTTCGCCGGCACTGCGGGCCTGGAATTTGTAAGATCCAATACGAGCCTTCGGTTCTTGGCTGAAATCGGTGTGCTTCTCCTGTTGTTCGATGTTGGTCTTGAAGTGGACCTAAGGGCTTTTGCCCGGGTCGGGCCATCAGCCGTTCTAGTCGCTGTGATTGGTGTCATCGTGCCTTTTTTTCTGGGTTGGGGAACAGCCCTGTGGCTTTTGCCAGCTGCACCCACTCTCGTCCATATCTTCATCGGCGCCACCCTCACTGCCACCAGTGTCGGGATCACCGTGCGTGTTCTCAAAGATCTCGGCGTGACGACCACTCCCGAAGCGCAGACGATCCTTGGTGCCGCTATTTTGGACGATGTGTTTGGGCTAATCGTTTTGGCTGTAGTCCTCGGCAGCATCAATAGTGCTACTGCGGGCGGGGACGGTATTTCCATCTTCACCGTCGGCATCATTGTGGTCAAGGCAGCGGCTTTCTTCGCAGCCACTATCTTCATCGGTCACGTCCTCTCAGACAAAATAGTTTCGCTTGCGGCCAGAACGGGACAACATGGCATGCTCGTCGTCATCGGGATCGCGCTCTGCTTCACTCTGTCCTATGTCGCGGAACTGATCGGGCTGGCCAACATCATAGGAGCGTTCGCCGCCGGCGTTTTGCTCGATCCGTATGGTGCAGGCATTCGTACGAGAACCGAAGATGCGACACTCCGTGAGTTGCTTGTTCCGCTCTCCGAGCTATTGGTTCCACTTTTTTTCGTGCTCATGGGCTTACAAGTGGATTTGTCGAGCTTGGCCGACGCTTCCGGGCTAGCTCTGGGCGGAACGTTAATCGTCACCGCAATTATCGGGAAATTGGTCTGCGGATTGGGTGTGATCGGACCCGGCATCCGCCGGTTAGCGGTCGGGATTGGAATGATTCCCCGTGGGGAGGTTGGCTTGATTTTCGCCGGAATAGGGGCCCGGGTAATGCTGGAAGGAGAGCCGATTCTGAACGAGAATGTTTATTCCTCGGTGGTGCTGATGGCGCTGATTACTACGATCATCACACCGGTGGGGCTCCGTCGCGTTTTCAAACACTGACGTTTGTGCGCCGGCTGATGTGCAATTCAATCAGAACAAATTGGTGATCACTGCGCTTTCGTCTGTCACAGGGTTTGAAAGCTCTCGCCCGCCAAAGTTTTGACGAATCGCTTTCTGCACGTCACGATAGGTAATCGGTTTTTTTAAACAGACTTGAATCCCAAGCGCTTTCAGGTCGTACATCTCGGAATAAGGATGGTTTCCTTCCATCGCGATCACCAGCGCCTTCGCCGTCTGCACTGCATGGCGTACAATGGATCTCCATTCAGGCGTGTCAAGGTCGGCGATAAGGACGGCGACATTTGGGATTTGATCGAGACATGACAGAGTGGCTCGAAAACTCTGTGCTTGGAAAACTCGGTAACCATCGTAGCTCAACAAAGCCGCGAGTGCCGCGCGGGCGAAGGGATGCCGGTCGGCGACGATAATCGTAAGATCGGGTGAATCGGATTCAGTTTTTACCTCACTACGCATTTACCCTCCGACCAACGAGCTTTGCCCGGCCTAAGAGCAATCGGAATGCCGCGCATCGTGCACTGACGCCAACACTCGGCAGCCTGTCTGCAACCGCTGAAAATTTGCTCACTTACTGGGAAACCTGACCGAAGTTAGCGCCTGTGAGACAGCAGAAGCAGATCGCCAAATTTGACAAAACTGAGCTCGCTCCTTTTTCATCCCTCGTCGCATTGGACAGGTTTGTTCGCCCAGCGATGCCTCGCCATGTAGGAGAACTGCTCCGCTCGCCCTAAGTCGGTCGAGGAGCTGTTAGACTGGACAGCTGCGAATTGCGCCGATGCGCTCAACCGGTGTCGGGTGCGAATAGTAATAGGCGGAATACCAAGGATGCGGCGTTAAATTCGAAAGGTTCTTGATGGTCAGGTTGACCAGCGCCTCTTCCATCGCTTTCCCGTCGCGTAGTGTGACCGCAGCGAAATGGTCCGCCTCATACTCGTGCTTACGCGAGAGCAGATTCATCAGCGGTGCAAGGTAAAAGGTCGCCGGTCCAGATACGAGGGTGAACAAAACCAGCGCCGTATGATTCGACCGTTCCAAGCCGAAGGCCGAAAACAGCGGCGCATAATTCAGCAGCAAACTCAGCAGGTACAACCCGATCAGAAGAAACAGCGTTTGCACCAAAAGCATCCGCACGATGTGCTTCATTTTGTAGTGGCCCATTTCATGGGCCAGCACTGCCAATCCCTGATCGATCGTCATTTGCTCGAGCAAGGTGTCGAACAGAACAATCCGCTTAGAACGACCCAAACCCGTGAAGTAGGCGTTCGAATGGGCCGAGCGCTTGGATCCGTCCATGGTGTAAATGCCGCTGGTTTTGAAACCGAGCTGCTTTGCCAATGCCAAAATACGGTCGCGCAACTCGCCTTCACGAAGCGGTTCGAACTTATTGAACCAAGGCGCGATGAACGTCGGGAATATGACGATCATCAGAAGCTGGAAAGCGAGAATAAAGCCAAATACCCAAATCCACCAGTAACGCCCCATCGTATCCATCAACCAGAGTACAACGAATAAAAACGGCACACCGATCAGCACGCCTAGGACAAGTGCTTTGAGCTTATCGAGAACATAAAGCCCTGAGGTCGTCTTGTTGAAGCCGAATTTTGCTTCAAGATAAAACGTAGAGTAAACACTGGTCGGCAGGCTCGCCAGTGCAAATATCAACGCGACCGCGAGGCAGAATAAAATGCCTCCGCCGTAAACGCCCAACGAATAGTGCTGCGCGACCGCGTTGGTCCTTCGATCCAGGCTGCCAAGCAATCCGCTGAACAGAACAAAGAGCGTAACCCCTCGACCGTAAATCTCGGTCCAGCGACCGAAGGAACCTCTCGCCAGAGTATATTGGACCGATCGCTCGTAATCTTCGGCGCGAATTTTATCCCGGAAGCAATCCGGGATTTTTCGCTCCGCCCAGCGCGCCCGGACATAGCGCAGATTCAGCTCGTTGAGGATAAATTCAATGCAGAATTCGACTAGAAA